>Ga0308390_1000112_pt1 | contig 61854 bp, 56 predicted proteins | sample Hotspr2Sample149_FD_202358 | JGI IMG/M metagenome (GOLD analysis project Ga0308390, IMG submission 202358) | Hot spring phototrophic mat microbial communities from Mushroom Spring, Yellowstone National Park, Wyoming, United States - 20040719_149 ...
CCAGGGGTGGCGATGATCGCGGCCGAATTTCTGCGCCGGATTCGGCCCTCGCCGCGGGCCGCCGCGGCAATCGCGGCCGTGCTGGCCGTGCTTGGCGGTCTCACATGGCGTCGCGCAGAACTCTATACCAGCGCTGTGGCCATGTGGCAGGACTCCGTCTCGGTGAATCCGCGCAACAGCCGCGCATGGTTCCATCTGGCGTTCGCATTCTATGAACAGGGCCGTTGCGCGGAGGCCTCGCGCGCCTACGAGAAGGCTGCAATGGCGGGGGGGGCGGATTACACTTTGCTTGTGGATTGGGCGCTGGCCCTGCAATGCGCCGGACGGCTCGACGAAGCCCTTGCAAAGCTGGAGGAAGCGAAAAAACTTCAGCGCCACTCGCACGCCTGGGCAGTGGAAGGACGAATCCTTGCGCAAAAGGGCGATCTCGGCGGCGCGCTGGAATCGCTGAACGAGGCGATCCGCATGAACCCGTACGATTCCAACGCGATGGTCTATCGAGGCAACGTCCATATGCTCAGAAACGACCCGGCGGCCGCTCTCGCCGATTACGAGCTGGCGCTGCGCCTCGCCCCCGGCGACCCGGCCGCAGCCAAGGGCCGGCAGGCGGCTCTGGCGGCTCTCGCCCGCAGCCGGTGAACCATGCGGATCGGCATCAACGCGCTCTACCTGATCCCCGGCGGGGTCGGCGGCACCGAAACGTATTTGCGCTGTCTTGTTTCGGCTTTGGAGCAGCTGCCGCACGGCCATGAGATCGTTGTGTTCGCCAACCGCGAAACGGGAAGGCTCGGCTCGCAGTGCGTGGCCGTGCCCGTGAACGCCCGTTTCCGCCCGGCGCGGATCGCGTTTGAACAGTGCGCCTTGCCGTTTCTGTTGCACCGGCGCCGCATCGACGTGTTGCTCAACCCGGGCTTCACGGCCCCCCTGTTTGCCGGAATCGCCCAGGTCACCGTCTTTCACGACTTGCAGCACAAGCGGCATCCGGAGTATTTCCGCTGGTTCGATCTGCCTTTCTGGAACCTGCTGCTGTGGCTCTCGGCGAAGCGTTCGGACCGGCTGATCGCAGTGAGCGAGGCGACCCGCCAGGACCTGCTGCGCTTCTACGGCCGCGACGCCGCGGTAGCGCCGCACGGCGTCGAGGAGGAATTCTTCGCTCTGGCTTTGCGCCGGCAGCCCGGGGACTTTCTCCTCTACCCGTCGACCACGCACCCGCACAAGAACCATGCACGGCTGCTCCGCGTCTTCGCGCGGCTCCGCAAGGACCATCCGGGCCTGCGGCTGACGCTCACCGGCGTGCGGGGCTTCGTGGAGGACCGCGTGCAACGGGACATCCGGGAACTGGGGCTTCAGGACGCCGTCGACTGCAAAGGCTGGCTGCCGCGCGCCGAACTGCTAGAGCTGTACCGGCGCGCCAGGGGCTTCGTCTACCCGTCCTTGTTTGAAGGCTTCGGAATGCCCGTGCTGGAGGCTTTGGCCGCAGGCCTGCCCGTGGCATGCAGCAACATCGAGCCGCTGCGCTCGCTGGCAGGGGGCTGCGCTCTGCTCTTTGACCCGGAAGACGAAAACGAAATGCTCGGCGCTCTGGCCCGGCTGCTTGCCGGCGAGGCCCCGCCGGGGGGACAAGAACGCGCCCGCCAGTTCACCTGGCGTCGCGCCGCGGAAAAGACGCTGGCCGTGCTCGAGGAAGCGTATCGTTATCGAAGGTAGTCTTCGAGCCGGAGCCTTGCGTCCGTTTTCTCGTCCCGGTATTTGACGATTACCGGAGTGTACAGCGAGATTCCCCATTCCTTCCCCGCCCCGCGCGCCACTGCGCGCGATCCGGCCACCACGACCGCTTCCTCGGGAATCACCAGAGGAAGATCGTCGGCCGCGCTGTGGATCACTCCCTTGACGAGATCGTAGACTGGCGTGGAGCGCGTGAGGATCACGCCCGCAGCCAGCACGGCGCGGCGCTTGACAACCGTTCCCTCATACACTCCGCAGTTGCCGCCCACCAGCACTTCGTCTTCGATGATCACCGGCATCGCCCCCACCGGCTCCAGCACGCCGCCGATCTGCGCCGCCGCCGAAATGTGGCACCGCTTGCCGACCTGGGCGCACGATCCGACCAGAGCATGCGAATCCACCATCGTGCCCTCGTCCACCCATGCGCCCGCGTTGATGTACATCGGCGGCATGCAGGTGACGCCCTTGCCAAGATACACGCCGTCGCGAATCGAAGACCCGCCCGGGACGACGCGCACCCCGTCCTCGGGCGACAGGCGGCGAACGGGCCAGGTCGACTTGTCAAACCAGGGCTGCCGCGACCTGTCAATCGACATGTCCACCAGCGCCCCCATGCGGAAGCCGAGCAAAATGCCCTTCTTCACCCACGCATTGACGCGCCAGCCGGACGGCGCCGAAGAGTCCGGCTCGGCGGCGCGAATCGCGCCCCGGTTCAACGCGTCCTTGAATGCCGCGAAAACAGCATGGTGCGCGGACGTGTATTCTTCCGGCGGATTGTCAAACAGCAGTTCGATCTGTTGTTGCAGTGCGTGCATCAGATCAGCCCCGTTTGCGCCAGCACCTGTTCAATGCGGGCCATGCTTGCCGGCGACGGCGGCGTCAGCGGCAACCGCCACACCGGCTCGCACAACCCCATCCTGGCAAGCGCTGCTTTCACCGGGATCGGATTCGATTCGACAAAATTCACTTCCATCAGCGGGAGCCACCGCTTTTGCAGACCTCTTGCCGTGGCAAAATCCCCGTCCAGGCAGGCCTGCGCCAGCTCGCGCATCGGGCCGGGGATTTCATTCGATGCCACGGAAATCACGCCGCGGCCGCCGAGGGCGGCCAGGGCGAGCGTGATGGAATCGTCCCCGCTCAAAACATCGAAATCATCCGGCACGGTGGCGCAAATCTGGGCCATTTGCGCGATGTTGCCGCTCGCTTCCTTGATCCCGACAATGTTGTCGATCTCCGCCAGCCGCCGCACAGTGGCCGGCTCCACGTTGACGCCGGTGCGCCCGGCCACGCTGTAAATCACGACCGGCAGGCGGGTGCTCGCCGCAATCGCCTTGTAGTGCTGGTAAAGGCCTTCCTGCGTGGGCTTGTTGTAATACGGGGTCACCGAGAGCAGCCCGTCCACGCCCATGCTCTCCAGCTCGCGGGCCAGCTCGATCACCTCTGCCGTGTTATAGCCGCCGCAGCCCGCCACCACCGGACATTTCCCCTTCGCCTGCTCCAGAGTCACCTCCACCACGCGCAGGTGTTCCCTTCGCGTCAGCGTGGGGCTTTCTCCGGTGGTGCCGCAAGGAACCAGGAAATGGATCCCGGCCTCGAGCTGCCGCCTGACCAGCCGCCGCAGCCCGTCCTCGTCGAGGGAAAGATCCCGCCGAAACGGCGTCACCAACGCCGTGCCGCAACCGCGAAAACGCATCATTTCCCGCTCCTGTCTCTTTGCATCGCTTCCGAGCCCTGCCTGCGCCGGGCCTCAACGCCCGGCGCTGCCGAACAACACCTCGCTGAACTCGTGGCAACCCCGCAGTCCCCCGGCCAGCCGCTGCGCGGCCCAGAGGGCGCCGCGGGCGAAGCCCTCGCGGCTCCTCGCCGCATGCCGCAGCGTGATTGTGTCCGCCGGCGAGTCAAATCCGATCTCGTGCGTGCCCGGCATTGCGCCGGCACGGTTGCTGGCCACGTCAATGCGGCCGCCGTAGCCCGCGCGCTTCATGGCGTCCACCAGCTTCAGAAGAGTGCCCGAAGGAGCGTCCTTCTTCGCGCTGTGATGGATTTCCCACGCCCAGGCCTCGTAGTCTTGTTGCGGAGTGAAGAGGCGCGCGGCTTCGGCCACAATTCGTTCAAAAATATTCACGCCGATGGAGAAATTCGGCCCGTAAATGAAACCGGTCTGGTTTTGTTCGAACGCCGCCCGCACTTCCTCGAGCCGGTGATACCAGCCAGTCGCCCCGCACACCGTGGGGACCTTCAGCCCGGCCAGCCGGAGCAGATTTTCGGGGGCGGAATCCGGCCCGGTGAACTCGATCGCCACCGCGATATGCCGGAAATTTCCGGCCGTCATGCCCGCCCCGCCGGCATTGTTGTGAAGGTCCAGAATCAATCCGGTCTCGAATCCGTATTGCGGGGCCAGCTGCTCCAGCAGCCGTCCCATCTTGCCGTAGCCCACCAGCGCCAGTTTCACTCGAACACCTCCGGATCGACCTCGCGGAAAAACTCCTCGTGCAGCGCCGCCACCGCAGGCACCAGGTCTTCGTCCCGAACTACCAGGCTGACGTTGTTGAAGCTCGCCCCCTCGCTGATCATCCGCACGTTGATCTGCCGCAGCGCCGTGAAAATTCTCGCCCCCAGTCCGGGTGTTTCCCGCAGGGCGTCGCCCACCAGACAAATGATGGCCTGGCCGGGGATGACGTTCACATCGGCGATCCGCGCCAGTTCGCGCTCGATTTCGCCGATGTAGCGCGGCTGGTCGATGGTTACCGCGACGCAGACCTCCGACGTCGTCACCAAGTCGACCGGCGTCTGGTAGCGGTCGAACACCTCGAAGATCCGCCGCAGGAAACCGTGCGCCATCAGCATCCGCAGGCTGCGGATCTCCACCACCGTGATGTCCCGCTTGCACGCGATCGACTTGATCGGGTTGCGGCAATGCACGGTTTCCGCAACGATCAGCGTGCCGCAGACCTCCGGCCGGCGCGAATTCAGGATCCGCACCGGGATGTTCTTCTCGATCGCCGGCTGCACCGTGGCCGGGTGCAGCACTTTCGCCCCGAAGTAGGCGAGCTCGGCCGCCTCCGCGAAGGAGATTTTCTTCACGAGCCGCCCGCCGGGGAGCACGCGCGGGTCGCAGGTCAGCATCCCGTCGACATCCGTCCAGATCTGAATTTCCTCCGCGCCGATTCCCGCGCCGGCGATCGCGGCCGAGAAATCGCTTCCGCCGCGGCCGAGCGTCGTCGTTTCTCCGGTCGCCGAGGCGCCGATAAACCCGCCCATCACAACCACCTTTTCCGCCAGCAGCGGCGCCACCCGTTCTTTCAGCCGCGCATATGTGCGGCTGTACAGCGGCAGCGCCTGTGTGTGGCGGCTGTCCGTGACCAGCACGGTGCGCGCGTCCACATGGACCGCCGGAATCCCCAGGCCGGGGAAAATCAGCGCCAGCAAGGCCGATGACAGCCGCTCCCCGTAACTCGCCGTCTCGTCCCACAGCGCGGGCGTCACCTGCCCGGCCGAGGCGACGCGCTCGAGAGTCGCTTCCAGTTCCTCGAAGTGACGTTCAAGGAGCGCGTCCATCTCGCCGCGCCGCTCCGGCGGCAGCAGCGCGCCCGCCTCCCTGCGGTGCCAGGCGAGCAGCTCCTCGGCGTCGCGGAGCGCGTCGGCCAAATTGCCCGCGCCCGCCTTGTCCGCTGCCGCCAGCAGCCGGTTGGTGGTCTTCCCCATGGCGGACACGACCACCAGCGGATGCCGGTCCAGCCTCTCGCGCACGATGCCCGCCACGCGCTCAATGGCGGCGGCGCCCTCCACCGAGGTGCCGCCGAACTTCATGACAATCATGGCAGCCTGCTATTTCAGCAACCCTTGCGCGTACATCAGCTCGGCGTTCAGCACGGCCGCGCCTGCCGCGCCGCGGATAGTGTTGTGCGCCAGACAAACGAACTTGTAATCGAGCACCGGACAGGTGCGCAGGCGCCCGACGGTCACCGTCATGCCGTTTCCCCGGCCCGCGTCGCGGCGCGGTTGCGGGCGGTTCTCTTCGTGCAGGTACAGCACCGGCTTCGGCGGCGCGCTGGGCAGCTTCAGCCTTTGCGGCTCGGCCGTGAAAGTCTCGTAGGCGTGGATGAGCTCGGCCAGATGCGGTTTCCTGCCAAGCGCGACGCTGACCGCCACGGTGTGGCCGTCCAGCACGGGAACGCGGTTGCAGTGGGCGCTCACTTTGGCCGGCAGAAATTCAATGTGATCGCCGGCGAATTCCCCGAGAATTTTGAGCGTCTCGGTTTCCATTTTCGCCTCTTCTCCCCCGATGTAGGGAATGACATTGCCGACGATGTCGAACGAGGCGACGCCGGGATAGCCCGCGCCGGACACGGCCTGCATCGTGGTCGCGATCACCGTCTCGATGCCGAACGGCTTCAGCGGCGCCAGCCCCATGGTCAGCGCCACCGTGGAGCAGTTCGGGTTGGTGACAATGGCGCCCTTCCAGCCCCGCTTCCGCTGATAGGCGAGCAGCCGGAGATGATCCGGGTTGATTTCAGGCACGAGCAGCGGCACGTCCGCATCCATGCGGTGGTTGCGCGAGTTGGACACCACATAATGCCCCGCCTCGGCGAAAGCGCGCTCGATTTCGGTGGCCACGGAAGCGTCCATTGCGGAAAAGACAAGCCTGGGCGCCCCGGCCTCCGGCTTGCACTCCTGCACGGTCAGCTTGGCCACGGTTTCGGGCGTGGAACCGTCCAGACGCCAGGCGCAGGCCTCGGCATAAGGCTTGCCGGCGGACCGGTCGCTGGCCCCCACCCAGGTCAGCTCAAACCAGGGATGTCCTTCAAGAAAGCGGATGAAATTCTGGCCCACCATCCCGGTGGCGCCCAGAACCCCGACTTCAATCTTCTTCATTTCTTGCCTCTATGCTCCTGTCATCCGGCCGGCGCCGGCGCCCGTGAAGGGCTGTTCGCCGCGCCGCAGAGTTCACGGTCCGGCTTCACGCGGTCAGCAGGCGTCTGACCATCGCTTCGTAAATGCCGATCGCCTCGACGAGCTGCGCCTTGGGAATTCTTTCCTCGCTCGTGTGCGCGAGATGAATCGAACCCGGTCCGATCAGATACGGTTTGCCCCAGGCGCCTCCGAAGGCGGGAATGTCGGTGGTGAATGCCACCACCGTGGTCTCGAACCCATCCAGCGCGCCCAGTTTCAGCGCGGGGATGCAGAGAATCTCGCGGGCCTCCGCCAGCCCGGCAACGGCGGCTTGCACGGCCTTGCGCAAGGGCTCGGGGTCGCCCACCAGGCGAAACATCAGCGCCGCCTCCGCCGAATCGGGAATCACATTGGGCGCCCGGCCGCCGGAAATTTGGCCGATATTGAGGGTGGAACGGCCGAGCAACGGGTCCTCGGGCAGCGGGATGGCGCGGATGCGCTGAAGCGCATCCAGCAGCTTCTCGATCGCCGATTCGCCCAGCTCCGGGTACGCCGAATGCGCCATGCGCCCGCCCGCTCGGATCTCATACCGCAACGCGCCCTTGCTCCCCACGGCAAGGCGGTTTTCCGTCGGCTCGCCATTGATGAGGAACCGGCTGCCGCGGGGATGCCGGGCGGCGTGGAACGCGCCCGCGCTGTTCTTTTCCTCGCCCACGACGAACAGCAACCCGAAATTCCTCACTCCTTGCTCGAGCAGCCGCTCCGCCGCGCACACCATCGCGGCGATGATGCCTTTCACGTCGCAAGCGCCGCGGCCCCAGATGAAGACGTCGTCTTCCCGGGAGGGGATGAACGGGGGCACCGTGTCCAGGTGCGTCGAAAGGGTCACCACCGGCTGGCCGAAACAGGCAAGGATGTTGTTCCGTTGCGGCTCGACTGCCATCTTTTCGACGCTGCCGCCGAAACGCGAGACGAGCTCGCCGAGCCGGCCCAGCAGATAGTCGCCGACCTGCTCCTCATGGCCGGTGATGGATTCAATGTCCACCAGCTCACGGGTCAAAGAGAATACGTCCATGTGGCGGAGGGAACTTTGAGGATATCGAATTGCGCGAGGCCCGTTCAAGCCGGGCCGGCTGGCTCAGTCCAGACGGATGCGCACCACGCCGGGGCAGGACGCCTGCACGGTCTTGCCGCCGGCGCGGATTTCATACTCGCCGCGGAACGCCCGCGTCTGCACGACGCCGTCCTGCCCGGTCGCGGCCTCGGTCTCGGTCCGCCACCGGCCATGGACCAGTTCCCGCCACACCCGGTAATTGGGCTTCTCCGACCAGTCCTTCCGCAGCATCGCCCCGGCGGGCCGCCAGTGCCGCGCCTCCCAGAACCCCCACATCAGGAGCGCGTCCACCCGCGGATGGCTGAAAATGGCGGTGAGAAAATCCCGCGTAAAATCCGCCTGCAATTGCTCGTCTTGTGTATCGAAATCAAATTCCGTGATCCGGATCGGCAGATTGAATTCGGCAAACCTGTCAAGGATTTCCAGGATCTTTTCCGGCGGGGTCGGCTCGCGGAAATGCCCCTGGATGCCGATGCCCCCGAGCGGCGCGCCGCGGTCGAGCAGGAAGCGGATGGTTCCGTAAAAGTGCTCCTGGTGCGCGGCATCCCTGCCGCCGGCCTCAATAATGTTGAAATCGTTCAGGAAAAGGGTTGGCTTCGGGTCGTACTCTCTCGCCGCCTGATACCACGCCACCATTTCCTCGCGGCCCACGATATCCATCAGGTCGTGGTTGGTGTACGGCTCGTTGACCACGTCCCAGTCCTCCAGCAGCCCCCGTGTGGCGGAAACCTCGTCCCGGATGTGATCCAGAACCCGCTTCCGCAGCGCGGCCGGATCGCCGGCAAGCTCCTTGATGTCCTTGGGCAGCCACCGCCATCCCGGCCACACCAGCGTGTGGCCACGGACGCGGGAAATTCCGTTCGCATGCAGCCACTTGAGAGCATCGAGGGCGGCCGTCCGGTTCTGCTCCCACTGTGGCCACTTCAGGTCGTTTTCCAAGACGGCCATGTTGAAGTTCTCGAGCAGCGCGCGCCGGTACCTGTCGGCGTCCTCGCCCGCGCCGAGCAGTTGGCGCGCCGCCACCGCGGTTCCCCATCCGAATGCATGCCGCACCATGCGGATCCGCACCGGAACGCCCGGCGCCGGCTTGCCCCCGCTGTCTTCGACCCGCACCACGAGCTCCGCTTTCCGGATCCTCTCGATGCGCGCCTCGGCCGCCTCCCGCCAGCCCTGCCCGAACACCACCGCCAGAGAAGCCGGCACCAGAAACAAGCCGGTAGTCACCCGAAGGAGTCCGCTCATGCCGCTATTATCCTCTTCCCAAGCAGTCCCGCAACTGCTCTGGCAACAGGACAAGAACTCTGCCCCGCCCGCATAGCCCACGTCCCGGCAACGCACAGATGCAGCAATGCACCAGGCCCTTTCAATCCACAGCGAGACTCTCGAAAGGCCGAGTTGGCAGCACCTGCCGCACGACGGCGGCCAGCACGGCCTCGTCGCTCCACGGCGCCGCGCTCACCAGTTGCTGGAGCGATTGCCGGGCCGCCTGGACGCGGTCCGGATGGAGCCGGGCGGCGATGGGTTCGATCGACTTGCGTTGGCTTGGGCAGCAGCAGGCCGCGGCAGTAATCTTTCAGGGGTTGTTCCCGGTCCCGGCGCCCCGCGGTGCAAGGCCCAAGCCCTCCAGATAAGCCGCGAAGCGCTTGCCTCGCGGGCTTGGCGGGGCAAGCGGTTCGGAGGCGCAGATTACAGCGTCAAGTTTTTTGGTTGTGACCGAGTAAATATAAAGTCGGAAAAAGTTCGAATCGCGCCTTTATTCGAAAGAAATGCTGCGGACCATTTGTTGGTAGAGAGTCTCGAAGGAGGGGTAGTCGGGGAGCGGGGCGACGCAGATCACGTAGAAGAGCTCGGTTTCGAGGTCGACGGTGATGAGCACGTCGATTTCGCGGAGGCCGGCGAAGGGGGAGTCGGCGGAGAGCTTCGTCACGAGGCCGCGGCGGCCGCCGACGACGACGCGCTGGGGTTCGGCGACGACGCGCAGGTTGGACTCGCGCTTCGCCATCTCGTCGATCAGGGTGCGGGTGTCGCGCTCGAGGCTCACCATGCGGTTTTCCATCTTGGCTCGGCGGACGAGCACGCCATAGCCGATGAAGCCCTGCACGGCGCCTTCGGGCGGCGTGAGGTTCAGTCCGCCGTCGGCGCGTTCGACGCGCCAGTTGTCCTGGTATTCGATGCGGAAGCCGTCGCCGCGCCAGGTCTGCATGCGGGAGGAGACCGACACGCGCTCGGGCTTGGGCGCGTTGGGCAGCGGAGCGGGCGCGGCGGCGCCCTGCCCCACCGGCTGCGGTTTTTTCGCGGCGGGCAGTTTGGCGACGATTTCCTGCATTTTTCTCAGGTCGCCTTCGCGGGCGTCATAATTGCCGCGCGGCATGTAAGGGAGCTGCTCCTCGATTGCCTTGACGCGGTTGCCCGGGCTGGGATGTGAAGCGGTGAAGATTTCGACGAGCTTCGACGTCTTGCCGTTGCGCTCGGCTTCGAGCCGTTCGAAGAAACGCGCCATTTCGACCGGATTGTAGCCGGCCTTGGCCATCGTGTAGGCGCCGAGCAGGTCGGCTTGGCTTTCGGCGGTGCGGGAATATTTCAGCAGGACCGAGTTGGCGCCAAGGCCGATGCCCAGCTGGGCGAGCTGACCGGTGAGGCCGCCTCCCACGGCGGAGCCGGCCAGCAGGGCGGCGAGCTGGGCGAATTGCGCCTTGGTGGCCTGGCTGGTGCCGTGGCGGAGGACGACGTGGGACAGCTCGTGGGCGAGCACGCCGGCGAGCTGGGCCTCGTTTTCCACGGCGCGGATGAGGCCGGTGTGGACGTACATCGGGCCTCCGGGCAGGGCGAAGGCGTTGATGGAATCCTCCTGCACGACCTTGAAGAAATACGGGTAGCGTTCGAGCTCGCCTTTTTCGACCAGGCGCTGGCCGATGCGGTTGATGTAGTCGGTTAGCTCGCGGTTCTGCACGACGATCATCTGCTGTTCGACCTGCCGGGCGAACTCGCGGCCGAGCTCGATATCCTGCTCCTTGCTGAAGAGATTGAAGCCGGGGCGCGGCAGCGGGCGCTTCTTCGCCTGGGCCGAAGCTGCGGGAACGAGGCAGGCCGCCAGCACGGCCAGAAGCAGCAGGGACCTTCGGGATCGCATAAGTCTTCTCTTACTATGCTGGCATAATGGTCGGTATGACGCCCACGGAAAAAATCTGGCACAACGGGCGGTTTATCGCCTGGGATGATGCCCGCATTCATGTCCTGTCCCACGTGGTGAGCTACGGCAGCTCGGTGTTTGAAGGGGTGCGCTGCTATGACACGCAGCGGGGGCCGGCGATCTTCCGGCTGCGGGAACACACGCGGCGGCTGCTGGACTCGGCCAAGATCTACCGCATTCCGGTGGCCTACACGCTGGAGCAGCTGATGGAGGCCCAGATCGAGCTGGTGCGGGTGAACCGGCTGCGGTCGTGCTACATCCGGCCGATCGTGCTGCGCGGCTACGGCGGGATGGGCGTGCTGCCGGCGAACAACCCGACGGAGGTGTTTCTGGCCTGCTGGGAATGGGGCAAGTACCTGGGCGAGGAGGCAATGTCGGCGGGCGTGGATGTGTGCGTGTCCAGCTGGAACCGGATGGCGCCGAACACGTTTCCGGCGCTGGCGAAGGCGGGCGGCAACTACATCAACTCGCAGCTGATCCGGATGGAGGCCAACCAGAACGGCTACGCCGAAGGCATCGCGCTGGGCCCGGACGGGCTGGTGAGCGAGGGCTCGGGCGAGAACATCTTTGTGATCCGGGACGGCAAGATCTACACGCCGCCGGTGTCGGCGGGCATCTTGCCGGGAATCACGCGGGACTCGATTCTGACGCTGGCGCGCGAGGCGGGCATTGCGGTGATCGAGACCGATATTCCGCGCGAGATGCTGTACATCGCCGACGAGATCTTTTTCACGGGCACGGCGGCGGAGGTGACCCCGGTGCGGAGCGTGGACCGGATCCCGGTTGGCAGCGGGCGGCGCGGGCCGGTGACGGAGCAGTTGCAGCGGGCCTTTTTCGACATCGTGGAAGGCCGCGCGGAGGATCGCCACGGCTGGCTGACGCCGGTGCCGCAAGGCTGAAGCGAGACAAGTATCGAAGGAAGATGGCCGCCTGCCCGCTCCCGATGTCAACCTCCCCCGAGATTCACGATTCGGAGCGGGCCGGCGGCCTGTCTGTTTTCACTGTAAACCGCCGCCCGCGCCGGCGGGAAGAAGGGCGGAGCGTGGCAGGGCGCGATTTCAACAGGTTTTTCTCCTTGCGGGATCAGCGAGTTAAGCTGTGGATGAAGTGGACAAGTTGTGAATAAAACATGAATGCGATGAAATGTTCCGGCATGGACGCGCTCACCGGCGAGGCGGTGGAGATCACCGCGGCCGGCGGGGTGATCACGGCGGTGGAGCCGCTGCTGGGCCCTGCGGGGGCGCTGCGGTGGCTGGCGCCGGGCTTCATTGATCTTCAGGTGAACGGCTATGCGGGTGTGGACTACTGCGGGAGCGGGACGAGCGTGGAGGCGATCGGGCGGTCGCTGGAGAGCCAGTTCGCCACCGGAGTGACGCGGATCTTTGCTACCGTGATCACGGGGCCGCGCGAGGGGATGCTGGCGGCGATGCGGAATCTGGCGCGGGCGCGGCGGGAGCTGCCGTACGGGCATGCAATCGAAGGGATCCACGTGGAAGGGCCGTTCATCTCGCCGCATGACGGCCCGCGCGGGGCGCACCCGCGCGAGCATGTGCGTCCGCCGGATATCGACGAGTTCCGGCGCTGGCAGGAGGCGGCCGAGGGGCTGGTGCGGATGGTGACGGTGTCGCCGGAATGGCCGGGCGCGCCGGAATTCATCGAAGCGATCACGAGCGAGGGGGTGGTGGCGGCGATCGGGCATCTGGACGCGACGCCGGAGCAGATCGACGCGGCGGTGCGCGCCGGGGCGCGCGTGTCGACGCATCTGGGCAACGGGTCGCATGCGATGCTGCCGCGGCACCCGAATTATCTGTGGCAGCAACTGGCCGACGACCGGTTGGCGGCGTCGTTCATCGTGGACGGCATTCATCTGGACGCGGCCTTTCTGCGGGTGGCGCTGCGGGCCAAGGGCGTGGAGCGCAGCGTGCTGATCACGGACGCGGTGGCGCCGGCCGGGTGCGCGCCGGGCTTGTACCGGCTGGGCGAAGCCGATGTGGAACTGAGTGCGGAGGGCAAGGTCACGCTGCGGGGAACGGACCGTCTGGCCGGGAGCGCGCTGCGGATGGACCGCGGGGTGGAAAACCTGATGCGGCTGGCCGGGCTGACGCTGCCGGAGGCGTTGACAATGGCGGCGCGGAACCCGGCGCGGGTGGGACGGATCGAGCACCGGCGGCGCGGCCTCCAGCCGGGCGAGCGCGCCGATATCGTGGAGTTTGACTACGACCCGGCGGCGAAATCGCTGCGGATCGTGCGCACGTGGCTGGGGGGCGAGCTGGTTTACGAGGCGTGACGCGCCGCGGCGCGCCTGGCAGCCCCGCGGGACGGCTTCCTCTGCCGCGGCGGCCGTGATAGGGTGAACGTGAACGTCATGACCACGCGGCGGGATATCGAGGCTTTTCTGGCGCTGCGTCGGATTGCCGTGGCCGGGGTGTCGCGGTCGGCGGCGAGCTACAGCCGGCTGGTGTTCCGGGAGCTGCGGCGGCGGGGCTATGACGTGGTGCCGGTGCACCCGGCGGCGGAGCAGATCGAAGGCATTCCGTGCGCGCGGACGGTGGGCGAAGTGACGCCGCCGCCGGACGCGGCGCTGATCCTGACACATCCCTCGCTGTATGCGAAGGTCGGAGAGGAGGCGCGCCGGGCGGGCGCGGCGGCGGTGTGGTTCCGGCAGAAAGGCGTGCCGCTGGAGGGCGTGGCGGTGATCGAGAACGAGTGTCCGCTGATGTGGCTGCGCGGGACGGGCTGGATCCACCGTTTTCACCGCGCGCTGCGGCGGTGGTCGGGCACGCTGCCCGAGTGAAGAGAAGGAGGCCGGCTGTGTTGTGGACTCGCAGATCGTTTCTGGCGGCGCCGGCGGCGCTGGCGCTGGATGGCGGCACGCCCGTGCGGGCGACGCCGCTGCGGGCGCGGCATTTCGGGCCGCTGTATTACGACGAATCGGAGTGGACCTTTCTGCGGGAGGTGTGGCAGGCGCGAAGCCCGTTCCGGTTCTGGAATTTCGAAATGAAATTGCCGGACAAAGTGGCGGCATTGGAGCGGGAATTTGCGGAGAAAATGGGGGTGAAATACGCGCTGGCGGTCAACAGCGGGACAACGGCGCTGGAAGCGGCGCTGGCGGCGCTTGAGGCGGGTCCGGGCGACGAGGTGGTCCTGCCGGCGTGGACGTGGCACTCCTGCTTCCATGCGGTGGTGCGGATGGGGGCTCTGCCGGTGTGCGCGGAAATCGACGAGAGTTTCAACCTGGACCCGTCGCGCGTGGAGGAGGCGTTCAGCCCGCGGACGAAGGTGCTCATGATCGTCCATTTGCCGGGCAACCCGGCGGACATGGACCGGCTGTTGCCGCTGGCGAGGAAACGCGGCATCCGGGTGCTCGAGGACGTTTCGCAGGCGGTGGGGGCGTCCTACAAGGGGCGGCGGCTGGGCTCGATGGGTGACATTGCGGCGGCGAGCCTGCAAGTGAACAAGACGATCAGCGCGGGCGAAGGCGGGATGGTGTACACGAACGACCCGGTGCTGTTCGAGCGGGCGGTGCGGTTCCACGACGTGGGAACGCTGCGGCAGGTGCACGAGGAGCGGCTCGGAGGGGCGAAGCTCGAGCCGATGCCGGGGTCGAATTTCCGCATGACGGAGTTCACCGGGGCGGTGCTGCTGGCGCAGGTGCGGAAGCTCGACCGGATCGTGGGCGACATCCGGGCGGTGGCGCGGCGCGTCTACGAGGGCATCGCGGACCTGCCGGGGCTGAGGACGCGGCTGCTGCCGGACCCGGCCGGCGAGCTCGGGGTGGGCGTGTATCTGGACCTTGGGAGCAAGGCGGCGCGGGACCATTTCCTGAAGGCGATGCGGGCGGAGAACGTGCCGGCTTCGCCGCCCTCGGGGTCGGTGATTTTGCCGGTGCAGAATTACGCGGAAAAGAAGCTGGCGGTGCACCCGGAGTGGCCGAGCTTCCGCGTGGGGCGCGGGCCGGAGATCCGCTACGGGGCGGCGTCGTGCCCGCGAACGATCGACATTCTGGGCCGCTTCGGCGGGGTGCTGCTAGACCCGAAGTTCAGCGAGGCCGACACGCGCGACATCGTGGCGGCGATCCGGAAGGTCTACCCGGCGGCGCGGGCGACCGCGTAGGGCCGATCCTCTTCGCGCAAGAGCGCGGCTCAACGCCCGCCGCCGAGGGAACGGGCGGCCTGCTCGACGGCGCGCATGAAGCGGAGGAAATTGCCGCCGTAGATTTTGCGGATTTCCTCCGGAGTAAAACCTTTTTCGAGCAGGCGGCGGGTCAGATTCGGCCATTTTGAGACGTCCTCGAGGCCTTTTGGCGTGCAACTGACGCCGTCAAAATCGCTGCCGAGGCCGACGAAATCGACGCCGGCAATTTTGCGGATATGCTCGAAATGGGCGACGACCTCGTCGAGCGAGGCCTGTTCGCAGCGGGCGTCTTTCGGCAGCGAAGAGTTGATCCAGGGGGAGGTGTCCGCCGAGCGCTGGCTGATGAATTCACAGCCGAGGTTGACCATGACGAGGCCGCCTTTTTTGGCCACGGCGCGGATCATGTCGTCACCGAGGTTGCGCGGGATGTTGGACAGGGCGCGGGCGGAGCTGTGGGAGCTGAACACAGGGGCGCGGCTGGTTTCGATGACATCCCAGAAGGTCTTGTCGGAGACGTGGGCGACGTCGACCATCATGCCGAGGCGGTTCATTTCGGCGATGATGCGGCGGCCGAGGGCGTCGAGGCCGCGGTCATCCTTTTCGGCCGATGAGCCGGCCCAGGCGAGGTTGCGGGTGTGGGTGAGCGTCATGTAGCGGACGCCGAGGTCGTAGAAGGCGCGCAGGAGGCGCGGCTCGTTCTCGATGGCGTGGCCGCCTTCGATGCCGATGAGGGCGGCGATTCTGCCGGCGCGGCGGGCCGCCTCGATCTGATCGGCGGTGACGGCGAGGACGAAGTGATCCGGGTGGCGGGCGACGATGTCGTGGCGGATGGTATCGATCATTTCCAGCGCGCGGCGGGCCGAGCCGCCCGAATCGATGAAGGAGACGCTGACATAGGCGGCGAAGAACTGGGCGCCAACGCCGCCGGCGCGCAATTTGCCGATGCTGGTGTGGCGCGCGTCATTTTCGGAGGCGATGTCCCATCCGCGCACGGTGCGGCTGGTGACGTCGTTGTGGCCGTCGATCAGAAGGGCGGAGCGGTGGACGGCCATCACCTCTTCGTCCGACCATGTTTTCTTCTGCGCGGCCAGAGGCAGCAGCAGGCAACCCAGGAGGAGAAGGCGCAGCATGGGTCTCATTTTACCGGCCAGCGGCCGCCGGGAATGATGCGGGCCCGGCCGGGGGAGGCGCGAAAGAGATAGACCCATGCCTCGCGCTCGCTGCCGTCAAACATGCGGACGCGGCGGACGATCCGTTTGTATTGCGGGCCCTCGTAGAGGTCGAGAGCGCCGAGCAGCGACGCATCGCGCAGGGCGGCCACTTCGCCATGGACGAAATCGCCGGGCGAGACGGGCTCGAGCAGGGCCGGGTAAGCGCCGAGGTCGACGAGCCGGCCGGGCATCGACGCCTCGCCGAGAAAGGCGGCGTGCGCCCACAGGCGGCGCGACCAGGGGTTCGGGAAACCGCGCTTCAGCGTGCCGTAGACGAACAGCAGGCCGGGGTCTTTCCCTTCGTCCATGCAAACAGTATGATGGACGGGAAAAATGACGCGGAGGAGATGGCTGCTGGCAGCGGGAGGGCTGCCTGCGGGCGCGTGGTTGCCGGCCGCGGCGGGGAGGGGCGAGGCGTTCCGCGACTGGTTCTGCTGGCTGGCCGAGTCGCTGTTCTTCATGTCAAACCTTCCGGCGGAGGTGAGGGACTGCTCTTCCCTGCTCCGGTTCGCCTACCGGGAAGCGCTGCGGCCGCACACAGCCGAGTGGGCGCGTCAATGGGGCTACGAGTGGCTGCCACCGTTTCCCGAGCCGCGGTTTCAGGGGACGCCGCTGTTTCGCGTGGGCGGCGAGGCGCGCCATTTCGCCGACGCGCGGCATCTGATGCGGTACAACACGCGCAAGATCACCACACGGCTCCAGGAGGCGCGGCCGGCGGACCTGCTGTTTTACCGGACTCCCGGGGGCGGGCCGTGGCACGCGATGGCGTATCTGGGGCGGAGCCGGTTCGAGCCATCCGCGAAACAATACGTGGTCTACCACACGGGGCCGGAGGGCGCCTGGCGCGGCGAGGTGCGGCGGCCGGCGACGGAGAATTTGCTGGCGCACCCCGAGCCGCGCTGGCGGCCGGTGGAGGGCAACCCCCATTTTCTCGGCGTTTACCGGTGGAACTTGCTGATGGAGGCTGGATAGGCGATGCGGAGGCGATGGCTGGCGATGCTGTTGCTCGCAGGCGCGTTCGCCGCGCCGGCGCAGCTCGACGAGGGCCGCGTCTATTTTTCGCTGGCGGCGGAGCAGACGGTGCTGCCTGGCCGCGCGGCGCCGGTGCGGGTGCAGGCGCAAGGGGTGCGGCAGCTGGAGTTCCGGCTGTACCGCGTGCGAGAGCCGCGCGCGTTCTTTCTGAAGCTGGACAACGCGTCGAGCTTCGGGACGGCGCGGCCGCGAAGGCAGGGCGCGAGGACGCCGATCGAGAAATTCGCCGCGTGGAAAAGCCGGCAAAGGGCGAAAATCCGGAACTTTTTCCGGATGCAATTCAGCCCCGAAAACCGCGCCATTCTGCGGGCGTGGCTGCAAAAGAGAACGAAAAAGCCGAAGACGCCGGCGGAGGCGGCGCCCGAATACGCCGGAGTCCCGGTGCTGAACCCGCAGCAGCTGGTGAAGCGCTGGACGCAGCCCCTGCCGGCCGGCAGGCCGTGGGAGACGGCGACCGTGGAGGCGCCGCTCGCCGAAGCCGGGGTGTATGTGCTGGAGGCGACCGACCAGCAACGGCAGGCGTACACGGTCCTGATCGCCACGCCGCTGGCCGTGCTGGCCAAGTCCGCTGCCGGCACGGTGATGGCCCGGGTGACGGACCGCATCAGCGGGGCGCCGCGGGCAGGATGCGCGGTCGAGGTGCTGGATCCGCTGTCAAAGCAAAGCGTGGCGAAGGAGACTTCGGACGGGAACGGCGCTGTCAAATTCTCCATCCGCGGGCAGTTTGAGGACAACCTGGTGCTGCTGGCCGATTGCGGCGGCGTCCCGGCAGCCGTGCAACTGGCCGCATTTTCCCTGGCGCCCCGCTGGCGGGGAACGCAAGGCGCGCTGCACACGGACCGGCCGGTGTACCGGCCGGGACAGACGGTGCGTTTCCGCGCGATCGTGCGGGAGGAGCGCGGGTCGGATTACGCACTGCCGGAGGCGCGGCGGGCGCGTGTGACGGTGGAAGACCCGGCGGGGACCCGTATTTATCAAAAGACCCTTTCGTTCACGAAATACGGCACGGTTCGGGGAGAATTTCGCCTGGAGGAAGACGCGCCGCTCGGCTATTACGGAATCCGGGTCGCGCCGGAGGAGAGCGAGGAAGGCGTTTACGGCGGTTTTCACGTCGAGGAATACCGGAAGCCGGAGTACGAAGTGAAGGTCACGCCCGGGGCGGCGCGGACGCTACAGGGAGGGCAAGCGAAAGCGCAGATCCAGGCGCGGTATTTCTTTGGCGAACCGGTTGCCGGCGCGGCGGTGGAGTGGAGCGTGCAGCGCTACCGGTGGCATCCCCCATGGTGGCAGCCGGAGGAGGAATTCGAGCCGGAAGATGAGGAAGAAAGCTACGGCGGGGAGCAGATTTTCGCGGAAAAAGGCTACCTGAATGAATCGGGCGAGCTGGAAATCGCCTTCCCGCTCGAGCGCGGGGAGCACGACTTTCTTTACCGGATCGAGGCGCAGGTGACCGACGCAGGCGGGCGGGCGATCTCCGGCGCGGGCTCCTTCCTGGCCACACGGGCGCCATTTCTGATCACGGCGCGCGCGGACAAGTGGGCGTATGTCCCGGGCGAGACGGTGCGTTGGCGGGTCGCGGCGCGGGATTTCGACGAGCAGCCGGTGGCGGGCGTCAGATTCCGGGTGGAGCTGTATCACAGCGTGCGCGGGTCGGCGTCGGGGCCGCCGTTGCTTGAGCGCGAGGGCGTGACCGGGGCAGGAGGAGAGGAGGTGGTGGAGTTCCCCGCCCCGCGTGGCGGCGGTTACGTGATCCGCACGGTGGCCTTGTCGCCGAGGTGGGGCGAGCTGCGGGAGGACAGCTGGATGTGGATTTCCGGGGCGTGGTCGGGCGAACCGGCCATGGAGCGGGTGAGGCTGGCGCTGGACAAGGCGGCCTACCGCCCCGGCGAGACGGCGCGGGTGCTGGTGGTTACGGGGGCGCCCCGGGCCGACGTCTGGGTGACGGTGGAGGGCGCGGGCCTGCACGCGTCAAAATTCGTCCGCGCCGAGGAAGGCGCGGCGACGGCGGAAATCCCGATCCGTCCCGAATACACGCCGAATGTTTTTGTGAAGGCGGTATTTGTCCTGAACGACAAGCTGTATACTGGCGAGAAAATTCTGAAAGTGCCGCCGGCGGAAAAACAGATTTTCGTGGAATTGACGCCATCGAAAAAGCTCTTTCAGCCGGGGGAGGACGCGGAATTCCGGCTGGCGGCGCGCGACAACGAGGGCCGGCCTTTGCAGGCGGAATTCGCGCTTGGCGTGGTGGACGAGGCGATTTACGCGCTCCGGCGCGAGGCGCAGCCGGACCTGGTAAAAATTTTCTACGGCAGGCGGTGGAACCGGGTGAACACGTCCACCAGCCAGTCGTACTATTTTTACGGCGAGGCCGGGACGAGGCGCATGGAGCTGGCGCGGCAGGCGGGGCCGCCGTGGCGGGCGCAACTCAAACGGGAGGATATCGCCGAGCCGAAAATCCGCAAGGATTTTCCGGACACCGCGTTCTGGGTGGCGGATCTCGAGACCGATGCGCAGGGCCAGGCGCAGGTACGCTTCGCCTTCCCGGATTCCCTCACGACGTGGCGGGCGACCGCGCGCGGAGTGACCGTGGACACGAAGGTGGGAGGCGCAGTGGCGCGGGTGCTGGTGCGGAAGGACGTGATCGTCTCGATGGCGGCGCCGCGGTTTTTCACCGAAGGCGATGAGGCCGTGGTCCCCGTGCTGGTGCGCAACTACACGGGCCAGCCGCAGCAGGCGCGCGTCTCGCTGCGGGCCCAGGGAGTGCGGATCGTTTCCGGGGAGGACACGGATGTGGAGGCGCCGCCGCAAGGCGAGGCGCGCGTGGATTACCGGCTGAAGGCGGAGGCCGAAGGCGTTGCGGTGTTGACAGCGTCGGCAAGGAGCCGCGGAGGCAGCGATGCGATGGAGATCCGCCTGCCCGTGCATGCTTACGGCGTGCCGATGAGCGCGGCGGCGCAGGAACGCATCGACGGCGGCGGCCGCAGGGTGCTTGCGTTTGATTTCCCGCCCGAGGCGGGCGGTTCCGGCAGAACGGTGGAGGTGAGGCTGTCGCCGTCGCTGGCCGGTTCGCTGTTCGGAGCGCTCGAGTATCTGGTGACGTACCCCTATGGGTGCACCGAGCAGGTGATGTCGAGTTTTCTGCCGAACCTGGTGGTGGCGGAGGCGCTGCGAAGGCTGAAGCTGGAGGCGCAGGTGGACCGCAAGGAGCTGGACCGCAACGTGAAGGCGGGACTGGAGAAGCTGGCCGGGTATCAGAACGGGGACGGAAGCTGGGGCTGGTGGAGCGGAGACGAAGGAGACGTTTTTTTGACGTCGTATGTTCTGCTGGGCCTGAGCCATGCACGAGAGAACGGCTACGCCGTGCCGCAGTGGCGGCGGGACCAGGCCGCCCAGTGGCTTGGGGAGCAGCTCCGCAGGCGCGAGGTGGACGCGGATGCGCACGCATATGCGCTGCTGGCCCTGGCGATGGACCGGAAGCCTGGCGAGGACGTGCTGGCTGCGGCGTGGGGGCGGAGGCGAGAGTTGTCAGGCTTCGGCTGGGCGGCGCTGGGACTGGCTTTGCAAAAGGCGGGCGACGCGCGCCGGCGCGAGGCGGCGGCGGCGCTGGCGTTGATGGCGCAGGAGGAGGGCGAGGGTCTGTACTGGCCAAGCCGGCGCGACCCGATGTTGGGCCGCGAGGCGGAGCACACGTTTGAAGCGACGGCGATGGCGGTGCGGTTTCTGGCCGCCGAGTCGCCTGAAAGCCCGCAGGTCGAGCGCGCGGTGCGCTGGCTGCTGGCGCACCGGGACCGGGGCTATTACTGGGGATCGACAAAACGCACGGCATTTGTTGTTTACGGGCTGACGCCGCTGCTCGAGCGGTCCGGACAACTGAAGCCGGATTTCACGGCGCGGGTTCTGGCGGAGGGGCGCGAAGTGCTGCGGCGGCGGTTCAGTGCGGAAGACGCGCTGGCGGCGAAACCGGTGCGGGCAGAGGCGCCGGCGGCGCGGCGCCATAGCGAGGTGCGCGTGGAGATGGAAGGGCGAGGGACGCTGTATGTTTCGGCCAATTGGAAGTGGCGGCTGGCGGAGCCGGGCGAGGCGAGAGTCCGGCCGGAGAACTCGCCGTTGCGGATCGAGCGCCGCTACTGGCGGCTGCGGGCGGTGCAGGCGGGCGGGCGAGTGGAGTACGAACTGGAGCCATGGAGCGGCGCGGCGCGCCGCGGAGAGCTGCTGGCGGTGCATCTGCGCGTGACGGGAGCGAATCTGATGAACGCGCTGGTGGTGGAGGACCCGCTGCCCGCGGGGGCGGAGGCGGTGGGGCGCAGCGACGGGCTGGCGCTGCGGGGCGTGCCGAAGTGGTGGCAGTGGTGGCATGCGCGGAGGGAGCTGCGGGACAACCGCGTGCTGTGGTTCCCGTGGAGGGTGCCGCAAAGCGGGTTCGACGCGGTGTATCTGTTCCGGTTCACCAACGCGGGCCGGTTCCGCGTCTCGCCCGCCCGGGTGGAGCCGATGTACGAGCCGGGGGTGATGGCGTGGAGCGAGGCGGCCGAGTGGGAGGTGTTGCCGTGAGGGCATGGCGACATGCGTTGTCGGCGCTGGGCAGGCAATGGAGGACGTGGGCAGGAGTTTCGCTGGCCCTGGCGGGGGCGCTGGCGTTTGCAGGCCTCTGGCTGTGGACGCCGGTGTCGCGCGCGAGCCTGCTGGCGCTGCAAGGGGCGTATTTGCTGGCTTCGGCTGCCTGCGTCGTCCGGGCGCTCGTGCAGGCGCGGAGAGGTTTTGCGCCGGCGGGCGTCGCCTGGGGGCGGCTGTGGCGGCGCGGGGAGTTCCTGGCAGCGGTGGCGCTGTTTGCGGCGGGGGGCGTGTGGCTGCCGGCGCGGCTGGCGGCGTGGGTGCCGCGGTTCGAGTCGCTGGCGGCGCAGGCGGCGAGCGTGGCGGTGCGGCTGGCGGCGGCGTGGCTGTTGTTCACCGGCGGGCTTTGCTGGCTGGCCGCCTGCGCGGGAGTTCTGTCGTCGGAGGACGTGAAATGGAAAGAAAATTCCGGCTTCCCAACGGAAAAATCATCCGGATTGTAGAAGGCGATATTACGAAAATTCCGGCCGATGCCATCGCCAACGCGGCCAATTCGGCGCTGGCGGGGGGCGGCGGCGTGGACGGGGCGATTCACCGTGCCGGCGGGCCGGAGATCATGCGGGAGCTGGACGAGATCCGGCCGCGGGTCGGGCGCCTGCCGGCGGGACAGGCGGTGGCGACCGGGGCGGGCCGGCTGCCGGCAAGATTCGTCTTTCACGCCGTCGGCCCCGTGTACCGGGACGGGCGGCATGGAGAGCCGGAGGCGCTGGCCTCCTGTTACCGGACATGCCTGGAGATGGCGGAGGAGCGGGGCTGCCGGACGATCAGTTTTCCGGCGATCAGCACGGGCGTGTACGGCTACCCGGCGGAGGAGGCGGCGCGGGTGGCGCTGGGCGAAGTGCGGCGGTTTCTCGAGAAACGGGCGGCGAAGGTCGGCGAAGTGATTTTCGTGCAGTTCGGCGAGGCGGCCTACCGGGTGTACGAGCGGCTATTGGGGGAGTCCGGTCTTGAGGAAATCCAGGACTGAGGCGCGGCCGTAGCGGCGGACGAGCGCTTCGACGCGGGCGCGCTCGGCGGCGCGGGCGGCGCCGCCGGAGAGGTATTCGGCGAGGCCTTCCTCGAACCACTCCGGCAGCGGGACGCGCCGGTTGGCCTCGATGAGCACGTGCATCATCTCGTGGAGCAGGACAGGACCGAGGCGGCCCTGCGCGGCGAGGCGGGCCGGGGCGTGCAGGTGGACAAAGCAGCCGCGGGAGACGGCGGCGAGTCCGCCTCCGGCGCCGGTGGCGTCGCGGAACAGGGCGGTGTCAGGGTATTCGCGGATGCGGGGCCGGCAGGGAGCGTCGAGGCCGGAGCGGCGCCGCGCCTCGTCCCAGGCGGCCGCGGCGAGCGGCAGGCTGGCCGGGGGCGCGCCATCGAGCGTGTCGACATCGACCGGCCCGGCTGTGAAGCGCTGCCAGAGCAGGCCGCGGGGGGAAACGCCGGGCGCCGCGCCGGGAAAATAAAACGCCAGGATTTCGCGAAAATCTGCCCCGGATTGCGCCATTTCCATGGCGCCTTTCTGGCACAAACCGACGCCGTGGCCTTCGCCTTTTCCGGAAAATACGGCTGAATGGGGGCGGCTTTCCACCTCGTAAAAGCGGCTGCGGAGCAGCGACCAGCCGAGGGCGCGCCCGACGCGCAGGTGCAGCGTTTCGGCATCGACGGGTCCGCGGCCGGAGCGGAGCAAGAGGACGCGTCCGGAGGCGGAGCGGCGCTCCACGGCGAGAAACCGGAGGCCGGGCAAGCCCAGCGCGGCGGCGAGCCGGGGCCAGGGAATCTCCGCGCGCCAGCCGCCCGGCTCGCGCCGCAGGCACCAGGGATCGTCTTTGGCAGGCAGATACGGGCGCGCCAGGCCGGGCCAGATCTCGCCGGCGGAGGCGGTGCGGCCGCCGCAATCGGCGGAATGGAAGACCTGGGCGGGGCGGCCGCGGTACCAAAGGATGACGCCGGCGGTTTCCTCGACGGCGCGGCGAATCGCGGCGGAACTGGCGGAGGGGTCGAGCCGCTGGCAGTGGGTCGTCTGGCAGAAGTCGAAGCCTTCGGTGCGGTGCCTGCCGCGATTGGCGCGAATCCAGCTGCGGGCGACGACGGCCATGGCTTTCAGGGCTTCTGGCCGGGCGACGGCGCCCATCTCGCCGGCAACGGCCCACTCGACGCTGGTCTCGACGGAGACGCGGCGGGTCTCGCCGCCCATGCGCACGGCCAAGGTTTGCGCGTCGCCGAGCGACAGTGCGGCGAGGGCGGCTAGCGGGAGCCGGAGTCGAAGGCCCATGCGAACAGCTCCCTGGCCACGGGGGCGGCGTCGCGTCCGCCGCGGCCGCCGGGCTGGCGGACGACGACGATGCAGCGGGGCGCCGCAACCGGGGCGAAGCCGGCGAACCATGCTGCGCCGGGGCTGGTGCCGGTCTTGCCCGCGATCTCGAGGCCCGGGATGTCGGCCGCCTGCGCGGTGCCCTCGGCGACGGCGCGGCGAAGGCCGGATCGAATGACGGGGCCGGCCTCGAGCGCCAGGCGGCGAAAGGCGAGGGCGAGCAGGAAAGGGGTGATGGAGACGTGCGCCAGCCCGAGCACCTGGAGTTGCAGCTGCTCCCGGGCGGAGACGCGCACGGCGCTGGCGCCGCATTCCTCCAGCCGGCGCAGAACGGCCGCGGGGTCGGCTTCCGCGGCGGCGGCCGCGAACCACTGGTTGCAGCTGGCGGCACGCGCGGTTTCGGCGTCGAGAAGCGTGTTCAGAGGCAGATGGGCGCAATCCAGGCGGGAGCCGGCGATGCGGAGGCGCATGGAGCAGGGCCGGAGCTTCCAGGGGCGGAGGGCGTCGAGAAGCCAGGGCTTGAGCACGGAGCCGGGCGGCGCGGGGAGCGAACGGGCCGCGGCTTCGTTCTCGATGCGCAGCACGGCGGCGTCGGAGGCGCGCAGGACCACGGCCGCGCCGGACCGCGAAAAAGCGCCGGCCATTGCCGGGAAAATGGCGCGCCTGGTGATCATGAAAGGCCGAAAATCGGGCGGAATTCTTCGGGAATTTTCACCGGTTTTCCGTCGCGGACGAACAGGTGGCGCGTCTGGCCGGAGGCGAGCAGGACGCCGTCGGCGGCGCGGCGCATTTCGTAGGCGAAGGCGACCATGCGCGGGTGCGCGCTTTCGATCCATGCCGAGGCGAGGATTTCGTCGTCGTAGCGCGCCGGGTGGTGGTAGCGGCAGCGGACTTCGGCGACCACCAGGTGCAGGCCGCTGCGCTGCTCCATTTCGCGGTAGCTGATGCCGCGGAGGCGGCACAGCTCGGTGCGGGCCACCTCCATCCAGACGAGGTAGTTGGCGTGGTGGACGATGCCCATCTGGTCGGTTTCGGCGTAGCGGACGCGGAAGCGGACCGCGGAGCGTTCTGCCGGAGCGGGTTCCATCGTTCTTCATGGTAGCGGGAACGCCGGTGTTACGATGGCCACAGGGTGCAAGTACGGGTCCTGTTTTTCGGAATGCTGAAGGACGCCGCGGGCGTCGGGGAAGCAGCGCTGGAGCTGCCGGAAGGGGCCACGGCCGAGGACGCCTTCCGGGCGGCGGCGCAGCGCTGGCCTGCGCTGGAGCCGCAGCGCAAGTCCACGGTGATCGCCGTGAACCAGAAGTACGCGCTGCGGACGGACGTGCTGCACGAGGGCGACGAGGTGGCGTTTCTGCCGCCGGTGAGCGGAGGCCAGGACGGGTGGCTGCGGGTGGAAGAGGACGAGGCGGGGCACTTTTTCGCGCTGACGCGGGCGCCGATTGACGCAGCGGCGCTGCGCGCGCGGGTGGCGCGGGCCGGGGACGGCGCGGTGGTGACGTTCGAGGGCATCGTGCGCAACCACAGCGGCGGGCGCCGGACGCTGTTTCTCGAGTACGAATGCTACGAGCCGATGGCGATTCGCGTGATGGCGGAGATGGGCCGCGGCGTGGCGGCGCGGCACGAGGTGTCGCGGATTGCGATCGTGCACCGGCTGGGCCGGCTGGAGATCGGCGAGGCGAGCGTGGTGATTGCGGTGGCGGCGGCGCACCGGCGGCCGGCGTTCGAGGCGGCGCTCGAGGCGATCAACCGGCTGAAGAAGGAAGTCCCGGTGTGGAAGAAGGAGCACTTCGAGGACGGCGCGGTGTGGGTGGAGGGAGAGTGGGACTCGTCGATCGCCGGACGGTGATCGCGGCGCTGGCGGCGGCGCCCGCGCAGGAGCCGGTGTTCCGCGTCGACGTGCGTCTGGTGCGGATCCTGGCCACCGTGCGCGACGAGCGGGGCGCGCTCGCCGGGAACCTCGAGCGGGGCGACTTCCGGGTGACGGACAACGGCGTGGAGCAGGAGATCGCGGTGTTCGAGCGGCAATCGGCGCAACCGCTGTCGATCGCCGTGCTGATCGACCGGAGCCGTTCGACGCAGCGCGAGCGGGCCTACGAGCTGCGCGCGCTCGAGCGGTTCTTCGACGCGGTGATCCGCGAAGGCAACCCGCAGGACGCTGCGGCGCTGTACTCGTTCAATTTCGAGGTGGTGCAGCAGGCGCCGTTCACGCGGCGCATCGAGCGGCTGAAGGCGGCCATCCGGCAGCTGCGCAGCGAGGGAGCAACGGCGCTGTACGATGCGGTTTACCTGGCGGCGGGCGATCTGGGACAGCGCGAGGGGCGGCGCGTGATGATCGTGGTCAGCGACGGGGCGGACACAATCAGCCGGACCCGGTTTCACGCGGCGCTGGAAAGCCTGCACCGGGCCGATGCGGTGATGTACGCGCTGCTGCTGGTGCCGGTGAAGGGCGAGGCCGGAAGGAACCTGGCGGGAGAGCGCGCACTGGAGCAATTCGCCACAAGCACCGGCGGGAAGCTGTTTTACCCCTCGGCGCCGCGCGAGCTGGACGCGGCCTTTGCGCAGATCCTGCGCGACCTGCGGACGCAGTACCTGCTCGGCTTCTACCCGAGGAACGTGCCGCCGTCGAAGGAGCGTTTCCACCGCGTGAGGGTGGAGGTGAGGCGGCCGGGCTACACGGTCTCGGCGCGGACAGGCTATTTCGCCGATGCGCTACCATAAGGGCGAGTGAAGGAGGCGCGCGAGGTGGCGAAATCGAAGGCCCCGGCACAGACGTTCGAGGAGGTCCGGTACCTGCGGAAGCTGGTGTCGTCGAAGGCGCCGGTGAGCATCAAGCTGGTGTCGGGCGAGGTGGTGGAAGGCTATATCGAATACTGGGACCAGGCCTTCGTGCGGCTGACGCGGGAGCCGGCGGCGCCCAATCTGTTCATCTTCAAGCACGACATCGCCTATATCGCGGAAAAGGGCGAATGAAAGATTTTTCCGGGGACGGATTTTTCCGAAAATGACCGGTTTCCTGGAGACGGCGGCGGAAATTGCGCGCGAGGCAGGCGCGCTGCTGGCCCATTATTTCGAGCGCGGGATTTCCTGGGACCTGAAGGGCGAATTCGATCTGGTGACGGAAGCGGACCGGGCGAGCGAGGCGCTGGTGGTGGAGCGGCTGCATGCCTATTTCCCCTCGCACTCGGTGCTCGGCGAAGAGGGCGGGATGCGGGACAAGACGGGCGAGTATTGCTGGTACGTGGACCCGCTGGACGGCACGACGAATTTCGCGCACGGCTACCCGGCGTTCAACGTGACGCTGGCGCTCGAGCGGCGCGGGGAGCTGATCGCGGGCGTCATTTACGACCCGCTGCACCAGGAGATGTTCACGGCGGAGCTGGGCAGCGGGGCGTTTCTGAACGGGAAGCGGATCCGCGCCAGCCGCACGGCGTCGCTCGCGGAGGCGCTGCTGGCCACGGGGTTTCCCTCGCGCAAGCGTCACGAGAACGTGAACGTGCACTTCTTCCACCAGGTGGCGATGTCGACGCACGGGGTGCGGCGGAGCGGCTCGGCGGCGCTGGATCTCGCTTACGTGGCCTGCGGGCGGCTGGACGGGTTCTGGGAGTTCGGGCTGAACCCGTGGGACATGGCTGCGGGGCTGCTGCTGGTCCGCGAGGCGGGCGGGCGGACGACGACCATGAAGGGCGAGCCGGCCGACATCCGCGGGGCGCACGTGACAGCGACCAACGGGCTGATCCATGACGCGCTGCTCGAGCTGTTCGCCGACGTGTTTGCGGGACGCTACCGGTTTCCGTTGCCGGTAATCACGGCGCAGGGCTGAGACGGGAAAGCGGAGGCCCGCGACGGGCATTTGTGCCGGGCGGGTCCGCAGTGTTACCCTAAGCAATTGAAAATGCGAACCGTCGACCTCATCCAGCGCAAGCGCAACGGCGAAGAGCTCTCGCCCGAAGAAATTCGTTGGCTCGTGGACGCCTACACGCGGGGCGAAATTCCCGACTACCAGATGGCCGCCTTTCTGATGGCGGTGTACTTCCAGAACATGACGGACCACGAGGTCGGCGCCATGGTGGAGGCGATGATCGGGTCCGGCGAGCGGATCGACCTGAGCGATGTTCCGGGCCCGAAGGTGGACAAGCATTCGACGGGCGGCGTGGGGGACAAGACGAGCCTGATCGCGGGGCCGCTGGCGGCGGCGGCGGGCGTGAAGGTGCCGATGCTGAGCGGGCGCGCGCTGGGACACACCGGAGGCACGCTGGACAAGCTGGAATCGATCCCCGGGCTGCGGACGGACCTGTCGGTGGAAGAGTTCAAGGAAGTGCTCCAGCAGGTCGGCTTTGCGGTGATCGGCCAGAGCGACGCGGTGGCGCCGGCTGACGGCAAACTGTATGCGTTGCGGGATGCGACGGCGACGGTGGAGTCGCCGGCGCTGATCGCGGCCTCCATCATGAGCAAGAAGCTGGCGGTGGGGCTGAACGGGCTGGTGCTCGACGTGAAGGTGGGCTCGGGCGCGTTCATGAAGCGGCAGGTGGACGCGCGGCGGCTGGCGCAGATGATGGTGACCATCGCGCGGCGCAACGACCTGCGGGCGCAGGCGCTGATCACGGACATGAACCAGCCGCTCGGCCGGGCGATCGGCAACGCGCTGGAGATCATGGAGGTGTCGCAGACGCTGCTCAACGCGGGGCCGGAGGATCTGACGCAGCTCTCGCTGGAGCTGGCGGCGCGGATGATTTATCTGGGCAAGGTGACGCCGACGCTCGAAGAGGCGCGCGACTTGGCGACGCGGCTGCTGGTGGAGCAGGCGGGCTACCGGAAGCTGAAGGAGATGATCGCGGCTCAGGGCGGCAACCCGCAGGTGCTGGACCGGTTCGAGCTGCTGCCGAACGCGGACAAGAGTTACGAGATTCTGTCGCCGCGCTCGGGCTATGTGGCGGCGATCGACGCCGAAGAGATCGGGCGGGCCTCCTCGATGCTCGGCGCGGGGCGGGACACGAAGGAAGACAAGGTGGACCCCGCCGTGGGCGTCTTTCTGGAGGTCAAGGTGGGAGCGCGGGTGGAGGAAGGCAACGTGCTCTGCCGGATCCACTACACGAACGAGGAACGGCTGGAGGACGCGGTGGAGCGCATCGAGGATGCGTTCCGGATCTCGACCAGCGAGCCCGAGCCGCGCGAGCTGATTCTCGAAGTGGTGGGCTGACGGCCCGGCGCGGGGGCAAGGCATGGAGCGCTTCACCGGGCTGCTGGGCCTGCTGTCGATCCTGGGCGCCTGCTACGCCTTCTCCTCCAACCGCAAGGCGATCCGCCCGCGCGTGGTGGCGTGGGGGCTGGGCCTGCAATTCCTGTTTGCGTTCCTGGTGCTGAAGACGGATTTCGGGCTGCTGTTCCAGGCCGCCAGCGTGGCGGTGAACGCGCTGCTGGATTTCGCCGAAAAAGGGAGCGAGTTTCTTTTCGGGCCGCTGGGGGTGAAAACGGGCGCATTCGGCGTGGTTTTCGCCTTCCAGGTGCTGCCGATCGTGATTTTCATCGCGAGCCTTTTTTCGGTGCTTTACTACTTCGGCGTGATGCAGGTGGTGATCCGCGGCATGGCGTGGCTGATGCACCGGGTGATGCGTTGCTCGGGGGCGGAGTCGACCGACGTGGCGGCCAGCATTTTCATGGGGCAGACGGAGGCGCCGCTGACGATCCGGCCGTTTCTGCCGCGGCTGACCGAGAGCGAGCTGTTCACGATCATGACGGCCGGCATGTCGCACGTTTCGGGCGCGGTGATGGCGGCGTATGTGAAGATCGCGGGCGTCGATATCAAGCACCTGCTGACGGCGGTGATCATGACCGCGCCGGCGACGCTGGTGCTGGCGAAGATGCTCATCCCGGAGACGGGCGAGCCGGAGACGGCGGGCGACGTGAGGGTGGAGATCGAGCGGCCGGGCGTGAACGTCATCGACGCGGCGGCGCGCGGGGCCGGCGAGGGGCTCCAGCTGGCGCTGAACATCGCCGGGATGCTGATTGCGTTCATTTCGCTGATCGCGCTGATCAACGGGGTGATGGGGTGGGTGCACTCGCTGGCCGGGTGGTGGCCGGAGTCGCTGCAAAAGCTGTTCGGAATTGTTTTTGCGCCGGTGGCGTGGCTGCTGGGCGTGAGCTGGAAGGACGCGCAGGCGGTGGGCGACATGCTGGGCACGCGGATGGTGCTGAACGAGTTCATCGCGTTTCTGCGGCTCGGGGAGCTGAAGGCGTCGCTCGATCCGCGCTCGTTCGTCATCAGCACGTTCGCCCTGTGCGGGTTTGCGAATTTCAGCTCGATCGCGATCCAGATCGGGGGCATCGGGGCGCTGGCGCCGAACCGGAAATCGGACCTGGCGCGGCTGGGGGTGCGCGCGATGCTGGCGGGCACGATGGCGAATTTCATGTCAGCCTGTATTGCAGGAATCCTGTTATGATCCGCGCCGCAGCGGCGGAGCTGAGCCGCAGAATCCCGGACTGGCCGAAGATCGCCGTGGTGCTGGGCAGCGCGCAGGCGTCCTTTGCCGAGGCCCTGGCCGACAGGACGGCGGTCGCCTACGGGGAAATTCCGGGCTGGCCCGTGCCGCGAGTGGCGGGGCACGCGGGCGAGCTGGCGGTGGGCCGCTGCGCGGGCAAGCGCGTGGCGGCGCTGTGCGGCCGCGTGCATCTGTACGAAGGCTGGACGCCGCAGCAGGTGGTGTTCGGCGTGCGCGTGATGGGCCTGCTGGGAGTGAAAGTCCTGGTGCTGACCAACGCGGCCGGAGCCATCCGGGAAACGTTCCGCCCGGGAATGCAGGTGCTCATCACGGACCACATCAACCTGCAAGGAATGAACCCGCTCACCGGGCCGAACGACGACAGCCTGGGTCCGCGGTTCCCCGACATGAGCGAGGCGTACGACCGCGGGCTGCTCGACACGGCGCGCGAGGCAGCGCGCGAGGCGGGGGTGGAGACCGGCGAAGGGGTCTATGCGGCGATGCTGGGCCCGAGCTTCGAAACGCCGGCCGAGATCCGCTTCCTGCGGACGATCGGCGCGGACCTGGCCGGGATGTCGACCGTGCCGGAGGTGATCGCGGCGCGGCACATGGGAATGCGGGTGCTGGCGGTCTCGACGGTGACGAACATGGCGGCCGGGCTGCAACAGCGGCTGAGCCACGAGGAGGTGCTCGAGACGGGCAAGGCGTCGGCGGAGGCGCTGCGGCGGCTGCTCGAGGCGTTCCTCGCCAGGGTGGAGGTGTGAGGTGGATCCGCTGACGGCGGCGGCGCTGGAGGCGCGGCAGCGGGCTCGCGCGCCTTTTTCCGGATTCGCGGTGGGAGCGGCGCTCGAGGAGGAAGACGGGCGCATTTTCACCGGGTGCAACGTGGAAAGCGCTTCCTACGGGTTGACGATGTGCGCCGAGCGCGTGGCGGCGTTCCGCGCGGTGGCCGAGGGCGGGCGGCGGTTCCGCCGCATCGTGGTGGCGGCCGACAGCGAGCCGCTGACGCCGCCCTGCGGGGCCTGCCGGCAGGTGCTCTGGGAGCTTTGCGGGGACGTGGAAATCGTGCTGGTGAATCTGAAAGGCGCGAGAGAATCCGTGCGTCTTTCCTCTTTATTGCCGCGGCCATTCGATGCGACTTTTTTGGGTTAGCCTCGTACTGATTTCCGCAATTCAGGCAGCCGAGCCTGCCGATCTGATCGTCAGCGCAGGGAAAGTGCTGACGATGGACGCCGCAGGCACGGTGATCGAGCGCGGGGCGGTGGCGGTGCGGGGCGGCCGGATCGCCGCAGTGGGGCCGAAGGCGGAGATCGAGCGGCGGTTCAAGGCGAGGAGGCGGATCAACCGGCCGGAGGCGCTGCTCACGCCCGGCCTGGTGAACGGGCACACGCACGCGCCGATGTCGCTGCTGCGGGGCATCGCCGACGACGTGCCGCTGCAAACGTGGCTTGAGCGGTACATCTTCCCGGCGGAGGCGAAGAACGTCGACGAGGCGTTCGTGCGCGCGGGCACGCGGCTGGCGGCGCTCGAGATGATGCTCGGCGGCATCACGACGTACGCCGACATGTACTACTTCGAGGGGGCGATCGCCGAGGAGACGAAGCGGGCGGGCATGCGGGCGGTGCTGGGGCAAACGGTAATCGGCTTCCCTGCCCCGGACTACAAGTCGCCGAAAGAGGCGCTGGAAGGCGCGGAGCGGTTCATCCGGGCCTGGCAGGGCGACGCGCTGATCACGCCGGCGGTGGCGCCGCACGCGATCTACACGACGGACGCCGCAACGCTGAAGGCGTGCCGGGCGCTGGCCGATCGCTATGGCGTGCCGGTGCACACCCACGTCTCGGAGACAAAGCGCGAGAACGAGGATTCTTCCCGGGCGCACGGGATGACGCCGGCCGGTTATCTGGACTCGCTGGGCTTTTTCTCCGGCCGGACGATCCTGGCGCACATGGTGTGGGCAACCGCGGAGGACTTACGGAGGCTGGAGGGCAAGCCCGCGGGCATCGTGCATTGCCCGTCGAGCAACACCAAGCTGGCGAGCGGCGTGCCGGACTACCGCGCCTGGTTCGGCTCGCGCGTGCCGGCGGGGCTGGGCACCGACGGGCCGGCGGGGTCGAACAACGACTTCAACCTGTTCGAGGAGATGGACCTGGCGTCGAAGCTGGCCAAGGTGGCGACGGGCGATCCGACGATGCTGCCGGCGGAGAAAGCGTTCCGGATGGCGACGATTGAAGGGGCGAAAGCGCTGGGGATGGAGAAAGAAATCGGCTCGCTGGAGGCGGGAAAGAGAGCGGATTTCATCACGATTTCGACGGCGGCTCCGCACGCGGTCCCGGCGCATGACCCGTATTCAATGCTGGTTTACAGCCTCAAGGCGGCCGACGTGCGGGACGTGGTGATCGAAGGCCGCATCACGGTGCTCGACCGGAGGCCGCTCACGCTGGATGCGGCGCGCGTGATGCGGGAAGCGGAGCAGTTCCGCGCGCGGGTGGCGGCAAGCCTGCGCTGAAGGCGCCTGGCCGGGCGGGGTGAAACCCGCCTTCGCCCTTGTGCGTCCCTTCGTTTGGAAGCGGAGCTCCGGCCCGATCGGAGGGGCGCCGGAGAGAATCCCTGCTTCCGAACAAGACTTCAGGAGTTCTAGCTGCGCGGGCGCCGCTGCGTCCGTGTGGCGGGAGGTGAGAATCGCTTATGAGACTGCGTGGGAGTGTGGTGTCTCTTCTCGCACTGGCGTTCTTCCTGGCAATGCCGCTTTTCGCCCAGGAGAGCCTTGACGTTTATGTGGGCACGGTGACCAACCAGGTGGAAGCGCGCAAGACGCCGATCGACACCTTTGGCACCGGCGTGCTGTACAATGCGCCGCAGATGACGGGCGCGTTCCCGAAGTTCGGCGCCAACCTGAAGCTGAACAGCTGGCTTGCCGTGGGTGGCGAGATGAGCTGGCGCGCCTCCAAAGGCGACTATGCCGCCTTGATGTACCGGCCGCTGTTCTACGACTTCTACGGCATGTACACGCCGCCGACGAAGTCGAAGTGGTTCGTGCCGGAGCTTCAGGCGGGCATGGGCGCGGCGAACCTGCGCTTCTACTATGAGCAGAGGCTGTGCAACAACTTCACCGGGTGCCGCACGTCGAGCTCGCTCGTGGGCACGGACAACAAGTTCACCACGCACTTTGGCGGCGGCTTCAAGACATTCATCCACAACAACTGGTATGTGAAGCCGGAGTTCAAGCTGCGTTGGGTGAACGACCTGTTCCAGTTCGGCCGGAACTGGGTGCCTGAATACGGGCTTTCCGTCGGCTACACCTTCGGCGGAAGATAATCATCCACAGCCCGACCCGGCCGCTGCACGAGGAGTGCGGCGGCCGTATTTTTTTGCGCGCGCAGCCCGGTTCAGAGGTGATGCCAGAGGGAGCGCTCGTCCTCGCTCTCCTGCTGCCGGCTGCGCGATGCCGTGAACCAGCGGTAAACCTCGCGGTGGTTCAGAGCGAGCACGAGGCACGCGGCGAAGACGGCGCCGATGGAGAAAATCAGGAAGGCCGAGAAGAACACCGTTCTGGCGAAATTCAGCACGTCGGCGGCGACGACAATGGCGACGAAGACGACAACGACGCGGACGAAGGCGCAGAAGCGGCGCGCCCACGGGAAGCCTTCATTGCTGGCCCAGAGCAGCGCGCCGCGGCCCAGGTATTGCGCCAGCCAGATGCCGGCGAGCACGATGGCGCCGGCGGCGAACAGCTTCGGCAGCAGGTGGACGACGCCGTCGACGATCTCGCGCGTGATGTCGGTGTCGAAGACGCTGATGGCGTTGAGCAGGCCGATGAGAAGGATGGCGTAATAGATGGCGTGCGCCAGCAGCGGGCTGGCGCGCAGGCGGCCGGAGTGATCCAGCATCGTGCCGATGCCGGTCTTGCGGAGGAAGGCGTCGAAGCGCTCGCCCTTAAAGGCGTGCAGCAGGAGCCAGCGCAGAATTACGGCGACGGCCCAGGCCACGCCGAAAACGACGATGGCGACGAAGAGCGGGGGCAGCCAGGCGGTGGCCTGGGCCGACAGGCGGGCCACCGTCTGTTCGAGAACCTGGCGGAAAGTCTCGATCATGAGGACACCTCCTGAGGCTGGCCCGGCCGCGCGGCCGGCGCGGGCCGGTATTCGTCGACGCGGGGCCCGCCCCAGCGTTCGACGAGGAACGGTTTGAGCCGCTCGAAAGCGAGGCAGAGCTGCTCGATGCGGTCTTCGACTTCGGCGGCGTTCATCTCGCGCGTCTCGTTGACGAAAGAGGCGACGCGCCCCAGATAGAGCGGCGTGAGCGAGCGGACCAGGTGGGAGCGGGCGGCGGGAAGCTCGGCGTAGGCGGAAGCGAAATCATAAATGATCGACACCCAGAGCTCGTCGGGGATGCGGAATTCCACCGCGGGCGCGGTGCGGGCGCGGCGGGCGATTTCCGCGATCTGCCGCAGCGTGGCGTCCGACAGCGCGAGGGACCAGATCTCGCGCAGGTCGGCTTCGCCGCGGAGGAAAGCCCGGATCATGCGGTCGAGATTGACGGGGATGGGATCCAGCCCGACGTCGTAGCGGAAGCCGAACAGCTCGACCTCGCGGCTGCCATGGATGCGCATCCAGACGTCCTTGAACTCGATCATCAGGCTGAAGACGCTGCCGACGACCTGCTGGAGCATGGCGCTGAGGTCGGCGCCGGGGTCCTTGGCATCGTGCAGCTTGGCGCCGAGGAAGCTCTGGCAGACCCTGAAGCCGCGGGCGACGGCGATGGTGGTCATCCAGATGTCGATGCCGTAGCGGGCGACGTCGGTCTCCCAGTCGGTGCGTTTGAGATACGTCTCGATGACGGGAAGCGACATGCCGAAGTCGCCGCCGATGGGCTGGCGGATGCGCTGGCCGTAGAGGGCGCGGGTGAGCGGGTAAACGATGCTGTTGGTGATGGTGCCGTCGTACTTGTGGCGGTGGTAATAGGGGGCGACGAAGTCGTAGCCGCGGTGGACGACGGGGCGCAGCAGGAGGTCGATCCACTCCGGGGTGATGGAGCGGAGGTCGCTGTCAACGACGGCGCAGGCCCGGGCGCCGAGGTCGCGCGCCATCTGGAAGATCATGCGAAAGGCGCTGCCTTTGCCGGGGATCCCGTGATAAGGGAAGGAGAGGCGGTGCACGGGATTCAGCGGGGTATCGAGGAGCAGCAGCTGCGCGGGATCAATCTGCGCTTCGAGAACCTGCTTGCGGGTGTCGTCCTTCGAGCCGCCGTCGGAGTTGATGATGACGCCGCGGAGTTCGGGGAAATACTTGTTCAGGCCGGCCTGGGCGGCGCGCACGACATGGCCGATCGTGCGCCCGTTGTTGTAGGAGGGGATGCCGATGACGACGTCGGCATGGCCGAGTTTCTCGATTGCCTGCCGGGCTTCGGGAGACAGGATGTCCTGGGCCATGAAAAAGCCGCCGGCGGCGCTGCGCCGCGACACGCATCCAGTATGGCGCAAGACGGCGCGCGTGCCAATCCCGGCAACACGGTACGCGGGCCGATTGCGGCGGGAGCGGGGTTCAGGACGCGCCGGCGGGCGGGGCGGGGCTCGAGTCGAAGACGGCGCGGACTTCGGCGGCGAAGATTTCGGCCAGCCTTGCGCCGATGCCGCCGTCGAAGCGGCGCGTGAAGACCTCGGCGAGGCTCTCGTAATACCAGCGCTGCTTGTCGCGGCCGCGGCGGAAGCGGAGCCAGGCCAGCTCGCCGTGGAGGGCGAGGTCTTCCCGGATGGAGCGGATGTTGTCGAGCTTGTCAGCGAGACAAACGAGGAGCTGGTCGTCGGGCGCGCTGCGCAGGAAGTCGATGGTGTGCTGTTTGCGGGCTTCCCAGGGCTGGCTCTTGTCGGGCTCGCTGGCGCCGGCGACCAGCTCGGCGATGCGCGAGCCGAAGAGGCGGCGGATCTGGTCGAGGGTGACAAAGCAGTCCTCGACGGTGTCGTGGAGCACGGCGGCGACGGCGAGGTCCTCGGCGCAGCCGGACTCGAGCAGGATGGCGGCGACGCGGAGGGGATGGATCAGGTACGGGATGCGCGTGCCTTTGCGGTACTGGCCGGCGTGCGCGGCGGCGGCGAACTGAATGGCGTGGAAAATGAGCGGCGAGTCCATGCGGGCTCCTCTCAGCAGATCACAACCCGCCGGGGCTCAGCGCAGCGCCGCCAGCAGCGCATGGGTGCGGCGGAGCAGCTCGAGCCGGGCGAGTTCCAGATCGTGGGCGGCCTCGTAATACAAAATCCACCGTTCCTGTTCCTGGAAGCGGGCCTGTTCGAGCTGGCGGAGCGAGGCGCGGCCCTCCTCGACCTGGGCGAGGATGACGGAGACCTGCTCGCGGGCAAGATCGAGATCCATGCGGGCCAGCTCGCGGGCGGCCTCGGCGTCGCGGACCTTTTGCCAGGCGCGGCGGGCGTCGGTTTCCAGGCGGCGGCGGAGATCCTGGATCTGCGCGCGCAGGCGGCGGGCATCGACCTCGGCCTGCGAGGCGCGGGCCTCGTCCTGGCGGTTGGCGAACACGGGCACCTGAATGGAGATGCCGAGCTGTCCGTTGTGCCGTTCGAAGCGGTTGAAGAACTGATCGTAATTGTTGAATTTCGCCAGCAGCCCGTATTGCGCCACCAGATCGAAGCGCGGCAGGCGCATGGCGCGCAAGGAGCGGGACTCAAGATGCTTGGCTGCGAGCTGGGCTTCGAGGCGGCGGATTTCGGGGTCGTCGCGGAGGGCCTCGGCGACGGTGGCATCCTCCTCGGCCGGCAACGGCGGGGCGGGCCGGTCCTCGCGCGCCGGAAGGATCTCCTCGGAGGGGTCGAGGCCCAGCGCATTGGCCAGCGCCAGAGAGGCGGCCTTGCGTTGCGAGGCCCACTGCTGGAGGCGGAGTCGCGCGCGGGCGGTCTCAAGAGCGGCGCGGCGAGCCTCGATGGGGGCGTCCCGGCCCTCCTCGGCGCGGAGACGCGCGGCGGCTTCGATCTTGCGGAGGTGTTCGAGCTGGCGCTCGGCGGCCTCCGACTGCCGGACGATGCGTTCGAGGTCGAGAAACAGCGCGGCGACGCGCAGGGCTGCATCCTCGCGCACGGCGGCCGAGGCGGCGGCGGCGCCGCGGGCGGACTCGCGCGCCTGCGCCACCTGGTAGCCCTGCGGGCGGTTCCAGATGGTTCGCACGGCCTTGGCCTGGATGACGGCGGGAGTGGCGCCCTCGATGGACATGGGCATTCCGCTCGACCAGGCGAGGCCGCTGCCGACGATGAGCCGCGGCAGTGCGGGTTCCCGCGCGGCCTGCACTTCGAGCGCGGCTCGCTGCTCGTCCAGACGGGCGAGCACCACTTCGGGGTTTTGCCGCAGAGCCAGGTCGACGGCCTCGCGCAGGGTCAGCGTGCGCTGGCCGGCCTGGAGACCAGGGGCAAAAAGGAGAAAAACGATCCAGCTTCGCATGGGAGTCTCTTCACAGGGTAGCGTGAGCACGGCGGCCGGAACCGGCCGGTTGCTTCCGGGCGCGGCCCGCGGTTAGACTGTGGGGCATCGAGGATCGCCATGAAAATTCCCCGAATGCCGGATTGGGAAATCTCGGGCGTCAAATTGTATCCGTCGTCGCTTCCGTTGCGCTGACGATGGCGCCTGTCGCCGGGCAGGCCGGCCGCAGCGAGCTGCCGCCGGAGGTGCGGAAGGCCTTCCGGGAGGCGCTGGAGAAGCCCTACCTGCAACTGTTTGAGGAGGCGCCCCGGCTGGAATTCAGCGCGTGGCAGATCGCAGCCATGCGGAAAATTCTCGACGAAGCCCAGAAGAACTGCACGGGCAATTTCCGGAAGCGCGCCCAAGAGCACGCGAAAGAGCTTCGGCGGGAGCAGGACTGGCTCCGGGCCAACACCGGAAAAATCGACGACACGGAGCGCAAGAAGCGGCATTGCACGATCCAGAACCTGCGCGCGCTGGAAGCGCAGGCGCGCGTGCTGGCCGAAAACGCCATTCCGGTGGCTTACGAGAACCGGAAGGCGAAGCTGGACCTGATCGCAAAATGGCCCGGGGAGCTGAAGAAAATCCAGGCGGAACTGGCCGCGGGAACGCATGTCAACCGGAAATGGGGCGACGTCAAGGACATCGGTTTCCGCGAGCTTTTCCCGGACCAGGAGAAGGACATCAAGGTCGGCCAGGATGCGGTGCGGGAGATGAAGCTGGCCGGGCTGATGCCGCCCGAGGTGGACAACCCGGTGGTGAAGAAGTACGTGACCAGCCTGGCGCAGCGGGTCGGCAAGCATTCGGATTTGCGGGTGCCGCTGAATGTGACGGTGCTGAATTCGAAGGAGGTCAACGCATTCGCGCTGCCGGGCGGCTTTGTGTTCGTCCAGCGCGGCCTGCTCGAGGCGGCGGAAAACGAGGCGCAGCTGGCGGGGGTGCTTGCGCACGAAATCGCCCATGTGACGGGAAGGCACGGGCACCGGCTGATGAAGCGGGCGACGATTTCCTCGATCATTTACCAGGCGGCGCAGGTGGCGGCGCTGATCCTCACCGGAGGCGCGGCGACCATCGGCACGTATTACGCCCTGCAATACGGCTTTTACGGGCTCGGCCTGGTGCTGAGCCTCGACCTGCTGGGCGTCAGCCGGGAATTCGAGCTGGAGGCGGACCAGCTGGGCGTGCAATATGCGTGGAATGCGGGCTTCGACCCGAACGGATTTATCCAGTTTTTCGACAAAATGGCGACGCGGGAAGGCTATGTGAACGGTCTGAGCTGGTTCCGCACGCACCCGCCTTTCTACGAAAGAATGGTGCAAAGCAAGCGCGAGATCCTGTTCCTGCCGCCGAAGGACGGACTGACGGTCAACAGCACGGAATTCGACCAGATGAAGGCGGAACTGAAGAAGGTGACGGCGCAGGCGGAAGAGGAAGAAAAGGAGCGGCCGAGCCTGCTGGCGCCGGTGCAGGGCTGCCCTGCCCCGGAAAAGATTGAATACAAGCCCGGTGAACCGATCGAGAAACTATGTCCCGAACCCGGCGAAACTTCATCCGGCAGGCGCTAGCCGCGCCGCTGCTGACTTCGTTGGCGCACGCCCAAAGCCTGGGGCAGCGCTCGTTGTACTTCACGGTGGAAGAGGGCGACAAGCTCATCACCGGGCTCAGAGAGGGCAACTTCCGTCTTTACGAAGACGGCCAGCCGGCGCCGTTCCGGCTGGCGGAACCCGAGTCGCCGGCGATGGTGACCGTGCTCGTGGAATACAGCCAGGCGTCGGGGCTGTATCTGAACGATATCGTGACGGCCTTCCGCGAGCTGGTGGATGCGGCGCCGGAGGGCAACTGGTATTCGCTGGCGACGTATTCCCAGGAGCTGCAAATCCACCAGGATTTCACCCGGCAAAAAGGGGAAATCCGCTCCGCATTCGAGGAACTCGGGCAGCCTTTCTGGGGCGAGGTGAACACGTATGACGCCGTTTACGAGATCCTGGAAAAGCTGGAGTTTTTGCAGGGGCGGAAAGTGGTGGTTCTGATCGGCTCCGGGCTGAACACGCTGAGCCGCCACACGATGAACGAGGTCCAGAGGAAGATCGAGGCGGCGAGCCTGAACGCGTTTGTGATGGGCGCGGGCTCGCTGCTGCGGGGCCAGTACGAGCCTTATCTGGATTCCATGGGGCGCATGACGCTGTTGCAGGCCGAGGCGTTCCTGAACATGCTGGCGAAGAAGACCGGGGGGCAGGCGTTTTTCCCGCGTTTCGAAGCGGCGTACCGGGACATTGCGCGGACGATTTTCGCGATGCTCGCCAGCCAGTACCGGATCCTGTACGAGTCGCGCGTGCGGCCTGACAACCGGTTTCACCGGCTGAAGCTGGAGGCGTTCGACCCGCAGGACCCGAAGAAGCAGTACACGGTGCGGGTGCGCGAGGGCTGGCGCTGGCAGTGAGGGCGCCGGCCTATTCGTAACGGAGCGCCTCGGTGGGGTTGAGGCGGGCCGCGCGGTTGGCGGGCAGGATGCCGAAGGCGACGCCGACGACGGCGGAAACGAAGAAAGCGACGACAATCGAGAGCTTCGAGACCGGGATGTAGATCTCGTCCTGAAGAAGGTTGGCCGCCACCGGGACGCTGACGCCGGCGAGGATGCCGACGAAGCCGCCGCCGATGCTGATCAGCAGCGCCTCGAACAGGAACTGGAGAAGGATGATTCTGCGCGAGGCGCCAAGCGACATGCGGATGCCGATTTCCCGGGTGCGCTCGGTGACGGTGACGAGCATGATGTTCATGATCCCGATGCCGCTGATGACGAGCGCGATGGCCGAGATCAGGATGAGCACGATGGTCAGCACGGTGGCGATGGCGGAGGCGGCGTCGAGGATCGCAGTCAGGTTCTGCACGGTGTAACGCGCGCCCGGGCGGTGGCGCGAGGCGAGGATGGTGGCGATCTCCTCGGTCACGGCGGGGACGTCCTCGGCCAGACGGACCTGGACGTACATCGGGTCCACACGCTCGACCTCGGTGAAGTAGCGCTGGACGGAGTAGGGGATGAGCGCGGCGCCGTGGTCGCCCAGCTCGGACTGGCCGAAGGTGGAGGTGCGTTCGCGGAAGACGCCGATGACGGTGAACTCGAGCGAGCGGATCTTGACGATGCGGCCGATGGCGGGCGCGGCGCCGCCGAACAGCGTGCGGGCGAGCTTCTCGTCGAGGAGCGCCACCTTCTGCCGCAGGGCGATGTCGGAGGGATCGAAGAAACGCCCGCCGAGCAGGAGCAGGTTGCGGACGCTCGCGTAATACTCGTCGGTGCCGATGATGCGGACATCGCGCTGCTGGCCGTTGATAATGATCGTGTCGGTGGAGTTGAGCACGGCCGAGGCGGCGACGATGCGGCCGGCGAGAAGGCGGCGCACGGCTTCGACGTCGGCGAGCTTGACGTAGTCGGCCGCCGCGCGCGTGACCTCCTGGCCGCCGGCGTCGTAGTAGGCCATGACGAGGTTCGACCCGATGCCGCGGATCTTGTCCAGGATGACGTCGCGGCTGGTGAGCGAGATGGTGACGACGAGAATGACGCTGGCGTTGCCGATGACGAGGCCGAGCGCGGTCAGGCCGGTGCGGATGCGGTTGGCATGCAGGGCCTGCCAGGCGAAGCGGAGACATTCGCGCAAGAGGAATAGAGGCGGCATCCCGGAAAAACGGCGGCTCCTTCTCGCAACGGGGCGGACTTTTTCATTATGCAGCCGGGCGGGAGAGGCTTGCCTGCCCTTTACGGAAGCAAAGGCGGCCTGGCCCGGGAGGCCCAGTGTGATGCGAGCCTATCGAGGAGCCGGCGGATCGGCAGCGCGCCGAGCAGGTAGGTCACCCAGAGGACGGGCAAACGGTAACGGTCCGAGGACTGGATGACGTAATAGACGAGCGGGTAGAGCGCCAGCCAGGCCGCCAGCAGCGAAGCCAAGAGGCGATCCGAGCGGCACAGCATGGCGAGTCCGGCGAAGCCCAATGGCGTCAGCAGCACGGTCATCAGGAAGTGGAGCCTGTAGCCCGGGGTTCCCAAAATGGCGAGAAGGTCATGGGTGTCGTGAGGAAACCAGAAAGCGAGGATGCGCTCCGCCGTCAACGCCAGAAATCTGCGCGGGTTGGCCCGGATCCAGTCCAGCGCGTCGCGCAGGCGCTGGCGGTTGTAGGCGATCTCGCCCATTTCGCGGACCTTGGCGGCCTCGGTTGCGTTCTGATTCGGATGCCCGGTGATGTGGTACCCGTGTCCAGGTTCTGCTGAAGACTGAACGAGGCGCAATCGTTGTTGGAGACCGCCAGTTCCAGGCCGAAATTGCTGCGAAACGGGACCCAGCCCCCCAAAACCTGAAAGTTCCGGATCATCCATGGCGCGATGACCGCGGCGGTGGCGAGAACGGCCACGAGGCACTGTTTTCGGACCGAGAAGCAGGCAAGCATGAGGATGGCCACAAGCGCAGGCAGCCCGGTTGCCAGCAGGAGCAGAGCGACTCCGCAGGCAATTCCAAACGCAAGGGCGCGCGCCAGCGAAGGCGCGCCAATCCATGCAGCCGCAACAAGCGTGACGGCGAGATTCACCGCGGCGGCCCAAGAGGATTCAAAATGCGGATAGAGATCAGGGGTCGCCCCCAGCCACAGGATGGCAGCGACGACGCCTGTTTCCCAGCCGAGCCCCAGCCTTCTGGCGGCATATGGAAACGACGAGACCATCACTGCGGTGCACGCAACCGCGGCCAGCCGCAGTGCAAACCCCCAACGGGGGCCCGAAATCAGCAGCAAGGCCGCGGCAAGGAGCGGAAAGCCGGGTGTGACGTGGGCGGTAGGCCCCGTGGGGCCGGCGTGGAAGGGATCGGCATATTCACCTTTCTCCACCAGCGTGCGGGCGATTTTGATGGGCTCCGGCGTTTGGGGAAAGGGGATGTTCGGCTGAATCAGGAAAGCGTAGCGCAAAAACGCGGCGACAAAAATCACCAGCGGGACGGCGCCGCCAACCCGGGAAGCGAAAGCGGCAACGTTCGCCAGGCCGGGGCCCCCGGTCATAGGGGCATCTTAGCTGGCCGCGGCGGCGGCCGTCAACGGGAGCGGTGTGACAGTGGAATGCGTAGCACCGGGCACGCGTGCGGGCGCACTCGAGTGGAGTCCGGGTCAACCCTTGAGCCGATCGAGAAGCCGGAGGGCCTCTTCCCGCGGAGGGTCGTCGGGCGAAAGCGGCAGCGTCAGATACTGCTCCAGCAGCTTGCGGGCTTCCTCCTTCCGGCCTGCCTTGATGTAAGACTCGGCCTTGGCGAACAGCACCTTGGGCGAGCCGGGCGCGATGGCGGAGGCCTGTTCGAACGTCTTCTCCGCTTCCTGCGCGCGGCCGCGCCGGAAGAGGAACTTCGCCAGATCGATCATCCGGCCGACCTGCCGCGGCGCCAGTTCCACGGCCCGGCGCAGGTGGGCCTCGGCGGTGTCATATTGCTTGCGCTTCTCGGCAATCTGGGCCAGAGCATACTCGGCCTCGGCCGGGTCGAGGGCGCGGATCTGCTCGACGAGCGCCTGCGCCTTCTCAATGCCGCCGCCGAGGAAGCCCGGGGCTTCCAGATAATAGGTGAACAGGTCGTTGAGCGCCTCGGTGTGCCGCGGATTGAGCTGCACCGCCTTCTCGAAACACTGGCGGGACTTCGAGGCGTAGGAGGGGGCGACCAGCATATTGGAAGTCTCCGCCCGGCGGCCCCAGGCCCGGCCCAGCCACAGCCACGCATCGGCATCCTGCGGACGTGCCGCCACGACCTTCTCCAGCGACTCCACCGCTTTCTTGTAGTCGCCGAGCTGGTACCAGGCGCGGCCGGCAATCCAGAGCCCTTCCGGCGTGCGGCCCTCCGGCGAGTTCCTGAGCAGCTCGGCCGCCTGGCGGTACTCGGCGCGCTCAAAGAGCGTACGGGCCCTGTCGAGGTCCGACGCCAACGCCACGGCGCCGGCCATCAGCAGAGCCAAAAAGAAAAGCACCGGCCGCTTCATGCAGGGCTGTTCCACTCCATCTTAGCGGGAGGTTTGCCCGACCGCCACTACAAAAGACGCAGACACGCGCAAGTACGTGACAAAGAATTCCGGCGGCGGCGGGGTCGCGGAACCGGGGCAGGCGGTGACCTTGGCAACCGGAGCCGGCGGATTCGCGGGCGGGCATTGCTTCGCGCTGGCAAAGGTGGTATGTTCCCAAAAATGGAATGGAGGTCCAGACTATAGAACAGTCTGTATGCATTTGGATCCTCCTGTTCTGCTTTTGTCTGTCCGCAGAGGGGCAGTCCAGGGGAACGATCACGGGAGTGGTCACCGACCCGGCTGGCGCCAGCGTGCCGAATGCGAAGGTGCGGGTCAGCGCGCCGTCGATCGGGCTGGCCCGCGAGACGACAACGAACGAGAACGGCTACTTCACGGCGCCGTCGCTGCCTGCCGGCAACTATGACATTGCGGTGGAAGCGCCGGGCTTCAAGTCCCTGTTCCGGTCCGGCATCCGGCTGGACGCCGATGCCGTGCTGAATCTGCCGTTGCAGCTGGAGATCGGCCAGGTGACCGAGCGGGGGAAGTGACCGGGGAAGCGCCGCTGGTGGAGACGGCGCATGGAGAAGTTTCACGCATGGTGACGCAGCAGCAGCTCCAGAACTTCGCGCTGCCCGGGCGCAACCCGTTCTACATGCTGGGCATCATGCCGGGCGTGGTGAGCCGCTACGGCAACTTCATGACCGACTTCCGCGGCGGCTCGTATTCGATGGGCGGGCTGCAAATCAACGGGCAGCGGAAGGACACGAATTTCATCAGCGTGGACGGGATCAACAACGGGCGCACGCGCGACGGCGTGCAGCAGAACAACATCCTCGGCGTGGACTTCATCGAGGAAGTGAAGATCCACACCACGCACTTCGCGCCCGAGTTCGGGCGCAACACCGGCGCGCAGATTCATTTCGTGACGCGGCGCGGGACGCAGGACTTCCACCTTTCCGCATACGAGTTCTATTTCAGCGACACGATGGCGGCCTGCCCCTATATCGTGGGCTGCGCGGCCAAGCCGCGCATCCGCTACCACAACTACGGCTACACGCTGGGAGGCCCGATTTACTGGCCGGGCAAATTCAACGCGGACAGGACGAAGCTGTTCTTCTTCGTCGGCCTGGAAGGACGGTACAATTCCGGCTCCAACCAGAAGCTCTCCATCGTGCCGACGACGCAGGAGCGCAACGGGGACTTCAGCGCCAGCGCGCTGAAGCCGGTGGACCCGGACACCAGGGCGCCCTTCCCCGGACACATCATCCCCGCAGCGCGCATCAGCACCCTCGGCAAGGCGCTGCAAAAGATCTACCCGGACCCGAACTACAGCGGGCCGGGCGGCAACTATTACGCCTTCCGCAGCCAGCCGACGGAGAGCTGGGACCAGATCTACCGCGTGGACTACAACATCAAGCCGAACTGGCAACTGACATTCCGCGCGATGCCGGGCATCCAGGATTTCACCTCGTGGTTTGACAACACGGGCAACAGAATCCCGCTGTTCCGCGTGAACCGGAAGCGCTATGGCGACAACTACGTGCTGACGCTGAACACGACCCTGGACCCGAGGACGGTGAACGAGCTGAGTTTCGGCTATTCGGCATACCGCGAGGGATTCACGATCCTGGACGAGGGCGTGAAGCGATCGACATACGGCATCAGTTTCGCGCCTCTGTTTGCGATCAACAACCCGACGCGGATCCCGAACGTGAGCATCACCGGCTATACGGGCATCGGCAGCGGCAACATCAGCAAGGTGCGCACGCCGACGTGGATCCTGCGCGAGAATTTCATGAAAATTCTCGGCGCCCACACGCTGAAGGCGGGGCTGTACTGGGAGTCGATGAACATGAACGAGGTGAACAACCCGAACGACAACGGGTCGTTCTCCTTCGGGCTTTCGGCGGCGAACCCGCGCAACTCGGGCAACCCGTGGGCCAATGCGCTGCTCGGCAATTTCGACGCCTATTCCGAGACCGGGCCGTCGGCGCAAACGGTGTACAAGGCCTTCGACCGCGAGTTCTACGTCCAGGACAGCTGGCGCGTGAACCGGCGGCTCTCGGTTGAATACGGCCTGCGCTGGGCCTTCATCTCGCCGTGGGGCGCGAAGTGGAACAACGTGGTGGCGTTCATGGCGCATTTCTGGGACCCGGCGAAGGCGCCGCAGGTGGCCCCGAACGGAGCGATCGTGCCCGGCACGGGCGACCCGTACAACGGGCTGGTGCTGCCGGGCAGCGGGTTCCCGGAGTCGGCCAAGGGGCGCGTGGCGGTGTATGACGACCCGGCAGTGCGGGCGCTGTTCCGCGGCATTCCGTCGAAGTTCCACCCGCTGCGCAAGAACAACTTGCAACCGCGGTTCAGCTTCGCCTGGGACGTGTTCGGCAACGGGAAGCTGGCCGTGCGCGGCGGCGCGGGCATCTTCCATTCCGTCACCGGCATTGCCTATTCGGGCTGGTACCTGGGGGCGCGTGCGCCGCTGACGCTGGCTGCGACCGTCACCAACGGCCATGCCGACAACCCGGGCAGCGGCATTCCGAACACCACCCAATTCCCGATCAACGCCGGAGCGCTGCCTGGCGAGTACGAGATCCCGACGATGTACAACTACAGCTTCGGCATCCAGACCATCGCCCCGTGGAAGACGCAGCTTGATATCAGCTATGTCGGCAATTCGGGGAGGCATTTGTCTTTTTCCCGGCCGATCAATTTCCTGACGCCGGAGCAGCAGGCGGCGCACTAGGGCGTTGATCTGCGGCCCTTCCTGCCCTATCGCGGGCTGGGCGGCATCAGCATCGTGGAGCCGTCGGTGACCTCCAGCTACAACTCCCTACAGGTGGCGGCGCGGCGGCGCACGGGCCAGTTGACCTACGCCGTGTCCTACACGCTCGGCAAGATCATCGGCTTCGGCAACGAAGGCGTCGCCGGCGGCATGCAAGACCCGCTGAATCTGCGCGCCGAGCGTTCGGAGCTGGAAGAGAGCCGGCGCCACTGGCTGGTGATCAGCCACACGTGGGACCTGCCGTGGTACAAGAACCAGCGCGGCTGGCTGGGGCGGATCGCCGGCGGCTGGAGCGTTTCCGGCGTCTGGACCATCTCGACGGGGCGTCTGTTCGGCCCGAGCGTGACCAGCGTGGCGCGCGGCGTGGCCACCAGGCCGAACGTGGTGGGCGAGTGGTACCTGCCGGCCGAGGAGCGCTCGCTGTTCCGCTACTTCCGCACCGAAGCCTTCGCCCGCCCTCCGGACTGGACTTACGGAAACGCGGGCAAGTGGATCATTCGCGGGCCCGGCTCCTACGACCTGAGCGCCTTCGCGCTGAAGGACGTGCGGATCCTGGAGAAGATGCGCATCCAGCTCCGGCTGGAGGCGTTCAACGCGCTGAATCACATGAATCTGGAGAGCATCAACACGCAGCTCGGCAACCGGGCCTTCGGGCAGGTGTCCGGCGTCGGTGCGCAGCGGTACTTGCAGATCGGCGCCAAACTGCTGTGGTAATGCGCTCCGGATGGGGCGCGCCGCCTGTGGACCCCGGCGGCGCGCCCCGGCGCTTTGCGCCATGGCAGGCTCGCCCGTGGGAGGTTCGCGCACGTCTTCCCTCTCCCGCAGCACGGTATGGATCCAACGTGCATGTTTCGGTTTCCGGACCCGCACAATGAGCCCCGAGGGCGAGCTGCGCGGGGACAGAAACCGGCCGTGGCGGAAAGGGCCGCTCGGTCGGCCGGGCGCAAAGCGGGCGTCGTTCCTCGTTCCAGAGCTACTTCGTGGCGCCAATCCGGAGTCCACGAGCCGCAAGTTTGGCGCAACTGCCGGCACTCCTCGCGAGTGGCGCGACCTCTTCCTGGCGGCTGGCGCTGAGAGACCCAAGGTCCGGCAGAAGACCAGGTCGACGCGCAAGACCGGCGTGAGCGGGAAGTCATCATGGTGGCCCTGAAGAGCGAGATCTGGCGGAAGCGTTTGGTGCGGATGGGGGGACTCCCGGCGATTCTGCGGCGGGGCTCGCGCGACAGCAGCAGCGCCGGCCGGTCTCCACAGTGAGGCCTTGCCGCCTTTGCGGGATTGCCCCGCCCGGCAACTCGTCCTTGTGCGGCGGGTTTCCGTTGCCGGGCGACGCGCCCCTGAGGGACGCCTTTGAAGAGTTGCAGGGCTTCCATGCGTCGGCGCTCAAAGGCGTCGAAGTCCCGTTTCTGCCTTTGGATTGTCCCAAGCCGGTGAGCAGTCAACTCCCCGCCGGATGACATTGTATTTTGCGGGGCCCGACAGACATTTCTGAAGGCTTGAAAGCGGCCCTGAACCCCTACCCCTCCGGCACAATGCGCCTGGCCCCGGGACAGTCCTGGTACTGTGCGGCCGCATGTATAGGACTGGCACAGCCTGGTTACCTATTGGCCTGAACACGTCCAACCCGCACGCTGAGAGGTGCGGCGCGTGTTGCGCCTGGGCAGAACGAGGAAAGCGGAAACAGGAGGAAAGAAATGAACAAGCATTTATTCAGGCTGCTGGTTTTGGCCAGCGTGTTCGTGACGGCCGGATGGGGAACGGTCATCGTTTCGTTCGGGTCGGATACCGTGAACGAGTGGAATAACCAAACCGGAAACAACGTGGTGATCACCCCGCACCCTGTCTGGGCGACGTTGCCGCCATACCAGTGGGTTTCCTACGCCAACACCGGGACCGGACCGGGTGCAACAAGCCCGTCCAATACCAGCATTCCGGGAACGCCCACGGCGATCTTTCGGGAGTTTCTGCCCGGCATGACGGCGGCAGTTTGGGTTACTGTCTTCGCCGATGACACGGCAGATGTTTACTTGTACGACAACGCCAATCCTGCCGGGTTGCTCTTGAAGTCGGCCAACCCCGTCCAGGACGGCCACTGTGCGGCGGGGGCGATCGGCTGTGAACCGAATGAGGGCTGGACTTCGCCTTGGGTGTCTGTGGATCCCACCGCGCCTGCGTGGCTTGAGTTTCGCGCCTACCAGCGTGGCGGCGGGCCTTTCGGCCTGCTTTATGGCGGCGAAGCCCAGGTGGTTCCCGAGCCGGGCACGTATGCGTTCCTGGGCGCAGGCCTGATCGCGCTGGGGCTGCTGCGCCGCCTGCGTTCCGGCTCTGCCCGAAATCAGTAACGTGCGCCGTCGGCATTGGCCGGCCGAGCCAAACTCCGATCCCGAAAGCCCCGCTCCCCCGAGCGGGGCTTATTTGCACCGCCCGCAAGTGCGCTTTTCTTGGCCATGCGGGAGCCGCCACGGCTTCCCGGCAGGGCCGGCCGCGAACCCGATGGGCCGCCGCCTTGCCGGGTCCTTTCGGCAAGACCCTTCGCAGTGCTGCCGCCGGAGAGTACCCGTGGCGATGGAGGTGGCCGGCCTGCCGTCTCGCCACAACCCGATCCGTGCGTCGCTGCCGCACTCCGCGCCGCGGGTCGAAGGACGGGGAAGGAGACGGAAGAGGCGGTGAGACGAGCCTGGGAGGAGGAGCGCGGAGGCAGCCGGGAGTCGAAGCCCCGGACACGACAGATCCGGCGAAATGTGCAGGGCGGGCTGGATGCAGCGGAGCCGTAGACCGAAGGCTCAGCAGTGGATCAGGGACGACCGGCGGGGATGGCTGGCGCAGTCTTGACACATTCCATCGGGGCCGGCCGTGTCAATCATTTGGAATCAAAAGACAAGGCGTGGCGGTGAGGGTGGGATTCGAACCCACGGTACCCTTACGGGTACAACGGTTTTCGAGACCGCCCGATTCAACCACTCTCGCACCTCACCGTACACCAATGTAGCGAACTCCTGCCCTGCGCCGCAACGATTCGACCCGCCGCCGGCGAGAATCCTGTCGTGATTCTCGCCCACGCCGTGCGGACCGGCTCTCGAATGTCAAAACGGGGACAAGTTGTTACGCCGCGTTCGGTGCCACAATTCACAGGGATGAGTTTGTCGCCTTCATCCCCATCGCCGCGAGGATTGTTTGGTGGATCCGGTCCGGAAGATTCATCAGGCCGCGGCTCGGGTGCGCGGGCCGCGCTCAAGGGCGGGCGGCTGCCGCATGCGATATGATTCCACCGATCCACCGTCGCAGGAAGGAGGTCCATCGAACCATGGCATGTGTAGAGCGAAGAGGTTTTTTCCGCGGGGCGCTGGCCGCGCTCGGGCTGGGCGCCGCGCCGCGCCGCGCGCAGGCGCAGCCGGCGCCGGAGGCCGACCCGGTCGCCAGCGGCATTCTGCCGGCTTACTGCCGCGCGCAGAACTACCGCTCGCTCAAACAGAGCAGCCACGACCCCACCGGCGGGAATTCCGACCGCTGGCCCATCCCGGCGGGCAAGGAAATCGAAATCTTCAACCAGCAGGGGCCGGGAGCGATCACGCACATCTGGTTCACCATTGCGGCGCAGAGCGTGCATCACCTGAAGGAGCTGGTGCTGCGGGCCTGGTGGGACGGAGCGCCAAGGCCGAGCATCGAGGCGCCGATCGGCGATTTTTTCGGCCTGAATCTCGGCGATTACGTGCTTTATGAGAGCGCCTATTTGTCCTGTTCGCCGGGCCGTTCGCTGAACTGCTATTTCGTGATGCCCTACCGCAAAAGCGCGCGGATGACGGTGACGAACGAAGGTTCGCGCGAGGTGGGCAGCTTCTATTCGAACATCGACTTCATGACGGTGCCGTCGCTGCCGCCCGACACGCTCTATTTCCACGCGCAATACCGGCAGGCCACGCCGCACAAGGCCGTGCGCGGGCCCGACGGCAAGACGCCGCCGAACCCCGACGGGCGGTTCAATCACGTCTACGTGGAGACGCGGGGCCGCGGCCATCTGATGGGCGTCACGCTCGGCGTCATCCAGAACAGCGAGTACTGGATGGGCGAGGGCGACGACATGATTTTCATCGACGACGAGTCGAAGCCCGTCATCATCGGCACGGGAAGCGAGGACTACTTCCTGGGGAGCTGGAATTTCGGCGGGCGCGACAACGCGAAACCATTCGCCTACGCGCAGTGCGGCGCGCCGCTGATCCAGAGCCCGGAACGCACCGGCGGCCGCTACTGCTGCTACCGCTTCCACGGCGACAACCCGGTGACGTTCACGCGCTACCTGAAACACACCATGGAGCACGGGCACGGCAACGACCGGGCGGACAACTATTACAGCTGCGCCTACTGGTATCAGGACAGGCCCGCGTCCGATTTTCCGCCGCTTCCTCCGGTGGAGCAGCGGATCCCGCGCGTGATTCCCGCCTGATCTTGCGCGCGCCTCAGCGGGGCAGGATGCCGCTGTCGGCGGCGACGATGCCCCGCAATTCGTTCCACGGGGCCAGAATCGTGGTGGCGCCGAGCCGCGGCGGGGCGACCTCGCCCGGGTTGTAGTGCAGCACGAGTCCGCCGGCGGTGAAGCCCCAGTGGCGCGGCAGGGCGAAGACATCATCGGCGAAAGCGAAGCCCGCCTCCGACAGCCGGGTGTCGCCCGGGATCTGGCGCTGCTGGCGGAAGCGCCATTCGGCGAGCTTCTTCAGATCTTCCGCGCCGCCAGGCTCAAGCAGGGAAGCCAGTTCCAGAGCGCGGCCGTCGGCGGGCGACAGGTTGAGAAACTCGCGGAACGATTCCGGCTCGGCGCCGCCGTGGTATTCGTCGCGTCGGATCTCGACGGTCAGCAGGCGGCGGGAGGAAAAGGTGACCTCGGCGGTGCGGCGCACGAACCAGGTGATGCCGGAGCCGGGGAATTCGGAGTGAAACCGCTGATAGTCGCTGATCCACTGCGCAGCTTCCGCCTCGAAGCCGCGGGGCGCCTCGACGGGCTGCAACGCGGCGGCGACGGCGGCGTTGATGCGGTTGCGCGCGTCGGCGTCGGCGCCCGCGACGGCCTCCGGCCAGACAATGCGGAAAGAGACGCACGGCTCGGGGCGGCGGGCCGGGTCGCCGCAGCCCGGCAGGGTCTTTTCAAACTGCCGCGTCTCAAAGCGCAGCGGCGCCGGCTGCGGGGCCGCCTCGCGGCGGCAAGAAGCCAGCAGGGCCGCGCAAGCGACCGCGCATTGGAGCGCCTTACGCATTGCCATATGGAACCGGGCGCCGCAGCGCGGACTGCGGCACCCGTCTGATTCTACCCGCGGACGCGGACCGGATGCGCAGCCGCAGCGGCTTCACTTTTTCTCTGCGGCCCGCACGGCCTCGACGTCGATGGTGATGGAGACCTCATCGCCCACCACCACGCCGCCGGTTTCGAGCACCGCGTTCCAGGTGAGCCCGAAATCCTTGCGGTTGATCTTCGTCGTCGCCGTGGCGCCGCGGCGGATGTTGCCCCACGGGTCCTTGACCTCTGGCGTGGGCCCTTCGACGTTCAGGACGACTTCCCGGGTGACGCCGTGAATCGTCAGGTCGCCGGTCACCGCCAACCCGTCGGCCGTCTTGCGCGCGCTTTTCGAGCGGAAGGTGATGGTGGGGAACTTCGCCACATCGAAGAAGTCCGGACTCCTCAGATGTTCGTCGCGCTTGGGCTCGCCGGTGTTGATGGAGGCAGCGTCGATGACGGCCTCGATCCGGATGGCGGCCGGGTTCTTGTCGTCGTAATCTACCGTGCCCTGGATTTTGGTGAATTCGCCGCGGACGTTGCTGACCATCATGTGGCGTACGGAGAATTGGGCCTTGGAGTGGGCCCCGTCGATGGTGTATTTCTCCGCCCGCAGCGCCGGGGCGGCGAGAACCAGGGCGAGACAGACAGCGAAATTGCGCATCCTCATTTTTTCTTCAGCTCCTCTGACGGGATCGGGTTTGCGGCAGGTCCGGCTGGCCGGCGGCGGCGCGGCCGCGGTCCAGCAGGCTGATGATCGTGCGAGCCTGGCTTTCGCTCCAGACGCGCGCCAGGCGCTGCTCCGGCTGCGCGATCACCTCATCGAGCCGATCGAGCAGCCGCAGGCCGGCGGGCGTGATCCAGCACAGCACCTGCCTGCGGTCCTTCGCGCAGCGTTTCCGCCGGATCAGCCGCTTGGCCTCGAGCCGGTCCAGCAGGCGCGTCATGCCGGGCGTTTGTTCGATCAGCCGCTCGCCGATGGCCAGCGTGGGAAGCCCTTCGCCGCCGGCGCCGCGCAGGATCCGCAGCACGTTGTACTGTTGCGGCGTGATGCCGTGCGGCGCGAGCAGTTCGGCCACGGCGCGGCGGAACACGTCCGCCGTCTTCAGCACCGAGAGGAAGGCCTCGTGCCAGACGCTCCGGAACGGGCGCGTCTGCCGGATCTCGTCCTTCAGCCGGCCGGAATTCCCTGCCATGTATTCAGATTACATGATAATGGTTGATATGTCAATGAAATGGGTCAAGAGCCCGCGGCGGCGAAGCAGCAAGGCTTCAGACGCTGTCTGCGGGGAGCCTGGCGGCGGGCAAACGTTTCTTCCAGGCTTTGCGAAGCCGCTCGCAGGCCTCATCGAAGTCGTCCCGCAGCTCGCGCGGGCAGAGCGAGACCATCACCTGGGCGGCATTCAGCAGCCGCGGGGCCGCGCGCGAGCCGGCCAGCGCATCTTCAAGCGGCTTGACAGGGAACGCCGAGAAGACCAGAACCAGAATCACAGCAGCCGCCGCGGCCCGGAGCGCCCCCGCGGCCAGTCCCAGCAGCCGGTCGAGCCACCCCAGCCCGGTCCACTTGAAGATCTTTGCGCACAGCAGGCCGACCAGGGCGCCCAGCGCCTGCACGCCGATGAGAATGGCAAAGAACGCCGCCAGGTGCGCCAGCGGCTTCGAGCGGATGAGCGGCTCGAAATAAGGCGAGATCGACCCGTAGAACCAGGCCGCCAGCAGCAGGCCGGCCACCAGCGCAGCGAGGCCGATCATCACCCGCGCGAAGCCGAGGCGAACGCCCTCGATGACGGATGCCGCCAGAATGATCAGCAGAAGAATGTCGAACCAGTTCATAGAGGCTTCCCGGTCAGCCTGCGGTAGGCCTCGCGGTACTTCTCGCTGGTCTTCTCGATGACGTCGGGCGGAAGCGAGGGCGCAGGCGGGTTCTTGTCCCAGGCAAGCGATTCCAGGTAGTCGCGCACGTACTGCTTGTCGAAGGACGGCTGCGGTTTTCCGGGCTCGTAGCTGTCGGCGGGCCAGAAGCGCGAGGAGTCCGGCGTCAGCACCTCGTCGGCGAGGGTGAGCTCGCCGCCGGTCCAGCCGAATTCGAACTTGGTGTCCGCGAGAAGAATGCCGCGGCTTTCGGCGTATGCGGCGGCCTTTCTGTAAATGGCCAGGGTGAGGTCGCGCAGGCGCGCCGCGGTTTCCTTGCCGGCGAGCGACTCCACTTTGGAGAAGGGGATGTTCTCGTCGTGGCCGGACTTCGCCTTGTAGGCCGGCGTGAAGACGGGCTCGGGCAGGCGGTCGCACTCGCGCAGCCCGGCGGGCAGAGGAATGCCGCAAATGGTGCCGTGGGCGCGATACTCTTTCCAGCCGGAACCGGCCAGGTAGCCGCGCGCCACGCACTCGACGTCGATCATCTTTGCGCGGCGGACCAGCATGGAGCGGCCTTCGAGCTGGTCCCGGTATTCGGGCAGCGGCGCCGGGTACTCATCGACGTTGGCGGTGATGAGATGGTTCGGCACGAGGCCGGCGAGAAAGTCGAACCAGAACAGGGACAGCTGGGTCAGCACGCGGCCCTTGTCCGGGATCGGGTCCGGCAGGACGCAATCGAAAGCGGAGAGGCGGTCCGTGGCGACCAGCAGGAGGCGGTCGTCGCCGACGGCGTAAACGTCGCGGACCTTGCCGCGCGCCACAAGCGGCACGTCAGGGATGGAAGACTCGTAAAGAGCGCTCATTCGGAAATTCCTCGATTCGGACAAGCCGGGCCGCCCGCGGCCGCCAGCGCCGAACCGAGGCGCTCCAGCGCGGGCGCGGACAGCCTTGCCTGGATCTGCTCGAACAATTCATTTTCCTCCAGACGCACATGGCTGCGGAGAAGGGCCGTGAACGCGCGCAGCTCATCTTCCTGCGGCGACGGCCCGAGGGCGCGGGCGCGGCGCTCCAGTTCGCGGTGCTCGTCCAGGATGCGCCGGCGAAGGTCCCACGGGCCCAATTCGCGCTCGAGGCACGGGAGAAGGATTTCTTCCTCCAGCCGGAAGTGCGGGCGCAGCTCCCGTTGCCAGTGTTCGCGGATCTGGCGCGCCAGCTGCGCCGCGCCGGCGTTGCCTTCGTGCAGGGCGCGCTCCACCAGGACGCAGAGCGCCAGCGCGTGATGGTGCTGGCGCGAGAGGGGTTGCAAACTCGGGTGTCGAAGCATGGCCGGGCCGGGGTGTCTGCCTCTCTCTGGTAGCAGGTCGCCGCGGCGGATGCAAGCCCGGCCGCGCGCACAGCTTGCCTCCCGCAAGCCGGAATCTCATTGCGCGGACCGGATGCCCGCGCAACGGAGCAGGCGGGCGGCCAACAGCAGCGCGGCAGCGGCGGGCACGGCAAACACGGCCTCCGCCAGAGCGGGCGGCGGCGCGGCGTTGCCGCAAGGCAGGGGCACGGGGCACAGCTCCGGCTCGAACTCTTCGCGCGGCGTGGCTCGAGGGGGGCGGTCAAGCGCCAGCAAGGTGCAAATTTCCGGGCGGAGATTTTCCAGATTCACGGCGATCCCGGCCAGGCGGAGGCCCTGTGGCGGGAGGGCGAGGCCGGCCTCTTCGGCCAGCTCGCGGCGGACGTTTTCCGTCACCGAGAACGGAGGGGAGAGCATGCCCGAAGGAATCACGTGAATTTGCCCGGCGCGGTGCGGCATCGACTTGGGCTGCATCCGGCCGGCCAGGGCCAGCCATCCTTCGCCGCCAGGCCACGCGACGACGGTGGAGATTCCGATCGCGGCCGTGCGCGCCGCGCCGTTGCGCCAGAGCCGCCGCGGCGGGAGCCGGGTAGAGAAACGCCGCTCGAGCTCGAGTTTTTCGCAGGTGTTCATGGAGTCGAAGTACCAGCCCGGCCGGCAGTCGATGGCGAGCCACGGGTGCAGCCGGATTCGCTGCATGGCGAAGACGGGGCCATTGAACAGCCCTGCGGCACGAAAGCAGGGATCGAGCCGGGCCGGAGGCGGCGCTTGTCCGGAAAGGTCCCCGAGAACCGATTCGGGATCATTCCATTGCGCGCGTGGCGCAGGATACAGCGCCGCATGCACCGGGCGGCCGAACAGGCGGAATCCTGTGCGGGCAGGCATCTCTTTCAATTTGCCTCACGCAGGCGCCGCAGGCGGGTTTTCTCCGAAGGACTCTCAACTCCGGCGGCGTTCCTGCCGATGGGAATGGCGTAGGCGATGCGCAGCCTGGCCGTTTTCCTGGCTTGGACCCTGGCGCTGGCGGCGGCCCCGGCAGCCGAGCCGGCGGTGTGGGTGCGCGCGGTCCACGGGGAAACCGAGCTGTTGGGCGCCGTTGATCCGGTGCAAGCCAGGGAGGCGCTGGCCGAGCTGGAAGCGCTGCGCGGGGCGCTGACCGCGGCCGCTCCGGAGCTGGCCGGGGCGAGGGGGCGGCTGCGCATTGTTGTCTTCCATCCGGATTTTGACGACCACCCGTTCCGGGTGAACGCCTATTCGCCTGCTTACTACGCGCCGGCGCCGGGCTGGTCCGCCATCGTCGTTCACCGGCTGGAGAAGGACACGCTGCCGGCGCTGCGGCATGAGTTCATCCACCATCTGGTGCGCTCGAGCGGCCGCAAACTGCCCCTGTGGCTCGACGAAGGGCTGGCCGACGCTCTTTCGCCGCTGCCGGACGAGGAGGCCAGGCGGAGGACAAAATTGTTGCGCCGCGGGCGGCGGCTGCCGTGGCAAGGATTGCTGGAGGCGAGGCCCGGGTCGGTGTTGTGCCAGGACTGGGAGCAGGCGCGCCTGTTTTATGCGCAGAGCTGGGCGCTGGCGGAAGCGCTGATCGCCGAACGCGGCGGCGCGCTTTCGGCAGAGGACATCGAGCGGTGGCAACGCCTCGATGGCGCTTCGGAGCAACAGGCGGAAGATTTGCTGAGGCGCTTTGTCAAGCGCCCGCGTCCGGCGGGCCGCGCGTGGAAGTGGACAGCGCCCTCGATCCGGGTGGAAATCGCCGCTGCGCCGGCGGCGCTCGTCTGGACGGTGCTTGGACGGCTGTCGCTCCAGTTGGGCAACACCGAGGCGGCGGAGACGTGGCTGCGGCGGGCTGCAATGGCGGACGCGGAAGCCCTGCCACTGTTGGGCGATCTCGAGCATCGGCGCGGGCGGCTGGCAGAGGCTCGGACGTTGTGGCGGGAGGCGATGGCGCGCGGCGCAGCGGATGCGCGGACGCTGCTGCGGCTCGCGGTGCTCGAGCAGGATCTTCCGGGGGGCGACATGGTTCCCGTGCTCGAGCAGTTGCTCGCCCTCGACCCGGCGCAGGAGGAGGCGCGGCTCGCGCTGGCAGCCCAATACATCCGAAGGCAGCGATGGGCGGAGGCGTGGCGGCGGCTCTGCGAAGTGCGCACGCCGCCGGCCCGTTGGGCCGACTTCTACAGCCAGGCTGTTTCCCTTGCCCGCGGCCACGTGCTGCCTGGCGAGGCGATGGCGACAAACTGACCCGGGAGCGCATGCCGCGCGGTAGGCGGGCTTCGAGGGGCGAGAGCCTGCATCCGCATCTGCATCTGTGCCTGTAGCTGTAACGCCGCCAGCCGTTCAGGGTTTCGCGCCGGCACAGTCGGGTCCTGCGGGCGGTGGCAGCTTCCGGGGGGTGCAGCAGGCACGGTGCGGCAAGCCGCCTTGCCGCGTGCAGATCGTCCCGGGCTGGGCCGCAGGTCCGTGCCAGGTGGTTCGCGCGACGCTGCGCGAGTCGCCTGCGGCGGAGGGGCATTGGCGTGAGGGACGCGGCCGCGGCCTGCGAGAGGACGGGGTTGTTGCGCGGGAATGCAGGTTATTCCGCGAGTCCGCGCCAATGCCGGCACGAAGGCAAAACTCATCCAGAAAACAAGATAATTGACGAAGAATATGTCGAAAAAGAATGGTTGATTTTTTGGCAAATACCTGAAATTGGTGAACGTGCGGCGGGGTATTTCGCCCGTTTGCGGGCGGGCGCCGCAGGGCAGGCCCGAAGGCGCAACGGGGGCGGGGCGCGTGCGGCCTGTGCCGGCCCCGGATGCGTCAGACCTTGAGAAAGAGTTTGCGGCGGTACATCCAGAAAAGGATCAGCCAATATACGGCGAGCACTGCCGCTCCTTCCAGCAGCGGTTGCAGCCCGTCGCCGAAGACCCGGAAGAAATTCGGGCCGAGATGAATCCGGAAACTGGAGCGGATGAAATCCTCGAACAGGTGGGCGATCAGGTATGCGGCGATCGAATTCATCCCCACGACGACGAACGGGAACGTCCAGAAGCGGACCTTTTTGACATCGATCAGCCAGCTGAGCGCCGCCAGGATGGCGAAGCAGGCGCCGCCGCTGAACAGCGTCCAGGCAGGCGTCCAGATGCGCTTCACCACGGGGCAGATGCCGGCGAAGTGCAACGCCAGGCCGGCAGCGATGCCGGCGGCGGCCGCGATCCAGAGCCGCGCCAGCGGCGGCTTCGGGGCCGACTCGCGCAGCCAGCGGCCGGCCGCCAGGCCGAGGATCATCGTGCCCAGCGTGGGGATGAAATTCAGGGTGAGATATCCGCCGCGGTTGGCGACGAAAGGTTCCGGCCGCGGGAACAGGTTGAGGAACCACCGGTCGAATGCAGCCCCCAGGTTGCTGTTCTTGTTCCAGTGCGCCATGAATCCCGTGAAATGGTGCGGCCAATCCGGCGGCACGCCCACGGCGCGCCAGTCGAAATCCGGGCCGGGCAGCGGATACAGCGCCCATGCGAGCCAGTAGCCGGCCAGGATCACGCTGAAGGCGATCCATTGCGTCCGCGGGCGCGCGAAGCCCAGCAGGAAGAGGAACGGATAACCAAGGCCGATCTGCGTGAGCGTGTCCTCAAAGGTGAAATTCGTCTGCGGGCTGTGCGTGGAGCGCAGAAAAATGCCCAGCACAATGAGCACAAACGAGCGCCAGACGGCGTGGCCGAACAGTTGGGCGAACGTGGCCCCCCTGGCCAGGCGGCTGGCGATCGAATACGGCAGGGCGACGCCGACGAGAAAGGAAAACCCCGGCTGGATGAGATCGTGAAGCGAACAGCCGGCCCAGGGGACGTGGGTCTGATGGTAGGCGAGGAACGCCCACAACGGGTTGCCGGGGAAGGCGCGCGCGACTTCGGACAGGCGCAGCACCTCGGCCATCATCAGGACCATCACGATGCCGCGGAAGACATCGACGGCCACGTTGCGCTGCGGCATTTCCATTCGCGGGGAGGAGGTGACAGGCTGCATATCGGCTGACGGTCCGCCAGTGTATCACCAACGCGCCCTTGAATGCCCGGGATCCTTGCCGTGCGCGATTGAGCGGCCGCCTCCGCCGACCTGTTCCCGCGCGCCGGATGATCCCCTGCGAACGCTCCGCACCGCAAGCGGGAGTCCGGAGCCGACTCCTGGGTTGGCGCCGCTGTCGCGTTCGGGTTACGAGCTGAACTCGACGCCCGGCTGCAAAATCGCCAGACCCACAAGAGAATCTTGTGGTCGTAATTCGGATCAGGCCTGATGCGGGATTGCGGCTCACGTGCAGTGGCTGGACTTATTGCTGTCGAGTTTTGTTTTCATGTTGACCGTCCTGAACAGGTCCCTTCGGCTTTCCGCCACGGGATCGAGTCCTTTTTCGTCCCTGTCATTTTCAGGAACGCCCTGCCTCCGGGAATCCGCGAACTCGTACGATGCCTGAATCACATAATCGGGGCATACAGCCATGCCAATCTCACTTCGCGCAGGACATATGCCGCATCCGATTGCTTCTGCGACGTACCCGGCTTCCTGTAAACGATTCCGGGTGCTTCAGCAATTCACGGTAAAACTGCTTCCAGGTTTTGTAATTATTTGTCGCACGCTGCTGCGTCTGTGTTCTGTACCACACGAATACCAATCATAGCCACGCAAGAATCCAACCGATTTCAGGCACCAGCCATTTCCATTTCATAAAGCACATAATGTGATGCATTTATGGCAGTTATTGCACGCCGTTTGCAAGGATCCTTTCAAAGTACGCCGAACGAGCCGACACAAGTGCTGGCACATGAACATGAGATCGCTTTCTGCCTCGTCATTCTGTGCCCGGGCGTTGTAATACAACTCATCAGGCCGGGGTAAATCATCGGGCTACATTACGCAACGCGCGCAAGCCGGCCCGTGCTGAAAAGACCTCTCTGTGATTCTGCCGGATGGAGAAATCCCGGTTCGGTGCAGCAGCGCGCTCCGGGACGCGTGGTGTTTCCCGGCTTTGATTTACCCGTAGTCCGAAGGTGGTGCCGCAATGCCGCAGTATGGGATCCGCCTTCATCGAGGGGTCTCGGGAAAATGGGGGCTCGACACCTGTTTCGGGATTGATCGTCATGACCCGAACGATTCGGAACCTCCTGCGGCGGAAAATGGGCACCACAGCAGGGAATCGTTCCCGCGGCTTCTTGCCAGGTTGCTTCTGATTCTTCACGTCTCTTTTCGACGCAGCCGGCATGATCGTGTGGCGTCCTCTGACCGCCTCTTCGACCGCCTGAGGCCTGGCCTCGTGCCCCGGCGTGCGCCTGGCGTTCTGCCGATCCCGGCCCAAACCGGCGAGGCTGTCAAACGCCGTTCGAGCATCTACCGTAGACGTACATCCACTCAATTTCATCCCGAGGCCGGCGCCCCCGGCCCCGATCACATTTTCCGGTTCGCGCCGCATTCTGTGCGGCAAGGCGTCCTCAAGCCGGCGGCTCGTTCAGTGGCGCCGATGTCCCGTCCTGGCCTGTTGTGATAGTGTCTTGCCGAAGGGGCCCCTTCGTGGCTGACGAGTCCGCCCGGCGACCCGGTGGCTTGCTGAGTTCGTGGAAGGCGATCGCTGCCTACCTGGGCGTGAATGTGCGTACGGCGCAGAAGTGGGAGGCGGAACGGGGTTTGCCGGTGCGGCGGCTGCCGGGCGGCCGCGGCCGCGTGATGGCGTCGGTGGAGGAACTGGATGCGTGGCTGGAGGCGCCGAGAAACGCGGAGACTCTCCCGGCGGCCGGAGCGGCGGGAGGCCGCCGTTCGCTCGCGCGGACGGGGATTCTTGCCGGGGCGATCCTGTTGGCGCTCGTCGCCGCCGCAGCGCTGAATGTTTTTCCCGGTCGTGTCCCGGCTGGTTGGCGGGTGGTGGGAGACGTGCTCGTGGTGGTGGACGTTCGCGGCCGAGAGCTGTGGACGAAGCAGTTCGGCTATGCATTGTCGGATTACCAGCGCTTGTCGGCCTTGACCCGTAACATGGGTTGGGTCGGCGACCTCGACAGCGATGGCGAGCCGGAAGTCTTGTTCCTCGCACACCCGAAGGCGGGGGGAAATCCGATGGTCTACTGCTACTCGAGTTCCGGCGATGTTCGCTGGTCCTTTCAACCCGGGCAGAAGGCTCATGGTTTTCCGGACGAGTTCCGGCCCCCGTACAATCCGGAGAACCTGCTTGTGTTTCGCGTGCGGGGCGGGGTGAGAATTGCGGTCGCAAGCGTCCACCATACCTGGTACCCTTCCCAAGTCGCGCTCCTCTCCGGTGAGGGCAAACTGCTGGGCGAATACTGGCACTCCGGGCATCTAATACTACTGGGTCATAAACGTCGCGCGCCACAAAAAGGGCAGCATGGCAGCTGCCGGATCAGCCAGCCGGTGATTCTTTCCCGAATGCTCGCGATCGAGCCCGCCTCATGCCTCCGCGCCTGCCCCGGGGCTGCCCCGCGGCCG
>Ga0308390_1000113_pt1 | contig 61485 bp, 42 predicted proteins | sample Hotspr2Sample149_FD_202358 | JGI IMG/M metagenome (GOLD analysis project Ga0308390, IMG submission 202358) | Hot spring phototrophic mat microbial communities from Mushroom Spring, Yellowstone National Park, Wyoming, United States - 20040719_149 ...
TTTGTATTTTGCAAAGTCAACGTTTTTGGAGAAAGTTAGGTTAGTGCTATCAATAATAGAACTATCCCCAATCGCATTCGTCCCCGTAAATTTGGGGATAGCATCAGCCGTTCCTGAACCCAACACAGCCGTTCCAGTCCCTGGCACGGTCAGTGTATAATCCTTTGTACGCACCGTGTTAGTGCGCTCGTTTTTGATCCCGTCCTCGTCAACTGTGATCGCAGTAACGGGAGTAGTACTTCCCGTCGGAGTGACTTCCACGTCCAGCTTTGTGCCGTGTGCTGTGCTCGACCAATTTTGTGCCGCTCGCAAATTTATCCTTACCCGACTTCCACTAGACCAATCAGTGCCGTCATAACCGATAGCGGAAATCCGACCGAGCAAGTCGTTGTTCTGCACCGCTCCACTTCCGCTTTGACGAGAACGCCAAAAGGTTAAGAATGGATTATAACTATCGGTTGTGCGTCGCACGTCTACATAGCCGCGAGACCAAAAGGTCTCGCCATAATCTCCGTAGATAGTGTTGCCGATAAGTGCCAGAGCATCCAAATCAGAATCATATTCGATACCCGTTATGGCTTTGAGCATGTTATTCATATCCCAAAAGACGACCTGGTTTTGCGACCCTGTGCCTTGTGGGACGACTTTAAACTCCAAACCGTCTTCGGAAGATTTGACGGATACGACCTTGTTGGCTTGACCTGAGTAACTGCTTGGCGTATCGGTAAGACCGAGAAACGTGGACGTCCCACCACTCAAGTCACCGTTGAGTTTAGTCAATGTGCCGTTGACGGTAATCGTATCATATTGCATCGCGTAAACTTGCAGCTCCTCCCCTGCCGCGACGAAAACCTTGTTAGCATAACTTCCGATTACCTTGACCACAGCCATCTATCCACCTCCATAACTCGCTATCTGTAACCCATAAGTCGTACCCCTAAAACCACAATGTGCAATTTGACCTGTACAAGAATAAGTAATGCATCCATACCCTTGTCCAGAAGTAGAAATCCCTTCGAGGTAACACAAATCCGCGTAAAGCGTTGTTGCATGGGGTCCCATAACTAAACCAGCAGCCGTTCCAGAAGAAGCTGAAGCAAATGCGTAAACTCGACTAAAGGCAGCCGAGTAAGCAACCTGGATTGCATAAGTCGTCCCTGAACTGCTGTTGTTGACATAAACCAGCAAATCCCGAAAGGAGTAACCCGACAATGAACAAGAAATTCCACGTACAGGATTCGTGGAGTTCGCATTGAACAAAAACGCAAGGTTATCCAACGCAACGTTTCCGACCATGATAGAGATCAGGTTTCCACTCACAAACCCAGGAGCATTACTGATTACGGCTCCTTTGTGATAAGTGTCCAAAGAAACGTTCCGCACAGGGTCTCGAACTCCGATAAGTTTTATCTTCTTGTGGATACTTAGCGTACTGTTGAGTTGGATATGTACAGCAGGGATGGTAATCGTATCGTAGTCGGCAGCGGCACCAATCGCCGCACGCAATCCGTCCTCATCTGCCGTGTACCTGCGAACCTTCGAACCATAAAGCACGATTTCCGCCCCTCCCTCGCTGCTAGAAGTGCGCTTGGCAAGGTTGGCAAGCTGCTCGATGTCCCGCATGGCGAAGGGACGTAAGCGCTCCCAGAGTTCATGCGCCGTTTCCGTCATCAGTACACCTCCCCCAGCAGGTAAGGACTGCTGCGTCCGGCAATCCGACTAATGCGCCATCTTCCACCCTGATACTCGACTTCTTCCGGCAAGAAGCCGACCTTCAACCTGGCATCTTCGAGCAAGTAGTACTCGCCGAGTTTGACGCCGGCGAAAACGTCTGCTCGATAGCGCGTCTTTCCATCCCTGCGCAGATAATAGTAATCGCTTTCCGTAGATGGTTCGGAGGGGAGAAGTTTACAAACCAGCTTGCGATTAGAATCTACGTAAGCAATTGCCCGATTGCTCTCCAGCTTGAGCAGTTCTTTCAACTCGTAAAGAGCCGTGTTATATCCCTCGCGGAATACCCTGGTCTCTGTGCCGAAACTGCTCTGGAATTCTACACCATTCAAAAATTGTCCGCAGGTCGTGACGATGTTCTCGATTTGCTCCTTCACGCTCCCCATGCCGATAAGCTCGAAGTTCAGGTCTCCCTTCTGCGGCGCGTGCTTCCAAGCCGATAAGTTGGTGTACCAAAGGTACAGGTCGCCCCGCGGATAGCCTAAATCCAGATTGGTGTCGACCATGAAATATTTGCTTGCATCTACCGACCCGGAGCGCTCAACCGTTATCCAGTATATCGTGCCCGGCGACAGGTTGACCGCGCTTGCAAACTCCTTCTCCGTCCAATCGGAAGATGTCCCGATTTCACCCGCCGGGATGGTTACGGTTGCCAGAGCCGTGCCGGGGACACCACCGGCATCCTGACATAGCTTGACAACCAGGTTATCGGTCGGGGGATTGGCTTCCGGGTACTTCCACGGTCGGATGCGGATTTTCTTTGCCGACCAGCCGGAAGTCGACGATAGTTGTATCTGCTGCGCGAGCTTCGGTCGGTCATCTTCCCCGATTTCCCGTCCGCCCGAACCGGTCTCGGAATAACCCTCATAACCTTTGTCGTTAGCATAGTACATCCAATCCAGGGTCTGCATCAGTCCGATAACGCCGATGACGACCTCATCCCCGCCCATACCGGCAACGTCCAATCCGATATTCGGCTCTTTGTGCAGTTCAAGGTATTTGCCTGCCAGCGTATTTGTCTCGCCTTCGGTCTTTTCCGAGACGGTCAGGAGCTTTTGCTTGCGCCCGTATGTGGCAATGCTCACGACATCTTCTACCCAGTCCGTTTGGACGTTCTTCATGCCGAGGGCAGAAATCACCTTGACGCTGTTAGCCATATCATCCAGGCTCGCCTGCAGGGTCATCTGACCATGCGGAACGCGCACGTTGGTAATCAGACCGACCCAGCGTCCCAGCTCTTCCTCGTCCCATAGCTCTACGTAGTTGCCGACAAGCGCTAAGTATTCCTCCTCTACTCCGGCAAACGGCAGGATAACCTCTGCGCTTACCAATCCGCCGAACGCGGCCAGGGTCATGCGCTCAACCCGCAGGTCGTCCTCCGTGAACAGCACGTAAAGCGATTGACGGCTGAGTATCTTTGCCCGTATCATGCCCGCGTCCTTGCTCTCGCAAACACCTGCGCGTTGACCCGTTTCAACACATGTCCCGCGCCGCGCATCTTGATATAGATTACTGCGCCCGTTCCCGGAAGGCAGGTAAAACTTCCCCCGCCCCGGATTACCCAGTGGTCAATCACTTTGCCAGTGCCATCCTGGACGTATGCTCTGCGCTCTGCGCCATCGATGATAAGCTTCTCCCCGTTTGCAAGACCCCGCCCAGAAGCCGAAAAGACCTCGACCAGGTCTTGAGCGGGAAAAATTTCCAAGTAGTCTAGTTCGAGCGTTGTATTCGTCCCTGCTATGGCAAGCAGGGACAGATTGTAAGTCGTGTCGTATTTTGTGCTCAGGTCAAGCGCGGTAGTGCGCAGAATGCCCGTCTTTATCAGTTCGACAGATTCGGCTTCGGTCTGCCGCCATTCTGAGAAAACCGCCGAGCCTTTGCCGATGCGCACCCCAAGTCTCACATTTGCCGAGGGATTGAGCACCCGCGCCAGTACCAGAAGCGGGTCGTACTCGAACATGCGTAAATCACTAATCGTCCAGCTTATCACGCTCGACCAGCTTGTACTAACGTTTAGCTCTTTGTAATATCCGTATTGATAATTGTTATAGTCTGCCGTCCCTGGCTTTTGCGTACCGCCCGCGCCGTCCTTTGCGTCGAAGACGCGCTGATTCTTGTCCCCGCTGTTCATCTGGTTGCCAACGGTCAGGATAACCGCATCGATGGCGTTGCTGTCTTGAGAGGTCAACTCGATTTTCAGCGGATAGGGTAGATGGCTGGAAAAATCGTTTGTGTGCGCGGCGTAGTTATAGGTCAGATAGCTGTAGAAGTTTCCCAGCGTCCCGCCCTGATTGCTCGTCAGATTGTCAACCCGAATCGGGGAAGCCGTGTCGCCGGCGACGTGCGGGTTGTACATTTTCAATCCAACTTCGCCCGATTCCCAGTAAGCCGGGTGTTTCACTTTCAGCGTCACCTCCGGCTTGCGCCCGTTCAGGTCGCGGTAAAAGTCGCGGTCAAGCTCAATCTGCAGGTCATCAATCGGCGTGCGGTAATAATCTGTGCCGCTGTCGCTCACGTCACGTTCTAAATATACACGCGCAAAGCCGGAGTTTTTATTGTAATCCCTCACCCGCTCGGCCACCCATTCCAGGTCTCCAAGCAGGGAAAGGTTTTGTGTGGTCGATGTCCCAAGAAGAGCGAGCGTCAGCGCGTCCTCTTCTGCGCCGCATTCATAGTCCAGCACGCCGTAGCCGTTCGACGCCGTCAGGGTCAGCGTCTTGCTTGCCAGAACGACATCATCGAAGCGCAGGCGGAAGATGGTCATCAGATAATTGCTCCTCTTCCTTGCAGCGCCCGCATGCGGATTTCCTCCGCTACCCGCCGCGCCATAGTCTGCAAATCAATATCACTGCTCACTTGAGCGTTGATGACAACGCTGATACTGACCGGCGCCGGGGTTGCGGCAGGCAGAGAGGTCATCTTGACACCGGGGAGTGCTATCTCTCCCAGACCGCGCTGATAGCCCAAAGCAAGCCCGGCCGCCATCTGCTGCCCAATCTGGGCGAACACCTTACTTGGCGACGAGATGCCAAGAAGAGCCTTGATGGCATTGATAACCGGGATGAGCGCTCCGTTGAAAGCCAGCGCAATACGGTAAGCGTTATCGAGTACTCCTTTGATGATGCCGTCCACGATGTCTTTTCCGATGCCAACAAATCTCGCCGGGCTGAAGGCGGACTTGATTTTCTGGATAACGCCATCGGCGATACCCGCAAAGCGGTTTACCTGCCCGATAACGGCGTTATACATGCCGATAAAGCCGTTGATGACATTGGCTTTCATGGTCTCGATAGCGCCGGAAACTTTGAGCGTCAAAAGCTCCATCGCCATCCAAATATAAGTCCCAAAACCCGTGATGGCTTTGCGAGCATCGATTTCTATCCCCGTCAGCCACTTGATAAGGGGGGAGACGATTTTCTCTCCGATGTTTACCAACCACTCCCGCAAGTGCATCCCGAACGCGTCAAAGTCGCCGCGGATAAGCGCCAAAACCATGCCAAACTGATGACGCATATTGACAAATGCAAACGCGAAATAGCCTGTGATAACGCCCCAAATCCTCTGCCAGTCGATGCCCATCTGTGACAGGGATAAGCTCAGTTCGCCGAATTTAAGTCTCATCGCCTCAAAGGTCGGCAGGATGCTCTCGTTGTAGAGTGCCGTCAACTGGTCACGCATTCCGGCAAAGTTTGTGTTCCACGCGAAGGCGAGAAGTCCAACCGTAAGGATGAGCAGCCCAATGGGGGAGAGCAGCGCCGTAAGCAAAGCCGAGAGCCCCGACAAAGCGCCTGAAACGATGGAAAAGGCTTTGACTGCCAGCAGCACCGCCCCAACGGCTTTTGCCGTCTCAAGCAGTGCTCCCCTGTTGGCGATAATCCACTCTATCGCCGGCTTTAGCCTGGATGACAGGTCGTCATAAACTTTGCCGAGAAGCGGAGAGAGGTCATAAACCGATTTGCGGAAGGCATCGCTGAAGAACCCTTCGGCAAAAAGCGTTGAGAACAGGTTCTTGATTTTCCCCCCGAACTCCAAAAACTTCCTCCAGACATCCTCCAGCACCGGGATTATCCTATCCCGGTAGGTCTCGCCGAACCGCTCACTGACCAACTGCAGCGATTCGGCAAACTCTATCGACAGCGGGCCGGTCTGGAAGAATGCCGTCCCGATGCGGATAATTTTGTCTGTCAGCTCGCCAAGGCTCTTTCCGATGGCTTCCAGGCGCGCCAGTCCCGGACCCAAAATCCACTCCGTAAAACGAGCAACCAGAGGCTGCAAGACTTCCAGCGTCCCTTGAAACAGTTTCCGCAAGCCGATTTCCTTCACGTCCTGCAAAGCGCCTGCCAGACCTGCCCAGGATTTGGTCATGCGTTCGAGGTTTCCGGCGTAGTCCTCGCCCGCCACCTCGCGGAAGGCTTCGAGAAATGCCTTGGTCGAGATTCCGCCTTTGTCCTGCTTTTCCCGCAGGCTCTCGAAGCTCTCCCCCATGCGGTCGAGAATCGAGCGCACGTCAATCCCGGCGTTCATGAGCTGGCGCAAGTCCTGGATGAGCAGTTTGTCGGAAGCATATATCTGCCCCAGAGCATACGCAGCCCTGTTGAGCTCGGCAGTGGTCAAGCCGGAGCCCGCGCCCATATCGAGCAGTGCTTGTGTCATCGCTTTGGCTTCCTCGATAGGAAAGCCGTAGCGCGCCATCTGGGCAAAGCTCTCCGTCACGGCAGACGTGGCATACGGAGAGCGGATGGCTAATTGTTCAATCCATTGCAAGAGTTCTTGAGACGCTCCCCCGGCTTGTTTGAGCGCGTCGCCATAGGACAGCGTTCCATCGGACGCGCGCTTGAGGTCCCTTGCCACCATCCCCTCAAGCATGATACTCAAGCTCTCAAAATTCATCGTTGCGTTCAGCGCTTCGGCGCCGAGATTGCGCAGTGCCATCACACCGCTGTTGACAATTGTTGCAGAGATAAACCCCATCGCCGAAGCGGCCGCATCCCGCAAAAAGCCGAACACGCCGCCGACCGCGTGTCCCTCGGCTTGCAGAGACCGCAAAGACCCAGCCACTCCCCGGATGGCCGGGGAGGCAAGGTCTTTGGCGATGATATGTACCCTGATTTCTCCGGCCATTTTCACCTCTTGCGCGACAGTCTCTTCAGTTCGCGGTCGCGCTCTCGCGTAAACCTGACGAATGCTTCATACCAGTAGAGCGACAGCTCCCTTTCTACCTCCCAGGGGGGTGTACCCCATTCCTGGGCCATTATCAGGATGCTTCTGGCGTAGTCCCATTCGTATTGCTCCCGAAAAAATGGCTGCTCCCGCCGATTCCGAGAACCTGACGGAACAGTTCGTCGGCTTCATCGGCAGAGAGATTGTCCAGAGCTTCATCAATCGTTCCGCCCTCCACTTCGCACCCGATGCGCAAGACATGCTCAAGGAGCATGTCGTATTTGACGAACAGCTTCAAAGCCTCTTTCTGCGCTTTCTTGTCGTTTTGTGCCGCAAGTTCTTCCAGCTCCGCAGCTTGCGCCGACAGGCGAAAGAACTTCTGGCGCAGGCGAAGTGTGCCGGGCCTGCGGGTGAAACCCGGCCGGACGTGAATCCGAATATCACGAACGTTCTCGTTTTCGTTCTCGTTTTGGGGTTGCTCGCTCATAACGTACTCTTATCGTTCTTGACAATGATTTTCAATTGCGTTGCGAGCGTGGACTGGTAGATGGCTTTCCAGTTCATCTCGACCGTGGCATTGCCGTCCCGCTCAGAAAAGAGCGTAACCGGTTCGGCAAGTACGCCGGGCATCTGGATTTCAAACAGACGTTCGCCGGCGCCGCTGCCGGTCGTGAAGCTGACACAAATAAGACGTTTTACCGTCCCGGTGGTCAGCTCATCCAGCAATGTCTTAGACGTACTGTTCCACTCATAAACCATCCGCAATCCGATGTCCCAGGCGCCCTCGCCGTAGCTTTCGGGCTGGGTCGCGCCGGAGATAAACTTCTTGAGATGGCGCGCCAAGTCCGCCGAAAGCTCGAACTCAATCAGCGTGCCGTTCACCTGGGTTGTCTTTATCGTCCCCGTGAAGGAGTCGAGATAAAACGAGCCGTGCCGGACGGAGACGTACTGGACATCTTCGAGCGTCAACGTCTGGAAAATCGACTGAGTCTCCAGCGTGCGCGCCAGTCCTTCAAAGGAAAGCATCACGTCTTCATCGGCATTGCCGGAGATGGTCAGGCTGTTCGCCAGAAGCCCGGCGGCTTTGTAAATCCCGGCGCCGGAGAAGCCATAATAGGCAGTAAAAGACTTCGGGCTGGACGGCGCAGAATACGGCGCGTTGAACGTCCAGGTATAAGGCCCCGTGCCGGATGGAGTCGGCTCGCCGAAAGCCATAGCCAGCGGATAAAGAACGTGTTGATAAGAAACGTCCATCTCGAACGACGCGCTCACCTCCGGGATGCGTTCCTTGATGATGCTGGGCGTGAAATGTCCGACTTCTCCCTTCAGCTCGATGGCGGGGTCGAACTCAAACGATAGGTCGCTGATGCCGCGCAGTTCCAGAGTAGGCGTAACTGCCGTTCCCCAGGTTGTCTCTTTTCCAATCTGCATTTTACGCAGTCCGTAAACTGCCATTATTCACCTCCTTTGTGCGCCTCAGGCGCAACGATTTTGGTTTCGTGTTTCGCGTATTTGCTGACCGTCTGGTAGAGCAGGGTATTGATGAGCTGTTTGGCGGTCAGCCCTAATGCCCGCTCAATTTCTCGCAAGTCTTCATCGGTCAGGTCTCTTGCCGGTACACCCGGCAAGTATGCGCCCTTACCGATATATTTCAAGATAATTTCCGCCATAAAACCTCCTCATCACTTGATGACATACGTTACGCGGAACAGCGCCGAGTAGTAGTCGGTTCCTCCGATAGCCAGCACATGCACGCCATCGCTGTCAATCGCGGTCAGATGGTCAACCTTGCCATCCAGGGTCGGGTTGGCAATCAAAGCATCGACCGCATCCTCCAGTTTGCCTTCTGCTATGGCGATAACGCTTTCCGGCGTGCTCTGCGCCACGGGGGAGATGAGCAGTTCGACTCGGAAGGTGAGGGTATAGACGACATTCCCGCCGATGCCGCGCGGCTCAAGTTCCAGCCGATGCAGGAGCAAGACGGCTATTGGCAAACCGGCGGTTGATACGTTGACCGGCGGATACCCCGTGGAGTTCACCACGCCGGAAAGGGTGTTTGCAATAGCCGTGCGGATGTCGCTCAGGTTCATAGCAGGCTCACCTTGACATAAGGCTGTAACATCTTTGCCACATCCAACGGAATGCCCTTCTGAATGACCAGTTGCCCTACCCCCTCCATGTAAGCCGCGTCGAATACCTGAGCGTCCTTGAGACGATAAAGATAGCCCGCCCAGCGCAGACAGGCCATCTTGATGTCATGCGGGGGAGAAGCCGAATAGCCCCAAAGACCGGCTACCGACCAAGTCTGCTCATAAGTATTCCAGGTGACACCAGATGGAATCTCATAGACGACAATCCATGCCTTCGGCGTCGTCTCAACCGGAAACAAGCGGTACTCCGTAACAGCAACGCCGTTGAGTTTGAGCGAGGTCAGGGAATACAGGTCATCATCAAGCAATATCTTATTGCGTCCGTTGTAGAGATATTCCCGCGTCCCGCTTACCGCCTGGAAGACGCGTCGGGTATGTTTCTCGATTGCCGCGGTCGCTCCGTCAAGGCATGTGTTGAGCAGGGCATCTTCGGAAGTTCCGCTGATGCCGAGATAGCTTTTTAGTTCCGCAAGTGTCGCGTAAGCCATATTCTGCTCCCTGCGCCGCGGGGGTAGGGTGGGAGGAGCACCCTACCCCCTTTCGCGCCAGGCAGGTGAAGCTAAATCATGCGCGCCTTACCAACCGCAACGCAGGCAACCCCAAAGACCGGGCTTGTCCCGCCGACGGTTACAACCGCCCGCACATAGCGCTTGGTCGGAGTGACGCCGATTTCCTGATTGCCGGTTGCCGTGACCTGAGCGAAAGCCGCGCCAGCGATGTCAGCAAAACCACTACCAGCCGCGTCGCTCTGCTGGATTTTGACATCCAGAGTTGGGCTTGTGCCGGAGACCGAGCCGACCGAGAGGAAGAAGCGCAGTTCTCCTTTGCCAACATAATCCTGCAGGTCAACTGCCGAACCGTTGGTGTTGGCGTTATAGGTTTTGGCAGGCAACAACTCAAAGATTTTTACGCCCGTATTCATCGCTCATTCTCCTTTCTGCTAGCTGGCAGCTACCTTCTGAACCTTGATGCGGTATGGTTCGACCAGTTGCCCGCCGACTCGCTTGCGGGCTAAAATCAGCAATTGGTTGAGTTCGGCATAGCTCGCATCGTTCAGACGCTGGATGGACAACCCAACCCGGTCAACGATGACATAACCGCTCAGGTCGCCGAAGATGATGGGATAGCTGTTCGCGGCGACAGCAGGGACAAATTCATCATGCAGAACCGGGTAGCCAAGCAGGTCATTCGGGGCAGATGCGAAGCCGCTGCCGGAGGCAATCGGCCAGATGTACTCCGCATTAGAGCCGTAGGTCAGCTTACGGATTTCTTTCTCCGTTGCCTTGCTCATCACCCAGACCGCCCGCTGGTCGTATTGTGCCGGTAAGGCATAGGCAAGGTCGATAATGCCACCGGCAGTCAAGGCACTTGCATTACCGCTGATTACAGATGCCGGTCCGTCTCCGTCGACATCGGCCAGGATACCCATCGGCTGTCCTGCGCCTGTGCCGTTGATGAAAGCGTTGTCTTCGCCCAAGGCGAAGGCTTCTGCCAGCAGGTCTGAAGCAACGCCGACAACGTCAAAGGCGCTGTCCTCGATGAGGTCGAGGGAGATGGGCATGCTTGCCATCGCCGTATGCACGGCAACGTTCCAGATGCCGAAAACGGGGTCAGTCACGCGGTGAGCAGAACCGCTTGCCGGAGCTTCTCCCGTCCAAGTCAACCGTACGCCGGAAGTATATTTATCGTCTGTCGTGTAGTTGACCCGCGGCCACTGCACCACATCCCGCGCTGTCGTCACTACCCGCGCCCGCGAGCGGATGACGGCCTGCGCCGCCACCTTGCGGATGATTTCGGTCTGGAAATCGGCCGGGACGAGGAAGCCGCCGGCCGTGTCCGAGCCTTCCAGCAAGGTCTTGCGGTCGTTCGGACCCATCCCGTCAAACCCCTTGCGCAGGTAGGCTTCAAAGGCATCGGGATAGCCCTTGACCTGGACGCGCAGAGGGACGTGGAAGCGGATGCGCTGCTTGTCGGTGATATACATCCCGCTCTTGACATCCCGGCGGACGAAAGGCACTTCCACTTCCCGCCAGGCTTGGACGTCTACTTCTTCATCACCTTCGCCTTGCACGGCCGGACGCCATTTGACATCGCCTTTCGGCTCGTACAAGACCCGCTCGGCTTGTTCGCGCGCTTTCGCCGCTTCCAGCAGGGCGCGCAGAGAATCGACCTCTCCCATCAGCGCCACCAGCTTCTGGCGTACGTCTTCGGGAAAAGTCCTGTCTTTATACTGCGCTTCGATGGCATCGGCTTCGCGCAGTTTCTGTTCGATTTGCAGTGCAATGCTCTGTTTATCCATTGCTAACTCTCCTTCAATAAGTGGTGTTCAATCCGTTTTTTGGTCAGCATCAGCCGCAGGCGCAGGTCATCATCCCGGTCTGTGAGCGCCGTTTCCGGCGACTCGGCAGTGAGGAGTGACAACAGCTCTCCGGCTTTGCCCTGGATAACAGGGTTATCATGACGATAACCCTGCAGTTCCCAAATCAGCCTGCACGTTTTCAGGTCGGGGGGTTCTTTCCCGAACTGCTCGTAGTGACGCGCAAGATGGCGATAGACGGCTTCGCGCTCGTCTGCGGGGATGTCCACTCCGCCGCGCGCTCCGTTGAGGACGGCCATCGCGGCGCGCACGCCGTTCCAGTTTGCCGGACCAACGCCGGACTTGCGCGGCTCGTGATGGGGGAGCTTCAAGTCCGTAAAACGCTCCGGCACGGCTTCCGCGCTCCAGGCGAAATGCTCGCGGATGCGCTTGCGCTCCGAAACGCTGAGCGAGGCAAAGTCTGTTTCGTCCGTGAAATCGGCGAGGGTCGGAGCCGACCACGCGCGTTCCTCGTCGGCGATGCCGTAGTCGGCAAACGGGACGGCCATCTTGACCAGCGCGACCGTAGCGGGGTTCATCCCCCAGTTGACATCGCTGATGTCCCACAAGCGGATTTCCTTCAGCACGCGCACGATTTTTCCGTTCAGCTTGTCCATCTCGGACTTTATGGTGTCGTAGCCGAAGCTCATTTCGGTAATCGCTCCGTGGAGGATGCCTTGCAGGATTTCTTCCGCGCGGGGGGTCTCAAGATAGCGCCGTCTGACCAGAAGCCCCCCGGTTGCATTCGGGTACTGCTCGCGCAGAGCTTCGGGGAGCCTACTCGCCGGCAATTCCTGAAGTTCAAGGATAACCGCCGTCGGGGGCTGGCTGAAGTCATGCTGCCAGAGATGACGGATGCGCGGCAGTCTCTCTTTGATGGTCTTGCGGAAGGCGCCGTACTCGATGACGTCTCCGCCGTCATCCTCGATTCCCATCACGGCCGAGATGCCGGTGACAATCCGGCCGTCAACGTCTTCGATTTTTGCTGGATAACTCTTGTACTCTCTCACGTTCATCTTCTCTCTCCTACAAACCCAACCCATCGGCAAGGGCTTTGAAGAACCCGGTACTGTACTCAACCACGATGCGGTCTTGATTGTCCTCAATGACATCCTGCAGCGTCCACCAGCCGTTCTGGCGGTGAAACCAGGCTTGACGGTCGCGGTCGATGACCCAGCGCGCATATTTGACCTTCGTCCCGACATAGCCGCGCACTTCCCCGAAGCCGGTCTCTATGCCCGACCAAGACAGCGGATGCGTCTTGGTCGTGATTGAGCGCCAGAGCGTCATCGTCCGCCGGTACTTGGAGGTCGGCGGCTTCGGGGGATAGTCCGGGATGGCGGAGTGGACGAATATCAAGGCGCGTTCCATGCCAAGCACCATCGCACGCGTCGAAGCAGACGAGTAAGCCATCAGCTTGAGCAGGAGTTCTTGAAGTCCGGCAAACTGTATTGACAGATTCACGTCCTGCGCCTCCTTTACAGCACCGGGCGTACGGCACAACGACAACGCACATGCGCCGGGGGACGCTCGGCGGTCAGCGGATGCGGATTGGCAGATGATTTCGCCGAGCAGATGGGACAGACCAGCTCGTCAACCGCCGTCACCCAGTCAAACGCCTTGACGTATTCCAGGGTTGACCAGTACTCCAGGTTGGCGTTGGCATAGGCGCGGGTTGTCTCGGTGACGGCAATCATCTCGGCGCGGACGGGAGAGTAATACTGCTCTAATGCCTTGATGAGCGCATCCAGCCGTTCTCCGCTCTCTACCCAGCGCTCGAATTCCGCCAGAAAGCCGTTCATGGACGTTTTCGAGACCTGCGCCACGACCTGAGCGGTGTGTTGCTTTGCCCAGTCGATGGCGTAAGAGTTATACAAGTCCCAGTCAATCGCCACTGGCGGGGCGGGGAGAGTGTCATAAGCGAGTTTGACCAGACGCTTGTAAATCTCTATCATGACCGGCAAGAGCATGGCATAAAACTGCTCTTCGCTCTGCGCCCAGAAGCCTGCGGGGGTTGTCTGCTTCTCCTGGCGCAGGGCTTCGATAAGTTCGCTCTCCTGCAGGCGCTTGAATTCGTCTTCAAGATGCCTTTCGGCAACTGCGGAAATCTTGCGCTCCGCCCAGGCGCGGTTCTCGTCCTCGTCTGGATTATAAGTCGGCTGTCCGGCTTTGACCCGTTCGGGAAGGCGGGCCCCTTTGCCGTTTGAGGACTCGATTGTGGTCTCAATCACGTTGCCCGGCAGGTAATAGACCTCGCCGGCTTCGCCGAGTTCCGGAAGACCCCACAGACGGTTGAACTCGTTGCGCGTGATTGCGCCGTAGCGGAAGGCTTCGATGGCAATCTTGCGCCGGGAATTGACGTCTTCCGAGAGGGCATAGACATCCGAGTAATCAAAGCTGAAACGATTGTCTCCAAGCTCATCGGCAAATGCCAGGTTGAGTTCGTCCTCGATGGTCTCATAAATCGGAATCAGGTCGTTGACCCACCAGTTGCGGTGGAAGCCGACGATATTTGCCTCCAGGGCGCGCTGCAGGCCGATGCGCACCCCAACAACCGCCGGGGGAACTTTGAGCACGGCGCAGATGCGCGCTTCTGCACGTTCGTCCAGGATTTCAAGCCCCATCTCGTTCACACCCAGTCCGGTCTTCTGGTAAGTCGTGTCGTCGCCGAGCACCAGCGGCGCACTCCAGGCTTTGTATCCGCCGTACTGCTCAAGGTACATCTCGCGGATTTGCTGGGCAATGGCTTTGGTGATTGACTTGGTGGTCTTGAGGATACCAGGCGGTACGCCGCCCTCGGCGAAGATGGCGCGTAGGTAGTCGGTAATCATGTTATCCATGTCGCCGGTATGCGCTAGAACCGCAACCGGCGGGTAGCCGAACTTGCTCCCAAGGGGGTCAAAATGCGAGAAAATGATGACATCGCGCGGCTCGTAGAGCATCTCAACGTACTCCCCGCCGGAGCGCACAGAGTACTTATATCCGCGGATTTGTCCCTCTCGGTCAAGCTCAATAGAGAGCCAGTCGGGGCGCAAAGGGTATAAGGCAAGCGTCAAACCCGCCTGGCTGCGATGCTTGACGAACGGGGCAAATCCGGCCAGGTCTTGGAAAATGATGATTGCCTTGAGGAAAGTGGACATGCTCATATCGCGGTTCGGGCGCTCAACCAGACGCTGGAGACGATGTCCGGCAAGGGGTCTGCCGTCCGGGTCGACCACGCGCAGATAGACCTGGGATGCCGTCTCGGCTTTCTTGGAGATGCAGGCATAGATGAGCTCATTGCGCCGCCAACCGCTTCTGACCAGCGCTTCGTAAGATGTACTTGGGGAGGTTGGGGACGTGTAACGGACGTGCTCGCTGACGACAACCGAGAACGTCTTACGCCATAATCCGGATAGACGCTCGATGATGGACATCTTGTCTCCACTATAGCATAACTTTTGATGGTCTGTCAATAGCCTTCAATAGATGGACGGGAAGATACCCTCGCGCATGAGATACGTTATCGCCCAGACGAGGGCATCCAGGCGGTTCGGTGAGGCATCGCCGGGCGTCCAGAGGCAGAGTTCGTCTTCGAGACGGGGGAAACTGCCGACATGGTGAACCTTGCCTTGCTGGTACAGAACCGAGACGGGCTCGGCGCGTACGGCTTTACTGCGCCTCGCCATGACCATCTGCACGGGAGCTTGTGGGTCGATGTCGCGGATGACCTGTAAGACCATCTCCCCGCCTTGATTACCTTCGGCAACGATTTTATCGGCATCATGCAGACGGTAGGCTTTGATAACTTCAGATGCCCACTCCAGGGGCATGCCCTGAAGCGAGTAATCCCCAAGCACATAGTACTCATCGGCGAGCACTCCGACTGCAACGATGCCGGTTTCATCCCCGGCCGAGGTTGCGGCCGGGTCAACGCCGATTGCCACGGCGTCAAACGCTTCCGGGAGACGCAGGACGCGATGTCGTTCGATGTCCTCTCTGCGCCAGAGGGCGCCGGGGGCTTCTTCTACGTCCTCGGCGAGGATTTCCTGCCGGTAAGCCAGAGCGGTCATGTCAGAGGCAATGTCGTCCAGGGCATCGCGGGAAATGTAAGGGTTGTCAAAGCTGGTGGCGGTCACGACCTGCCAGCGCGGCGGCGACCCTTTATCCTTTGCAGTCTGGATTTCCTGCACGGCGCGGGCGAAGAGACGGGAGACAAAACGCGGGTCATGGGCTTTGCTCGCGGCACGCGTGCGCAGGCTCGGCGGGGTGTAGATGAACAAAGCATCTCCGCCGGTGTCTAAAAGCATCGGCGCGCCGACCGTGTTCCAGGTGCTCTCGTTCATGAGCTGGAACTCGTCCAGGATGAGCAGGTCGGCGTAGTCGCCGCGCAGCATATCGGCGTTCCAGGCCGTCTTGGCACGGATGGAAGCATTGGAGTCGCCGGGAAACTGGATGACCTTACGGCTGATATTGCGCAGGAAGATGCCCGCGGCGATGGGTTCGGCGAGGAAGCGGTTGACCAGCGTCCAGAACCACTCCAACTGGTCGGTGGTCGGCGCGGCGTAAAGGACGCGCTTGCCATCCAGGAAGCGCTCGACGGCGATGTCGGCCGCAAGCCAGGTCTTGCCGAAACGCCGTCCGGCGCGCAGGATGTTGCGCTTGGTGAAATCCTTGAGGAACCGCGCCTGGAGGGGGTGGAGTTTGGGAAGCTTGACCTCAAGCGTTATCGATGTTTCCGGCATCGGCTTGAGTTATGCCATCCTCGCGCACAACGCGGATGGTGATGGCGCCGCCGGCGGTCAGGTCCAAGTTGTCGCCGTAGACGTTGCGTCTGCGATGGGCTAACCACCAGCGCGCCACGGTCTCATCGCCGGCGCGGATTTTCGCGACCAGGACGCTCTCGGCCAGGTCGTTGATTATCTCCTCTTCGTTGCGCAGCATCTCGGAAAGCTCCGGGTCGTTGTGGATAAACTTGTACAGTCCATACCAGGAATAACCCGTTGCCCTGGCTATAGCCGAGATGACGCCACCGCTGCCGGGGATGGCATTTTTGACCTTTGTTCTGGATATCCGCTTGCGGGGCATATCCACCTCCTGTTACGTTCTATCAACTATTCTTTCTTATGCGCTTTTCAACCATGTCTCCCAACATCTCCCGCGCCTGCTCCCGCGGGTACGGCTTGCCAACGTAACGAAAAGTCGCCGTCATGCGCTGGTTTCTCAGAGATTCTATGAGCCAACTTCTCCTCTTTGCGCTGGCACTAATACGCCTGTCGACTGTGCCCGGCTTTCTGGTCATCATCCAGTTTGGCGACTTCAAACGACTGCGTATCATCGCCGGATGAGCAGTCGTTGAAACATAGCGATAACCGAGACCGGCGAAAACAGATGCAACAAAATCACTCAGGGCGTTCCCGATTCCGACGCCCTGGAAGTCCGGCAAACAGACGGTACGATGCTCGCGATATATAAACTCCATGCTATGTGGGTGAGGAATCGCGGCGGTGAAAGCAACCGGAACATCATTCCAGAAAGCTGCAAAGCAGATAGAGCCTGCTTTCAGGCTTGTGTTTAGATAATGATGACGGCGGAAGATTTCCCAAGCCGAACGATGGACTCGCCATATCTCAAGCCGGATTTCCGGTCGCCGAAGATACCTCCCACTATGGAACTCATTCGTTGCCGGATAGTAAATCCAGTCCGGTTCGAGCCACTCCAGGATGTCATAATGGCAGGAGATAGCAATAAAACGCTTATTGAGCTTACGAACGGTTTTGGAAATGGCAGCGCTTCCGATACGGGCAACGTTGCGGTCAACAACGCTGGTGAATTCATCGACAACCGCGAGTTCTCTACTTTCCGCAAGTACTCTTGCGATATAGACGCGGAACTTCTCGCCGTTGGAGAGAACACGATAAAGACGCAGCCACGACGGAGGGGAAGAAAAGCCAACCGAGGAAAGCAGTTCGCAGATTTGGCCGATACCCATCTCTTTCGGGAAGGAATCCAGAATGCTTTTGTCCTCATCCCAATCAAAGCCATCGACAATATACTCGCCAAAGAGCTCGCGCGCAATCGTAGTCTTGCCGCTTCCAGAAGGGCCAACGATGACTCCGATGTTCCAAGTTTCGGGGAGTGGAAGGTCGACCTTCCACTCCAGCCTGCTTTTTTCGGATGGGGGACAATCGAAGATACTTTCCATCTGCATTACTCGAGAAGTGCGGATGACGGGAGTATCTCTCACGATACAAGCGCTCGGCATTTGAGTCCCTCCTCCGTAAAGCGTTCCAGCAGTTCCGCTTGATGAATCTCGTTCTCACAGTCGATTACGATGCCGTAATATTCCGTCGGCAATTCTTGATTTTTCCCCTCTTTTTCCGTGCTCTCCCACTCGAGGAAGTTCAGCAGACTGCGGATTTCCATGAAGTCCTCCTTGCATTCCGCGAGCAGGTTCTTGTCGATATAATCCAGCAAATCATCCCAGCCCGACAGGATGTCCCAGTCGAACGAACCGCGGGCGGTCATGGTGAGCATGGCAATATCCTTGCGCTCCTGCTCGGTCAGAAAGCGCGAAGACTCCATCGCCCAGACGACCAGGTCAGGATGATACGCTTTCTGCCAGACGTTATTCCGCTGGTGGCCGTCGTAGATGTCCCGCCGTCCGTTAGGCTTAGGGGGAGAAACGGCGATAGTCTGAAGCTGACCGAGTTTCTGGGTAGACTTGAGCAGTCTTTGAGCCTGGGCTTTGGTAAGCCGTTTGGGATTACCTTCCCAGCCGTCCAGGTCTCCGAGCCTGACCTGAACGGGACGCCAGGTCAAGTCATTTTCGCCGGTGATAGAGATGTTTTCCTGCTTTGACATTGTAACTCCCGGTTGTGTCTTTTTACCATTGTAGCAGATTTCCGTGGAAAAAACAACAAGACGGCAGGTCATCTGCCGTCTTGTTAGTTATATGCACATGCGCTTTTACAGGCGTCTGATACCATGTCCGCGTTCGGAGAGTCTTTTCAACCCGTCGGCGAGGAGCTTCGGCGACAGCTCAACGGCATAAGCCGTCGCGCCGATTTTGACCGCCAGCTCGAAGCGTTGCAAGCGTCCGGCTGACGGGTCAAAAAACGTCCTGCCCACGCCGAGCGCGTTTACAAAAACGCGCTTGATGACAGACTGCCAATCCTGACAGTCGGAAAAGTTATTCGGAATAGATGATGGGGAGCCGTCCTTGAATGCTCCAACCGCGAGGTAGCACTCGAAATCCCCAATCCCATAAGGGACGAGAACCCGCCAGGACTGGGTGAAGCCGAGCTTGAATAGCTCGTTGAAAACCAAACCCGGCGCGCGGGGCGGGGCGGCAACGGCAATGGTTGAGCTCGAAATGGAATGTAAAGCACAGAGAACAAAAAGCGATGAGAGATAGTCCGGATACGAAGGCTGGGGAAGACCAAGCTCATCGTAGACTACACGCAAGGTAACCGTCCCCCAGTGCGGGTCGATGAAGATATGGTCAAAATAAGGGGGTAGAGACGGGGACAGAACATCGGAGACAAAGCGCGGGTCGCAGATGTCACCGCAAAAAACGTAATGATTTTTGTCGATGACATAGCATGAGTTGATGTCGACTTTCATTCTTTGTTTTTCCTCCTTTCTGCAAGCTGTAAATAGATTTGCAACGCGGTTTCTTCGCGCTTGAGTAGCTTTTCGAGAAGCTTGACGTTCTGCTCGATTTTATAGACATCTCCTAAATACACCGTGTCTGTGCCGTTGAGCAGGTCATTGATGGCCTGTTCGAGATTCGCCTGACCGATGGGGAGAAATTCCCCATCGGGGTAGTTGCGGATGAACAGGCGCGTGTCGTCGTTGACAAGCAGCTCGGCGTAGCGGAGGATGGAATAAGTGTAAGAAGCATATCCCCCCTGCATCTTGTAAAACGGGTTGGCGCTTATTTTCCGCTTTCCCTCCCAGACGGAAAACATGGCTTCGTAGATGTTGCGGAGGGAAACGGAGATTTGCGCGTCTCCCAAGGCACTAATCGTCTTGAGCCTGGAGGCGTCGTTGTCGAAGAACATGATGTCCTCCATGCCCAGGTTCTCATAACCCTGCGGAGAGGACTCTCCGCAGGGCCAGAAATCAAAGACGATGCGCAAATCCTGAGATAACTGGATAATCCAGCGCATCGGACAGTATCCGACCAGGACAAGCGTTTCGGAGCTGCCGGATTTCGAGCGCTGCTTGAGTCCGTAAGCTCCATAAGCGCCGTTTGGGGCAAGCAGTACTTGCCCATAATGATACTGCCCAGGCGACAGCCCGGAGACCGTGCATATCGCCTGGGCGTAGTCTTTATATTCCTCGCCTTCCCACCAATTCATCTTTTTTCCCCCTCAGATAAAAGACAGAACTCTTTTCTTTTCGACATCCACCCTGGCACGCTTCATGCCGTCCGGCGGGGAGAAGTCGGTGCGGAGCGGCCACTGCACCCAGTGAGAAGGGTGGTTTTTATCATAGTAGAAAAACTCGGCGTTGTCTGAGGCAAATACGACCAAGATGTCTGCGCCGGTCTTGCTGACGATTCGGCGCAGTTTTACGACATCGATTTCCTCTGTTTCGCCCGTTCCGTTATCCTTTGGAGGGGGAGGCGGGGTGGTCTGGGCAGGGGGTGGAGACGGCTTGGGTTGGACGGTTTGCGGGGGTTGAGGTTGGGGAGAGGGCTGGGGAAAGTCCGGAAATTGGAAATATCCTTTACTTCTCATCATGGCGACGTACTCGATGAGCGCGAGGATGATACCCTCGTCATCGCCGCGCATGGTGATATGCAAATCGTCTCCCTGCGCGGTCTTGACCTTTAAGAAAGTGACTACTTTAGCTTCCTCCATTGTTAGAAGTTCCTTTCTGTTTGAAATATTCCATGAGCGCCCGGCGGACGACGTCCGAGAGGGTCAACCGCCGGGAGGGGTCGGAGCGCTTTTCGGCTTCCCACACCTGGAGCAGCATCTTGTAGATGCGCTCCGGGAGAACGATGTTAAGCCTTTTGTCGTACGGCTCACTGTACCTCATATACACCTCCTTTCGATTGATTAAATACGAGAAGGGGGCTTGCGCCCCCTTGATTGGGAGAAGAAGAGAAGATGGCATCACCTCCTTTCAACTCAACTCGCGTCCCCAAGGCGCATAAGGCCGCGCACGGCAACGATGTTGCCGTCGCCGTCGCGGACGACGGAGTCGGGCGACGTATCGGGGCTGACAAGGTCTTTACGCCAGGGGGCATATTGTTGCACCAGGGAAGAGACGATGTAAAAGGTATATAACTCAGGGTCCGGGAGGTTGATGCTGGTGTACCGCACGGAATAAACAGGAATATTATTGATAGTGCCAGTCTGCTTCCGGATGGTATCCACCCGGGCAACCGTTCCGGATGGCGGAATTTCGATGACGTCTTCATTGTGAATAATACGGACGGTGTGCGGTGTCAGATTGATGAATTTGAATTTTCTGGGGTTCATTTTTCGTTTGCTCCTTTCTTTTGGGTTGACTTTTGGATTGAGTGAGGGTCTCCTGAGGAAGATGTAAGTTTACTGACTTTTGGAGACCCTCGCTTTTAATTCACGCTACTTTACGGCAATCTTTTTGGCATAAGGTGTCACGCACTTTGGACAGCGGATGACCATTTTCCAATCCGAGCCCTTGCGTAACGCTACCAGCCAGCCCTGAGAACGGGCTCGATGGTATTCTTCAGCCTTGCCGCACTTTGAACAGATTACTTTGGTGTTGGGGTTCATTTTTCGTTAGCTCCTTTCTTTATTAGACTTCCGTTTGATTGTCTATATAATAACATATTATGATAGCAATGTCAAGAGATTTTGGAAACTCTAATCTTCCTTTAATCTTTCCGCTCTGAAATAGTCCGCCAGCGTCCTAAGTGCCCGCCCGTCCTTGAGCATCGCCGGCGTGAAGCGGAAGCCGCGCCAGCCCATCAGGGTTGCGAGGTTATACTTCTCGCAGTCGACTTCGTACGTCGCCGGGCGGACGTGCCGACCACGCACCCATATGCCCCCCTCTATCTCGACATATAACCGGCGCGACGGCCAGGCGTAATCAAAGCGGAACTTGCGCACCGGGTGAAAACGAAACTCCGCCTGGGGACGCTCTATCCCCAGGCGGTCGCAGATAAGATTGATTGTACGGCTATAGTTCGGACTCGTGGACGCGGACGAAGATGTATACGTCATGGAGCAGGTTCTCAACCGCCATGTCGCCGAGGTAGACGACATCGATTAGCCGGTAACCGCACATCTCGGCGATGTCGATGCCCTGCGCGCGCAGGGTAATAACGGAATCGAGCGACCTCGACGACAGGTCATCTCTGTTAACGCCAGCAAACAATATCTGCTGCTTGTCGGGCATGAAATAGTCGCGGTCGATGACGTAGTAGTCGGCAAGATGCGTGCGGACGATGCGCTTGATGCGCATCAGCTTGTAGACCTCCCCATCGACCTTGACGTAAACGTCATTTCCCTTGTGGATTATCTCTTCCATCTTTTGCCTCCTCGCGCACGCGCGCGAAATAATAACCGTTGACAAAGACGATGTCGATATTGTCCTCATCAACGCCGTAGAACCGCCCGGCAATCGCCAGGGCTTCGTCTTCGTCCCGCGCGGCTATCATCAGCCACGCGAAGCCTTCAAGCACTTTATACTTCCCGCTCATCGCGCATCTCCTCGATTTTATCGTCCGCCCAAGACGCTACCCGCAGGAGCGAGTACAGCAGGACGGAATAGAAGAAGACCAGAACAATCAACACAGACAGACAGATTATCTTTTCCATCTTCTTTCACCTCATGCAAAGACAGTTTTTGATTTTCTTCTGCCAGTACTCCCGCCTGGCGGTGAAACCGGTGATAACCTTGCCGTCACCGGTCACAACCAGCCCCAGCCAGCGCGCGCCGTGGCGCGGGTCGGGGCAGAGGTAATAAGAGCGCGTTTGACATTGACAGACCTGGGGCTTGCACTTGCCGGACATATACGCCTGGATGCGCTCGGCACACCATAGCTCTGCCGAATGACCAAGCGCATGGGGAAGGATGACCAAGTCCTCAACCGGCGCTATCGCTAAAACAGACGCCGCCGCCAGCGCAAAAGTGGACAATAAGAGAAGCAAACTAATATGTCTGCTCGCCGTCTCCATGTATATCCTCCGCTATCATATGAATCAGCCCCCGAGATATAATCCTCAGGACACCTTCTCCATCTTCTTCATAACTGTCAGCAACCGCACCAACTACCATCAACAATGAGAGCAGGAATAAACGCAAGTCATCCTCACTCTCAAAGGCAATCTCTTCTGACGACAAAGACTCAAGCATCTGCAGACAGATGCGCAAGACATCCCTCACCAATCCGGCCGGATAACTACTCGCCATTCCTACCCCCACGAATGTACAAATTCTTATAGCGCGTCCCCCCGTAAACGCAATCTTCTTCATGGGGGTTGACGCCAAATAGTGACGCGGCGCCGCAGACCTTGCAGTCACCGCTCTGCTCATCGTAAATCCCCATTGAGCGCAAGGCGCGCCCGACCAGCAGGCGCAGTTCATGCGCCCGGCCCTTGTCGGTAGACTCGAACTCGTCCGCCATCATGCGGACGAAGTTTATCATCCAGGCGATGATAAAGCGCTGGATGATAAACTGTCCGGCGGCGTCCTGGCGCTCGAAATAGCCGGTAAGTTCGATGAGCAGGTCGCGAAAAGCGCCGGCTTCGACCCGTTCAAGGGTCAAAGCCGTGCGGGCGACATCCAGACAGGCGGTAAAGACGCCGAAAATCAGGTCGAGATTTTCCGCAACAACTTCAATGCCGTTCATCATTCCCTCGACCAACTTCATAGCCTTTTTAAATTCTTCGTTTCCCATGTCTATTCCCATGTCTATTCCTCCTCAAAAATACTTTTGCGTAGCTGTTCGGCTGCGCGTTCAATCGCGCCTTGCGAGATGTTATCGATGGAGATTACGGCGCGCGATAGCTCCTTTAGAGACTGATTACCTGACCTTATGAGAATGGTGGTCAGCCTGTAACTGCCGGCGAGGAATTTCTGCCTGACGTCCTCGCCGACGCTGTCTTCGCCGTCGGTGAGGATGATAATTTCCTCACCGGGCTTAACAAGATTCATCGTCTCGGTCAGAGCGTAGTCGAATGATGTCCCTAAGCCGAAGGAAAAGCCGATGATGCCCAGCGGGTCGTCGCGGAAGAGATACTCTCCTGCCGAGCCGAATACCGCGCCCCGGCAGCGGCGGCGGCTATCCCTGCTTGCCTCAAGCAACGCCAGGAATAGGGCATGCGCCCATACCAGACGGTTATCATCCAGCATCGACCCGCTGCCGTCGATGAGGACGAAGATGTCCCCGCCATGTCCTCCTTCGGCGAAGGGCTCAAGCCCCAGCAGCCCATGCCGGGCATACTGGAGCAGTTTATAGTCGCCGAACTGCTCGTCAAAGAGCAGTAGGCGCTCGGTCGGAAAGGCGTTGAGAATATCGCGCGTAAGGCGCGACTCTCGAACGCGTACCTTCCGCGGCGCAAGCATCGCCCGCGCCGCGCCGAGAAAACGGCGCAAGACCTCGGCGTCGAGCTTGCGCGCCAGATTGATAATTCCCGTGACGTCGACCTGGCCGAGTTCCCCCTCCTCCTTGCCGACAGACCGCACAATCGCATTCGCGGTCTCCAGGTCCTTTGGGACTTGGGCAAGTTTTTCGGCAAGCATTGCCGAAAAGGTTGGAGAGAGTTTTCCTTCCTCGAACAGCTCACGGAAGGAATCCTGCTGGCTCACAACTCGGGTGGTATTTTGGCGATATTCACGCGCAAGTTCCGCAATCGCCTCCCAGGTTAGGACGGCAGCGGCGCGGGAGAGGAACAGGCGCCCGACCGTCTTGCGTCCGAAGACGTTCCGCTCCTCCAGGATGTCTAGGAGACCTGCGTTCGGGCGGACGCGCGGGTCGTGGGGAAGCTCCCCACCCGCGAAGAACTTCCAGAAAAGGTCGTTGGCGATGCCGGCCTGGAAGTCATCATCCTTCATCAGCGGGTTAGGAAGCCGACGACCGAGGGCAACCAGCATCGGGTCAAGACCAACCCTGGTCGCCATGATGCCGCCGACCGAAGAGGGAATGCCGGTCATGACTTCCCTCCGGCAACGTAATCTAAAAATCGTTTCTTCAGCACCTCTACCGCTTCCTTGCCCTTTTCATATCCGCCGAGCGCCCGCTCGGCTTCTGCGACCAGCTCGCCAAAGAGGGCAATGCCGTCATGCCGGCTCATGCCGTCAAGGTCTTTCAGGCGCAGTTCCACGGTCGCCATGAAGCCCTGGACGGCGGCCGCCTCCGGGTCGGCGATTGCCGATATAACCTCCGACCAGCGGGACGCCTGGTCGGGTCCCTCTAGGGGGTAACAGTACAACAAAGCATCGAGCGGATTGGGGCAGCGCTCGAACACCCGCACCCAGTAGCCGAAAATGCGCGGGTTGACCCCAAACCCGCTCCCGATTGCCTGCTCGGCGAGTTGGAAAGCGCGCTCCCGCGCCTCGGCGGTTTCCATGACCGGCTCGCCGGGAGGGGTGAGGGCGAGGTCAAGCGAATCTAAAATGGCGTCGCGAGTGAAGACCGGCTCAAGCCAGAGCCATAAGGCAAAACGGTCGCGCAGGGCATCGAACCGCTTGTCCCTGCTGATAAAGTTGCTTGTCCCCCAGAAAACTGGGGGAGAAACGCGCGTTACCGGCTGGGTGGCGTGCAATAGTAAATCGAACACCACCTCGTTCGCCCGCCATAACTCGTCCAAAATGACGAGCTTGACAGACGGGTCGTAGGGCGTGCGTTCGATGTTGCGCGCCAGACGCCCTTCCCGCAGGGCGGCCAGGTCAATTGCCCCCTCGACTACTTCCGGGGGCGTCGAGGGGGAAAGCTCGAGGAAGAGCACCTGGTCGCCGTAGAGCGACCGGGCGCTCTCAAATGCCATCTTGGATTTTCCCCAGCCCGGGGGGGAAATCAGGATGGCGTTCAAGCCAGCATCGATGCTGGCTTGAAGGCAGTTTTTAATCTGGTCGATATAGCTCACGTTCACATTACCCCCCTTCGGTCAAAGAAAACGCATCGATAACGGCCGAAATCGCCTGCTCTTTCGTGATTGCGCCGTCATAGTAACGACTTGTAGCCTTGATAGTGTTAAACTCGCAATATTTCCAAATTCCGATGCAGTGAAGCTGCTTCACCAGGTCAAACTGGTAAAACAGCTTGTAGCGGATGCCGTCTTGGTAATAAGTTCCGATAAACTCAGGGGCAGTGTAGCGGTTAACAATCAGCACATCACCTAAAGAATGCGCTTGTACTGTCGCTTTTTGCTTTTTCGAGAGTTTTTTGGTGTTGGGGTTCATTTTTAGCTCCTTTCTTTTTGTTAGACTTCCGTTTGATTGTCTATATCATAACATATTATTCTAAAGATGTCAAGAGGTTTTGGAAACTTTAATCTTACTTTAATCTTTCCTAAAGCTAAAACCTTATCTCTGTCTTGAGGACCGGCAGGAATTTCATCCCCCGATCCGGGTTCAGGATAACGTCAAACGCAACCTTGCTCTTGCCGTTGCGGTTCTTTTCTATCATCACCGTCCGCGCCAGACTCCCGTTGTTTCCAACCACCAACCCCTTCTGCGCCTCGGCGATGAACATCACGACATCCGCATCATGGATTATCTGCCCAGAACCGCGTAGACTCCGCTTGGTCGGCGCAGAGCCGTCCATCACGTCCTTGGTCACGCTCCCAAGTACAATCCCCGCCATGCGAAACGTCCGGCATATCTCGACCAGGTCGCGCGACAGTCTCTCGGTGCGTTGGACGTCGTCAAGCTGATTGTAGCCGTTGAGCAGATGCAGATAGTCGAGAATAAACCAGCGCACGCCCTTCTGGCGCAGTCTCGCCAAATCCGCGCGTAAGGACGCCGTGGTCAGCGATGCGTCCTCGCAGAGATAAACAGGTAGACCGGATAGACGGTCGAATGTCTTGACAAGCTCATCCTCCCAACCGCCGATATCGCCGATAACCAGCTTTGAAATGGAATGTTCGCCGACCATTGACGCCATGCGGTAAATTAGCTGCTTGGCGGACATCTCAAGCGAGTATATCGCTCCCGGCGTATTGCCGTAGCGCTCATCGGCAAGGTTGACGGCAAGCTGTAGGGCAAATGCCGTTTTGCCTGCCCCGGGCTCGCCGGCGATGTATATCAGCATGCCGTTCTCGATATCCACCCCGCCGATGGCATCGTCCAAATCCGAAAAGCCGGTCGGCAGACCTGGAAGCCTGCGCCCCCCGCGGAATCTGGAGTAAATCTCATCGTATACGGCATCCAGGTGCTCAAGCAGTCCTACCGCCCCCCTTCCCTCAGACGCAATCGACACGCCATCCACAATCTGCTTTTTGACCGCATCCGGGTCATCATCAAGAGATAACCGCCCAACCGCATCTTGCAAGACCGAGAGCAAGATGCGGCGCTGGTGGTGGCGCTTGACGACCCCCACGTGATGGTCGAAGTGCAATGTGGTCGGCGTGGCATTGATTAGCTCCAACAAATCGGCATAGGTCACGACTTCCCCGCTTCCCATCCGCTCGATTTCCTCGCGCAGGGTCACGAGGTCAGGGTTGACATCCGCCTTGACCAGACGCTCGATGGCGCGGAAGATGACCTGATGCTTGCCGAGCGCGAAATGCTCCGGGGTCAGGTCACACTCATAGTACAGGTTGGGGTCGATTAAAAATGCCCCCAGAACGGCCTTCTCGGCATCTTGGTTGCAAAATAAGACTTCCTCCATCCTTTAGCTCCTGTCTTGCAGAAAATCCGCTCAAAGCCGCTGATAACCGAGCAGTTCAAGCGGGTCGTAATGCGCAGATGCTTTCACGGCGCGCAAGGTCTTGGTGATGCTCTGGATTCCCCCAATCGTCAAGCCGTCCTTGCGCAGTTTCAGGACGGCCTCCCGCACATCCTCGCGGCGCGCGTCAATCAGATACCACTCATGCAACGTCTTGTACCAGAGCTTGCGCTCCGATGCCGTGCGCGGGTAATAGACATCTCCGGCAAATTCCAGAAAGGCACGCGCAAGCTCATGATACTGCTTCTTGAGCCAGCGGAAATCGCCCGCGGAGACTTCCTCCTGCGGCACCTCCTCAAGGACGGCGCAATTCGCGGCGGCGCCTTTCCGCGCGTCGCTCCGCTTCGCGCGTTTTTCCCGAAAGTCCTCGCTTTCCTGAACAGCCGGTCGTTCGCAAAAATCAACCCCCCCTGGCTCGCGCGCGCGATAGCGCGCCTTTGTAGTCTCTGTTAAACCGTAGTCTTTGGATTCGTAGTCTTTGTTAATTAAGAACGTGTCAGATTGATATGATGCTAACGTATCAATCTGACACAATGATTGCGTTTCAAATTGATATGATGATGTTAATGCATCGCTTTGGATGTCATTTTGATACGATGTTTCCTCCAATCTATCAAGCTCTTCTAGAGTTGGGGGAAGGGGAAGTTCGCCGCGGTAGTCTTCCGGTGTTTCTGGCGTTCCCGGGTTGGCTTCTTCAATTTCCAGACGGCGCAGGGCTTCGTAGTTGATGCGGTAGTACTTCGTTCGTCTCCCGCAACGCGCTTTGTGTTTTGCAACGATGATGCTGTCCTTTTCAAGTTTTAGGAACGTTCTCTTGATGGTCATGACGGAGAAAAACGGAAAGTTCTCGTGCCATTGGTCGTAGGTGTTATAAACCCACTTGTGGCCGTCGGTGTCAATCTCACCGACGCCGGGCATCTCAAGCCAATAGTGGAGCTGCTGGAGGATGATGGCTTCGTTGAGACCCAGCTTAGCGGCTAACCTTGGGTTGATGATTAGAATTTCGCCGGGGTTGTAAAACATTTTGGACTTCCTTTCTATTCTGGAAAATCTGGTCAATACAAATATAAACGATTTCTCGGATTTTGAGTCATATGACTTGCTCTAAAAGATTAAAAAATTGCAATAGCCGTTTCGCACGGCTATTGCAAAGTGAAGGAAGGCAAGAAAGGAGCTAATTTCCATGCCGGTTTTATTTTACAGTACTTCCTGACCGATGTCAAGCGGGGTTAAAAGACTTACCGCCCGGGAAGTCGCGGGCGGTAAAGGATGAGAACGTAGGGGGCGCCGTCTCAATCCAACATAGATTATACGCCGAAAGTATTACTTTGTCAAGTACTTCTCGCTGACATACAGCACGATGCCGACATAGCCGTTCTCGTTCGCTTCCCGCACGACCTCGACCGTGTCGCCGTACTTGAGCAAGCCCCGGCGGTTGTCTCCGTCTCTCTGCCCGCTCAGGCGGATGACCAGCCCGGCTTCGGCGCTCACCCGCGCAAAGCCGGGCTGGAGCTTCTCGCTTTGGGCATCTTCTGCGCTTGTCTCCAGCAGCGGCAGAGGGTCAACGGCTTTGTTATCCAGCCGAACCTCGAAGTGCAGATGCGGGCCGGTGGAGAAGCCGGTATTACCGCTCAAGGCGATTTGATGCCCGGACATCACCCAGTCCCCCGGCTTGACCAGCGTCTGGCTCAGGTGGGCGTAGATGACCAGATACCTGCCAAACGCCGAATCCAGCCGATGGCGGATATGCAGTCCATAACCCTGCGCATCCATCTTGACCTGCTCAATCACGCCGTCGGCGCAGGCGAGGACGGGCGTTCCGACAGGGAGACCGAAATCAACGCCGTTATGCCCGTCCAAGCCAAAACGGGCGTAAACCTGCGGGTTCTCGCCGAACTTTTGGGTGATTGGATAGCTTCCCACGAAGGGATACTTCAACGCTTTCATTTTGCGGCGCTCTTCTGGGCATCATACACACCGCTTGCCGTCAGCCCCAGCACCAGCCCGTAAACGACAGCAGTAAAGACGTTTTCCGGGGTCGGCGGTAAGTTGAGATAAAGAAGCTGGTAAGCGATGCCGAGTACTGCCCCGGTAAGCAGACTGGCTACCGTCAGGGCTTTGCCGTCAACTCCGAGCTTTTTGAGATACTCGACCACGGCGATAACGACAAACAAGATGGGAATGCCGTTGACAACGTCTTGTCCGTTCATGGGATACCTCCTTTTGCATTGATTGAGATATAGATGGTTGCCCAGATTGCCCCGCCGATGAGGGGGATGGCAATCGGGATGATGATATGCTCAACGATAAACCGAAAATCGATTTTCTGCTCTTTCTCTTCCGCGCGCATCCTCCTTTCTACCTCTAGTCCGAGGCGCAGTTCGTTGATGGTGCAGGTAATGTCGCTCAGCTTACTTTCGATGTCATCGATTTTCGAGCTGATGACAAGGCTTTCCTGCTTGATGAGCGCTACTTGCACCATCAACCCGTCTTTGCCGTTGCCGCGCAAGGTCTCCTCGATGCTCTCGATGCGTTTCAGGATTTCCGGATAATCTCGTCTCCGCTCGCTTGTTGTCTGCTCTGTCATAACGAGTCCTCTTTGCGATGTAAATCGGATATGCTTATGTCTTTGGGAGGTTTCAACTTCTCAAAGCAAGTCTGACAATAAACGTGATGTTTGCCCTTATGGAGCAATACCGCCTTGGGTCTACCGCCGCATTTTTCGCAAGACACGCCGGACCGAACGGTTATATAACCGATTTGCCTCAGGAATTTATTAACAACGAATCCATCCATTGTCCGCTTCTCCTCTAACCCGGCTTCTGCGGAAACGGCAATTTCGCAACATCCGCGTACTCCAAAACCTGCGAAATATCCACACTCGGAGTCTCGGTATCTAACCTCCACGTCTCTGGCAAATCCCTGAGTTCCTGACGATACTCCTGCCATGCTCTCTTATCTGCCACTACATCTGGCAGCATAGCGTAGTCGCTCTCGGCAAGTAGCTTATTTCGATACTCCCGAATCCAGCGTTTAATAGTTGATAATGTTGGTTTGTCTTTTTGAATTTCGACTAGATTACCCCCCTCGTCTGGCATAAAATGCATAATTTGTTCATATTCTGCTTCTGCATTTTGTAATCGTTCTAATAGTTTTTGCTCTGCGGCTTCTTCTGTGTCCTTATCAGATAGTATTAATTCCACTCGCAAAGCGGGGTATTTTTTAGATTGTATATAAATTGAATTATGTCCTGTGCGATAAATGTCCATAAGACCTCTTAAAAACTTGTTTGATAGAAATGAAAAGCACCAGTCCTGGGACCAGTGCTGGATCGATTACGAACAAATATACCATGTCGTGTAGGAGTGAAACTATAAGATGCAGATGCAGTATAACTGCTGTGTACGTCATCGTGTCCATATAAATAAATAATCGATGATGACGCAACAGTCATCATCAAATAAAATGCTTTTCCCCCAGGAAACGAACTAGAAAGCTGTGTTTCTGTTATTGTTGCTCCAGAACGCACCCTTCTGAGCAAAACAGCATCATAAAGGATATAAGTACCACCACCACCTCGGACAAAAAATTCGACAGAATATTCACTATTATTGTCTACATATCCATTATCAATTCTTATGCCTACATCAACGTAGTTTGAATCAGCCGCGCACCATGCACTAATGACCTCGCCGATGGGTACACTCTGACTTTTGTACAAAAAACAAGTTATATTTGCTTGAGAGCTACTTGGGGAAGCCTCTAAGAGGTGATTGCGAGCATTGTATACAACATAAGTTGGAATTGTTGTCCATCCAGTCCAATAAGACGACAAGTTACTAGTTGTGAAGTGGTCTCTCGTAGTGTGGGCTGGAAACTTGGTAAAATACCCATTCGTATCCAACCCATACCCATTTAGTACCAAAGTCTTTCCAGTTTGAATCTGCACTCCATCCGAAATCTCACTCATTACACTATCCCCAATCGCATTCGTCCCCGTGAATTTGGGAATAGTATTAGTTGTCCCTGAACCCAACACTGCCGTTCCAGTTCCTGGCACGGTCAGTGTATAATCCTTTGTGCGCACCGTGTTAGTGCGCTCGTTTTTGAGCCCGTTTTCGTCAATCGTGACAGCAGTGACGGGAGTAGTACTTCCTGTTGGAGTGACTTCTACGTCCAGCTTGGTACCATGTGCCGTGCTCGACCAATTTTGTGCCGCTCGCAAATTTATCCTTACCCGACTTCCACTAGCCCAATTAGTGCCGTCATGACCTAGAGCAGAAATCCGACCGAGCAAGTCATTATTCTGCACCGCTCCATTTCCACTTTGGCGAGAGCGCCAAAAAGCCAAGAACGGATTATAACTATCGGTTATGCGCCGTACATCTACGTAGCCGCGAGACCAAAATGTCTCGCCATAATCTCCGTAGATAGTGTTACCAATAAGTGACAGAGCGTCCAAAGTAGGCTCATATTCGATACCCGTTATGGCTTTAATCTGGTTATTCACATCCCAGAAGACGACCTGGTTTTGCGACCCTGTGCCTTGTGGGACGATTTTGAACTCCAAACCGTCTTCGGCAGAATTAACGGAGACAACCTTGTTAGCGTGACCTGAGTAACTGTTCGGCGTATCCGTAAGACCGATAAACGTAGACGTCCCACCACTCAGGTCACCGTTTAGCTTTGTCAACGTGCCGTTGACGGTAATCGTATCATATTGCATCGCGTAAACTTGCAGCTCCTCCCCTGCCGCGACGAAAACCTTGTTAGCATAACTTCCGATTACCTTGACCACAGCCATCTATCCACCTCCAAAACTTGCTATTTGTAATCCGTAAGTCGTACCTCTAAAACCACAATGTGCGATTTGACCTGTACAAGAATAAGTAATGCATCCATACCCTTGTCCAGAAGTAGAAATCCCTTCGAGGTAACACAAATCCGCGTAAAGCGTTGTTGCATGGGGTCCCATAACTAAACCAGCAGCCGTTCCAGAAGAAGCTGAAGCAAATGCGTAAACTCGACTAAAGGCAGCCGAGTAAGCAACCTGGATTGCATAAGTCGTCCCTGAACTGCTGTTGTTGACATAAACCAGCAAATCCCGAAAGGAGTAACCCGACAATGAACAAGAAATTCCACGTACAGGATTCGTGGAGTTCGCATTGAACAAAAACGCAAGGTTATCCAACGCAACGTTTCCGACCATGATAGAGATCAGGTTTCCACTCACAAACCCAGGAGCATTACTGATTACGGCTCCTTTGTGATAAGTGTCCAAAGAAACGTTCCGCACAGGGTCTCGAACTCCGATAAGTTTTATCTTCTTGTGGATACTTAGCGTACTGTTGAGTTGGATATGTACAGCAGGGATGGTAATCGTATCGTAGTCGGCAGCGGCACCAATCGCCGCACGCAATCCGTCCTCATCTGCCGTGTACCTGCGAACCTTCGAACCATAAAGCACGATTTCCGCCCCTCCCTCGCTGCTAGAAGTGCGCTTGGCAAGGTTGGCAAGCTGCTCGATGTCCCGCATGGCGAAGGGACGTAAGCGCTCCCAGAGTTCATGCGCCGTTTCCGTCATCAGTACACCTCCCCCAGCAGGTAAGGACTGCTGCGTCCGGCAATCCGACTAATGCGCCATCTTCCACCCTGATACTCGACTTCTTCCGGCAAGAAGCCGACCTTCAACCTGGCATCTTCGAGCAAGTAGTACTCGCCGAGTTTGACGCCGGCGAAAACGTCTGCTCGATAGCGCGTCTTTCCATCCCTGCGCAGATAATAGTAATCGCTTTCCGTAGATGGTTCGGAGGGGAGAAGTTTACAAACCAGCTTGCGATTAGAATCTACGTAAGCAATTGCCCGATTGCTCTCCAGCTTGAGCAGTTCTTTCAACTCGTAAAGAGCCGTGTTATATCCCTCGCGGAATACCCTGGTCTCTGTGCCGAAACTGCTCTGGAATTCTACACCATTCAAAAATTGTCCGCAGGTCGTGACGATGTTCTCGATTTGCTCCTTCACGCTCCCCATGCCGATAAGCTCGAAGTTCAGGTCTCCCTTCTGCGGCGCGTGCTTCCAAGCCGATAAGTTGGTGTACCAAAGGTACAGGTCGCCCCGCGGATAGCCTAAATCCAGATTGGTGTCGACCATGAAATATTTGCTTGCATCTACCGACCCGGAGCGCTCAACCGTTATCCAGTATATCGTGCCCGGCGACAGGTTGACCGCGCTTGCAAACTCCTTCTCCGTCCAATCGGAAGATGTCCCGATTTCACCCGCCGGGATGGTTACGGTTGCCAGAGCCGTGCCGGGGACACCACCGGCATCCTGACATAGCTTGACAACCAGGTTATCGGTCGGGGGATTGGCTTCCGGGTACTTCCACGGTCGGATGCGGATTTTCTTTGCCGACCAGCCGGAAGTCGACGATAGTTGTATCTGCTGCGCGAGCTTCGGTCGGTCATCTTCCCCGATTTCCCGTCCGCCCGAACCGGTCTCGGAATAACCCTCATAACCTTTGTCGTTAGCATAGTACATCCAATCCAGGGTCTGCATCAGTCCGATAACGCCGATGACGACCTCATCCCCGCCCATACCGGCAACGTCCAATCCGATATTCGGCTCTTTGTGCAGTTCAAGGTATTTGCCTGCCAGCGTATTTGTCTCGCCTTCGGTCTTTTCCGAGACGGTCAGGAGCTTTTGCTTGCGCCCGTATGTGGCAATGCTCACGACATCTTCTACCCAGTCCGTTTGGACGTTCTTCATGCCGAGGGCAGAAATCACCTTGACGCTGTTAGCCATATCATCCAGGCTCGCCTGCAGGGTCATCTGACCATGCGGAACGCGCACGTTGGTAATCAGACCGACCCAGCGTCCCAGCTCTTCCTCGTCCCATAGCTCTACGTAGTTGCCGACAAGCGCTAAGTATTCCTCCTCTACTCCGGCAAACGGCAGGATAACCTCTGCGCTTACCAATCCGCCGAACGCGGCCAGGGTCATGCGCTCAACCCGCAGGTCGTCCTCCGTGAACAGCACGTAAAGCGATTGACGGCTGAGTATCTTTGCCCGTATCATGCCCGCGTCCTTGCTCTCGCAAACACCTGCGCGTTGACCCGTTTCAACACATGTCCCGCGCCGCGCATCTTGATATAGATTACTGCGCCCGTTCCCGGAAGGCAGGTAAAACTTCCCCCGCCCCGGATTACCCAGTGGTCAATCACTTTGCCAGTGCCATCCTGGACGTATGCTCTGCGCTCTGCGCCATCGATGATAAGCTTCTCCCCGTTTGCAAGACCCCGCCCAGAAGCCGAAAAGACCTCGACCAGGTCTTGAGCGGGAAAAATTTCCAAGTAGTCTAGTTCGAGCGTTGTATTCGTCCCTGCTATGGCAAGCAGGGACAGATTGTAAGTCGTGTCGTATTTTGTGCTCAGGTCAAGCGCGGTAGTGCGCAGAATGCCCGTCTTTATCAGTTCGACAGATTCGGCTTCGGTCTGCCGCCATTCTGAGAAAACCGCCGAGCCTTTGCCGATGCGCACCCCAAGTCTCACATTTGCCGAGGGATTGAGCACCCGCGCCAGTACCAGAAGCGGGTCGTACTCGAACATGCGTAAATCACTAATCGTCCAGCTTATCACGCTCGACCAGCTTGTACTAACGTTTAGCTCTTTGTAATATCCGTATTGATAATTGTTATAGTCTGCCGTCCCTGGCTTTTGCGTACCGCCCGCGCCGTCCTTTGCGTCGAAGACGCGCTGATTCTTGTCCCCGCTGTTCATCTGGTTGCCAACGGTCAGGATAACCGCATCGATGGCGTTGCTGTCTTGAGAGGTCAACTCGATTTTCAGCGGATAGGGTAGATGGCTGGAAAAATCGTTTGTGTGCGCGGCGTAGTTATAGGTCAGATAGCTGTAGAAGTTTCCCAGCGTCCCGCCCTGATTGCTCGTCAGATTGTCAACCCGAATCGGGGAAGCCGTGTCGCCGGCGACGTGCGGGTTGTACATTTTCAATCCAACTTCGCCCGATTCCCAGTAAGCCGGGTGTTTCACTTTCAGCGTCACCTCCGGCTTGCGCCCGTTCAGGTCGCGGTAAAAGTCGCGGTCAAGCTCAATCTGCAGGTCATCAATCGGCGTGCGGTAATAATCTGTGCCGCTGTCGCTCACGTCACGTTCTAAATATACACGCGCAAAGCCGGAGTTTTTATTGTAATCCCTCACCCGCTCGGCCACCCATTCCAGGTCTCCAAGCAGGGAAAGGTTTTGTGTGGTCGATGTCCCAAGAAGAGCGAGCGTCAGCGCGTCCTCTTCTGCGCCGCATTCATAGTCCAGCACGCCGTAGCCGTTCGACGCCGTCAGGGTCAGCGTCTTGCTTGCCAGAACGACATCATCGAAGCGCAGGCGGAAGATGGTCATCAGATAATTGCTCCTCTTCCTTGCAGCGCCCGCATGCGGATTTCCTCCGCTACCCGCCGCGCCATAGTCTGCAAATCAATATCACTGCTCACTTGAGCGTTGATGACAACGCTGATACTGACCGGCGCCGGGGTTGCGGCAGGCAGAGAGGTCATCTTGACACCGGGGAGTGCTATCTCTCCCAGACCGCGCTGATAGCCCAAAGCAAGCCCGGCCGCCATCTGCTGCCCAATCTGGGCGAACACCTTACTTGGCGACGAGATGCCAAGAAGAGCCTTGATGGCATTGATAACCGGGATGAGCGCTCCGTTGAAAGCCAGCGCAATACGGTAAGCGTTATCGAGTACTCCTTTGATGATGCCGTCCACGATGTCTTTTCCGATGCCAACAAATCTCGCCGGGCTGAAGGCGGACTTGATTTTCTGGATAACGCCATCGGCGATACCCGCAAAGCGGTTTACCTGCCCGATAACGGCGTTATACATGCCGATAAAGCCGTTGATGACATTGGCTTTCATGGTCTCGATAGCGCCGGAAACTTTGAGCGTCAAAAGCTCCATCGCCATCCAAATATAAGTCCCAAAACCCGTGATGGCTTTGCGAGCATCGATTTCTATCCCCGTCAGCCACTTGATAAGGGGGGAGACGATTTTCTCTCCGATGTTTACCAACCACTCCCGCAAGTGCATCCCGAACGCGTCAAAGTCGCCGCGGATAAGCGCCAAAACCATGCCAAACTGATGACGCATATTGACAAATGCAAACGCGAAATAGCCTGTGATAACGCCCCAAATCCTCTGCCAGTCGATGCCCATCTGTGACAGGGATAAGCTCAGTTCGCCGAATTTAAGTCTCATCGCCTCAAAGGTCGGCAGGATGCTCTCGTTGTAGAGTGCCGTCAACTGGTCACGCATTCCGGCAAAGTTTGTGTTCCACGCGAAGGCGAGAAGTCCAACCGTAAGGATGAGCAGCCCAATGGGGGAGAGCAGCGCCGTAAGCAAAGCCGAGAGCCCCGACAAAGCGCCTGAAACGATGGAAAAGGCTTTGACTGCCAGCAGCACCGCCCCAACGGCTTTTGCCGTCTCAAGCAGTGCTCCCCTGTTGGCGATAATCCACTCTATCGCCGGCTTTAGCCTGGATGACAGGTCGTCATAAACTTTGCCGAGAAGCGGAGAGAGGTCATAAACCGATTTGCGGAAGGCATCGCTGAAGAACCCTTCGGCAAAAAGCGTTGAGAACAGGTTCTTGATTTTCCCCCCGAACTCCAAAAACTTCCTCCAGACATCCTCCAGCACCGGGATTATCCTATCCCGGTAGGTCTCGCCGAACCGCTCACTGACCAACTGCAGCGATTCGGCAAACTCTATCGACAGCGGGCCGGTCTGGAAGAATGCCGTCCCGATGCGGATAATTTTGTCTGTCAGCTCGCCAAGGCTCTTTCCGATGGCTTCCAGGCGCGCCAGTCCCGGACCCAAAATCCACTCCGTAAAACGAGCAACCAGAGGCTGCAAGACTTCCAGCGTCCCTTGAAACAGTTTCCGCAAGCCGATTTCCTTCACGTCCTGCAAAGCGCCTGCCAGACCTGCCCAGGATTTGGTCATGCGTTCGAGGTTTCCGGCGTAGTCCTCGCCCGCCACCTCGCGGAAGGCTTCGAGAAATGCCTTGGTCGAGATTCCGCCTTTGTCCTGCTTTTCCCGCAGGCTCTCGAAGCTCTCCCCCATGCGGTCGAGAATCGAGCGCACGTCAATCCCGGCGTTCATGAGCTGGCGCAAGTCCTGGATGAGCAGTTTGTCGGAAGCATATATCTGCCCCAGAGCATACGCAGCCCTGTTGAGCTCGGCAGTGGTCAAGCCGGAGCCCGCGCCCATATCGAGCAGTGCTTGTGTCATCGCTTTGGCTTCCTCGATAGGAAAGCCGTAGCGCGCCATCTGGGCAAAGCTCTCCGTCACGGCAGACGTGGCATACGGAGAGCGGATGGCTAATTGTTCAATCCATTGCAAGAGTTCTTGAGACGCTCCCCCGGCTTGTTTGAGCGCGTCGCCATAGGACAGCGTTCCATCGGACGCGCGCTTGAGGTCCCTTGCCACCATCCCCTCAAGCATGATACTCAAGCTCTCAAAATTCATCGTTGCGTTCAGCGCTTCGGCGCCGAGATTGCGCAGTGCCATCACACCGCTGTTGACAATTGTTGCAGAGATAAACCCCATCGCCGAAGCGGCCGCATCCCGCAAAAAGCCGAACACGCCGCCGACCGCGTGTCCCTCGGCTTGCAGAGACCGCAAAGACCCAGCCACTCCCCGGATGGCCGGGGAGGCAAGGTCTTTGGCGATGATATGTACCCTGATTTCTCCGGCCATTTTCACCTCTTGCGCGACAGTCTCTTCAGTTCGCGGTCGCGCTCTCGCGTAAACCTGACGAATGCTTCATACCAGTAGAGCGACAGCTCCCTTTCTACCTCCCAGGGGGGTGTACCCCATTCCTGGGCCATTATCAGGATGCTTCTGGCGTAGTCCCATTCGTATTGCTCCCGAAAAAATGGCTGCTCCCGCCGATTCCGAGAACCTGACGGAACAGTTCGTCGGCTTCATCGGCAGAGAGATTGTCCAGAGCTTCATCAATCGTTCCGCCCTCCACTTCGCACCCGATGCGCAAGACATGCTCAAGGAGCATGTCGTATTTGACGAACAGCTTCAAAGCCTCTTTCTGCGCTTTCTTGTCGTTTTGTGCCGCAAGTTCTTCCAGCTCCGCAGCTTGCGCCGACAGGCGAAAGAACTTCTGGCGCAGGCGAAGTGTGCCGGGCCTGCGGGTGAAACCCGGCCGGACGTGAATCCGAATATCACGAACGTTCTCGTTTTCGTTCTCGTTTTGGGGTTGCTCGCTCATAACGTACTCTTATCGTTCTTGACAATGATTTTCAATTGCGTTGCGAGCGTGGACTGGTAGATGGCTTTCCAGTTCATCTCGACCGTGGCATTGCCGTCCCGCTCAGAAAAGAGCGTAACCGGTTCGGCAAGTACGCCGGGCATCTGGATTTCAAACAGACGTTCGCCGGCGCCGCTGCCGGTCGTGAAGCTGACACAAATAAGACGTTTTACCGTCCCGGTGGTCAGCTCATCCAGCAATGTCTTAGACGTACTGTTCCACTCATAAACCATCCGCAATCCGATGTCCCAGGCGCCCTCGCCGTAGCTTTCGGGCTGGGTCGCGCCGGAGATAAACTTCTTGAGATGGCGCGCCAAGTCCGCCGAAAGCTCGAACTCAATCAGCGTGCCGTTCACCTGGGTTGTCTTTATCGTCCCCGTGAAGGAGTCGAGATAAAACGAGCCGTGCCGGACGGAGACGTACTGGACATCTTCGAGCGTCAACGTCTGGAAAATCGACTGAGTCTCCAGCGTGCGCGCCAGTCCTTCAAAGGAAAGCATCACGTCTTCATCGGCATTGCCGGAGATGGTCAGGCTGTTCGCCAGAAGCCCGGCGGCTTTGTAAATCCCGGCGCCGGAGAAGCCATAATAGGCAGTAAAAGACTTCGGGCTGGACGGCGCAGAATACGGCGCGTTGAACGTCCAGGTATAAGGCCCCGTGCCGGATGGAGTCGGCTCGCCGAAAGCCATAGCCAGCGGATAAAGAACGTGTTGATAAGAAACGTCCATCTCGAACGACGCGCTCACCTCCGGGATGCGTTCCTTGATGATGCTGGGCGTGAAATGTCCGACTTCTCCCTTCAGCTCGATGGCGGGGTCGAACTCAAACGATAGGTCGCTGATGCCGCGCAGTTCCAGAGTAGGCGTAACTGCCGTTCCCCAGGTTGTCTCTTTTCCAATCTGCATTTTACGCAGTCCGTAAACTGCCATTATTCACCTCCTTTGTGCGCCTCAGGCGCAACGATTTTGGTTTCGTGTTTCGCGTATTTGCTGACCGTCTGGTAGAGCAGGGTATTGATGAGCTGTTTGGCGGTCAGCCCTAATGCCCGCTCAATTTCTCGCAAGTCTTCATCGGTCAGGTCTCTTGCCGGTACACCCGGCAAGTATGCGCCCTTACCGATATATTTCAAGATAATTTCCGCCATAAAACCTCCTCATCACTTGATGACATACGTTACGCGGAACAGCGCCGAGTAGTAGTCGGTTCCTCCGATAGCCAGCACATGCACGCCATCGCTGTCAATCGCGGTCAGATGGTCAACCTTGCCATCCAGGGTCGGGTTGGCAATCAAAGCATCGACCGCATCCTCCAGTTTGCCTTCTGCTATGGCGATAACGCTTTCCGGCGTGCTCTGCGCCACGGGGGAGATGAGCAGTTCGACTCGGAAGGTGAGGGTATAGACGACATTCCCGCCGATGCCGCGCGGCTCAAGTTCCAGCCGATGCAGGAGCAAGACGGCTATTGGCAAACCGGCGGTTGATACGTTGACCGGCGGATACCCCGTGGAGTTCACCACGCCGGAAAGGGTGTTTGCAATAGCCGTGCGGATGTCGCTCAGGTTCATAGCAGGCTCACCTTGACATAAGGCTGTAACATCTTTGCCACATCCAACGGAATGCCCTTCTGAATGACCAGTTGCCCTACCCCCTCCATGTAAGCCGCGTCGAATACCTGAGCGTCCTTGAGACGATAAAGATAGCCCGCCCAGCGCAGACAGGCCATCTTGATGTCATGCGGGGGAGAAGCCGAATAGCCCCAAAGACCGGCTACCGACCAAGTCTGCTCATAAGTATTCCAGGTGACACCAGATGGAATCTCATAGACGACAATCCATGCCTTCGGCGTCGTCTCAACCGGAAACAAGCGGTACTCCGTAACAGCAACGCCGTTGAGTTTGAGCGAGGTCAGGGAATACAGGTCATCATCAAGCAATATCTTATTGCGTCCGTTGTAGAGATATTCCCGCGTCCCGCTTACCGCCTGGAAGACGCGTCGGGTATGTTTCTCGATTGCCGCGGTCGCTCCGTCAAGGCATGTGTTGAGCAGGGCATCTTCGGAAGTTCCGCTGATGCCGAGATAGCTTTTTAGTTCCGCAAGTGTCGCGTAAGCCATATTCTGCTCCCTGCGCCGCGGGGGTAGGGTGGGAGGAGCACCCTACCCCCTTTCGCGCCAGGCAGGTGAAGCTAAATCATGCGCGCCTTACCAACCGCAACGCAGGCAACCCCAAAGACCGGGCTTGTCCCGCCGACGGTTACAACCGCCCGCACATAGCGCTTGGTCGGAGTGACGCCGATTTCCTGATTGCCGGTTGCCGTGACCTGAGCGAAAGCCGCGCCAGCGATGTCAGCAAAACCACTACCAGCCGCGTCGCTCTGCTGGATTTTGACATCCAGAGTTGGGCTTGTGCCGGAGACCGAGCCGACCGAGAGGAAGAAGCGCAGTTCTCCTTTGCCAACATAATCCTGCAGGTCAACTGCCGAACCGTTGGTGTTGGCGTTATAGGTTTTGGCAGGCAACAACTCAAAGATTTTTACGCCCGTATTCATCGCTCATTCTCCTTTCTGCTAGCTGGCAGCTACCTTCTGAACCTTGATGCGGTATGGTTCGACCAGTTGCCCGCCGACTCGCTTGCGGGCTAAAATCAGCAATTGGTTGAGTTCGGCATAGCTCGCATCGTTCAGACGCTGGATGGACAACCCAACCCGGTCAACGATGACATAACCGCTCAGGTCGCCGAAGATGATGGGATAGCTGTTCGCGGCGACAGCAGGGACAAATTCATCATGCAGAACCGGGTAGCCAAGCAGGTCATTCGGGGCAGATGCGAAGCCGCTGCCGGAGGCAATCGGCCAGATGTACTCCGCATTAGAGCCGTAGGTCAGCTTACGGATTTCTTTCTCCGTTGCCTTGCTCATCACCCAGACCGCCCGCTGGTCGTATTGTGCCGGTAAGGCATAGGCAAGGTCGATAATGCCACCGGCAGTCAAGGCACTTGCATTACCGCTGATTACAGATGCCGGTCCGTCTCCGTCGACATCGGCCAGGATACCCATCGGCTGTCCTGCGCCTGTGCCGTTGATGAAAGCGTTGTCTTCGCCCAAGGCGAAGGCTTCTGCCAGCAGGTCTGAAGCAACGCCGACAACGTCAAAGGCGCTGTCCTCGATGAGGTCGAGGGAGATGGGCATGCTTGCCATCGCCGTATGCACGGCAACGTTCCAGATGCCGAAAACGGGGTCAGTCACGCGGTGAGCAGAACCGCTTGCCGGAGCTTCTCCCGTCCAAGTCAACCGTACGCCGGAAGTATATTTATCGTCTGTCGTGTAGTTGACCCGCGGCCACTGCACCACATCCCGCGCTGTCGTCACTACCCGCGCCCGCGAGCGGATGACGGCCTGCGCCGCCACCTTGCGGATGATTTCGGTCTGGAAATCGGCCGGGACGAGGAAGCCGCCGGCCGTGTCCGAGCCTTCCAGCAAGGTCTTGCGGTCGTTCGGACCCATCCCGTCAAACCCCTTGCGCAGGTAGGCTTCAAAGGCATCGGGATAGCCCTTGACCTGGACGCGCAGAGGGACGTGGAAGCGGATGCGCTGCTTGTCGGTGATATACATCCCGCTCTTGACATCCCGGCGGACGAAAGGCACTTCCACTTCCCGCCAGGCTTGGACGTCTACTTCTTCATCACCTTCGCCTTGCACGGCCGGACGCCATTTGACATCGCCTTTCGGCTCGTACAAGACCCGCTCGGCTTGTTCGCGCGCTTTCGCCGCTTCCAGCAGGGCGCGCAGAGAATCGACCTCTCCCATCAGCGCCACCAGCTTCTGGCGTACGTCTTCGGGAAAAGTCCTGTCTTTATACTGCGCTTCGATGGCATCGGCTTCGCGCAGTTTCTGTTCGATTTGCAGTGCAATGCTCTGTTTATCCATTGCTAACTCTCCTTCAATAAGTGGTGTTCAATCCGTTTTTTGGTCAGCATCAGCCGCAGGCGCAGGTCATCATCCCGGTCTGTGAGCGCCGTTTCCGGCGACTCGGCAGTGAGGAGTGACAACAGCTCTCCGGCTTTGCCCTGGATAACAGGGTTATCATGACGATAACCCTGCAGTTCCCAAATCAGCCTGCACGTTTTCAGGTCGGGGGGTTCTTTCCCGAACTGCTCGTAGTGACGCGCAAGATGGCGATAGACGGCTTCGCGCTCGTCTGCGGGGATGTCCACTCCGCCGCGCGCTCCGTTGAGGACGGCCATCGCGGCGCGCACGCCGTTCCAGTTTGCCGGACCAACGCCGGACTTGCGCGGCTCGTGATGGGGGAGCTTCAAGTCCGTAAAACGCTCCGGCACGGCTTCCGCGCTCCAGGCGAAATGCTCGCGGATGCGCTTGCGCTCCGAAACGCTGAGCGAGGCAAAGTCTGTTTCGTCCGTGAAATCGGCGAGGGTCGGAGCCGACCACGCGCGTTCCTCGTCGGCGATGCCGTAGTCGGCAAACGGGACGGCCATCTTGACCAGCGCGACCGTAGCGGGGTTCATCCCCCAGTTGACATCGCTGATGTCCCACAAGCGGATTTCCTTCAGCACGCGCACGATTTTTCCGTTCAGCTTGTCCATCTCGGACTTTATGGTGTCGTAGCCGAAGCTCATTTCGGTAATCGCTCCGTGGAGGATGCCTTGCAGGATTTCTTCCGCGCGGGGGGTCTCAAGATAGCGCCGTCTGACCAGAAGCCCCCCGGTTGCATTCGGGTACTGCTCGCGCAGAGCTTCGGGGAGCCTACTCGCCGGCAATTCCTGAAGTTCAAGGATAACCGCCGTCGGGGGCTGGCTGAAGTCATGCTGCCAGAGATGACGGATGCGCGGCAGTCTCTCTTTGATGGTCTTGCGGAAGGCGCCGTACTCGATGACGTCTCCGCCGTCATCCTCGATTCCCATCACGGCCGAGATGCCGGTGACAATCCGGCCGTCAACGTCTTCGATTTTTGCTGGATAACTCTTGTACTCTCTCACGTTCATCTTCTCTCTCCTACAAACCCAACCCATCGGCAAGGGCTTTGAAGAACCCGGTACTGTACTCAACCACGATGCGGTCTTGATTGTCCTCAATGACATCCTGCAGCGTCCACCAGCCGTTCTGGCGGTGAAACCAGGCTTGACGGTCGCGGTCGATGACCCAGCGCGCATATTTGACCTTCGTCCCGACATAGCCGCGCACTTCCCCGAAGCCGGTCTCTATGCCCGACCAAGACAGCGGATGCGTCTTGGTCGTGATTGAGCGCCAGAGCGTCATCGTCCGCCGGTACTTGGAGGTCGGCGGCTTCGGGGGATAGTCCGGGATGGCGGAGTGGACGAATATCAAGGCGCGTTCCATGCCAAGCACCATCGCACGCGTCGAAGCAGACGAGTAAGCCATCAGCTTGAGCAGGAGTTCTTGAAGTCCGGCAAACTGTATTGACAGATTCACGTCCTGCGCCTCCTTTACAGCACCGGGCGTACGGCACAACGACAACGCACATGCGCCGGGGGACGCTCGGCGGTCAGCGGATGCGGATTGGCAGATGATTTCGCCGAGCAGATGGGACAGACCAGCTCGTCAACCGCCGTCACCCAGTCAAACGCCTTGACGTATTCCAGGGTTGACCAGTACTCCAGGTTGGCGTTGGCATAGGCGCGGGTTGTCTCGGTGACGGCAATCATCTCGGCGCGGACGGGAGAGTAATACTGCTCTAATGCCTTGATGAGCGCATCCAGCCGTTCTCCGCTCTCTACCCAGCGCTCGAATTCCGCCAGAAAGCCGTTCATGGACGTTTTCGAGACCTGCGCCACGACCTGAGCGGTGTGTTGCTTTGCCCAGTCGATGGCGTAAGAGTTATACAAGTCCCAGTCAATCGCCACTGGCGGGGCGGGGAGAGTGTCATAAGCGAGTTTGACCAGACGCTTGTAAATCTCTATCATGACCGGCAAGAGCATGGCATAAAACTGCTCTTCGCTCTGCGCCCAGAAGCCTGCGGGGGTTGTCTGCTTCTCCTGGCGCAGGGCTTCGATAAGTTCGCTCTCCTGCAGGCGCTTGAATTCGTCTTCAAGATGCCTTTCGGCAACTGCGGAAATCTTGCGCTCCGCCCAGGCGCGGTTCTCGTCCTCGTCTGGATTATAAGTCGGCTGTCCGGCTTTGACCCGTTCGGGAAGGCGGGCCCCTTTGCCGTTTGAGGACTCGATTGTGGTCTCAATCACGTTGCCCGGCAGGTAATAGACCTCGCCGGCTTCGCCGAGTTCCGGAAGACCCCACAGACGGTTGAACTCGTTGCGCGTGATTGCGCCGTAGCGGAAGGCTTCGATGGCAATCTTGCGCCGGGAATTGACGTCTTCCGAGAGGGCATAGACATCCGAGTAATCAAAGCTGAAACGATTGTCTCCAAGCTCATCGGCAAATGCCAGGTTGAGTTCGTCCTCGATGGTCTCATAAATCGGAATCAGGTCGTTGACCCACCAGTTGCGGTGGAAGCCGACGATATTTGCCTCCAGGGCGCGCTGCAGGCCGATGCGCACCCCAACAACCGCCGGGGGAACTTTGAGCACGGCGCAGATGCGCGCTTCTGCACGTTCGTCCAGGATTTCAAGCCCCATCTCGTTCACACCCAGTCCGGTCTTCTGGTAAGTCGTGTCGTCGCCGAGCACCAGCGGCGCACTCCAGGCTTTGTATCCGCCGTACTGCTCAAGGTACATCTCGCGGATTTGCTGGGCAATGGCTTTGGTGATTGACTTGGTGGTCTTGAGGATACCAGGCGGTACGCCGCCCTCGGCGAAGATGGCGCGTAGGTAGTCGGTAATCATGTTATCCATGTCGCCGGTATGCGCTAGAACCGCAACCGGCGGGTAGCCGAACTTGCTCCCAAGGGGGTCAAAATGCGAGAAAATGATGACATCGCGCGGCTCGTAGAGCATCTCAACGTACTCCCCGCCGGAGCGCACAGAGTACTTATATCCGCGGATTTGTCCCTCTCGGTCAAGCTCAATAGAGAGCCAGTCGGGGCGCAAAGGGTATAAGGCAAGCGTCAAACCCGCCTGGCTGCGATGCTTGACGAACGGGGCAAATCCGGCCAGGTCTTGGAAAATGATGATTGCCTTGAGGAAAGTGGACATGCTCATATCGCGGTTCGGGCGCTCAACCAGACGCTGGAGACGATGTCCGGCAAGGGGTCTGCCGTCCGGGTCGACCACGCGCAGATAGACCTGGGATGCCGTCTCGGCTTTCTTGGAGATGCAGGCATAGATGAGCTCATTGCGCCGCCAACCGCTTCTGACCAGCGCTTCGTAAGATGTACTTGGGGAGGTTGGGGACGTGTAACGGACGTGCTCGCTGACGACAACCGAGAACGTCTTACGCCATAATCCGGATAGACGCTCGATGATGGACATCTTGTCTCCACTATAGCATAACTTTTGATGGTCTGTCAATAGCCTTCAATAGATGGACGGGAAGATACCCTCGCGCATGAGATACGTTATCGCCCAGACGAGGGCATCCAGGCGGTTCGGTGAGGCATCGCCGGGCGTCCAGAGGCAGAGTTCGTCTTCGAGACGGGGGAAACTGCCGACATGGTGAACCTTGCCTTGCTGGTACAGAACCGAGACGGGCTCGGCGCGTACGGCTTTACTGCGCCTCGCCATGACCATCTGCACGGGAGCTTGTGGGTCGATGTCGCGGATGACCTGTAAGACCATCTCCCCGCCTTGATTACCTTCGGCAACGATTTTATCGGCATCATGCAGACGGTAGGCTTTGATAACTTCAGATGCCCACTCCAGGGGCATGCCCTGAAGCGAGTAATCCCCAAGCACATAGTACTCATCGGCGAGCACTCCGACTGCAACGATGCCGGTTTCATCCCCGGCCGAGGTTGCGGCCGGGTCAACGCCGATTGCCACGGCGTCAAACGCTTCCGGGAGACGCAGGACGCGATGTCGTTCGATGTCCTCTCTGCGCCAGAGGGCGCCGGGGGCTTCTTCTACGTCCTCGGCGAGGATTTCCTGCCGGTAAGCCAGAGCGGTCATGTCAGAGGCAATGTCGTCCAGGGCATCGCGGGAAATGTAAGGGTTGTCAAAGCTGGTGGCGGTCACGACCTGCCAGCGCGGCGGCGACCCTTTATCCTTTGCAGTCTGGATTTCCTGCACGGCGCGGGCGAAGAGACGGGAGACAAAACGCGGGTCATGGGCTTTGCTCGCGGCACGCGTGCGCAGGCTCGGCGGGGTGTAGATGAACAAAGCATCTCCGCCGGTGTCTAAAAGCATCGGCGCGCCGACCGTGTTCCAGGTGCTCTCGTTCATGAGCTGGAACTCGTCCAGGATGAGCAGGTCGGCGTAGTCGCCGCGCAGCATATCGGCGTTCCAGGCCGTCTTGGCACGGATGGAAGCATTGGAGTCGCCGGGAAACTGGATGACCTTACGGCTGATATTGCGCAGGAAGATGCCCGCGGCGATGGGTTCGGCGAGGAAGCGGTTGACCAGCGTCCAGAACCACTCCAACTGGTCGGTGGTCGGCGCGGCGTAAAGGACGCGCTTGCCATCCAGGAAGCGCTCGACGGCGATGTCGGCCGCAAGCCAGGTCTTGCCGAAACGCCGTCCGGCGCGCAGGATGTTGCGCTTGGTGAAATCCTTGAGGAACCGCGCCTGGAGGGGGTGGAGTTTGGGAAGCTTGACCTCAAGCGTTATCGATGTTTCCGGCATCGGCTTGAGTTATGCCATCCTCGCGCACAACGCGGATGGTGATGGCGCCGCCGGCGGTCAGGTCCAAGTTGTCGCCGTAGACGTTGCGTCTGCGATGGGCTAACCACCAGCGCGCCACGGTCTCATCGCCGGCGCGGATTTTCGCGACCAGGACGCTCTCGGCCAGGTCGTTGATTATCTCCTCTTCGTTGCGCAGCATCTCGGAAAGCTCCGGGTCGTTGTGGATAAACTTGTACAGTCCATACCAGGAATAACCCGTTGCCCTGGCTATAGCCGAGATGACGCCACCGCTGCCGGGGATGGCATTTTTGACCTTTGTTCTGGATATCCGCTTGCGGGGCATATCCACCTCCTGTTACGTTCTATCAACTATTCTTTCTTATGCGCTTTTCAACCATGTCTCCCAACATCTCCCGCGCCTGCTCCCGCGGGTACGGCTTGCCAACGTAACGAAAAGTCGCCGTCATGCGCTGGTTTCTCAGAGATTCTATGAGCCAACTTCTCCTCTTTGCGCTGGCACTAATACGCCTGTCGACTGTGCCCGGCTTTCTGGTCATCATCCAGTTTGGCGACTTCAAACGACTGCGTATCATCGCCGGATGAGCAGTCGTTGAAACATAGCGATAACCGAGACCGGCGAAAACAGATGCAACAAAATCACTCAGGGCGTTCCCGATTCCGACGCCCTGGAAGTCCGGCAAACAGACGGTACGATGCTCGCGATATATAAACTCCATGCTATGTGGGTGAGGAATCGCGGCGGTGAAAGCAACCGGAACATCATTCCAGAAAGCTGCAAAGCAGATAGAGCCTGCTTTCAGGCTTGTGTTTAGATAATGATGACGGCGGAAGATTTCCCAAGCCGAACGATGGACTCGCCATATCTCAAGCCGGATTTCCGGTCGCCGAAGATACCTCCCACTATGGAACTCATTCGTTGCCGGATAGTAAATCCAGTCCGGTTCGAGCCACTCCAGGATGTCATAATGGCAGGAGATAGCAATAAAACGCTTATTGAGCTTACGAACGGTTTTGGAAATGGCAGCGCTTCCGATACGGGCAACGTTGCGGTCAACAACGCTGGTGAATTCATCGACAACCGCGAGTTCTCTACTTTCCGCAAGTACTCTTGCGATATAGACGCGGAACTTCTCGCCGTTGGAGAGAACACGATAAAGACGCAGCCACGACGGAGGGGAAGAAAAGCCAACCGAGGAAAGCAGTTCGCAGATTTGGCCGATACCCATCTCTTTCGGGAAGGAATCCAGAATGCTTTTGTCCTCATCCCAATCAAAGCCATCGACAATATACTCGCCAAAGAGCTCGCGCGCAATCGTAGTCTTGCCGCTTCCAGAAGGGCCAACGATGACTCCGATGTTCCAAGTTTCGGGGAGTGGAAGGTCGACCTTCCACTCCAGCCTGCTTTTTTCGGATGGGGGACAATCGAAGATACTTTCCATCTGCATTACTCGAGAAGTGCGGATGACGGGAGTATCTCTCACGATACAAGCGCTCGGCATTTGAGTCCCTCCTCCGTAAAGCGTTCCAGCAGTTCCGCTTGATGAATCTCGTTCTCACAGTCGATTACGATGCCGTAATATTCCGTCGGCAATTCTTGATTTTTCCCCTCTTTTTCCGTGCTCTCCCACTCGAGGAAGTTCAGCAGACTGCGGATTTCCATGAAGTCCTCCTTGCATTCCGCGAGCAGGTTCTTGTCGATATAATCCAGCAAATCATCCCAGCCCGACAGGATGTCCCAGTCGAACGAACCGCGGGCGGTCATGGTGAGCATGGCAATATCCTTGCGCTCCTGCTCGGTCAGAAAGCGCGAAGACTCCATCGCCCAGACGACCAGGTCAGGATGATACGCTTTCTGCCAGACGTTATTCCGCTGGTGGCCGTCGTAGATGTCCCGCCGTCCGTTAGGCTTAGGGGGAGAAACGGCGATAGTCTGAAGCTGACCGAGTTTCTGGGTAGACTTGAGCAGTCTTTGAGCCTGGGCTTTGGTAAGCCGTTTGGGATTACCTTCCCAGCCGTCCAGGTCTCCGAGCCTGACCTGAACGGGACGCCAGGTCAAGTCATTTTCGCCGGTGATAGAGATGTTTTCCTGCTTTGACATTGTAACTCCCGGTTGTGTCTTTTTACCATTGTAGCAGATTTCCGTGGAAAAAACAACAAGACGGCAGGTCATCTGCCGTCTTGTTAGTTATATGCACATGCGCTTTTACAGGCGTCTGATACCATGTCCGCGTTCGGAGAGTCTTTTCAACCCGTCGGCGAGGAGCTTCGGCGACAGCTCAACGGCATAAGCCGTCGCGCCGATTTTGACCGCCAGCTCGAAGCGTTGCAAGCGTCCGGCTGACGGGTCAAAAAACGTCCTGCCCACGCCGAGCGCGTTTACAAAAACGCGCTTGATGACAGACTGCCAATCCTGACAGTCGGAAAAGTTATTCGGAATAGATGATGGGGAGCCGTCCTTGAATGCTCCAACCGCGAGGTAGCACTCGAAATCCCCAATCCCATAAGGGACGAGAACCCGCCAGGACTGGGTGAAGCCGAGCTTGAATAGCTCGTTGAAAACCAAACCCGGCGCGCGGGGCGGGGCGGCAACGGCAATGGTTGAGCTCGAAATGGAATGTAAAGCACAGAGAACAAAAAGCGATGAGAGATAGTCCGGATACGAAGGCTGGGGAAGACCAAGCTCATCGTAGACTACACGCAAGGTAACCGTCCCCCAGTGCGGGTCGATGAAGATATGGTCAAAATAAGGGGGTAGAGACGGGGACAGAACATCGGAGACAAAGCGCGGGTCGCAGATGTCACCGCAAAAAACGTAATGATTTTTGTCGATGACATAGCATGAGTTGATGTCGACTTTCATTCTTTGTTTTTCCTCCTTTCTGCAAGCTGTAAATAGATTTGCAACGCGGTTTCTTCGCGCTTGAGTAGCTTTTCGAGAAGCTTGACGTTCTGCTCGATTTTATAGACATCTCCTAAATACACCGTGTCTGTGCCGTTGAGCAGGTCATTGATGGCCTGTTCGAGATTCGCCTGACCGATGGGGAGAAATTCCCCATCGGGGTAGTTGCGGATGAACAGGCGCGTGTCGTCGTTGACAAGCAGCTCGGCGTAGCGGAGGATGGAATAAGTGTAAGAAGCATATCCCCCCTGCATCTTGTAAAACGGGTTGGCGCTTATTTTCCGCTTTCCCTCCCAGACGGAAAACATGGCTTCGTAGATGTTGCGGAGGGAAACGGAGATTTGCGCGTCTCCCAAGGCACTAATCGTCTTGAGCCTGGAGGCGTCGTTGTCGAAGAACATGATGTCCTCCATGCCCAGGTTCTCATAACCCTGCGGAGAGGACTCTCCGCAGGGCCAGAAATCAAAGACGATGCGCAAATCCTGAGATAACTGGATAATCCAGCGCATCGGACAGTATCCGACCAGGACAAGCGTTTCGGAGCTGCCGGATTTCGAGCGCTGCTTGAGTCCGTAAGCTCCATAAGCGCCGTTTGGGGCAAGCAGTACTTGCCCATAATGATACTGCCCAGGCGACAGCCCGGAGACCGTGCATATCGCCTGGGCGTAGTCTTTATATTCCTCGCCTTCCCACCAATTCATCTTTTTTCCCCCTCAGATAAAAGACAGAACTCTTTTCTTTTCGACATCCACCCTGGCACGCTTCATGCCGTCCGGCGGGGAGAAGTCGGTGCGGAGCGGCCACTGCACCCAGTGAGAAGGGTGGTTTTTATCATAGTAGAAAAACTCGGCGTTGTCTGAGGCAAATACGACCAAGATGTCTGCGCCGGTCTTGCTGACGATTCGGCGCAGTTTTACGACATCGATTTCCTCTGTTTCGCCCGTTCCGTTATCCTTTGGAGGGGGAGGCGGGGTGGTCTGGGCAGGGGGTGGAGACGGCTTGGGTTGGACGGTTTGCGGGGGTTGAGGTTGGGGAGAGGGCTGGGGAAAGTCCGGAAATTGGAAATATCCTTTACTTCTCATCATGGCGACGTACTCGATGAGCGCGAGGATGATACCCTCGTCATCGCCGCGCATGGTGATATGCAAATCGTCTCCCTGCGCGGTCTTGACCTTTAAGAAAGTGACTACTTTAGCTTCCTCCATTGTTAGAAGTTCCTTTCTGTTTGAAATATTCCATGAGCGCCCGGCGGACGACGTCCGAGAGGGTCAACCGCCGGGAGGGGTCGGAGCGCTTTTCGGCTTCCCACACCTGGAGCAGCATCTTGTAGATGCGCTCCGGGAGAACGATGTTAAGCCTTTTGTCGTACGGCTCACTGTACCTCATATACACCTCCTTTCGATTGATTAAATACGAGAAGGGGGCTTGCGCCCCCTTGATTGGGAGAAGAAGAGAAGATGGCATCACCTCCTTTCAACTCAACTCGCGTCCCCAAGGCGCATAAGGCCGCGCACGGCAACGATGTTGCCGTCGCCGTCGCGGACGACGGAGTCGGGCGACGTATCGGGGCTGACAAGGTCTTTACGCCAGGGGGCATATTGTTGCACCAGGGAAGAGACGATGTAAAAGGTATATAACTCAGGGTCCGGGAGGTTGATGCTGGTGTACCGCACGGAATAAACAGGAATATTATTGATAGTGCCAGTCTGCTTCCGGATGGTATCCACCCGGGCAACCGTTCCGGATGGCGGAATTTCGATGACGTCTTCATTGTGAATAATACGGACGGTGTGCGGTGTCAGATTGATGAATTTGAATTTTCTGGGGTTCATTTTTCGTTTGCTCCTTTCTTTTGGGTTGACTTTTGGATTGAGTGAGGGTCTCCTGAGGAAGATGTAAGTTTACTGACTTTTGGAGACCCTCGCTTTTAATTCACGCTACTTTACGGCAATCTTTTTGGCATAAGGTGTCACGCACTTTGGACAGCGGATGACCATTTTCCAATCCGAGCCCTTGCGTAACGCTACCAGCCAGCCCTGAGAACGGGCTCGATGGTATTCTTCAGCCTTGCCGCACTTTGAACAGATTACTTTGGTGTTGGGGTTCATTTTTCGTTAGCTCCTTTCTTTATTAGACTTCCGTTTGATTGTCTATATAATAACATATTATGATAGCAATGTCAAGAGATTTTGGAAACTCTAATCTTCCTTTAATCTTTCCGCTCTGAAATAGTCCGCCAGCGTCCTAAGTGCCCGCCCGTCCTTGAGCATCGCCGGCGTGAAGCGGAAGCCGCGCCAGCCCATCAGGGTTGCGAGGTTATACTTCTCGCAGTCGACTTCGTACGTCGCCGGGCGGACGTGCCGACCACGCACCCATATGCCCCCCTCTATCTCGACATATAACCGGCGCGACGGCCAGGCGTAATCAAAGCGGAACTTGCGCACCGGGTGAAAACGAAACTCCGCCTGGGGACGCTCTATCCCCAGGCGGTCGCAGATAAGATTGATTGTACGGCTATAGTTCGGACTCGTGGACGCGGACGAAGATGTATACGTCATGGAGCAGGTTCTCAACCGCCATGTCGCCGAGGTAGACGACATCGATTAGCCGGTAACCGCACATCTCGGCGATGTCGATGCCCTGCGCGCGCAGGGTAATAACGGAATCGAGCGACCTCGACGACAGGTCATCTCTGTTAACGCCAGCAAACAATATCTGCTGCTTGTCGGGCATGAAATAGTCGCGGTCGATGACGTAGTAGTCGGCAAGATGCGTGCGGACGATGCGCTTGATGCGCATCAGCTTGTAGACCTCCCCATCGACCTTGACGTAAACGTCATTTCCCTTGTGGATTATCTCTTCCATCTTTTGCCTCCTCGCGCACGCGCGCGAAATAATAACCGTTGACAAAGACGATGTCGATATTGTCCTCATCAACGCCGTAGAACCGCCCGGCAATCGCCAGGGCTTCGTCTTCGTCCCGCGCGGCTATCATCAGCCACGCGAAGCCTTCAAGCACTTTATACTTCCCGCTCATCGCGCATCTCCTCGATTTTATCGTCCGCCCAAGACGCTACCCGCAGGAGCGAGTACAGCAGGACGGAATAGAAGAAGACCAGAACAATCAACACAGACAGACAGATTATCTTTTCCATCTTCTTTCACCTCATGCAAAGACAGTTTTTGATTTTCTTCTGCCAGTACTCCCGCCTGGCGGTGAAACCGGTGATAACCTTGCCGTCACCGGTCACAACCAGCCCCAGCCAGCGCGCGCCGTGGCGCGGGTCGGGGCAGAGGTAATAAGAGCGCGTTTGACATTGACAGACCTGGGGCTTGCACTTGCCGGACATATACGCCTGGATGCGCTCGGCACACCATAGCTCTGCCGAATGACCAAGCGCATGGGGAAGGATGACCAAGTCCTCAACCGGCGCTATCGCTAAAACAGACGCCGCCGCCAGCGCAAAAGTGGACAATAAGAGAAGCAAACTAATATGTCTGCTCGCCGTCTCCATGTATATCCTCCGCTATCATATGAATCAGCCCCCGAGATATAATCCTCAGGACACCTTCTCCATCTTCTTCATAACTGTCAGCAACCGCACCAACTACCATCAACAATGAGAGCAGGAATAAACGCAAGTCATCCTCACTCTCAAAGGCAATCTCTTCTGACGACAAAGACTCAAGCATCTGCAGACAGATGCGCAAGACATCCCTCACCAATCCGGCCGGATAACTACTCGCCATTCCTACCCCCACGAATGTACAAATTCTTATAGCGCGTCCCCCCGTAAACGCAATCTTCTTCATGGGGGTTGACGCCAAATAGTGACGCGGCGCCGCAGACCTTGCAGTCACCGCTCTGCTCATCGTAAATCCCCATTGAGCGCAAGGCGCGCCCGACCAGCAGGCGCAGTTCATGCGCCCGGCCCTTGTCGGTAGACTCGAACTCGTCCGCCATCATGCGGACGAAGTTTATCATCCAGGCGATGATAAAGCGCTGGATGATAAACTGTCCGGCGGCGTCCTGGCGCTCGAAATAGCCGGTAAGTTCGATGAGCAGGTCGCGAAAAGCGCCGGCTTCGACCCGTTCAAGGGTCAAAGCCGTGCGGGCGACATCCAGACAGGCGGTAAAGACGCCGAAAATCAGGTCGAGATTTTCCGCAACAACTTCAATGCCGTTCATCATTCCCTCGACCAACTTCATAGCCTTTTTAAATTCTTCGTTTCCCATGTCTATTCCCATGTCTATTCCTCCTCAAAAATACTTTTGCGTAGCTGTTCGGCTGCGCGTTCAATCGCGCCTTGCGAGATGTTATCGATGGAGATTACGGCGCGCGATAGCTCCTTTAGAGACTGATTACCTGACCTTATGAGAATGGTGGTCAGCCTGTAACTGCCGGCGAGGAATTTCTGCCTGACGTCCTCGCCGACGCTGTCTTCGCCGTCGGTGAGGATGATAATTTCCTCACCGGGCTTAACAAGATTCATCGTCTCGGTCAGAGCGTAGTCGAATGATGTCCCTAAGCCGAAGGAAAAGCCGATGATGCCCAGCGGGTCGTCGCGGAAGAGATACTCTCCTGCCGAGCCGAATACCGCGCCCCGGCAGCGGCGGCGGCTATCCCTGCTTGCCTCAAGCAACGCCAGGAATAGGGCATGCGCCCATACCAGACGGTTATCATCCAGCATCGACCCGCTGCCGTCGATGAGGACGAAGATGTCCCCGCCATGTCCTCCTTCGGCGAAGGGCTCAAGCCCCAGCAGCCCATGCCGGGCATACTGGAGCAGTTTATAGTCGCCGAACTGCTCGTCAAAGAGCAGTAGGCGCTCGGTCGGAAAGGCGTTGAGAATATCGCGCGTAAGGCGCGACTCTCGAACGCGTACCTTCCGCGGCGCAAGCATCGCCCGCGCCGCGCCGAGAAAACGGCGCAAGACCTCGGCGTCGAGCTTGCGCGCCAGATTGATAATTCCCGTGACGTCGACCTGGCCGAGTTCCCCCTCCTCCTTGCCGACAGACCGCACAATCGCATTCGCGGTCTCCAGGTCCTTTGGGACTTGGGCAAGTTTTTCGGCAAGCATTGCCGAAAAGGTTGGAGAGAGTTTTCCTTCCTCGAACAGCTCACGGAAGGAATCCTGCTGGCTCACAACTCGGGTGGTATTTTGGCGATATTCACGCGCAAGTTCCGCAATCGCCTCCCAGGTTAGGACGGCAGCGGCGCGGGAGAGGAACAGGCGCCCGACCGTCTTGCGTCCGAAGACGTTCCGCTCCTCCAGGATGTCTAGGAGACCTGCGTTCGGGCGGACGCGCGGGTCGTGGGGAAGCTCCCCACCCGCGAAGAACTTCCAGAAAAGGTCGTTGGCGATGCCGGCCTGGAAGTCATCATCCTTCATCAGCGGGTTAGGAAGCCGACGACCGAGGGCAACCAGCATCGGGTCAAGACCAACCCTGGTCGCCATGATGCCGCCGACCGAAGAGGGAATGCCGGTCATGACTTCCCTCCGGCAACGTAATCTAAAAATCGTTTCTTCAGCACCTCTACCGCTTCCTTGCCCTTTTCATATCCGCCGAGCGCCCGCTCGGCTTCTGCGACCAGCTCGCCAAAGAGGGCAATGCCGTCATGCCGGCTCATGCCGTCAAGGTCTTTCAGGCGCAGTTCCACGGTCGCCATGAAGCCCTGGACGGCGGCCGCCTCCGGGTCGGCGATTGCCGATATAACCTCCGACCAGCGGGACGCCTGGTCGGGTCCCTCTAGGGGGTAACAGTACAACAAAGCATCGAGCGGATTGGGGCAGCGCTCGAACACCCGCACCCAGTAGCCGAAAATGCGCGGGTTGACCCCAAACCCGCTCCCGATTGCCTGCTCGGCGAGTTGGAAAGCGCGCTCCCGCGCCTCGGCGGTTTCCATGACCGGCTCGCCGGGAGGGGTGAGGGCGAGGTCAAGCGAATCTAAAATGGCGTCGCGAGTGAAGACCGGCTCAAGCCAGAGCCATAAGGCAAAACGGTCGCGCAGGGCATCGAACCGCTTGTCCCTGCTGATAAAGTTGCTTGTCCCCCAGAAAACTGGGGGAGAAACGCGCGTTACCGGCTGGGTGGCGTGCAATAGTAAATCGAACACCACCTCGTTCGCCCGCCATAACTCGTCCAAAATGACGAGCTTGACAGACGGGTCGTAGGGCGTGCGTTCGATGTTGCGCGCCAGACGCCCTTCCCGCAGGGCGGCCAGGTCAATTGCCCCCTCGACTACTTCCGGGGGCGTCGAGGGGGAAAGCTCGAGGAAGAGCACCTGGTCGCCGTAGAGCGACCGGGCGCTCTCAAATGCCATCTTGGATTTTCCCCAGCCCGGGGGGGAAATCAGGATGGCGTTCAAGCCAGCATCGATGCTGGCTTGAAGGCAGTTTTTAATCTGGTCGATATAGCTCACGTTCACATTACCCCCCTTCGGTCAAAGAAAACGCATCGATAACGGCCGAAATCGCCTGCTCTTTCGTGATTGCGCCGTCATAGTAACGACTTGTAGCCTTGATAGTGTTAAACTCGCAATATTTCCAAATTCCGATGCAGTGAAGCTGCTTCACCAGGTCAAACTGGTAAAACAGCTTGTAGCGGATGCCGTCTTGGTAATAAGTTCCGATAAACTCAGGGGCAGTGTAGCGGTTAACAATCAGCACATCACCTAAAGAATGCGCTTGTACTGTCGCTTTTTGCTTTTTCGAGAGTTTTTTGGTGTTGGGGTTCATTTTTAGCTCCTTTCTTTTTGTTAGACTTCCGTTTGATTGTCTATATCATAACATATTATTCTAAAGATGTCAAGAGGTTTTGGAAACTTTAATCTTACTTTAATCTTTCCTAAAGCTAAAACCTTATCTCTGTCTTGAGGACCGGCAGGAATTTCATCCCCCGATCCGGGTTCAGGATAACGTCAAACGCAACCTTGCTCTTGCCGTTGCGGTTCTTTTCTATCATCACCGTCCGCGCCAGACTCCCGTTGTTTCCAACCACCAACCCCTTCTGCGCCTCGGCGATGAACATCACGACATCCGCATCATGGATTATCTGCCCAGAACCGCGTAGACTCCGCTTGGTCGGCGCAGAGCCGTCCATCACGTCCTTGGTCACGCTCCCAAGTACAATCCCCGCCATGCGAAACGTCCGGCATATCTCGACCAGGTCGCGCGACAGTCTCTCGGTGCGTTGGACGTCGTCAAGCTGATTGTAGCCGTTGAGCAGATGCAGATAGTCGAGAATAAACCAGCGCACGCCCTTCTGGCGCAGTCTCGCCAAATCCGCGCGTAAGGACGCCGTGGTCAGCGATGCGTCCTCGCAGAGATAAACAGGTAGACCGGATAGACGGTCGAATGTCTTGACAAGCTCATCCTCCCAACCGCCGATATCGCCGATAACCAGCTTTGAAATGGAATGTTCGCCGACCATTGACGCCATGCGGTAAATTAGCTGCTTGGCGGACATCTCAAGCGAGTATATCGCTCCCGGCGTATTGCCGTAGCGCTCATCGGCAAGGTTGACGGCAAGCTGTAGGGCAAATGCCGTTTTGCCTGCCCCGGGCTCGCCGGCGATGTATATCAGCATGCCGTTCTCGATATCCACCCCGCCGATGGCATCGTCCAAATCCGAAAAGCCGGTCGGCAGACCTGGAAGCCTGCGCCCCCCGCGGAATCTGGAGTAAATCTCATCGTATACGGCATCCAGGTGCTCAAGCAGTCCTACCGCCCCCCTTCCCTCAGACGCAATCGACACGCCATCCACAATCTGCTTTTTGACCGCATCCGGGTCATCATCAAGAGATAACCGCCCAACCGCATCTTGCAAGACCGAGAGCAAGATGCGGCGCTGGTGGTGGCGCTTGACGACCCCCACGTGATGGTCGAAGTGCAATGTGGTCGGCGTGGCATTGATTAGCTCCAACAAATCGGCATAGGTCACGACTTCCCCGCTTCCCATCCGCTCGATTTCCTCGCGCAGGGTCACGAGGTCAGGGTTGACATCCGCCTTGACCAGACGCTCGATGGCGCGGAAGATGACCTGATGCTTGCCGAGCGCGAAATGCTCCGGGGTCAGGTCACACTCATAGTACAGGTTGGGGTCGATTAAAAATGCCCCCAGAACGGCCTTCTCGGCATCTTGGTTGCAAAATAAGACTTCCTCCATCCTTTAGCTCCTGTCTTGCAGAAAATCCGCTCAAAGCCGCTGATAACCGAGCAGTTCAAGCGGGTCGTAATGCGCAGATGCTTTCACGGCGCGCAAGGTCTTGGTGATGCTCTGGATTCCCCCAATCGTCAAGCCGTCCTTGCGCAGTTTCAGGACGGCCTCCCGCACATCCTCGCGGCGCGCGTCAATCAGATACCACTCATGCAACGTCTTGTACCAGAGCTTGCGCTCCGATGCCGTGCGCGGGTAATAGACATCTCCGGCAAATTCCAGAAAGGCACGCGCAAGCTCATGATACTGCTTCTTGAGCCAGCGGAAATCGCCCGCGGAGACTTCCTCCTGCGGCACCTCCTCAAGGACGGCGCAATTCGCGGCGGCGCCTTTCCGCGCGTCGCTCCGCTTCGCGCGTTTTTCCCGAAAGTCCTCGCTTTCCTGAACAGCCGGTCGTTCGCAAAAATCAACCCCCCCTGGCTCGCGCGCGCGATAGCGCGCCTTTGTAGTCTCTGTTAAACCGTAGTCTTTGGATTCGTAGTCTTTGTTAATTAAGAACGTGTCAGATTGATATGATGCTAACGTATCAATCTGACACAATGATTGCGTTTCAAATTGATATGATGATGTTAATGCATCGCTTTGGATGTCATTTTGATACGATGTTTCCTCCAATCTATCAAGCTCTTCTAGAGTTGGGGGAAGGGGAAGTTCGCCGCGGTAGTCTTCCGGTGTTTCTGGCGTTCCCGGGTTGGCTTCTTCAATTTCCAGACGGCGCAGGGCTTCGTAGTTGATGCGGTAGTACTTCGTTCGTCTCCCGCAACGCGCTTTGTGTTTTGCAACGATGATGCTGTCCTTTTCAAGTTTTAGGAACGTTCTCTTGATGGTCATGACGGAGAAAAACGGAAAGTTCTCGTGCCATTGGTCGTAGGTGTTATAAACCCACTTGTGGCCGTCGGTGTCAATCTCACCGACGCCGGGCATCTCAAGCCAATAGTGGAGCTGCTGGAGGATGATGGCTTCGTTGAGACCCAGCTTAGCGGCTAACCTTGGGTTGATGATTAGAATTTCGCCGGGGTTGTAAAACATTTTGGACTTCCTTTCTATTCTGGAAAATCTGGTCAATACAAATATAAACGATTTCTCGGATTTTGAGTCATATGACTTGCTCTAAAAGATTAAAAAATTGCAATAGCCGTTTCGCACGGCTATTGCAAAGTGAAGGAAGGCAAGAAAGGAGCTAATTTCCATGCCGGTTTTATTTTACAGTACTTCCTGACCGATGTCAAGCGGGGTTAAAAGACTTACCGCCCGGGAAGTCGCGGGCGGTAAAGGATGAGAACGTAGGGGGCGCCGTCTCAATCCAACATAGATTATACGCCGAAAGTATTACTTTGTCAAGTACTTCTCGCTGACATACAGCACGATGCCGACATAGCCGTTCTCGTTCGCTTCCCGCACGACCTCGACCGTGTCGCCGTACTTGAGCAAGCCCCGGCGGTTGTCTCCGTCTCTCTGCCCGCTCAGGCGGATGACCAGCCCGGCTTCGGCGCTCACCCGCGCAAAGCCGGGCTGGAGCTTCTCGCTTTGGGCATCTTCTGCGCTTGTCTCCAGCAGCGGCAGAGGGTCAACGGCTTTGTTATCCAGCCGAACCTCGAAGTGCAGATGCGGGCCGGTGGAGAAGCCGGTATTACCGCTCAAGGCGATTTGATGCCCGGACATCACCCAGTCCCCCGGCTTGACCAGCGTCTGGCTCAGGTGGGCGTAGATGACCAGATACCTGCCAAACGCCGAATCCAGCCGATGGCGGATATGCAGTCCATAACCCTGCGCATCCATCTTGACCTGCTCAATCACGCCGTCGGCGCAGGCGAGGACGGGCGTTCCGACAGGGAGACCGAAATCAACGCCGTTATGCCCGTCCAAGCCAAAACGGGCGTAAACCTGCGGGTTCTCGCCGAACTTTTGGGTGATTGGATAGCTTCCCACGAAGGGATACTTCAACGCTTTCATTTTGCGGCGCTCTTCTGGGCATCATACACACCGCTTGCCGTCAGCCCCAGCACCAGCCCGTAAACGACAGCAGTAAAGACGTTTTCCGGGGTCGGCGGTAAGTTGAGATAAAGAAGCTGGTAAGCGATGCCGAGTACTGCCCCGGTAAGCAGACTGGCTACCGTCAGGGCTTTGCCGTCAACTCCGAGCTTTTTGAGATACTCGACCACGGCGATAACGACAAACAAGATGGGAATGCCGTTGACAACGTCTTGTCCGTTCATGGGATACCTCCTTTTGCATTGATTGAGATATAGATGGTTGCCCAGATTGCCCCGCCGATGAGGGGGATGGCAATCGGGATGATGATATGCTCAACGATAAACCGAAAATCGATTTTCTGCTCTTTCTCTTCCGCGCGCATCCTCCTTTCTACCTCTAGTCCGAGGCGCAGTTCGTTGATGGTGCAGGTAATGTCGCTCAGCTTACTTTCGATGTCATCGATTTTCGAGCTGATGACAAGGCTTTCCTGCTTGATGAGCGCTACTTGCACCATCAACCCGTCTTTGCCGTTGCCGCGCAAGGTCTCCTCGATGCTCTCGATGCGTTTCAGGATTTCCGGATAATCTCGTCTCCGCTCGCTTGTTGTCTGCTCTGTCATAACGAGTCCTCTTTGCGATGTAAATCGGATATGCTTATGTCTTTGGGAGGTTTCAACTTCTCAAAGCAAGTCTGACAATAAACGTGATGTTTGCCCTTATGGAGCAATACCGCCTTGGGTCTACCGCCGCATTTTTCGCAAGACACGCCGGACCGAACGGTTATATAACCGATTTGCCTCAGGAATTTATTAACAACGAATCCATCCATTGTCCGCTTCTCCTCTAACCCGGCTTCTGCGGAAACGGCAATTTTACCACATCCGCGTACTCCAGAATTTGCGATACATCCACACTCGGAGTCTCGGTATCTAACCACGTCTATTTCACCTCAATTATAGTATCTCGATATTCGGCATTTCTACCCACCCCTCCCTTTCGACAATTTCCATCGTTGTCGTGTCAACATAGAATCTACCTTTTCCCTCTTTGTTTCGTCTGCCTTGACTTT
>Ga0308390_1000115_pt1 | contig 60537 bp, 55 predicted proteins | sample Hotspr2Sample149_FD_202358 | JGI IMG/M metagenome (GOLD analysis project Ga0308390, IMG submission 202358) | Hot spring phototrophic mat microbial communities from Mushroom Spring, Yellowstone National Park, Wyoming, United States - 20040719_149 ...
CGGTGGCAGTTTTGAGTCGAAATACGTGCTGGAAGTGCGCGCGGGGGTGGCGAAGGCCAACGGCCTCAGACCCGGCGTGCAGCTGGAGTTCTGACGGCGCGGCGGGCGCACGGGAGCGGGCATGGACCAGGAAAATCTGAAGGCGCTGCTCGAGCAGGTGCGGGAAGGGGCGGTGAGCGTGGACGAGGCGCTGGAGCGGCTGCGCCATATGCCGTTCGAGGCGCTCGGCTACGCGACCATCGATCATCACCGCGCCATCCGCACGGGCATGCCCGAGGTGATCTTCGGGAAGGGCAAGACGACGGAGCAGGTGGTTGGCATCGCCACTCGGCTGCTGGAGCGCTCGGCCAACCTGTTGGCGACGAGGACGACGCGGGAAGTCTACGAGGCACTGCGCGCGAGTTTCCCCGAGGCCGAGTATTTCCCCCTTTCGGGCGCGTTGCGCGTGTGGCGTGACAGGACGCGGCGGGGCAAAGGCAGGCTGCTGGTGGTGAGCGCGGGCACGACGGACCTGCCGGTAGCCGAGGAGGCGGTGGTGACGGCGGAGGTGATGGGGAACGAGGTCGATCAGGTACATGATGTGGGCGTGGCGGGCATCCACCGGCTGCTGGGCCATTACGACCGGCTGAAAGAGGCGCGGGTGATCGTGGTATGCGCGGGCATGGAAGGGGCGCTGCCCAGCGCCGTAGGCGGACTGGTCAGCTGCCCGGTGATCGCCGTGCCGACGAGCGTGGGCTACGGGGCCAGCTTCCACGGGCTGGCCGCGCTGCTCGGCATGCTGAACAGCTGTGCGAGCAACGTCAGTGTGGTCAATATCGACAATGGCTTCGGCGGCGGATATGTCGCCAGCCTGATCAACCGCCAGTAGGCGGGACTCAAACCGCCGCTTTCAGAACGCCGGCCTTCAGCGGCTCGGCGAAGACATAAATGCCGAACAGCGGCTTCTGGTCGCTGCGACCCCAGCGGTTCACCTTCCATTCGGCGCGAATGAAGCGGATGTCGGGATGATTGCGCAGGTCGAGCACGCGCGAGTACACGCCGCAGTAGAACTTCTGGGGGAAGGCGAGCAGCGGCTTGGGCAGCCACTGGACGCCGTCCACGGAGCCGTTGACCGCGAGGTCGAGGCTCTCCTGCTCGATGATGCGGTGAATGCCGAGGGTCACCGTCAGCAGGCCGCTGGCGGCAGGGCCGAGCTCCAGAGCGGGGCCGTTGCCATTTTCACGGATTTCCACTTCGGGAACGAGGAACGCAGGCAGCATCAGAATACCCTCGATACGGTCTTCAAATGGCCTCGGTTGCCGCTTCCGCGCCACCGGAAGCGTCACAACTTGCGGAGCCCTTCCTTGAGAAGTCGGCCCGCTGTTTCCAGAGTCTCATATTTTTTGCAGAAACAGAAGCGGATCCATGGCGAACCCGCCTCTTTTTCGGCGAAGAAGCTGGAGCCCGGGACGGCGGCGACGCCGGCGCGCTCCACCATGCGGCGGCAGAGATCGTCTCCGTCGGAGAAGCCCGCCGGGCGGATGTCGGCCAGGACATAGTAGGCGCCGCCGGGCGGATGGAAGGCGAAGCCCGCCTCGCGGAGGGCCGCAGCCAGGATCTGGCGGCGGCGGGTGTAGGCCTGTTTCAGTTCCGCAAAGTATTCATCCGGAAGGCGCAGGGCCTCGGCGGCGGCGTATTGAAGCGGCGCGGGGGCGCCGACGGTGAGGAAGTCGTGCACCTTGCGGATGGAGGCGGTAATCTCCGGCGGGGCGATGACCCATCCCACGCGCCAGCCGGTGACGGAAAAGGTCTTGGAAACCGAATTGACGAGGATGGCGCGGCCGCGCATCCAGGGCAGCGCCGCCATGGGGATGTGCGGCACCCCGTCGTAGACGATATGCTCGTAGATTTCGTCGGTGATGCAGAGGGCGTCGAATTCGAGGCAAAGGCCGGAAATCTGCATCAATTCATCCGCGGTGAAGACTTTTCCCGTGGGATTATGCGGGTTATTGACGATAATGGCCTTGGTTTTATTGGAAAAAGCGGCGCGTAATTCGGCCAGGTCGAAGGTCCAGTCCGGCGGCCGCAGCGGCACGTGCCGGCGGGCCGCGCCGCAGAGGTCTGCGTCCGGGCCGTAGTTTTCGTAGAACGGCTCGAACAGGATGATCTCGTCGCCGGGGTCGGCGACGGCCAGCAGCGATGCGATCATGCCTTCGGTAGAGCCGCAGACGACGGTGATTTCGGTTTCCGGGTCCACTTCCATGCCATAGAAGCGCCGGTACGAGTCGGCGATGGCGCGGCGGAGCGGCTCGGCGCCCCAGGTGACGGCGTACTGGTTCAGGTCCGCGGCGACGGCCCGCGCGGCGGCCTCCTTGACGGGGTCCGGCGCGGGGAAATCCGGGAATCCCTGCGCCAGGTTGACCGCGTTGTGGCGCAAGGCGAGGCGCGTCATTTCGCGGATCACGCTTTCGGTGAAACCGGCTGTGCGGGCGGCGCGGAAGCGGTTATTGGCGGGTTGCATTGGCCTTTCCTCGCTGTTTTGGCGGGCTGCCGGCTCTGGCGGCCGGTTTCGTTGCGCGCTTCGGCGCGGCCTTGCGGCCGGCGGAGGCCGGCTCTTCCGCGGCGCGGGCCGGGGAGGAGCCGTACAGCCAACGGTAGAAATCGAGATTGCGCAGGATGATCTGCACGTAGTCCCGGGTTTGTCCGAAAGGAATGGTCTCGACGAACTCGGCCGGCTCGCGGAAGTCGCCCCAGCCGAGCCAGAGGGGCACGCGGGTGGGGCCGGCATTGTAGCCGGCCAGCGCGGCTTCGACCTTGCCGTCATGCTGGCGGAGCAGGCGCGCCAGATAGAAAGTGCCGATGGCGAGATTGATGTGGGGACGGTGGAGCGAGCGGGCGGAAACCTGGCCGAGTTTCAGCGCCCTGCCGACTTGCCGTCCGGTGGCGGGCATCACCTGCATCAGGCCGATAGCGCCGGAGGGGGAAACGGCGTCGGGGTCGAACTCGGACTCCTGCCGGATGAGCGCCGCCACCAACAGCGGATCCAGCCCGTTGCGCCGCGCTTCCCTTTCGATCGCGGAGCGCCAGGGGAAGGGGAAGGCGAGCTGCCAGAAATGGCGCGGGGCGGCGTCGCGCGGCAGCCAGAGATATTCGGGCGCCGCGCCGCGGATGTGGCGCACCGCAGCGCCCCACGCGCCCCTGCGGCTGGCGATTTCGGCCGCCTCGAGCGCCAGCGCATAGCGCGAAGCGCCGTTGCGGGCGCCGAAGCGCAGCTCGATTTCCGCCCAGGTTTCCAGCGCCGCAGCGGCGAGCAGGCGCGCCCTGCGGATGCGCCATTGCGCTTCCTCGTCCGGGGCGAAGTCGGCGCGGCGGGGGCGTTCCGGCCAGGCGATGGAGGAGAGGAACCGGCGGGCCTCGGCGGCGCCGGCGCCGTCCCCGGCGGCGGGCTGCGTGCGGGATGCGGCCAGAACCGTATAGTAATAATTCGGAAAACGGGATTGCAATTCCCGGAAATAGACAAGCGCGGCGGCGGAATTTCCTTTTTCGGATTCCAGCTTTCCCAGATAATACAGGGCGGCGCCGGCCCGGTCGGAGGCGGGGAACCGCCGCAGGTGCTCGCGCAGCAGGTCTTCGGCCTCGCTGCGCCTCTCGAGCCACGCGCGCCAGACGACCTTCCAGTGGCAGCCGGCGGCCTCCGGCGCGGCGGGGAAAGAGTCGGCGCAGGCCCTGAAAAGGGGAGGGAAGGACTCGGGCTGGTTGCGCACCAGGAAATAATTGCCCGCCTCGATCAGCGATTGCAACGTCCACCGGGACGTGGGCGCGCGGCGGCGCACAGCGTCGAGCGCCGCGAGCATGGAGGCCGGATCGTCCAGCCGGCGGTGGCACAGCAGGATGTAATGCAAGCGCTCGGCGTCGGCCTCGGCATCGGAGGGCCGGAGGGCGGCGAGCGCCTCCAGCGCGTCTCTGGTCTTCCGCTCCTGGTACAAAGTGACGGCAGCGCGGACGGCGGCCAGTTCGCGCACGGCTGCGGCCGCGCCATTGCGGGCCAGCTCCTGCCAGGCGGCGCGCGCCTCGGCGAAGCGCCCTGCCTTGGCGAGCCGGACGGCCCTTTCCATCAGCAATTCGTCGGGCGCCCGGGGCAATGCGACAGCCGGGTCCGCGGCGAGAGCTTCGAGTGCCGCGGCTGCCTTGGCGGCCTCCGGCGCGAGAGGATACAGGCACCAGACACGCTGATACAGCGCCGCGGCCAGCGCCTTTTCCCCGAGCGCTTCCCGCGCCTGTGCGGCCGTCAGGGTTGCCTGCGGTTCGGGAAGCTCCGGCGCGGGGGCCCGCTCGAGCATCTGCAAAGCCTGGCGGTAGCGCCCGGCGCGCAACAACGCGTCCGCGCCCAGGGCCGCCGCCCGGCCCGCGACGGAGGAGGCATACTGCGTTTGCCAGACCGGCTCGAGCGCGGCGGCAGCCTCTTCGTAGCGCTTCTCCGCGGCGAGGGCCCGCGCCTTCCAGAATGCGAGGAAATCCCGGACCGGCGCATAGCGGGGCTCGAGCGACGCCAGCCGGGCCGCGGCGCCCGCCTCGCCGCGTTCGGCGGCGGCCACGGCCGCGGCCAGCTCCGATCCGGCCTTCGGGCGCTGCGGCGCGGGCGCGGCCCAGGCGGGGCCGAGCGCCAGCAGCGCCGCGAGCGCGCTAGGCCAGCGGCCCCGGATAATCCGGTCCCAGGAGGCCGGGATCGTCATTGGCGAGAGTCCTCAGGAATTCAAGATGGAGATAATCGATCATGGAAGGAACGCGCATGAATTCATGCCGGAATTGCGCCCGGCTGCGATCGATTTCTTCTTTCAGGATGGCGTAAATATTTCCGATTTCCCTGCCTTCGCGAACCTTTTTCGCGTGATACAGGCGGATTTCCGCCACGCGCACGCGGGCGAAACGCTGCGCGCGGGCGTGCAGCTCCTGCTCGTCGCGCGGAAGGGCGGACCAGTCCGGCGCCTCCGCCGCCGCTGCGGCCGCGGCGGCCGGCGGCGGGGCTGCGGGCAGGATGGGGATGACGGGCGCGCGGGCCGGGCGGGCGGCGCCGGAGGCTTGCAGCGCGTCCAGAGCCGGGCCTGCCAGCGCGGCGACCACTTCCAGCAGATTCAGGTCCACCGGCGCCTCGCCGCTTTCCACGTAGAGCACGGCGGCGACCTTCCTTTCGCCCTCGCGCTGGCCGGTGATGACCGGCAGGAGGCAGATCCGCTTGTCTTCGCCGCCGTCGAGCGCGTCGCACAGCGCGGCGCTGAGCTCGGCCGGGGAAGCGAGGCTGATGACCGCGTCCTTCGTTTCGATCACGTTCTGAAAAGCGGGCGCTTCGGCCAGCGGCACGGGCTCCTGCGGGGTGCTGCGGAGCTCGAAGCCTGCGGCGGCGCGGTGGTCCTCGTACTGGATCCTGCGCCCCGCGATGCTGAACAGCACGACACGGGGCGCGAAGGAGAACGCGCCGTCGAGCAGCGCCGCGGCCCACTCGGCTGCGTTGGCGGCCTGGTCGAGCCGCCGCGCCACCTGGTTCAACCTCTCGCCCAGCGCCCGGATGGCGCCAGTGGCCGCGCGCTCGGTCTCCTGCCCGAGCCGCTCGGAGACACGGCGGTCCAGCTCCTGCTCGAACGCCTCGCGGAAGGCGCTGAATCTCTCTTCGAGCGCCCGCTCGAGGTGCTCCTTCCAGCCCCGCTCGAGCAGCTCCTGCACGGACTCGACGTGCAATTGCCAGGCGGCGGCGATCTGTTCGGCCGCGGTCTGCCGCTCCTGTTCGAACAAGTCCGGGCCAATTTGTTGCGGCGTGGGAGTGTCCATGGGAATACCCGATTCCAGCTTACCCAGCAGTGTATCGCGCCTTCAGCGGGAGGCGGGCGCGGCGGCCGGCGGCCAGAGCGAGCCCTCCCAGACGGCCCCGGGCGGGACGCCGAATTCCAGCCGCAGGCCGCCGCCGGCGTCCGCCTGCCCGCGCCCGCTCCAGAACTGCCCGTCCATCCAGAAGACGAGCGACGGCAGCCGCCAGGGTTGCGGGCCGCGCGCGCCGTCGTATTCGACGGACGCCTGCATCTGGCGCAGATGGCCCGCGGGCAGATGCAGGGAGGCCGAAGAGACCTCGCCCCAGCCGTTGACGCTGGCGGCGATGGCGGAAGCGAGCGTCCCGGCTCGGGCCTCCATTTCCGCATCCAGCCAACCCGCGCCGGGAATGTTGCCGCCGAGGACGCCCCGGAGCCGGTAAGGGAAGGGATCCTGGCGGAACAGCGCTTCGGCGTGGCCGTGGAAGGCGAGCTCGCGCCAGCGGGCGGAAAGGTCCTCGAACCGAAGAGCCGATGGCGTGCAGGCGAGCCGCGAGCGGACGCCGGAAAACTCCTGGCGGCCCAGCCGCAGCAGGTCCGCCTGAAAGGTTCCTTTCAGGCGGAACTGGCGAAGCCAGGACGGCGCGGGCGGGCGGCGGCGCAACGTCCTGTCCAGAAAGCTGGCGCGGGGCGGGCGGGCCGCTGTGAAGACACGCTCGAGATCCTCGCCGTGCAGCTGATCGGCGTCGATGTGCAGCTCCAGCGGCGAAGCCGGGCCGGGCCGGAATTCGGCCGAGAGGCGAAACACCGAAGCCCCGAAGCGGGCGCGGGCGTTCCTGAGCGCCCACCCTTCCCCCTTCAGCTCGAGCAGGGCGCTCTCGAGCAGCACGGGGGAGGGCAAGCCCGGAGGCCGGAACCGCGCGTTGTCGAGGGCAGCCTGGCCGGACCACAAGGCGGGGCTGCCGGTCTCGGCCGGGGCGAAGTCGCGAACCATGGCGAGCCGCCCGCGCCAACGGCCGGCGGGGCAATCCCTGAAGAACGGCAACGGCCCGAGGCCCGGCAACGAGGCCACGGCGGCGGAGGTTTCGGCCACGCTCATACCGCTGGTGGCGACTTCAAAACGGAGCCGCCGCGCGGGGATGTCCCACAGGCCGGAGACGTCGGCGGCCGCGCCCTGCGGTGTTTCGAGCCTGGCCTGCTCCAGCGACAACAGCTCGCCCTCCAGCCGCAGCACGGCGCCGGAAGCCTGAAGCGGCGGCCCGTCGCCGAGGCGCACGCGAGCCTCGGGCACGGTGACTTCGCCTGACGCCGGACGCCCGGTGGCGAAGCGCGCCGCGCCGGAGACGGCGGCCTCCACGGCGAGTCCTGGCGGGGTTTCCAGCCCGAGCCGGTGGCAGACGTCGAGCAAAACCGGCGCGGGCAGCTGATCGAAGGCCAGCTCGGCGTCCCAGCGAGGGGAAGTCAGAAGATTGTTTCCCTGCAAGCGCAGCCGGAGGGGGAGCGCCGCCTTGCCCTTCTCCGGCGGCGCGGAGGCGAGATCCAGCGCCTGCCGGTCGAGGTCGAGCCGCCCGCGCAGGGGAAGTTCAAATTCCTTCCCCCGGATGCCGAAGAGGCCGGGGCGCTCGAATTCCAGCATGTGCAGCGCGCCGCGGACCTCGAGGGCGTCAAAGGGCCCGTCAACGAAGGCGCGGGCGGAAAAGCGGCCCTGGAGGCCGAGATCGCGCCCGGCGAGCAGCAGCAGGAGTTCGCTGAAGGAGCTTCTCTCGAGGGCCACGTCGACGGCGAAGCGGCCGCGCGGGCCGCCAGGAGTCCAGCGGCCGGCGCCGGAGAACCGCCCGAACCCCTGCTCGGAGCGGTCCGTGCGGGCCGGGGACGCCTCGTAGCGCCAGCGAAGCTCGCCGCCGGGCCGCCGGGGCGGCTCGAGATCGAGGTCGACCGCATTCAGGTAGAAAGCGGATTTCACCGTTTCCTGGCGGAAATTGATCCGGCTTTTACGCAGGGAAAACGCGAATTGATTGCCGGATTGTGACGAAGAAGACAGAGCTTTTTCGAGAAATGCGACCAGATTGAAGCCTGATTTTTCCGTCCGTGCCAGATTCAGGCTGGCGCCCGCGAGGCGGATTTCGGCCGGCTCGACGGCGCCGCGCAAAAGGGCCGGGATGCGCAACGAGGCCCTCAGCTCGTCGGCATAGACGAAGGGCTCGAGGCCGAACGCCGGGTCTTCGGCGATGACGACTTCGTAGGCCACCAGCGAAGGGGCGGGCAGGAGAGCGCAACGGACCTCGCTGAACTCCACTTTCCTTGCGAGCGACGACTCCAGCGCGCGCTTCAGGGGGCCGGCCAGCCACGGGGCGGGAAGGAAAGGCAGAACGGCGGCGAGCGCAGCGAGAAGGAGGAATCCCCCCAGAGCCGCGCGCCAGAGCCGTTTCCGCCGCCTCATCCTGCCGACTCCCCGGCCCACCGCGCGTAGTCTTCCGGCGTATCGATGTCGAGCACGGCGAGCTCGTCGTCGACGTCGACGAAGCCGCGGCGGAACCGCCGGATCAGATCGCGCGCGGAGGCCTCGGGCGGCATGGCCAGGAAGGCGGCCGCCATCTCCTGCCGGGCCAGGACCGGGTGTCCGTGCGCGCCCCGCACCGAGGGTTGCCAGAAGTCGGCGCCTCCGGTCCGGAAGGCGGCGAGCAAGGCTTCGGCCGTCTCGCGGCGCACGCCCGGCGAGTCGACGGGCGTGAAGAAGAACGCGTCCGCGCCGGGGCAGAGGGCCCGCAGCCCGCATTGCAGCGAGGAGAACTGGCCGGCCGCGGGCGCGGGGTTCAGCACCAGCAGCGCGTCGCCGGCGCGGCGCAGCGCGCGGGCGATGCGTTCGGCCTCATGGCCGAGCACGCAGACGACGCGCGCGCCGAGAGAGGCGTAAAGGGCGATCTGACGGTCCAGGAACGTCTCGCCGCCATATTCCAGCAGCGCCTTGGGGCGCCCCATTCGGCTCGAAGCGCCCGCCGCCAGCAGGATCGCGTTGATCCGGAGGTTCACTTGCGGACCGCTTCGGGCGCGCCTTCGCCGAGCACGGACATCGACAGCGCGCGCCAGTTCGATGCCGCCTTGCGCCGCACGGCGATCATTTCCGCCGCCACGCTTACCGCGATCTCCTCCGGCGTCACGGCGCCGATGTCGAGCCCCATCGGGGCGTGCACGCGGCGGAACAGCTCCGGGTCGAGGCCCTCCCTGACCAGCTCGCGCACCACGCTGATTACCTTGCGCTTGCTGCCGATCATGGCGATGTAGCCGGCGGGCGTGGCGGCGGCCCAGCGCAGCACGCGCATGTCGTCCCGGTGGCCGCGGGTGACGATGATGAGATAGCAGCCGGAATGAATTTCGAGTTTCGGGAAAATCTCTTCGTAATTCCCGGCGATAATTTCGTCCGCATCGGGGAAGCGCTCGCGGTTGGCGTAGGCTTCGCGGTCGTCGACGACCGTCACCGAGAAGCCGAGCATCGAACAAAGCCTGGCAAGGCTCTTCGAGATATGCCCGGCGCCGAAGAGGAACGCCTTCGGCAGCGGCTCGACCGGTTCGACGTAGATTTCCAATTGTCCTCCGCAGATGAGGCCGTTGTCGTAGGCGGCGTCTTCGGCGAGGGAGAAGGCGAGCATTCGGGGCCTGCCGCTTCCCATGACCTCCCTGGCCGCCTGCCAGACTTCGGCTTCGACGCAACCGCCCCCGATGGTGCCGGCGATGGAGCCGTCGTCGCGGACGAGCATCTTCGCGCCGGGATAGCTCGGGATGGAGCCGTTCACCTTCACGATGGTCGCCAGCGCGCCGCCGCGTCCGGAGCGGCGCAGGCGCACGATTTGCTCGTAGATGTCCATCGCAACTCTCATTGTAGCCGCGGCCGCGCGGAGCGGGAGGCGGACGGGGCGCGGGTGCTATCATGACGGCGAATGCAGGGCGAGCTGTACGTGGCGCCGGGGCTGGCGCTGCTGTTTGACATGGACGGCGTGCTGATCGAGTCCACCGGCGTGCATACGCGGGCGTGGGAGGAATACCTGGCCCGCCACGGAATCCCCTCGGCCGGCGTCATGGAAAAGATGCTTGGCAAGCGGAATGACCAGATTGTCCGTGTGCTGTGGGGGCCCGCGCTGAGCGAGGACGAGGTTTTCCGCCACGGGGCGGAGAAGGAGCGCCTTTACCGGCAAATGATGGAGCCGGTATTCGAGGAGCACGTGGTTGGCGGCGTGCGCGAGTTTGTGCGCGCCGCGCGCCGGCTCGGCGTGCCCTGCGCGCTGGCGACCAATGCGGAGCCGGAGAACGTGGACTTCGTGCTGGACCGGACCGGGCTGCGGGAGTATTTCCCGGTGGTGGTGGACGGCCATCAGGTGCAGCGGCCGAAGCCGGACCCGGAGGTGTTTCTGACGGCGGCGGCGCGGCTGGGCGTGCCCGCGCGCAACTGCATCATCTTCGAGGATTCCCCCGGCGGCATTGAGGCGGCGCGAGCTTCGGGCGGCCGGGTGGTTGCGGTGCTGACCACGCTGAAGGAAGCGCCAGCGGCCGATCTGGCCGTGCGGGACTTCCGCGACCCTGCCCTGTTGCCATGGCTATCCCGGCAGACTCCCCGCTGACCTTCACGGCCCTGGCGACGGCCGCTGTCTCGATCGGGCTGGCGTCGCTGGTCTGGCAGCGGCGTGTGGCGCGCCTCGAGAAGCTGCGGCGCCAGTTGCGGGAAATCCGGCGGCTGAGCCGGGAGGTCCTGCGCACGCCGGATGCCGCGGCGGCCGCTGCGCTGATCGAAGAGAGCTTGCGCCGGGCGCTGGGGGACAACACGCTGCGGGTGCGGATCGGGCCGGCGGAAGAGGCCCGGCCCCGGGCTTCGCTGCCTCCTTTCCGGCTGCAATTTCCGCTGGATTCACAAGAAAACCGGAAGGAATTTCTGGAAATCCGGCATTCGCAGGAGGCCGGTTTTTCCGGCGAAATCGCGGAAGCGCTGGAAGATCTGGCCCATCATGCCGCCATTGCGGCGGAAATGCGCAGCCAGCGCGCCTTCAGGGAGCACGCGGCGCGCACGGAGCAGCTCGCCGCCACCGGGCTGCTGCTGTCCACCATCGCCCGGGACCTGCGCCACCCGCTGGAATCGATCCTTCAGGCGGCGCGCCGCCAGGGGCTGGATGCGTTGCATGAGGAGGCGGAGAGCGCGCTGGATCTGGTCGACCGCCTGGCCGCTTACGCGCGCCGCGAGACGGCGCGGACGGTGGTGTTCGATCTCAACGAGGCCGTGCGCCGGCTGTGCGAGTTCCGGGAGCGGTCGTGGCGGCTCCTGCAAATGGAGGTGTGCGCGCGGTTTTGCGAGGAGCCGCTGCCCGTGCGCGCGCCGCGGGGCCTGGTGGAGGAAGCCGTGCTGGGCCTGATGGTGGTGGCCGAGCAGTCGCAGCAGGGCCTGGAGGCGGCGCGGCTGGATTTGCAGGTGTCGGCCCGGGAAGGCCGCGCGGTGGTTTCGCTGGTCCACCCGGCCCCGGCCGAAATCCTGCCTGCGGTCAGCGACGGGCTTTCAGCGTGCAGGAACCTGGTGGAGAGCTGCGGCGGGGTTTTGGAAGAAGAGAGGCCGGGCCAGGAGGTTCGCTTGCGGGCGGAGTTTCCCCTTGTCGCGGAGCGCCCCGCGGAAGCGGCGGCGGCGCGCGCGCCGCGCACCCGGCGGCAGCTCACGCTGCTGCTCGCGCATCCGCGGCCGGAGGCGCTGCGGCCGCTGGTCCGCGCGCTGGCGGAGCGGGGCCACCGCGTGGCGCCCGCCGCGGACGCCGTTCAGGCGCTCGAGATGGCCGCGCGGCTCCGTTTTGACGCTGTCTTCGCGCCCGCCGGGGATCCGGACTGGAAGGACTTCGCATCCAGGGTGCGGCAGCATGTCCCGGTGGTTGGCTGTCTTGCCTCGGGCGCTCACCCGGCGCCGGACGGGATTCCCGTGCTCGGCTTGAACCCCGGAGAGCAGGAAATCGACGAGTCTCTGGCATGGATCGAAGGAACCGCAGGAACCGAATGAACGGTCCGGCCATCCAGTTCATTGTGAGGTTCACTGCGATGCGTTTGCTTGTTTGCGGCGGCGCCGCGCTGCTGCTGGCCGGGCTTGTTGCGCCGCTGGCGGCCCAGAGCGCGAAGAAGTACAGCGGGCCGCGGCCGGAGAAGGCGGACATCCCGTATCTGCTGCACGCCACGAAGCTGATCGAGCTGGAGAAGAGCGCAGCCGAGGAGAAGACAACCAGGGAAGGAAGGCTGTACACCGTCCCGGGCGCGGAAAGCCCGGTGAAGACGCCGGTCGCCGAGCCGATTCTGCTTCTCAAGGCGGACAAAATCGACCCGAACCGCCTGGTGTTGTACCGCATGACGCCGCGCGGCGGCAGCCGCACGCTGCTGTTGCCGGAAGCCGGCCGCCGCCGCAAAGACGGCCCGAAGCCGGTCTTCATGCTCGTGACGGCGCTGGACCAGGGACTGTTCCGCGTGGAAGTGAACGAGCCGCTGGAAGACGGCGAGTACTGCCTGATGGCGGAAAGCTCGAAGGACGTGTTCTGCTTCAGCGAGTACTGACCGCCGTGCGGCGGCGCGGCTTACAATAATGCCTTGCCTCCACTGATCGGGATCTTCGGCGGCGCCTTGTTGACGCTTGCCGCAATGCTGGGGCTGGGCCGGATCGCCTGGCGCGGGGGCGCGCCGCACTGGACGCTGGAGCTGGCATCCGGCGCGGCGCTGCTGTCGGCCGCGCTGTGGATCCTGCTCATCCTCCACGTTGCCTATGCAGCCGTAGTGCTCCCGCTCTGCGCGCTGGCGGCGGCAGCGCTGCTGTGGCGCCGGCGGCCGCTTTCGCCGCCTGCGGCGCCTTTGTGGATGCTTGCCGTGGTTGCGGCATACGCGTTCTGGTACCTCGTCCACGCGGCGGCGCCGGAGATCCAGCCGGATGCGGCGGGCTATCACCTCGGGCTGGTCGCGGACTGGGCGCGGCGGCATGGCATGGCGCCGAGGGTCGGCTTCTACGAGCTGCTGCCGCTGGGAATGGAGACGCTGTTTTACCCGGCGTTTCTCGCGGGCGGACACAGCGCGGCCAAGCTGGTGCATTTCGGATTTTTTCTTGCGACAATTCCGCTGATTTCATGGATCGGCAAGCGATGCGGGATTCCTTCGGGTGCTGCTTTTGCCGCAGCGGGGCTGTATTTCCTGATTCCTGTGGCGGCAATCAGCGGCAGCTCCGCATACAATGACGCGGCCGCCGTCTTCTTTCCGCTGGCAGCCTTCGGGACGTTGCTGGCGGCACCGCCCGGCGGGCGCGCGTTCTTCTTTCATGCCGGGCTTGCAGCGGGTTTCGCGTATGCGGTGAAGATGCCCGGCGCCGCGGCTGCGGCGGGTGCGGCCGCGTGGGGCTGGCTGCGCGGCGGCCGGCGGGCGGCGGCCATGGTTGTCGCGGGCATTCTACTTTGCGCCGGGCCGTGGCTCGCAAGGAATCTGGCGCTGACCGGGAATCCGGTGGCGCCGCTCGGCAACCGGATTTTTCCCAACGACCACTTTCACGCCCACAGCGAGGCCGAGGTGGAGCGCTACTTCGCCGGTTATGAAGGCGTGAGATGGAGAGAGATTCCCGCGGCGCTGGCATGGGACGGGGCGAAGCTTCAGGGGCTGGTGGGGCCGGCGCTCTTCCTGCTGCCGCTCTGTCTGGCGGGGCTGCGGAAGCCGCCGGGGCGGCTGCTGCTGGCTGCGGCCTTTGTGCTCCTGTTGCCGTGGACGCGCAACATCGGAGCGCGGTTCCTGTTGCCCTCGCTGCCATTTTTCTTCCTCGCGCTGGCGTCGGCGGCGGGCGCACGCGCGATGCAAGCGTTATTTGTGGCGCAGGCGCTGGTCTGTTCCCCGTGGGCCGTGGCCCTGTATTCGCATGAACAGGCGTGGCGGCTGCGGGGCCTGCCGTGGAAGGCGGCGTTGCGGATCGAGCCGGAGAGCGAGTATTTGCGTCGGTCGCTCGCCGAGTACGGCTTCGTAGAGAAGGCCGCGCCGCTCGTCGGGGCGGGTTCGCTGCTCGACCTGCACGGGCTGCCGTATGCCTGTCTCGGAACCGTGCCGCTGGGGCCGCTGCCCTCAGCGAAATTCGACAACGCCGCCATGGCCCTGTACGTCGCGCATCTGGCGCGGCCGGAGCGGATGGCGGTGATGCGCGCCGAGTGGCCGGCGCAATTTGTCCGCGCCGTGCGGGTGCGGCTTGCCGCGGACTGGCCTGACTTGTGGTCGATTCAGGAAGTCCGTTTCGAATGGCGTTCGCGGCGCGTGCCGGTTTCGGCCGCGTGGCTGCTGGACGCGCGGCCCAACGCGGGCGACGCCTGGCTGGCGCTGGACGGCAATCCGGCGACACGATGGTTCGCCTGGGACGATTCGCGGGCCGGCGCGTTCTGGCAGGTCTCCTTCGGGCGGCCACGGCCGCTCGAGGCCGTCGTCTTCCGGACCGTTGATGCCACCCCGCGGCCTCCGGTGGTGTTGGAAGTGCAGACGCTCGACGGGCGGTGGCGCAACGAGAGCGCGCGCCTTCGGAAGATCTCGGTGGAGCGGCGATCCTGGAAGCGGGAGGCCGTGCAGTTCCTGCGGAGCCTGGGGATCCGCTGGATCGCCGCCCCTGTCGGGGACACAGGCTACGGCTCCGTGGGACGCTCCTTGCGGAACCTGCCGGACGCCTGGGGCGTGGAGCCGGTGCTCGAAGAAAAGGATATTGTGCTATTGAGAATCCGGGACTGACGGTTTACCTACGCAGGCGCCGGGCAATCGCTTCGGCGATTTGCGCGCCGTGGAAACGGCCGTTTTCGATGAAAATTTCGTTGGTGTGCATGCCGGCGACGACAACCCCGGCCAGGTAGACGCCCGGACGCTCGCTTTCGAGCGTCTCCGGGTTGACCTTCGGCCGCTGCGTTTCCGGGTCGAAGACGATGCCGTGGCGCGAAAGGAATTCCGTGTCGGGATGATACCCGGTGAGGGCGAAGACAAAATCGTTCCTGATTTTCTTCTCTCCGCCGGGCGTGTCCAATACAACACAATCCGGCAGAATCTCCTTGACAATCGTGCTGAAATAAGCCGTAATTTCCCCGTTTTTGATCCGGTTCTCGATGTCCGGCCGGATCCAGTACTTGATGCTGTCGGACAGCTTTTCCCGGCGATGGACGAGCGTGACGCGGGCTCCCGCGCGGTAAAGCTCGAGCGCGGCGATGGCCGCCGAGTTTTTCCCGCCGACCACCAGCACGTCCTGGTCGAAGTACGGGTGCGGCTCCTTGTAATAATGGGAGACTTTCGGCAGGTCTTCCCCGGGGACGCCGAGAAGGTTCGGCCGGTCGTAATAGCCGGTGGCGAGGATGATGAATCGGGCGGCGTACTCGTGTTCGACGCCAAGCCGGTCGCGGGTGCGGACGCGGAAATCGCCGGGAGCGCCCTCGAAGCCGAGCACCGGCTCGTACTGGCGGACGTCAAGCTCGTAATGTTGCGCCACCCGGCGGTAATATTTGAGCGCCTCGATGCGGACGGGTTTTTCACCGAGGCTGGTCATCGGAATATCGCCGATTTCCAGCAGCTCCGGCGTGGTGAAAAACACCATGTGGGTCGGGTAATTGTATAGCGAATTCGTCAGGCAGCCCTTGTCGAAAAGGCGGGCGCGGAGGCCGCGCTTCTTGAGTTCGATGCCGCAGGCCAGGCCGGTGGGCCCGGCGCCCACGACGGCTGCGTCCAGCAGCTCTGCGCTTGCTTCCGTCATCCCAGCATCTGCTCGACAGACTGATAGACGGCGGCCAGCGCGCCGGGCAGCGCGGCCGCGTCCCTGCCGCCGGCCTCGGCCAGATCGGGGCGCCCGCCGCCGCGGCCGCCAAGCGCCTGCGCCACCTGGCCGACGAGCTTGCCCGCGTGCACCTTCGCGGTGAGGTCCTTCGTGACCGCGCAAACGAGCGAGACCTGCCCGTCGGAGGGCGAGGCCAGCACGATGACGGCGGACTTCCAGCGGTTGCGCAGGGCGTCGGCGAGGTTGCGCATCTGGGCGCGGTCGAGCGCATCGACGCGCGCCGAAAGCACCTTGACGCCCTTGATCTCGCGCGCCTGGGACTCGAGCTCGGCCGCGGCGGCGTGGGCAGCCTTCTCCTTGAGCTGCTCGAGCTGCCGCTCGAGCGCCTTCTGCTGCTCGAGCAGCTTCTGGATCTGATCGAGCAGCTCCTGTTCGGAGGTGCGCAGGATGGCGGCGGCCTGCTGCACGGCCGCCGTGGTCCGCTGGAACTTTTCGAGGGCGCCCGAGCCGGTGAGCGCCTCGACGCGGCGCACGCCCGAGGCGATGGAGCCTTCGGAGACGATCTTCAGCAGGCCGATTTCGCCCGCATGCCGGACGTGGGTGCCGCCGCAGAGCTCGCGGCTGAAGTCGCCGACGCTGACGACGCGCACGCGGTCGCCGTATTTTTCGCCGAACAGCGCCATGGCGCCGGTTTCGAGCGCCTTGTCGAGCTCCATTTGCTGCACGCTGACGGGCAGGTCGGCGAGGATGGCCTCGTTGGCGAGCCGTTCGATTTCTTCCAGCTCTTCGGGGGCGACCGGGGCGTAATGGGTGAAGTCGAAGCGGAGCCGCGCCGGCTCGACCACGCTGCCTGCCTGCTTGACGTGCGCGCCAAGCACGGTGCGCAGCGCCGCGTGCAGCAGGTGGGTTCCCGTGTGGTTGCGCATGGTGGCGCGCCGGGCGCTTTCATTCACCACGGCCTCCACGGCGTCGCCGGCCCTCAACGGGCGCAGCGCCCGCGCGCGGTGCACGTGAAGTCCGGGCACGGGGCGGTAGCAGGAGAAAACTTCGGCCACGTTTTCGCCCGTGGCGGGATCGCGCAGCCAGCCGGTGTCGCCGACCTGGCCGCCGCTCTCGGCGTAGAACGGGGTGCGGTCGAGCACGATTTCGCACTCGGCGCCCGGCGGAACCGAGGGCACAGAGGCCTGGCCGACGATGAGGGCGAGCACCTCGCAGGGCTTCCAGGCCATGTGCTCGTAGCCGAGGAACTCCGTCCGCCCGGCGTCGGCCAGTTGCTGGTAGACGGGGGCGATCTGGGCCTTTTCGGCGCCTTTCCAGCTGGCGCGGGCGCGCTCGCGCTGGCGCTGCATGGCTTCCTCGAAGCCTTCGAGGTCGATTGTCAGCCCGAGTTCGCGCGCCATGTCCTGCTGCTCGTCGAGCGCGAGGCCGTATGTGTCGTAGAGCCGGAAGGCCGCCGCGCCGGGCAGCACGCCGCCTCTGGCGGAGCGAACCTCGTCGTGGAAGACGCGTTCGGCGATCTGGAAGGTGGAGGCGTAGCGCTTCTCCTCGTCGAGCACGATGCGGGCCACGCGGGGCACGCTTTCCATGAGCTCGGGGTAGGCGGGCTTCATCAGTTCGGCGACGAAGCCGGTGAGCCGGTAGAGGAAAGGCTCCGTGGCGCCGAGCCGGCGGGCGTTGCGCATGGCGCGCCGCATGATCTTGCGCAGCACGTAGCCGCGGCCCTCGTTGGAGGGAACGACGCCGTCGTGGATGAGGAAGGCGGCGGCGCGGGCGTGGTCGGCGCAGATGCGGAGCACCACGTTGACGCGCTCGTCTTCGCCGTAAGAGACCTTCAGCAGGCGGCCGGCTTCCTCGACGATGGGGAACAGCAGGTCGCACTCGAAGTTGGAGAGCTTGCCCTGGAGGATGGCGGCGACGCGCTCCAGCCCGAGGCCGGTGTCGATGGAGGGCTTGGGCAGGGGCGTGAGCCGGCCTTCGGCGTCGCGGTCGTACTGCATGAAGACGAGGTTCCAGATCTCGACGTAGCGGCCGCCGGCGTCGTCGGGGAACTGCTCGTGCTCGCGGCCGGGGGCGGCGGCTTCGGGGCCGAGGTCGTAATGGATTTCCGAGCAGGGCCCGCAGGGGCCGGTCTCGCCCATTTGCCAGAAATTGTCCTTTTCACCGAGGCGGAAAATGCGCTCTTTCGGCACGCCGGCGATTTTCTGCCAGAGCTGTTCGGCCTCGTCGTCGTCGCGGAAGACGGTGATGTAGAGGCGGTCCTTCGGCATGCCGAAGCCCTGGGTGACCAGCTCCCAGGCGTAGGCGATGGCTTCCGCCTTGAAATAATCGCCGAAGCTGAAATTGCCCATCATTTCGAAAAATGTGTGGTGGCGGCGGGTGTAGCCGACATTTTCGAGGTCGTTGTGTTTCCCGCCGGCGCGGACGCATTTCTGGGCCGAGGCGGCGCGGGTGTAGTCGCGCTTTTCGAGGCCGAGGAAGACGTCCTTGAACTGGTTCATGCCGGCGTTGGTAAACAGCAGGGTGGGGTCGTTGGCGGGAACCAGCGAGGAGGAGCGGACGATGCGGTGGCCGCGCTCGGCGAAGAAATCGAGGAACTTCTGGCGAATCTCGTGACCGGTCACATTCTTATTGTGGCACAGGGGTTCCGCCGCGCCCGCCGCGGGCGCGCGGGGCGGGGGCGAGACACGAAGGGCGGGGCCGCCTGGCCCCGCCCTGTGGAGGTTGCCGGTTGTGCGCTGACGGTCAGAATTCGTAGCGCAGCGCGAACTGCATGACGCGCGGCAGCGTCAGCGTGTCGGTGTAGCGGCCGAAGGAGCCGATATCGCCGAGGCTGATGCTGGCCGAGAGCGGGTCGAAGCGGGTGCTGTTGGTGACGTTGAACACCTCCCAGCGGAGCTGCACGCTCTGCCGCTCGGTGACGTGGAAGCGCTTCATCAGGCCGGCGTCGATGTTGAAATTGCCGTCGCCGCGGATGATGTTGCGGCTGCCCGCCTGGCCGGGCAGGGTGTAGTCGAAAGCCTGCACGGCCCTGACGGGATCCTGGAAGATGTTGACGCCCGGCTTTCCGCCCGGAGGCGCAGGGGCGTTCTTGTTCGTGCCGTCCTCGAACTTGCCGACCGGGGTGGCGTAGCCGGTGATGTTCCAGTTGGTGGGCCAGAAGCGCCCGTTGCCGGCGGAAGTCGGCAGGCCGGAGGAAACGCGGAAGAGACCGCTCAACTGCCACCCGCCGAACAGCAGATCCATGGCGCGGTTCTGGTTCATCCATTTCATGCCGCGGCCGAAGGGGAGGTTGTAGACCCAGTTGGCGTTGGCCTGGTGGCGGCTGTCGTAGTCCGACACGGCGCGGAACTGCCGCCGGTTGAAGGCGTTGATGATGACGCCTTGGGTTGCGGTGGAGATTTCCGGCGTGGAAGCCATGTCGATGGACTTCGACAGGGTGTAGTTCAGTTCGATCTGGTCGCCGTTGCGCCACCGCTTGCGGGTGGTCAGCTGGAATGAGTGATAGTTGCCGAAGCCGATGGAGCGCAGCGTGCGGAGGTAGCTGTACTGGCGGTTGAACATGGTGTAGGGGCCGGTCTTGGCGCAGCCGGGATAGCAGAAGACGTCGGCCAGATAGAGCGCGTAGGTGTAGTCCGGCGCGTTGTCGGCGTAATTCTCATACATGGCCTGGGTGGCGGTGAGTCCGCTGCCAGCGGCGCCGGGGAACATGTTTTCCCAGAACGGGATCTTGGCGACCTGCGCAGTGGGGGTGTTCGCCTTTGCCAGCAGGGCGAGCTGCGTGGCTGCTTCAAAGTAGCGCATGCCGGAGACCGGGTCGCGGAGGTTGGTCGGCATGGCGATATCCTCGCTGGTGAGAGAGCGGCGGGCGAGCCTGCTCACGTAGGCGGTCTGCACGAACCAGCCGCCGCGGAATTCGCGCGAGACGGCGAAGTTCATGTTCATGGTGTACGGGAACTTGAGCTGGTCGTCCTGGCTGTTGATGATGGCGAAGGCATCGGGCGCGCGGGCGGGGAAGCCTCCCGGAGGCGCGGGCAGCAACAGCCCCTGCGGGATCGTGGTGAAGTCGATGAAGCGCGGGGCGGTGGCCAGCGACAGGCGCGCCGAGGGGTTGGTCAACTGCGTGGTGAGGCCGAGGGCCGAGTTGTCGTAGTTGACCATGAGGCCGGAGCCCATTGCGTCGTAGTACATGCCGAAGCCGGCGCGAACGGAGGTTTGCTGGTCAGGCGACCAGGCGATGGCCACGCGCGGCGCGAAGTTCTTCTTGTGGAACGGATAGATGTCGCGCCCGCCGGGCTGCTCCTTGAGGATGTAGCGGACGGGCTTGACCTCGTCCTGGGAGCGGCCTTCATCGGCGAGGCGGACGCGGTCGTTGAACCACTCGTTGAGCGGCTGCTCGGAGACGGTCTGGTAGCCGTCGCGCTCGTAAACGGGCGGCATGAGGGACCAGCGCACGCCATAGGTGACCGTGAGCTGCGGGAGCACGCGCCAGGTGTCCATGGCGTAGAACTCGTACTCTTCGGCATGGAAGTTCCGGACCACGGGCGTGCCGACGGGGAAGACGGAGCCGTCCTTGCCGTAGACGTAGCGCGCATTGCCCTGGCTGACGACGCCCATCACCGCCATGGCGGCGTCGCGCCAGGAGATGCGGAAGGTCGGCAGCATGTCGGTGAAGGGCGCATTCAGCTGGGCGCCGCTCTGGGTGAGCCAGCTGGAGTTGGTGCTGGCGTCGGGGAACGAGTTGGCGTAGTTGACGCGGTTGTTGCGAACCAGGCGCACCTGCGCGCCGAACTTCATCTCATGCTTGCGCCTGGTCCAGCTGAAGTCGTTGCTGAAGGTGTGCACAGGAGTGCGGCGGATGAAGGGGCGCGTGGTGCCGCGGATGGTGCTGAGCCCGCGGAAAGAGACGAAAGGCTCAAGCAGGATGCCCGTGTTTTCGAAACTCACGCGGGTGATGCCGTAGCGGAAGACGTTGACCATGGTGGGCGTGAGCACGCTGTTGAGGCCGAAGGCCAGGCCCTTGGGGTTGTCCAGCCGCGTGTTGTTGGGCGGCAGGCCGGGGAACTGGGGCACGTCGCGGAAGACGTCGTCCTGAAGGTTGCCGCGGACGAACAGCTGGTGCTTGTTGGACGGGTCGATGTACCAGTCCAGACGGGCGATCCAGGTGTTCTGGTCGAGGGTGACGGGGGCGTTGAAGCGGAAGCCTGAAGTGTTCAGCGAGTCGCCGGCAGTCGCCTCATTGGGAAGCGGGTACTGTTGCAGCACCCGCAGGGCGGCCTGGCTGGGGCCGATGCCGAGCGGATCGACGCGCGTGGCCAGCTCCTGCGGCGTCACGGTGGCGATGGTGCCGTCGCGGCGCACATACTTCAGGATGCCGTTGCGCATGTCGGCCGTGGGAACCGTGCGCAGGATGCTGTCCTCGCGGCGGTCTTTGCGACCCTCGTAATTGCCGAACAGGAAGAGCCGGTTCTTGATGAGCGGCCCGCCGATGGCTGCGCCATAAATATTGCGGTTCAGCTTTTGCAGGGGCACGCCCTTGGGGAACTGCTCGCTGACGGCCGAGTTGTTGAAGAAGCTGTTGGCGTTGGTGGCCTTGTTGCGCAGGAAGTGGTAGAGGGCGCCGTGCAGCTCGTTGGTGCCGCTCTTGGTGACCAGGGCGATCTGGGCGCCGGAGCTGCGGCCCATGTCGGCGTTGGCATTGGTGGTGACGACGCGGAATTCCTGCACGGAGTCCAGGGTGACGCGCAGAACGCTGGTGAACGGATCGCGGTTCTGCTGATCGTTGACGTCGACGCCGTCCAGGGTGACGTTGGCCTGGTCGCTCTTGCCGCCGTTGACATTGCCCCCGCGGTAGCTGTTGGGCAGGTTGTCGCCGGCGTAGGTGACGCCCGGCTGGAGGGCGAGCAGGCCGACCACGTTGCGGGCTTCGAACGGAAGCTGGAGGATCGGCTTGGTGCCGAAGGCGTTGCCCACCGTGGCGTCCACGGTGTTGATCTGCGTGGCTTCCGCGGAGACGGAAACCGTCTCGGTGACAGCGCCGAGTTCGAGCCGGACGGGTACCGTGGCTGGCGTATTGACCAGCAGGCGGAGATTATCCACTGAAACCGTTGCGAAGCCGGCGGCGGATACCGTCAGCCGGTAGTTGCCCGGCACGATTTGCGGGAACACGTAGATGCCGTTGGCATCCGTGGTCGTCTCACGCTTCGTGCCTGTGTCCAGGTTCAGGGCTTCCACCTTCGCGCCGGCAACGATCGCGCCCGACGGGTCGGTCACCGTTCCCGACAGTTGCGTCAGACTTTGAGCGAGCCCCAGCATCGGTAGGGCCGTCAGTATCAGGATCAGGGAAATGGTTTTTTTCACGCTTGCACCTCGTCAGATGGGTTGGACAATCGAGGTCAAATTTGTCAGGCCAGTTGCGTCCCACCCGGACGCCCAGCCGACACTGCCCCTGCCGCTGGTCGTGGATACACGGACCTTAAACACAGCGGAGTGTGAGAATTTTAACAGGAAACTTAATCGAAGGTCAAGCGTGGCTGATACACCCGCCTGACAGTGGGGCTTGCTCCGGAAGACGCGGCGGGAGAGTCGTCTGGTCCTGCTTGTGCGGCCCGGTCATGGCCGACCGGAGGCGGGAATCCGCGGCTGGCTGATTCCGCCAAGGATGCGCCGGACGGCCGACGCAGGGTCGCCGGCGCGAGTCACTTCGCGCCCGATAACGAGGTAGTCGGCGCCTGCTGCCAGCGCCTCCGCTGGCGTTGCCACTCGCTTCTGGTCTTGGGCTGCCGCGCCGGCGCTGCGGACGCCGGGAGTGACCAGCACCGAATCGGGGCCCGCGAGCCGGCGCAGGGCGGACACCTCGAGCGGCGAGCAGACAAACCCGTGCGCGCCTGCCGCCACGCCGCGCTCCGCCAGCCACAGGACGTGTTCGGCCGGCGTCCGCCCGGCGATGCCCAGGTCCTCGAGATCCCTCTGGTCGAAGCTCGTCAGCACGGTGACGGCGAGCACTTTCATCTCCGAACCCGCCGCGCCTTCCACCGCCGCCCGGATCACCTGCGGCACGCAATGCACGGTCAGCAGGGAGGCGCCGAGCGCGGCCGCCCGCGCCGAGGCGCGGCGCACGGTCTCGCCGATGTCGTACATCTTCAGGTCGAGGAAGACACGCTTGCCGGCGGCGACCAGTTCGCGGACCAGCGCGGGGCCTTCCGCGGTGAACAGCTCGAGGCCGACCTTGTAGAAGCCCACCAGCTCGCCGCACTGCCCGACGAGGCGAAGCGCGGCGTCGCGGTTGTCGACATCCAGGGCGAGGATCAGCGGGTTGTGCTTCATACGATCACCACCGGCTTCTCCCCGCGTTCCAGCACGCGGCCGATGACGGTTCCCTGCGCCTTGTCCGGATCGACGGAAAGCAGGAGTCCGCCCGAGGTTTGCGGGTCGTAGAGCAGCGCCTCGACCTCCGGCGGCAATTCTCTCCGCAGCAGGACCGCGCAGGAGGCGAACTCGCGGTTGTTGTTCAGTCCGCCGGGAACGGCCCCCTGCCGGGCGTAGTCAAGCGCGCCGGGAAGGAGAGGGAGTTTGCCGGCGTCGATTTCCAGCGTGACGCCGGAGGCCAGCGCCATCTCGCGCGCGTGGCCGGCCAGCCCGAAGCCGGTGATGTCGGTGCAGCCGTGCGCCTCGCCATCGAAGCGGTTCAGGCGGCACATGGAGTCGATCGCGGCCTGGACGTGGGCGGGGTCGGCGATGCCGCGCTTGAGCGCGGTGGAGATGACGCCGGTGCCGAGGGGCTTGGTGAGCACGAGCAGGTCGCCGGGGCGCGCGCCGGCGTTGGTCCAGATCCTGTCCGGGTGCACGATGCCGGTGACGGCGTAGCCGAATTTCATTTCCTCATCGTTGACCGAGTGTCCGCCCACCACCACGCAGCCGGCCTCGATCATGGTTTCGGCGCCGCCTTTGAGGATCTGTTCGAGATCCTCCAGGTCTCCCTTGGCCGGGTAGCAAAGGATGGAAAGCGCGGTCAGCGGGCGGCCGCCCATGGCGTAGACGTCGGATAATGCATTGGCTGCGGCAATGCGGCCGAAGGTGAACGGATCGTCGACGATGGGCGTGAAGAAGTCCACGGTCTGCACGAGGGCGCACTCCGAGTTCAGACGGTAGACGCCCGCATCGTCGCAGGTGTCGAAACCGACGAGGACGTTGGGATCCCGGAGGCGCGGGATGTGAGGCAAGACCGTGTCCAAAACCTTTGGACTCAGCTTGGACGCTCAACCCGCGGCCTTGACGTGGGCGGTGAGTTTCTTTGTTGACACCGCTTACACGGGCCTCCTTTCTGCTGTATGATGGCGCGCATGAACCGCCGCACGTTTGTCACCGCCACGGCGGCCGCCATGCTGGCGCCGCGTTCCGGCCGCGCGGCCGAGGGCTCGGCCGCGGTGCTCCTGAAAGAACAGATTGGCACAATCAGCCCGCTCGTGCACGGTCACTTCGTCGAGCATCTCGGCGGCGTGGTCTACGACGGCATCTGGGTGGGCGAGAAGTCGAAGATCCCGAACATCGCCGGCATCCGCAAGGCGCTGGTGGAGGACCTGCGCCGCATCCGCGCGCCGCTGTTCCGCTGGCCGGGCGGCTGCTTTGCCGACAGCTACGACTGGCGCGACGGCGTGGGCCCGCGCGAGAAGCGGCCGAAGCGGCTCAATTTCTGGGCCGGCTCGGAAATGTTGCGCAAGCTGGACAGCCACCCGGCGAAATACGAGCCGAATGAATTCGGCACCAACGAGTTCATGCGGTTCGTGCAGGAAGTCGGCGGCAAGCCGTACATCGCCGCCAACGTGCGCGGCATGACGGCGCGCGAGTTCAACGACTGGGTGGATTACTGCAACGCCCCGCTCGGCTCGACCACGTGGAGCGAAGTGCGCGGCACGCCGCCGTTCAACGTGGAATTCTGGGGCATCGGCAACGAGAGCTGGGGCTGCGGGGGCGACTTCCGGCCCGAGGAATACTCGGTGGAATTCCGCCGCTTCACCTCATGGGTGCCCGGCTTCGGCGTTCCGCTGAAATTCATCCCGGCCGGGCCGAACGGCGGGGACCTGAACTGGACGCGCGGTTTCTTCGAGTCGCTGGTCCGCAAGAGCCCGGGACTGCTGCGGCGCGTCTGGGGCTGGGGATTGCATTATTATTGCGGCACCACCGGCGGGCCGGTGGAGTTCACCACGGAGGAGTATTACGAGTTGCTGGCGCGCGCGGTCCGCATGGAGCAGCTGATCCGCGACCACTGGGCCATCATGGGCGAGTACGACCGCGAGCACCGGGTGAAGTTCGCCATCGACGAGTGGGGCGCGTGGCACAAGGCGGGCAGCGAGGTGGCGCCGCATCATCTGTTCGGCCAGATCGGGACGATGCGCGACGCGGTGATCGCCGGGCTCACGCTGGACATCTTCCACCGCCACGCCGACAAGGTGGCGATGACGTGCGTGGCGCAGCTCGTCAACTGCATCCACAGCCTGTTCATCGCGCACGAGGAGAAGATGCTGCGCACGCCCAACTACCATGTGTTCGACCTGTACAAGGACCACCAGGGAGGCATGGCAGTGCGGAGCGTGTTCGCCGCGCCGGCCTCGGGCAAGGCGCCGCGGCTGGACGGCTCGGCGTCGCTGCACGAGAAGGACAGGCGGCTGGTGCTGACCTGCACGCACGCCGACGCGGCCGAGCCCCTGGCGGCGGAGATCCGGATCGAGGGCGCGGCGCCGCGCGCCGCGCGCGGGCGCGTGCTGGCGGGCAGGCCGCAGGACCACAACACGTTCGCCGAGCCGGAGCGCGTGAAGCCGCGCGAGCTGGCGGTCGAGGTCCGCAAAGACCGGCTGGCCGTGGAGCTGCCGCCGTGCTCGGTGGCTGCGATCGCCGTGGACCTGGGCTGAAGCGGGCAAAGACGCCCCGGTAGATCATTGGCGGACGCGGGTTGCGCGCGCCGCCCGCGCGGCGCAGCGGAAAGCGAAGAATGCGGCGGCACCAGGAGTCCTGACCGAGAACGATTTCCGGCGCCGGGCGGCGCGCGCCGCGGCTCAGCGCTCGGCGGGAAGCAGCGGATCCGGCCCTCCGGCCAGACGGTAGCTCCATCCGGCGCCCGGCGCAGCGGCGAACAGGTAGACCCCGGGCGGCGCGGGCACGCGTTGCACGCTCCAGTCGCCCACCCGCAGCGACTGCACGCCCCGGAGCAGGGGCGAGAGATCCGCGGCCGCCGCTACCGCCGCCTCGGGCATGCCCAGCGCTGCCGCCACAGCTTTGCGCGCGGCCGCGAGAAGGCGGCGGGCTTCGGCCCGCTCCTCCGGCCGCATGCGTTCCAGAAGGCTTCGCTCGGCCGGGTGCAGGCGCTGCGGCGGCACGCGTTCGCCTTCGGCGATGAGGGCGACGGCGACCGGCACGGATTCCGAAACGGCGGCCACGGCCCAGCCGCCCGATGCGCCCCGCGCAGTGAAGGACGGGTGCTCCGCTGCGTCCGACCGTGCCGGTGGCGGCGCGGCTTCTTCCCCCGCCGGGCGGGCCGCAGCGGGCCGGGTGTCCGGGGCATCCTCTTCAGCAACGGGAGTTGCTTGTCCTGCGCCGTGAGGAATCTGCGGCGGCGCTTCCCGCGCGGGCTCGGCGGGCGGCGCGACGCGGCCGCCGCCGGAGTCCTCCAGAGTCTGCGGGGGCGGGAACGGAGACGGGCGGATGCCGACGAGGGAGAACGAAGCGCTCTTCATCAAACCGCCGTTGCATGCCGGGGGTTGCCGCGCATCGCTGCTGGCGGTCTCGCTTGTGTGGCGCGCCTGCGGATGGCGGATGACGGGAACGGCGGCAGGCGGCTGCGGGCCGCCGCCGGGCGGCGCAAGCCACAGGTCGAACAGCGGCGCCCGCCGGGGCTGCCAGTCGCTGGACATGCCGGGACTCCCGCTACTGGCCGGAGCCGCGCTGGACGATGTTTACGGCGCCGTGATCGTCGCAGTGATCCCCGTGGGGGTGGTGCAACCGGCCGCCGACGAGGTAATCGACGTGGTCGCCGTGGGGCACGGGTTCGTGCCCGCAGTTTTCCCCGTGGCGGTGCGAGGGCTCGTGCCCCGCCGCGCGCGCGCCGCAGCCGTCCGGGTTTTGCGCGGAAATCTCCAGGCGGCACTCGTCGACATGATCGCCGTGCATCGTGTGGAGGCACCCGCCGTGCAGGTAGTCGACGTGGTCTCCGTGGCGGATGGCGGTGTGCCCGCAGCCCTCGCCGTGGATGTGGGCGTGTTGGGGGTGGATGCGGTGTTGCGGCATGGCCAACCCTCTTTCATACCTGAATCGGCAGCGAAAGGCTACAATGGATTTGAGGAGGCGTTCTCATTAACAAGACGGCCCGCTTTCGTGTCCTCGGCATGGACTGCGGCGAGGAGGTGTCGCTGCTGCGGGCGCGGCTGAGCCGCGTGCGCGGCGTGCGCGAGCTTCGCTTCGACGTCGCCCGGGGCGTGATGGAGGTCGACTACGCGCCCGAATTCACCAGCGAGGCGGAGATCGCCGCAGCGGTGGAAGACATCGGCATGTGCTGCCGGAAAGGGGCGGCGGAGGACGGGCGGGGCGGCGGGAGGTGGGAGCCTTTCGCGTTGGGCGTGGGCGGAGCAATGCTGGCCGCGGGGCTGGTGACGGAGGCGAGGCTCGGCGGCGAAGCCATCGCAACGCTGCTGGCGCACGGGCACGAGAGCGCCGGCCACATCCATGCAGTGCCGGCGGCGGCGCTGGCCTGCTATGCGGTTTCCATCGCGGCGGCGGCGAGCCTGTTCTGGCGGAAGGCGTGGGCGGCGGCGCGCAGCGTGCGGGCGGACATGAACCTGCTGGTGGCAGTCTCGCTGCTGGGCGCGGCTGCGCTGGGCGAATGGGCCGAGGGAGCCACGCTGGCGTTTCTCTACGGGCTGGCCGGGCGGCTGGAGGCGATGAGCCTTGAGCGGGCGCGGCGCTCGGTGGCGCGGCTGCTGGCGCTGATGCCGGCGCAGGCGTCGCTGGTGCATGGGGATCATGAGCACCGGGTGGACGCAGAGTCGCTGAAGCCCGGGGCGAGGGTGAGGATCCGCGCCGGGGAGCGCGTGCCGTGCGACGGGGTGGTGCTCGAGGGGGAAGCGCTGGTGAACCAGTCGCCGCTGACGGGCGAATCCGTCCCGGTGGAGAAGCGGGCGGGCGACGAGGTGTTTGCCGGCACGCTGAACGAGAGCGGCACGCTGCTGGTGGAGGTGCGCAAGCCGGCGCAGGACACGCGGCTGCAACGGATGCTGCGGATGGTGGAGGCCTCCGGCGCGCGCCGTGCGGAAAGCGAACGGCTGGTGGAACGTTTTGCGCGGCGCTACACGCCGACGGTGCTGTTGCTGGCGTTGTTCGTGGCCGTGGCGCCGCCGCTTGCCGGGCGGGGCGAGTGGCGCGAGTGGATGTATCACGGCATGGTGGTGCTGCTGATCGCCTGCCCCTGCGCCTTTGTGATCTCCACGCCGGTGACGGTGATGGCAGCGCTGGCGAGCGCGGCCCGGCAGGGCGTGCTGGTGAAAGGCGGCGCCTTTCTGGAAGCCAGCGGGAGGCTGAAGGCGCTGGCCCTGGACAGGCCGGGCATTCTCACGCAGGGCGAGCCGCGGCTGGCGCGCGAGGACCGGCTCGGCCCGCACGAGCAGGAATCGCTGAACCGCTGGCAACACTGGCGCACGGAGATGGGCGGCGGCATTCCGCTCACGCCGCGCTGGGCGTCGGCCGGAGGCATGCAGCCGGCGCTGGCGGAGCGCATTGCGGACTATGCAGCCGAAGGCTGCACGGTGGCCGCGCCGCAGGGCGGCGCGGTGCTGCAAGCCTGGTGCGACGCCCCGCTGCACCGCGCCCGGCAGGCTCTGGACGCACTGCGGCGGCTGGGCGTGCGCAAGATCGTGCTGCTGGCGTCCGATCCGGAACCGGCGGCGCGCGCCGCGGCCGAGGCGGCGGGGGTCGACGAGGTTCGCGCGGAACTCTCCGCCCCGGAAAAGGCCGCCGCGGTCGAGCGGCTGAAACAGGAATACGGCGATGTGGCCATGCTGGCCGACTGCGTGGCCGACGCCGAGGCGCTGCGCGCCGCGACGGTGGGCATCAGCGTGGCGGCGCCCGCGTCGGAAACAGCCCAGGAAAGCGCCGACGTGATTGTGGCGGGCGCCGCGCTGGAAAAGACCGTCTTTCTGGTGGCCCACGCGCGGCGGGCGCTGGCGGTGATCCGCCAGAACATCGCCATCGCGCTGCTGCTGAAAGCCGCGTTCCTTGCGGCGGCGTTGACGGGCCATGCCACGCTGTGGATGGCGGTGGCCGCAGACACGGGCGCCACGCTGGTGGTGACGCTCAACGGGCTGCGACTGCTGAAGCCCGCCGGGCATCCAATGGAAAAGGAATGACCCGCAGAACATGGCTGCTGGCCCTGACGGCCAGCCTGACGGCCCGCGCCGGCGAGCGCGAGAGGCAAAGCGTGCGGGGCCGCCTGCGCCCGGATCCCGCCTTGCCGCCTGCCATCCTTACGCGCGACGGGCGCGCCGTGGAGCTGGAAGCCGACGAGCCGACCACGGCCGTGCTGCGCGATGCGCGCCTGAAGGACGAGGACTTCGAGGTGGTGGGACGCCAAATTTCGCCCTCGCGGTTCGCCGTCGACCCGATCCATGAGCGCGCGCTCTTCGTGTGGCGCAACGGCAAGCGGCTGCTGGTGACCTACTGGTGCGACGTCTGTTCGATCCGCGCCTGGTCGCCGGGCAAGTGCCAGTGCTGCCAGGAGGAGATGCGGGTGGACTTGCGGGATCCCGCGCTCGGGGAGATGGATCTGAAGTAAACTGCTCGCATCATGCGAGCCGTGCTGTTGACGCTTCCCGCTTTTCTTGCCATGCCCCTGATGAGCCAGCGCTATGACGCGCGCCTGGAGGCGGCCGACGGGCTGGAGACGGTGGTGCTGGAAGACCGTGCCGCGCAAACCGTCGTCCGCATCGTGCCGGGCCTCGGCAACAATGCATACGAAATGACGGTGCGCGGCGAGCCGGTGTTCTGGTCGCCGTACAGGACGCTGGCCGAGTTCCGGGCGCGCCCGGCGCATCTCGGCAACCCGTTTCTGTGGCCGTGGGCCAACCGCATCGACGGCATGGCGTATTGGGTGCATGGAAAGAAATTCCTGTTGAATCCGGACCTGGGCAACGTGCGGCCGGGCCCGAACAACACGCCCATTCACGGGCTGCTGGTTTACTCCAATCTCTGGCGCGTGGCCGCGCACGGCGCCGATGCGCGCTCGGCGCGGGTCGTGTCGCGGCTGGAGTTCTGGCGGCGGCCGGAGCTGATGGCGCAGTTTCCCTTCGCGCACGCGGTGGAGATGACCTACCGGCTCGCGGAGGGCCGGCTGGAGGTGGAGACGGAGATCGAAAACCTCGGCGACGACCCGATGCCGGTCTCGCTCGGCTTCCACCCCTATTTCCGCCTCACGGACTCGCCGCGGGACGAGTGGACGGCGGCGCTGGCGGCGCGCCGCAAGCACATTCTGAACGAGAGGCTGATCCCGACGGGCGAGACCGCGCCGCTGCCCTTCGCCCGGACGCTCAGCCTGAAGGCGACGGTGCTCGACGACGTTCTGGACGAGCTGGAAAGAGACGCCGATGGCTGGGCGCGCTTCCGCGTCGCCGGCCGCAGGCAGCGGATCACGGTGGAGTTTGGCCAAGCGTTCGGCGTGGCGGTGGTGTACGCGCCGGCGGGGCGCGAATTCATCTGCTTCGAGCCGATGACGGCGATCACGAACGCTTTCAACGCCGCGCACGCGGGCTGGTACAAGGGGCTGCCGTTCATCGAGCCGCGCGGCCGCTGGCGCGGCGTGTTCCGCATCGTCCCGACAGGCTACTGAGCGGAAACGCAAAAGGCCCGCGCAGGGGCGGGCCTTGGCTTGCGGGGACGGCCTTCGATTACTACTTCACGCCGGCGGGCTTTTTCGGCGCGGCCGCCGGGGCGGGCGCGCCGGGCGAGCCGGCAGCGGGTTTGGCGGCGGGCGCCTCGCTGCCGGCGAAGCGCTTGTCGTAGAACTCGACGATCTGCTGCGTGATGTCGATCCCGTTGGCGGCCCAGACGACGGGGCTCTGCTGAGAGCTGACGTCGAGCACGAGGGCGAAGCCCTGCGCCTTGGCGTACTCGTCGATGATCTGCATCATGCGCTGGCCGATCTCGTTCACCAGCCGGCCCTCTTCCTGCTGAAGCTCGTTTTGCAGGTCCTCGGAGTCCCATTGCAGCTTCTTCTGCTTGTCGTCGATCTCGCGGCTGATCTTGTCGCGGGTCTCCTGGGAGGCCGTGTTGGCGAGCGTGGCCAGCTGGTTGCGCAGCTTCTGGATCTCGTTGTTCAGGGCCTCGATCTGTTTGGCGCGGGGCTCGTACTTGTCGCGGATGGCGTCGCGCGCCTTCGCCCCGTCCTTGGTGGCCACGATGGCGCCCTGGATGTTGATGATGGCCACTTTGGTCGGCGTCTGGGCCGGCGCAAAGGCGGCGGTGGCGGCAACCAGCGTTGCCAAGCGGAGTGTGTTGCGAACGGAAGTCACTGTCGATAGGCTCCTCAAACTTGGAATGTTAGCATTGACGCGTCAGAATGTCCGGCTGATGGTGAAACGGAACATGGTGCGGCGTTCGAAATACGGTGCGGGGTTGGCGAACGTGCGCGTGGCGTTCTGGAAGGTCGCCATGTTGGGGAACATGGACGGGACCACGGCGATGGGCGGCACGAACCACTGCTCGACGATGGTCGGGTTGTAGGCCCAGTACAGGCGGAAGGGCGCGTTGACCACGGGCATCATGATCTGGAGTTCGAGGCCGGTGGAGGTGCGGATCTTCTGCGTGGCGTCGATCACGATGGAACGGTTCCGGAAGCCCGCCTGGGGGAAGGTGTCGTTGAGCGACGCGATGCGGCCGGGGTTCAGGCGGAGCTGGCCGGGAAGGCTGATGCGGTTGACGCCGGCGTCGAAGAACAGCGCGAGGGTGAGCGGCCCGACGATCGGGATGCGGTATTCGAAGTTCGCCACGCCCTGGGTGTCGCCGCCGGTGGGGACGAGCTGGTAGATAGGGATGGTCTGGACCACGTTGACGGTCTGTTCCTTGCCGTCCACGATCACCTTTTGCTGCCGCGCGCTGCCGTCGGGGTTGAGCACGTTGACCGCGCCTTCGCTGGGGATGTAGACGAAGGGCAGGATGCTCCAGATCTCGAAGCCGCGAATGTCGTTCTCGCCGCCCATGAAGACGCGGTTGAACGGCGGCGCCACCTTGCCGCCATAGCCGGTGATGATGCGGCCGAGAATGCGGCTGCCGATCACATGGCGCGGGGCGAGCCCGCGGCGGAAGTAGGTGGCCGAAACGGTCGGCTCGATCATGTTGACGTTGCCGCCAAGCGGCCCGCCCGCGAAGGAAATGGAGGCGAAGAAACTCTTGCCGCGCGAGGGCGTGATCGGGTGGTCGACGGTGTTGTAGGTGTAGGCGGGGATGACGCGGCTGGTGACGATGCCCGACAGCGAGTTCGGCCCCTCGAAGTTGAGAAAGTTCGAATACTGGAAATAGCTGTTGGAGGAGGTGTTCAGGGCGCGGATGTTGGAACGGTCGTAGCCGTAGGTGAAGCTGAGCCGGGCGAACGTGCGCCGCAGGGGATAGCTGAGAAACACCGTGCCGCCCCAGCCGTTAGAGACGTAGTTGAGCAGGTTGTCGCGGCCGATGGCTTCGTAGAGCGGGATCAGGTTGCGGCCGGAGAACAGCGAGACCTCGCGCGCCTGGTCGTAGTTGAAGCGCTGGGTGTAGATGGTGAAGCCCGCCGAGATGGGCCGGTCGAACAGGTAGGGCTCGGTGAAGCCGAAGGTGACGTTGCGGAGGCGGTCGCCGAGCTCGGCGCTGATGGAGAGCGTCTCGCCGAGGCCGAGGAAGTTGTTGGTGGCGTAGCCGAAGCCGATGAAGCTGCCGGCGATGCCGCTGACGCCGCCGTTCAGGGTGATGCTGTTCTTGCCGCGCTCCTTCACCTTCAGCGTGATGTCGACGGTGTTGTTCCTGGTGTCGCGGGTGATGGTGGCGGCTTCTTCTTCCTTGAGCGCCTCGAAGTAGCCGAGCTGGTTCAGGCGGAGGATGCTGAGCTCCCAGAGGCGCGTGTTGTACATGTCGCCTTCGTCGAGCAGCAGCTCGCGGCGGATGACCTTGTCGCGCGTAGTGGTGTTTCCCTGGAAGTCGATGCGGCGCACGAAGAACTGCTTGCCCTCGTCGACGTTGATGGTGAGATCGATCTGGCCGTTGGGCAGCGGGTTGAAGTCCGGCTCGGGCACGGCGTCGATGTAGCCGAGCTCGCCATAGAATTTCTGGAAGTTTTTTATGCCCTTTTGCAGCTTTTCGGTGGAGAAGATGTCGCCCGGCCCCATGCCGAAAATCGGCTTGACGAAGATTTCCGGGGTCTTCAGGGCCTTCACGCCGACGAAGTTGACGTTGCGGATGCGGTAAAGCAGGCCTTCCTCGACATCGAGCCGGATGTCGGCCTTCTTGCCCGGCTTGGTGGCCTTGAAGGGCGGCACCCAGAGGCGGCCGCGGACGTCGCGCAACTTCACGTCGCTGTCGACGACGCGGGCCAGGAAGTAGCCGCGCGAGGAGTAGAAAAACCGGATCCGCTCCTTGTCCTCTTCGAGCTTGGCCTGGTCGAAGGTCTTGGAGAACAGGTTTTCAAGGAAGATGCTGTAGGGGATGCCCACGGGGCGGAGGTTCTTCATGGCGCGGCGCACGGCGCGGTCGCCGAAGACCTTGTTGTTGAGGATCTCGATCTTGCCCACCTTGACCTTGGGGCCTTCCTCGACGCGGAAGGTCAGCTCCACGCTGGCGGGCGGGATCTGGCGCACGACGGGGGTGACGGTGGCGAACTGGCGGCCGCGCTCGGCCAGGTATTCCTTGAGCACGTTGGTGGCGCGCTGGACTTTGCCCTGGTCGAACTGCTGCTCGACGGCGAGGCCGACGCGGCGCTCCTTGAAGCGGTCGAGGATCTCGGAGACGGTGAGCGATTTGACGCCCTCGTATTTGATGGTGCGGATGACGCGGCGCTCGGTGAGGAGGAAGCGGATGATCCAGCCGGTCTTGCCGGGTTCGCGCTCGACGGTGATGTCGTCGAAGCGGCCGGTGTTCCACAGCGCCATGAAGTCGCGGTGGATGGCTTCCGGGTCATAGCGGTCGCCCCGGCGCGAGAAGATCATGGCGCGCAGGGTGTCCTGGGGGACGCGCCGCGAGCCGCGGAACTCGATGGCCTCGATCACATCCGGGACCACCACGGGGGCGCCGGGCTTGGCCGCCTCGGCCTGCGGCGCGGCCGGCTTGGGGGCTTCGGGCTCCTTCACTTCAGGAACCGTCTCGAAAGGGCCGGGCTTCTTCGCCTCCGGCGGCTTGGGCGCGGCCGGGGGCTGGGCTTCCGCGGACGGAACGGATTCAAAGGGGCTCTTGGGCTTTGCCGCAGGCGCTTGCCGTGGGCCGGCCGGATCCGCTGCCTGAGCCTCCGGGTTGTCCGCCTCGGCCGGCGAAGACACGGGCAAGACCCCCAGGAGGAGCAAGGACAGGGGAAAGACGGGCAGGCTCTTTCGCCTGAAGGTCATCTTAGGCAGAAGTGATCCTTTCTGATCGCGCCTGCGCGAGAGACGCTCGATGCGGCGCAGGCGTTTCACCCATGAATTCGGCCAGCGGGCTCAAAGACTTCATTCTAGCCAAAACGGCGGAGGCTCAACAATCGCCGGGATCCGCGGCGGGCGGCTCCCCGTCTGCGGGTGAGCCGTCAGGGGGGCCATCGCCGCCGCCGGCCTCGCTGCGGGCGGCGTGCGCCTGCCCGCTTTCGGAGGGCTCCCACAGCAGGCGAAGCCGGTGCAGCCGGGCCGGGAAGCGGGCGAGCAGAATGGCGCCCGCCAGATGGGCGGGCACGGTGGCATGCCATGGGAAGTAGTGCGGCGCCGATGGGTCCAGCCACGGCCAGACGTAGCGGCCGGCCGCCACATGCCAGCACGCCATCCACAGGCAGGCGCGCAGGAAGCTGCGGACAGGGCCGCGGCCGGCGGCGAGAAAAGCGAACGCCACGCCGAGCAGGGTGTAGGCGGCGAACAGCAGCGCGGCGCCGGCGGCCGTGGCGCGGCCGAGCCCCATGGTAAAAACATTTACGCCATAAAATGTTGCGGCGGCGAGGTTGTACTTCGCCCACCACGGCTCGCCCGCCAGGCGCGAATGGACGGCGAACCACGCGACTGCGGCCAGCGCCGCCCCGGCGCCCGAGTCGACGCCGGCCAGCAGGCGGAGGAACCAGCCGGGAGGCGCGGCAGCGTCCTGCCGCGGGACGGGCGTCATGGCCGCCTTGCAGGCACAGGCGCCGGCTCAGCTCTCCGGAGCCGCATAGTAGGAGTGGTAGTAGGTGTACTTGCTGTACAGTTCGCTCTTCTGGGCGGCATTGACGACGATCCCGAGGATGTTGTTCTGGCAGAGGGAGCCGATGGCGCGCGTAACGGAATCAATGGTCGTGGTGCCGATGCGGACCACGAGCAGCAGGGCGTGCGCCATGGTGGACAGGAGGTTGGCATCGGCGGCGAACAGAAGCGGCGGCGTATCGATGATGACCCAGTTGAACAGCGAGGGCAGGCCGTCGATCAGGTGTTTGGCTTCGGGCAGGTTCAGCAGCTCTAGGGGGTTCAGGACGGCTTCGCCCGCGGTCATGATGAACAGGTTGGTGCCTTCCAGGCGGCGGATGATCGCCTCGAGCGGGGCTTTGCCCTGGAGGTAGTCCGTGATGCCCGGCGAGCGCGGCTGCTGGAAAAGGGTATGAATGACGGGGCGGCGGAAGTCGAAATCCGCCAGCAGGGTGAAATTGCCCTCCAGCTGCGCCTGCGCGATGGCGAGGTTGGCTGCGGTGAACGACTTGCCTTCGGCCGGCGAGGGCGAGGTGATGACCAGCGAATGGATCGGTTGCAGCGTCTGGATGTGGTTCAGCCGCGTCCGCAGGCTGCGGAATTCCTCCGCCGGGGCTTCCCCGGGGCGGGAGGGGTCCAGCAGCGAGGCGTCCGGCGCCGGGCTGAACGGCACGGTCTGGACCTTGCCGAGCAGGTCGGCGAGGGCGGCTGACGGCGGCACCTCCGCGTGCGCCGCCATGCCTCCGGGCGCGGCCGGCGCAGGCGCGTCGGCGCCGCCGGTCCGGGCTTTCCTCAGGGCGTCGTGAACTCGGCTCATCGTTGCTATCTCTCCTCCGCGGTCCTCGAATCCAGTTCAGCGCCGGCTAGCCGCGCTGGGTGTAATAGTAGAACACGGAACCCGCCATCAGCAGCATTCCGATCAGGATCGCCAGCGCCCAGAGCAGCCACGCGATGCGGCGGCGGCGGCGCACGACGAAGTCGTTTTCAAGCAGCGGAATGCTGCCGAGCACGGTGAGACGGGTATAGGCGCGGACATCCTTCAGGTTCTTGAGCGACGTGTCCTTGATCTCGCGGACGCTGGCCAGCCCGATGCCGACGGCCGCGCCGATCGCCAGGCCGACGGCGATGATCAGCGGACGGTTGGGCGCGATGGGCTCCTCGGGGATCACCGGGGATTCGAGCACTTCCATCGTTTCGCTCTGGCCGCGGCTGACCAGGTCGGTGGCCATGCTCGAGTCTTGCAGCTTGCGGCCGAGATCCTCGTAGCGGCGGGCGGCAATCTCGCGGTCGCGCACCAGCTGCAAGTACTCCTGGCTGATGGAGGCGCCCCCCTCGAGCTTCCCCTGGGTCTCCTTGAGGCGGGCCTTGAGCGTCTGGATCTCGCGGTTGTAGTCCTCGATTTCGGCGTCCTTGGCCTGCAAAGCCGCCTGAAGGCGGACAATCGAACTGTTGAGCTGGCGCACGCGCTCCTGGAGCTCCGGCGAAAGCCGGGGCTGGCGGGCTGCGGCGCTGCCTTGCTGGCCGGCGGAATCCGGCTGCGACTTGCGCTCTTCCTCCATCAGCTCCTCAAGCTGCTTCTCGCGGCCTTCGATGAAAGCGACCAGGCGCCGCACGTCAGGGTGGGAATCCGTATAGCTTTCGCGCATCACCCGCAGCGTGTTCCTGGCGCGCTCGATCTCCCTATGCAGCTCGGCGATGCGCGGGTTGCGCTGCGCGGCTGCGGCGGGTGTTTCGGCAGGCGGCGGTTGCATGAGCGAGGCCATCTGGTCGCGCAGATCGCGGAGCTGGGTTTCCAGTTGCAGCTTGTCCTGCTGCGCGCGGCTGAGCTGCCCGGTGGTGGCCTGGATGGCGGACTCGAGGCTGGAAAGCCGGGTCAGGATCATCTGGGACTGCTCGGGCAGCTCGCCGAAGTACTTCGACTTGAAGACGGCGATCTTCGCATCCAGCTCGTCGAGTTCCCGTTTGGCCGCCTCGTACTGGTCGGAAAGAAAGAGAGTCGTCTGCCGGGAGCTGTTCAGGCGGCTTTCGATGCTCTGTTTGGTGAACCGGTCGATCAGCTCGGCGCAGATCTTCTGGGCCAGGCGCCGGTCGGAGTAAACGAAGCTGACGGTGAAGACGTGGTACTGCGGGGAGCCGGAGCGGGAGATGGACTGGATATTCTCGATGCCGATGGAGCGGCGCATCCTGTCGATGACGTCCTCCATGGGAAGGCGCTTGCGGTCGTCCGGGTACAGGTTGTAGGTCTGGATGAGGTTTTGGAGGCTCGAGCGGGTGATGATCTCCTGGGCGATGGCGTTGATCCGCGTCGTCATCTCCTCGTTGACATTGCCCGGGACGAACCGCGCCGGCACCTGGGGCGGGGCGATGCGGATCTTGCCTCGGGCGACGTAGGAGTCCTCCCAGAGGAAGGCGGTGATCACGCCGAGAACCAGGCCGAGGTAGGCCGGGCCGAGGATCCAGGAACGGTGCCGGCGAAGGATGTCGATGTAGTCTTCGAAGTCCAGCGCTCGGCGGGGAACGGAAAGGGGCGGTTCCGTCTGCGGCAGCAGCGTCGGGGCGGTGGTCGTGGACATGATGACTCCTCGGCAGGCTCAGGGGACGAAGATATGGTCGCCGTCCTGGAGGAAGATGTTTTGCTCGAGCTTCTTCCCCTTGATCACTTCGTTGTAGTTGAATTTCAGCCGCTGCGTGCCGCGCATGATGACGATCTTGTTCCTCTTCGCCCACGGGCCCAGCCCGGCGCTGCTCAGCGCCTGAAGGACCGTGGTGGGCGTCACCAGCGGCACGGGGCCGGAATGCAGGACGTTGCCGGAGATGTAGTACCGCTTGCTCCGCACGTCGAGGACGGAGACGATCACCTCCGGCTTGGTCAGGAACTTGCTCAACGCCTCGGCGATTTTCTGCCCCAGCTGCTCCGGCGTCAGCCCGGCGGCCTGGATCTCGCCGGCCAGCGGCATGGTGATCATGCCGTCCGGGCGCACGACGACGTTGCCGCTCAGTTCGGCTTCGCGCCAGACGCGGATGCCGAGCACGTCCTCCACGCCGATTTTGTAGGTTTTCGGATCCACGGGAGCGGCCAGGTCGAGGCCCTGGCCCGGCGCCTGCTGGCGCGATGCGGCTGGCGCGGCGGCCGGCTGCGGCGCTTGCGGCGCCTGCGCCGGCAACGACGCGGGCAAAAACGCGGCAACGGACAACACCAGCAGCCAGCAGTGCGAAATGGAATTCTTCATGACCTCTACTCCTCCGACTGCGGCACGCCAACCCGGCACGGGATGAATGCCGCCGAAAGCCGCCCGGAGGAAACGGCATTTTGCGCGCTTCATCCGGATGCCGGCACTCTTATTCTACAAGACCCGGGCCGTCCGCCCGCCGGGGAAACAGGCGGCCTTTGTCCCATGCCTTTGGTTCCATCCCGCGCGGCATGCTTTCCGCCCCGGCCCGGAACCGGGGTTCTGGAACCAAAGTCCCGGCTCCACATCCAAAAAAACTGCGATGCGCTATTTCCTGATGAAGACGGATCCTTCCACATATTCGGCCGCGGATCTCGAGCGCGAGGGCCGCACCGTATGGGACGGGGTGACCAACCCGCAGGCGGTGCGGTTCATTCGCGAGATGAAGAAAGGCGACCGCGCGTTTCTCTACCACAGCGGGGGCGAGTCCGCCATCGTCGCGCTGGCGAAAATCGTCTCGGCGCCGCGCCCGGATCCCGGCAACCCGAAATCCTGGGTGGTGGATGTCGAGTTCCTGCGCCGCATCGAGCCGCCGGTGACGCTCAGGGAAATCAAACAGAGCGGGCTGTTCGACGGCTGGGCGCTGGTGAGGCAGGGGCGGCTGTCCACCATGGACGTGCCAGATGCGTTTCTCGACTGGATGCGCAGCCGCTATCCCGCGTTGAAGTTGTAGCCGGCGGCGCGCAGCATCCGGTAGACGCGCGAGACCGGCAGACCAACGACGTTGAAATAGCAACCCTCGATGCGCTCGGCAAAGCGCGAGGCCAGCCCCTGGATGGCGTAGCCGCCGGCCTTGTCGAGCGGCTCGCCGGAGCGGGCGTACGCGGCGATCTCCTCATCCCGCAGCGGGATGAACCAGACGCGCGTTTCCTCGGCGGCCGTCCAGACGCGGCCCGCGTGGCGGAGGCAAACGCCGGTGAGCACCGCGTGATCGCGGCCGTGCAGCAGGCGCAGCATCCGTTCGGCTTCTTCAGCCGAATGCGGCTTGCCGAGGATCGCCCCGTCGACCACGACCGTCGTGTCGGCAGCGAGCACGAACTCTTCCGGCGCGGCCTGCACGGCTTCCGCCTTCTCGCGCGCCAGCCGCAGCACATATTGTTCCGGACTCTCCCCTTCGAGCGGCTGCTCGTCGATATCCGCCGGCCGGACCTCGCAGGCGATGCCCGCATTGGCCAGCAGCTCGCGCCGGCGAGGGGACTGCGATGCAAGAACGACCATCGGCTTGCCAGCGTAGCACGGGCGGCGCTTCTTTTGCGGCAGCACGGAGGGTTTGCAGGAAATCCCGAGGGTGTGTTGCCGCCGCGATGGTCCGCCGGGTTACAACGGGAGGGCGCGGCCGGCGCTGCCGCGCATGCTAAAATCGCGAGGGATTGGCCATGGAACGGGCGGGCCGGTTGTTGGCATCTTCGAAGAGCGCGCGGCGCCATCTGTCCGCCGAAGAGCTGGCGCTGGCTGCGTGGCCGGCGGCGGCGGGGCCGAAGGCGGCGCGCCACACGCGGGCGGTCCAGTTGCGGGGCGATGTGCTGGTGGTGGAAGTCGGCGACGAGCTCTGGCGGCGGAACCTGGAGCTGCTGAGCCGGCAGATTCTCGCCAACCTGGCGTCGCTGCTCGGCTTCACGGCGCCGAAGGCCGTCGAGTTCCGGCTCGCGCCGCCGCGGCGGCCGGTGCTAAGCGTGGGCAGCGGGGAAGGCTTTCGGCTGGCGCCGCCGCAGCAGGCCGACGAGGCGGCGCGCATCGAGGATCCCGGCCTGCGCCGCGTTTATCTTCTTTCGAAACGAAAGGCGCTGGCATCGTGAAGATCACCGAACAGGAAGTCCGCTACGTGGCCGCGCTGGCGCACCTCGAGCTCGGGCCGGACGAGATCCGGCGCATGACGCACGAGCTGGACCAGATCCTGGCCTACATGGACCGGCTGCGGGAGCTCGACACGGAGAACGTCGAGCCGATGGCGCAGGTGCTGTTCCCGGGCAGCGAGAACGCCACCCTGCGCGAGGACGAGCCGCGCGCGCCGCTGCCGCACGAGGAGGCGCTGGCCAACGCGCCCGCCGCGGGCGCGGGCCAGTTCAAGGTGCCGCGGGTGATTGAACGCTGAAGGGGCGGGCATGGATCTTCGCACGGCGACCATCGGTTCGATCCGCTCGGCGCTGGCCAGGCGCGAGGCGAGCGCGCGGGAGATTGCGCAGGAAGCCCTGAGGATCGCGCGCGAGGAGAACCCGAAGACGAACGCCTGCCTGACGCTGGCCGAGGAGCGAGCGCTGGCCGCGGCGGCGCGCGTCGACGAAGCGCTGGCGCGGGGCGAGGACCCGGGTCCGCTGGCCGGCGTGCCCGTGGCCGTCAAGGACAACATCGTGACGCGCGGCCTGCGCACCACCTGCGGCTCGCGCCTGCTGGCGGAATTCGTGCCGCCGTACGACGCCACGGCGGTCGAGCGGCTGGAGGCCGCCGGCGCGCTGGTGATCGCCAAGACGAACCTGGACGAGTTCGCGATGGGCTCGTCGAACGAAAATTCCGCCTTCGGGCCGGTGCGCAACCCTGTGGCGCCGGACCGCGTGCCTGGCGGCAGCTCCGGCGGCTCGGCGGCGGCGGTGGCGCAGGGCATTGCGGTGGCGGCGCTCGGCTCGGACACGGGTGGCAGCATCCGCCAGCCGGCCAGCTTCTGCGGCGTGGCCGGCCTGAGCCCGACCTACGGGCGCGTTTCCCGCTACGGGCTGGTGGCCTTCGCGTCGTCCCTGGACCGCATCGGGCCGCTGGCCCGCACGGTGCGCGACGCGGCGCAACTGCTCGAAGCCATCGCCGGCCGGGACGAGCGCGACTCGACCAGCGCCTTCGCGCCCGTGCCGGACTACGAAGCGGCGATGAGCGGCGATGTGCGCGGGCTGCGGCTCGGGCTGCCGCGCGAGTATTTCGAGGGGCTGGCCGGCGGCACCGCGGCGCAGATGGAGAAGGCGCGCGCGCTGCTGGCCTCGCTCGGGTGCGAGCTGCGCGAGATCAGCCTGCCGCACACGCCCTGGGCGGTGCCGTGCTATTACATCATCGCCACGGCGGAGGCCAGCTCCAACCTGGCCCGCTATGACGGCGTCCGCTACACCTGGCGCGCGCCGGATGCCGCGACGCTGGCCGAGATGTACGCGAGAACGCGCGGGCAGGGCTTCGGGGCCGAGTGCAAGCGGCGCATCATGCTGGGCACCTATGTGCTGAGCGCGGGCTATTACGATGCGTACTATCTGAAGGCGCAGAAGGTGCGCACGCTCATCACGCGGGATTTTCTGGCCGCCTTCGAACAGGTGGATGCCATTCTCGCGCCGGTGAGCCCGTTTCCGGCGTTCCGGCTCGGCGAGAAGCTGGACGACCCGCTGCAAATGTATTTGTCCGACATTTTCACGATCACCGCGTCGCTGGCCGGGCTGCCGGCCATCAGCGTGCCCTGCGGCCGCACGCCCGAAGGGCTGCCCGTGGGTCTTCAGCTGATCGCGCCCCATTTCGGCGAGCCGCTGCTGTTCCGGATCGGGGATGCTTTCGAGCGCGCCGGCGGCGGCAGCCTTTGAGGGAAAGCGCGGCGGGCGCGCCGCATTTTCTACAATGGAGAACGAAATCCGCGGCTTCCGGCCAAGGAAGCCGCATCCGAACGACTGCTTCGTTCATCTGGGATAGCTGAAGGAGTTTCACTGAAAATGCCGTTCACTCTGCCTCCGCTTCCGTACGCATACGACGCGCTCGAGCCTTATATCGACGCGCGCACGATGGAGATCCACCACACCAAGCACCACGGCGCCTACGTCGACAACGTCAACAAGGCGCTGGCGACCGCGCCGGAGCTGGCCAACAAGAGCATCGAGGAGCTGCTCGCCAACAACCTCGCCATCGTCCCCGAATCGATCCGCACGGCCGTGCGCAACAACGGCGGCGGCCACTGGAATCACTCGCTGTTCTGGGAGATCATGGGGCCGAAGAAGGGCGGCGAGCCGACCGGGCTGCTGGCCAAGGCCATCCAGCGCGTCTTCGGCGACTTCAACCAGTTCAAGGAGAAGTTCGCCGCCGCCGGAATGGGCCGCTTCGGCTCCGGCTGGGCGTGGCTGATCATCGGCGACCGGGGCCTGGAAATCATCTCCACGCCGAACCAGGACAACCCGCTGATGGAGAACAAATTCGCCATCATCGGCCTGGACGTGTGGGAGCACGCCTACTACCTGAAGTACCAGAACCGGCGCGCCGAATACATCGCCAACTGGTGGAACGTGGTGAACTGGGAGAAAGCCGAGGAGCGTTTCCGGCTCCAGGAGTATTCGAAGCAGTTCGCCGGCGGCGCAGCCTGAGCGGCCTGCGTTTGGCTGCATAATGGGCTTGAGCAGGCCCTGAAGCGAATGCACGAGGAATTTCTCCGCCGCGCCATCCGGCTTGCCGTGGAAAACGTCAGGCAGGGGCGCGGCGGCCCGTTTGGGGCGGTCATCACGGCCGGCGGCGAGATCATCGCCGAAGGCGCCAATCACGTCACCACGGACCTCGACCCGACGGCGCACGCCGAAATCGTCGCCATCCGGGCCGCCTGCCGCAAGCTGGGCCGCTTCGACCTCCGCGGCGCGGCGATCTATTCTTCCTGCGAGCCGTGCCCGATGTGCCTCGGCGCCATCTACTGGGCGCGGCTCGACGCGCTGTATTACGCCGCCGGGCGCGGGGACGCCGCGCAGGCGGGATTCGACGACAGCTTCCTTTACGAGCAGTTCGCGCTCGAGGAGGCGCAGCGGGCCTTGCCCACGTGCCGCATTGCGCTGGCCGAGTCCGCCGAGCCCTTCGCGGCCTGGCTTGCCAGCGCGCACCGCATCCCCTACTGATCCGGAGTTCCCATGCTGGTTGTCACTTCGCACACGTTGCAGGGCTGGAGGATCCAGCGCTACCACGGGCTGGTGAGCGGCGAGGCGATTCTCGGCGCCAACATCTTCAAGGATTTCTTCGCGGGCATCCGCGACATCGTCGGCGGCCGCTCGGCCGCCTATGAAGGCGAGCTGCGCAAGGCCAAGCGGCTCGCCCTCGACGAGATGTGCGACGAGGCGCGCTCGATGGGCGCCAACGCCGTCATCGCCGTGGATCTCGACTATGAGACCATCACGGGCTCGCACGGCGGCGGCATGCTGATGGTGACCGCGTCCGGCACGGCGGTGACGATCGCGCCCGGCGAGCCGGCCGATTCGCGGTAAGATCGTTGGCAACCGCAGATGGGCGCACATCTGGAGCTGCGCAATCTCGTCAAACAGTACCCGGGACATACGGCGCTGGCCGGACTTTCGCTCGGGATCCGCGCAGGCGAGTTCTTCGCGCTGCTCGGCCCTTCGGGCTGCGGCAAGACGACGACGCTGCGGCTGATCGCCGGCTTCGAGCAGCCCACCAGCGGCGAGATCCTGCTGCGCGGCGCGCGGCTCGACCCTCTGCCTCCTTACCAGCGCAACGTCTCCACCGTGTTTCAAAGCTACGCGCTGTTCCCTCATCTGACCGTGCGGGAGAACATCGAGTTCGGGCTTCGCTACCGCAACGGCCAAGCCGCGCGGCGCGCGGTGGACGAGTGCGTGGAGATGCTCGGCCTCGGCGACAAGCTGGGGCGCTACCCGCGGCAGCTGTCCGGCGGGGAGAAGCAGCGCGTGGCGCTGGCGCGTTCGCTGGTGCTGCGGCCGGACGTGCTGCTGCTCGACGAGCCGCTGTCGGCGCTCGATCCGAACCTGCGCAAGCAGGTTCGCGGCGAGCTGCGCGCGTTGCAGCGGCGCGTCGGCATCACCTTCGTCTTCGTGACGCATGACAAGGAGGAGGCGCTGTCGCTCGCGGACCGCATCGCGCTGTTGCGCGGCGGCCGGTGCGAGCAGCTCGGCACGCCGCAGGATCTGTACCTGCGCCCGCGGACGCGCTTTGCGGCGTCGTTTCTCGGCCCGGTGAACTGGATCGGGGACGTCGGCCTGCGGCCTGAGGCCACGCTCGTGCAGGCCGCGCCGCCGCCGCCGGATTCGCCGGCGCTGGCGGCGCGGGTGCGCGCGGCGTTGTTCCTCGGCAACTGCCTGCACGTGGAAGCCGAGGTGGAGGGCGGCTGGCGCGTGCTGGCCGAGGTCTCCCGCTTCAACGGGAGCTACGAGCCGGGCCAGCCCGTCTACGTCACCTGGCGGCCCGAGGACGAGATCCGCGTGCGGGAATGAAGGGCCGGCTGCGCACTCTCGCTCTGGCGCCGGCGGCCGCGCTGCTGGCGGCCACCGTCGGCTTCCCGTTCCTCATCCTGGCCGCTTACGCCTTTCTGAGCCGCGGCGCCTATGGCGGGGTGATGCCGCCCTGGACGCTGGAAAACTGGCAGCGCTTCGCCGACCCGCTCTATGCGGGCATCCTCGCGAGGTCGTTCCTGGTGGCCGCCGTTTCCACCGCTCTCTGCCTGGTTCTCGGCTTCCCGCTGGCGCTGTTCCTTGCCCGCGCCGGGCGCTGGAAGAACCTGCTGCTGGCGCTCGTCATGCTGCCCTTCTGGACCAGCCTGCTGGTGCGAACCTACGCCTGGATGTTTCTGCTGCGCGACACGGGGCTGGTCAACACAATCCTGTTGCGCGCCGGGCTGACGAGCGAGCCGCTGCCGCTGCTGTACAACTGGGGCGCGGTGGTGCTGGGGCTGGTGTACGCGCATCTGCCCTTCATGGTGCTGCCGCTGTACGCGGCGCTGGAGCGGCAGGAGCCGCATCTGCTGGAGGCCGCCGCCGACCTGGGCGCGCGCGAATGGCAGGCGTTCTGGCGCGTGACGCTGCCGCTGGCGGCCCCCGGCATCCGCGCTGGCGTGCTGCTGGTCTTCATCCCCTGCCTGGGCGCGTTCCTCATTCCCGACCTGCTTGGCGGCGGCAAAACGATCCTCGCCGGGACGCTGATCCAGAACCAGTTCACGGCGTCGCGGGACTGGCCGTTTGGCTCGGCCGTTTCGCTGGCGCTGATGGCGGCGGTGCTCGCGCTCCTGTGGCTCGAGGTGCGCCGCCGGAAGGAGCCGCTGCTGTGAGGCGGGCGGTCGTGCTGGCGGCGCTGCTGGCGCTGTTCTTCCTGCATGCGCCGCTGCTGGTGCTGGCGCTGTTCAGCTTCAACGCGGGGCGGTTCACCGTGTGGGAAGGATTCTCGCTGCGCTGGTACGCGGAGGCCTGGCAGGACGCGCGGCTGGTGGAGGCGGCCGGCAACAGCCTGCTGATCGCCGCCGCCGCCACGGCCGCCGCCACCGCGGCGGGCACGTTGTGCGCGTGGGGCCTGTGGAAGCGCGAGTCGCGCGTGCTGATGCTGGGGATGTCGCTGTCGCTGGTGACGCCGGAGATCGTCACCGGCGTGGCGCTGCTGGCGCTGTTTCAATGGCTGTTCCGCTTCGGCGGCTTCCAGCTCGGGCTGCACACGGTGATTCTGGCGCACACGAGCTTCTGCCTGGCGTTTGTCGTGCTGGTGGTGCTGGCGAGGCTGCGCACGATGGACGCGGCGCTCGAGGAGGCCGCCATGGATCTCGGGGCGACCGAGTGGCAGGCGTTCCTTCGCGTCACGCTGCCGAACCTGCTGCCCGCGGTGCTGTCGGCGGCGCTGCTCGCCTTCACCATTTCGTTCGACGATTACGTGATCACGTCTCTTGTGGCGGGCGTGGACACCGAGACGCTGCCGATAGTGCTCTACGCGATGGCGCGGCGCGGCGGCTCGCCGGTGGTGAATGCGATCTCGACGGCCGTGGTGTTCCTGCTCGGCGCGGGCATCCTGGCGGCCGAAGCGCTGAGGAAGCCCGAATGAGGCGCCGCTCGCTGCTCTTCTTTCCCGCCCTTTCCGGCCTTGCCGGCTGCTTGCGGCCGCAGCGGCCGAGGCTCAACGTGTTCAACTGGTCCAACTACACGGCGCGCGACACGCTGCCGCGCTTCGAGCGCGAAACCGGCATCCGCGTGCGCCTGGGCGCGTACGAGTCCAACGAGGAGATGCTGGCGCGGGTCTTCAGCGGCAACAGCGGCTGGGATGTGGTCTTCCCGTCGAACTATTTCATCGGGCCGATGCGCGAGCTCGGGCTGCTCGCCCGGCTCGACCACCGCCGCCTCGGCCGCCTCGGCCAGATCGAGCCGCGCTTCGCGCAGCCGGCCTGGGACCGGGGGCTGGAGGTCTGCGTGCCGCTGTATTGGGGCTCGAGCGGGATTCTCGCCAACCCGCGCCTGGCGCCCGCCCCCTCGCGCTATGCCGACCTTTGGGAGCTGCGTTACGCGCGGCGCATCACCATGCTGGACGACCCGGCCGAGGTCTACGGCGCGGCGCTGCTGAAGCTCGGGCTGCCGCTGAACGCCTCCGGCCCGGAGCTCTTGCAGCGGGCCCACGGCGAGGCGCTGCTGCAAAAGCCGCTGCTGCGCGCCTACCTGAACGCCGAGGCGCGCGACCTGATGGCCGCCGGCGAGCTGGCCGCCTGCCAGACCTGGGCCACCACCGCGCAACAGGCCATCAGCGCCGCGCCGCATCTCAGGTTCGTCTACCCTGCGGAAGGCTTCGCGCTGTATGCCGACTGCGGCGCGATCCTGCGCGAGTCGAAACGAAAAGACCTGGCGCACCTGTTTCTCGACTATCTGCTGCGCGCCGACGTGGCGGCGGAGATCGCCGCCGAAACGTGGACGGCGACCGCGGTGGCCGCCGCAAGACAGTTGCTGCCGCCGGCGGTCCGGGCGATGGAAACGCTGTTCCCCGGCGAAGAAACCTTGCAGCGCGGGCAGTGGTTCGAGCCGCTTCCGCCAGCGGCGCAGCGGCTGCGCGACAGGCTTTGGACGAAGCTGAAGTCGTCCTGAGCTCTTTGTGGACAGGCGGCGCCGCGCACGGCTAGACTTGGGAATCAGCCATGGAAGATGCAACCCTCGGCGGAGCGGGCAGCCCGCAGCCCGCGGTGTCTTACAGCCGGATCACTCCGGAAGGGTCCTGGCTGGTCCGCCGCATCTGCGCCGTGCTGGTCAGCGCGTGGCTCGGCGGCATGGTGCTGGTTTCGCTGGGCGCGCCGGCCGTTTTCCGCGCCGGGGAGGTGGTGGTGCGGCACCCGGCGCCGCCGCATGCGTCCTTGCTGCGGCAGATCCCGGCGGAGCAGATGCGCGATTTTCTCCGCTATCACGCCGGGGAAGCCAACAACCAGATGTTCGCCGTCTGGGGCACAATGCAGGTCGTCTACGGCGCCGCGCTGTGCGTGTTGCTGCTGTTTTTCACGAATGTGGGCAAGACGCGGCTGGGGCTGGCAGGCGCTCTGCTGTTGCTTGCGCTGTTCATGAAGCTTTATCTGATTCCCGCCATTGCGGAGACGTCGCGGCTGTTCCGCGCCGGCGGCCTGGCGGACGTGGGGCGGCGGTTCCAGCTTCTTCACGGCGCCTTTGCGGCGTTCGAGGCCGCTTCAGCGATTCTCGGCCTGGCGCTTCTTTGGCTGCTTCTTGGCGGGAGCCGGAGCGCCGGCCGCAGGCGAAGCGCCGGCTGAGCCGCCGCCGGCCAGCTCGACGTGGTCGATGATGCCGATGACGGCGGCGTCGATCGGCGCCAGCTTGTGCCCCACCGCGGTGAAGGCGGCGTAGCCATCGGTGGTCACCAGAACTTTTTCGCCGATGCCCGCGCTGACGCTGTCGAGCGCGACCATGGGCGCGCCGCGCTCGCTGCCGTCGAGATTCAGCGGCTGCACGAGCAGGATCTTGCGGCCCTCGTGGGAAGGGTGTTTCTGCGTGGCGGTCAGGTCGCCGACGACGCGCGCGATCAGCATGGGGGCTCCTGCTTCTTGCCGAGGTGGATTTCATCCACGATGCCGACGATGGTGGCGTCGCTGGCGACCTCGGCCGGCAGAAACGGGAAGGAGGCTTCGCGGCCGCGGACCCAGTAGATGAGCTCTCCGGCCCCGGCGCCGGTGCAGTCGGTGCAGACGAGCGGCTTGCCTGCGGGGGTGAGATCGGGCCGGATGGGCTGGACAACGAGCAGGCGGTGCGACTCGAGGCCCGGGTTTTTCACGCTGGCCCAAACCTTGCCGATCACGCGTCCGAGCTGCATGGCGCGCCCCGCCTCTCAGCCTGCCTCGTCGAGCGAGACGGCGTCGACAATGCCGACGATGACGCAGTCGACCGGCTTGTCCTTGCAGCCCTCGGCCATGCGGGCGCTGCTGCCGGAAACGGTGATGACCAGTTCGCGGAAGCCCGCGCTGACCGTGTCCACCGCCACCAGGTAGCCGGACTCTTCCTTGCCGTCCGGCGTGACAGGCTTCACGATGAGCAGCTTGTGCCCCTCAAGACGCGGGTCCTTCCGCGTGGCGACAACCGTTCCGACGACGCGGCCGAGCGTCATGGCAGGAACACCGCCCGCGGCTTACTTCGACGACTTGCCGATGGGCAGGACGTCTTCGAGGCTCGGGTGCGGGCGCGGAATGACGTGCACGGCCACCAGCTCGCCCACGCGGCGCGCCGCGGCCGCGCCGGCGTCGGTGGCGGCGCGCACGGCGGCCACGTCGCCGCGCACCAGCGCCGTCACGTAGCCCGAGCCGATCTTCTCCCAGCCGACCAGAGTCACCTTGGCGGCTTTCACCATCGCGTCGGCGGCTTCAATCATGGCCACCAGGCCGCGCGTTTCGATCATTCCCAATGCTTCACCCATGCGCAATTCCTCTCTGCTCGTTTCCCGGGTCCGCGCGCCTTGCCGCGCGCGGAGGCGAACTCGCCGCACAGCCGCAAGGCGGCCATGCGTGCTTCTGATTTTACCCATGTTGCGGCTGGGCGTGCAGGGCGCAAGGGAAGCCTGCGTGTGAAGTGTTGACATCTGCGCGGCCCAGAACCGGCGTCGGAGGAGCCAGAATAGGATGAGGGCCAAGGCGCAACTGTGATTACCCGAATCGAAGCACGGGGCTATCGAAGCCTGAGATGCATTGCCTGCCGGCTGGAGCGAAAGCAGATTCTCGTAGGAGGCAACGGCAGCGGCAAGACCACATTCCTGGACGTGTTTGCGTTCCTGTCGGATCTCGTCAGCGACGGCTTCGACGCCGCCTTCGGCACAAGGACCAGACAGCCCCTGGACCTCTTTTGGATGCGGCAGCCGGGCGCCTTCGAAATCGCAATCGAGGCGCGCATTCCCGAGACGCTCCGGCCAGCAGAGGCTGTCTATGAACACATCCGGTACGAGTTGAGCGTGGAGATCGGCGGGGGAACATCGGAACCGGAAATCCGGGAAGAAAGTGCGCTGCTTCTGTCCCCGGCTGCTCGCGCCCATTCCCGTGACGAGCAGCCCGAGCTTTTCCCGCGCGACATCACACCGCCCCAGACGATTCTTCTGCCGAAAAAAAGGAAGGGCATCCGGACGGTCTTTCGCAAATCGCCGGAGGGCAATGACAACTATTATTCCGAACGGGACAAGAAGGCGGGCAAGGGCTGGTTTCCATCCTTCCGGCTCGGGCCGAAGAAATCCGCCTTCCACAACCTCATGGACGATCCGGAACGCTTCCCCGCAGCCACTTGGCTTCGTGAGCGGCTGCGCGCCGGCGTGCAACGCACCATGCTGAACAGTCTTGCGATCAGGAACCCGAGCCCGCCCGGTTCGGGAAGCAAGTTCAGGCCCGATGGATCGAACCTCCCATGGGCAGCGAGGTCACTAAAAGAGAACCAGCCAGAACGCTTCAGCCAATGGGTGGCGCACGTTCGCACGGCCATCCCTGATCTTGAAGACATCCGCATCGTTGTCCGGGAGGAGGATCTCCATGCTTACCTTGTCGTCCGCTACAAGGGCGGGCTGGAGGTGCCGTCGTGGACCGTGTCCGACGGGACGTTGCGGCTTATGGCGCTCACAATTCTGCCTTACCTGCCCGTTGATGACGACCTGTTCCTGATTGAAGAACCCGAAAACGGCATCCACCCCACGGGCGTTGAAACCGTATATCAGTCCCTCAGTTCCGTCTACCGGGGACAGGTGTTGCTCGCCACGCACTCCACAGTGCTGCTTGCACTCGCGAAGCCGGAAGACTTGCTCTGCTTTGCAAAGACACCCGGGGGCGCAACCGACGTCATCCGCGGAGATGAGCACCCGGTGTTGCGTGACTGGAAGAAGGACGTCAGTCTGGCTGATTTGTTGGCGGCGGGGATTCTTGGATGAAGCAGGGGGCGCGTTTGGACCTGATCGTGCTGGCCGCCGACAAGGACGCATCCGAAGCGTTGCGGGGGGTGCTGGATTCTGTCGAGAAGAAAGAGCGCTGCCGCAGGCCCAAATACAAGATCATCTCTGCGCCGGTGCATGACAATCAGGCCCGGACAAAGGCCCATGAACTCTTGCGGCCTTACCTGAACCAGGCCGACCACGCGCTGGTGGTCTTTGATCGGGAAGGCTGCGGGGCCGAGAATCAGCCCCGTGAGGAACTGGAGGCGGAGGTGCTGGGCCGGCTTGAATCCAATGGCTGGCAGGGACGGAGCGCCGTGATCGTGATCGATCCTGAACTTGAAGCGTGGGTGTGGGGCCGCTCCAGGATGTTGGAAACGGTGCTCGGATGGCACGGACGGGTGCCAGGGCTAAGAGACGTTCTGGACGAAGAGGGCTTTCTGCCACAGGGTGAGTTCAAACCACGGCGTCCCAAAGAAGCGATGGAATTCGCGCTCGGGCAAGCTGAAGTGCCCCGGTCTTCTTCAATTTTCTACCAACTGGCCACTCAGGCAAGCTGGAGAGGGTGCAGGGATGCCTCGTTTAACAAGTTGATCGCGACACTCAAGGAGTGGTTCCCTTCTTGAGGAGGGGCGCTCTGCTACACTCTTGGCCAGAGGAGCTTCTCAACACATGAAACACTGGATTCTTTTCGGAACCTCTTTTGCCCTCGCCGCAGTGATGACCGTGGGCGCGCAGCCGAAGCAGCGCGTCAGCCCGCATGAAACCACCACCGCCGTGATCGCCGGAAAGAAAATCACCATTGAATATGGCCGTCCCTACGTGAAGGGCCGCAACGTCTGGGCCGAACCCATCGCCCCCTACGGCAAGGTGTGGCGCACCGGCGCCGACGAGGCGACCAAGCTCACCACCGAGGCCGACCTGATGATCGGCTCGCTCCATGTCCCGGCCGGCAGCTATGCGCTGTTCACCATCCCCGGCGAGAAGGAGTGGACGCTGATCCTCAACAAGGAGGCCAACCAGTGGGGCGCCTTCCAGTACGACGCAAACAAGGACCTCGGCCGCGTGAAAATGAATGTCCGCAAGCTGTCGAGCCCCGTCGAACAGCTCACCATTTCGGTCGAGTCCTCCGGCGGCAACCGCGGCGTGCTGAAGATCGCCTGGTCGGACACGGAAGCCAGCGTGCCCGTGATGGTTCACTGAGACCCAACCCTCAGCCGCCTCCCGAAAGACGCCGGCGCGTGGCTGGCGTCTTTCTTTTTCTCCGCCCTGCCTTTTGCCGGATCGCGAGATGCCACCACGGCGCTCCCGCTGCGCTTGTCATGATCCTGTAACTCTTTCGAGGCATTCCCGTGGCGGAGCATTTGCAAAATGTTCAAGCTCTTTTCATTGATTTTTCACATGGGGCTGGTTTGCTGGTAGAGGCTACGGAAGCACCTGCCAGCAATGCGTAAAGTCATCTTCTGTTCTCTTGCCTGCCTCTGCGCCGTTGCCATGGCGCAAACGCAGCCGCGCGGCACTCTCGCCGGCGATGTCATCGACGGCACCAACGGTCAACCGGTCCCCAGGGCAAGCATCACCATCGTTGCCGATCCCCCCATTCAGCTTCGCTCGGATGAGTACGGCAAATATCGCGTCGAATTGCCGCCGGGGCGCTATCGCGTTGTCGTGCAGGCTCCGAAATTTCTCGACGCGGCCATCGACACTGTGGAAGTGAAGGCGGGAGAGACCGCCGACGGCACCGTGGTTCTGGCGGCGGCGTCGCAGGTCACCAAAGTCGACGTTCAGGAAACTGTCTCTCCGGTGGCCGCCACTGCGGAGTCGATGCTGCAAGAGCGGAAGCTCGCCGCCACGGTCACCGATGGCCTGTCGGCGGAGGAGATCCGCCAGACGGTGGCCTCCGATGCCGCGGGCGCCCTGCAAAAAGTCACGGGCGTGTCGGTGGTCGATTCGGGCTACGTGTATGTGCGCGGGCTGGGGGAGCGCTACAGCTCGACCATGCTGAACAATTCACTGATCCCGACCACCGAGCCGGAGAAGCGTGTGGTTCCGCTGGATCTGTTCCCCGCCGCGCTGATCGAATCGATCCGCGTGGTCAAGAGCTACACGCCCGACCTGCCAGGCGAGTTCTCGGCCGGCGTGGTGCAGCTTTCCACGGTGGACTTCCCCACGCAGCCGGTGCTGAAGGTGTCCATGACGATGGGCTACAACAGCGCGACCACGCGCAAGCGTTTCCTGTCCTACCCCGGCGGGCGCACCGACGTGTTCGGCTTCGACGACGGCACGCGCGCGTTGCCGGCCGCCGTGCCCGCCGACCAGCGGATCATCCCCGGCCGCTTCACCCCGGCGCAATTGCAGGCGATCGGCCGGTCATTTGCCAACAACTGGGAGCCGTCGCTCATTGAGCAGATGCGGCCGCAGCAAAGCTACTCCGTTGTGGGCGGCAACACGTTCAAGCGCGTGGGCGTTGTCGGCGCGCTGACCTTCACCAACCGCCCGCAGAACCAGGCCGAGGTCCAGCGCTTCATCCGCATGGGCGGCGGCAAGCCGCTCGTGTTCACCAACTACGAAGACTTCAATGTGGGCAACGAGGCCATCCGGCTCGGCGGCGTGCTGAACGTGGCCTTCAAGCTGAGCGCGAACAACAAGCTGGTGGTGCGCAACACGCTGACGCGGGACGCCGACAAGGAAGCGCGCGAGTTCCGCGGCTACGACGGCTCCAATGACAGCACGCTCTGGTCGCAGCGGCTGCGCTGGGTGGAGCGCTCGCTGCTGTCCAACAGCATTGAGGGGACGCATGCGCTGGTCGACCACGGCAACTGGAATTTCCGCTGGCAGTTCACCACAGCCGAATCGCGGCGGGACGAGCCGGACATGCGGGAGGTGATCCGCGGCCAGCTCGACGACGGCCGCTGGGCGTTCGCGGCGCTTTCCAGCTCCGGCATGCGGTTCTCCAACGGGCTGAAAGAAAGGCTTTACGAGCCTCTGGGCGAAGTGTCGAAGCCGTTTTACCGCGGCTGGCTGACCGGCGCCTTCACGGTGGGTTTCCGCGGCACCTTCCGCCACCGCGACTTCCAGGCGCGCCGGTTCCGCTTCATCCCGGTTCGTTCCACCACGCTGAATCTGTTTGCGCCGTCCAACCAGCTCTTCGCCGCGGAAAACATCCGCCCGGACGGGTTCCAGATCATCGAATTCACGCGCGCCACCGACAGTTACAACGCCGACATGGACATTTATGCCGGCTACGCCATGGTGGACATGAACCTCGGCCCGCGCTGGCGCGTCACCGGCGGCGTGCGCGTCGAGGATGCCGACATCAACGTGGTCACCCTGGATCCGCTGATCCCCAATGCGAAGCCGCAGACGGCATCCCTGGTCAACCGCGACCCGATGCCGGGCGTCAATGTGACCTACATGCTCACGCCGCGGCAGAACCTCCGCGCCGGCTATTCGCGCACGGTTTCCCGCCCCGACTTCCGCGAGCTGTCGCCGTTCGACTTCAACAACGTCTACGGCGGCTTTGTCACGCAGGGCAACCCGAACCTCGTCCGGGCGAAGGTGCAGAACACGGACTTCCGCTGGGAGTGGTTTCCGGGCGGCAACCGGCTGCTGGCGGCCAGCTTCTTTCACAAGGACTTTGACAACCCGATCGAAGTCACCATCCTGCCGTCGAACGACCTGAGGCAGACCTTCGTCAACGCCGCGGGCGCGCGCAACATCGGCTTCGAGATCGAAGGCCGCACCACGCTCTCAGTTCTGTCGCCGCGGCTGCGCGAATGGTTCGTCGGCGGCAACTACACCTTCGTGGATTCCAACATCCGCATCCGCCCGCAGGACAGCATCCTGCTGACGAGCAGGAACCGGCCGCTGATCGGGACGTCCCGCCACATCTTTAACGTGCTGACGGAGTGGAAGAAGCCGCGCTGGCGCTCCGAATCGAGGCTCGATTTCAACTACGTCGGCCGCCGCGTCACCGACGTCGGCACCTTCGGCGTTCCCGATATTTACCAGGAGCCGTTGACGCTCGTCGATTTCAGTTACCGGTTTTATCTCGATGAATCGGGGAAATATTCCATCCGGTTCACCGGGGAAAACCTTGCGGACAATCACTATCATTGGACGCAGGGCGAGTTCACGCAACGCAGTTTCCGCCTGGGCCGCACCTTCACGGTGGGCCTGTCGGTCAACATTTTCTGACTTGGGCGCCGGCCGCCGGCCGGCCAAATCGAGGAAAGGCTAACGAGAGGAAGGAGCAATATGAGGCTATTTACGCGCTTGACGGCAGTTCTTGTAACTGCTTTTTCATGTTTCAGTTACGCTGGCCTGCCAGTCCAAAGGGCCAGCTCGGACCTGGTCGCCCGCGCTGCGGCGTCAGAGGCTTATGAGACCGGCATCGCCGCCTGGATGTGGACGGACAAGGTCTGGTACGGGTTCAATGAAAAAGTGAAGCTGACACTGACGGTCAGGACCTATGGCGAGCGCTATCCTTTCACTCTGGTTGCCTATCTTCAAAACAACCAGACCGGAGAAAAGAAGTATTTGCCCGGCCTTTCGTCGGAAGTGAAGGACATTTTCGGCCGCAGCATCGGCGATTTTCAGCCCGTCGTGGTTCCGGACGTTGAGCGGCAGACGCTGCTCGGCGAGGGCGGATCGCTCGGAGAAGCGCTCGACGCGCCAAACGCGGCCGGGATGCACACGCTGGTGCTCGAGTTCCGCGACTGGAACGGTCTCCGGATCCTGAAGACTCTGTATGCGAAATTCGCCGTGGTCGAGGACATCGTCGACATCACTGGCAACATCGAGTCCGACCGCAGGCTGACCAACAACAAGCTGTACCGGATCAACGGGGTTGTCTTCGTGCGCAACGGGGCGACGCTGACCATCGACCCGGGCACGGTCATCATCGGCCAGCCCGGCTCCGAGCCGCCTTCGGTGCTCGTCATCACCCGCAATGGAAAGATCCGCGCCGAAGGCACGCGCAGCCGCCCGATCATCATGACCTCGGCCCTGCCGTTCGGCGAGCGGAAGCGGGGCGACTGGGGCGGGCTGATTCTGCTCGGCAGAGCGCCGGTGAACGTCGACGGAGGCGAGTTCAACATCGAGGGTCTACCTGCCACAGAGGACAGCAAGTATGGCGGAAACGACCCGGCGCATGACTGCGGCACCCTGCGGTATGTGCGGGTCGAGTACGCCGGTTCGATCTTCGCCCCGAACAACGAGGCGAACTCCTTTACCTGGGGCGGGTGCGGCACGAGGACGGTGGCCGAGTACCTCCAGGCCTCATACGGACTGGACGACTCCTTCGAGTGGTTCGGCGGCACGATGAACGCGCGCTACCTGATCGGCGGGCTGGGCGCGGACGACTATCTCGACTGGCAGCTCGGCTACACGGGCAAGATCCAGTACGGCTTCTTCTACCAGGATGCCGACAACCCGGGCAACCGCGGCATCGAGGCGGACAACAGCGAATACAACCAGGGCGCGTCGCCGCTGTCAAAGCCGACCGTATACAACGTGACCTTCGTCGGCTCGGGAGTCCAGGGCTTCGACGAATCCAACTCGCCGGGCATCTATCTGCGCCGCGGCACCGGCGGCAGCGTGAACAACGCCATTGTGATGCGCTTCTTCAGTCCCGGGCTTCACATCGACGGCTCCGCCACGGAAGCGCAGATCGACAACGGCAACATCACGATGAACGGCATTCTGCTCTGGAACAACAACATCGGCGGAAACGGGGCCGACACCATCGAGGGCCAAGTCCGCTCCGGCGCCTCGACCGCCTTCGCCAAGGGCGAGCGCGGCCAAGGCAAGCAGTTCCTGGTGGCCGACCCGATGCTGCGCCGGCCGTTCGAGGTCAACGACCCGGACTTCCGTCCGATGCCCGGTTCGCCGGCCTTCCGCGCCAACTGGATCCAGCCGCCTGATGACGGCTTCTTCGACCAGTCGGCCCGGTTCCTCGGCGCTGCGGGCGAGGCGAAGTGGTGGGAAGAGTGGACCAACTTCGTCACCGACAAGGCGATCAAGCCTTGAGGCGCTGACACGGCACAGACAGCCGCGCCGACTCCCCCGCCGGGGGGCCGGCGCTTGTGTTTTGCGGCCCGGATTCGATAACGTTGCCTCCGAGGAGTGATCCAGAGAATGCCGGAACTGACACGCAGAGATCTCATCGCGGCTGCGGCCGCAGTTTCCATCCCCGGCGCCCGGGCCGCCTCCGACGGCAAGCTCCGCGCGGGCCTTGTCGGCTGCGGCGGGCGCGGCACGCAGGCTGTGACCGACCTGCTGGTCGGCAATGAAAACGTCGAGCTGGTCGCCATGGCGGACGTCTTCGAGGACAAGCTGGAGACATCGCTGAAGAACCTGCGCGAGGGCCGCGGCCTGAAACGCTATGAAAACATCACCGTGCCCCGGGGCGGGCAGCAGAAGACAATGACGATGGAAGACCTGATGAAGGACGTCCCGTCCCGCATCCAGGTGCCGCCGGAGAACCACTTCGTCGGCTTCGACGCCTACAGGAAAGTGATCGACTCCGGCGTCGACATCGTCATGCTGTGCACGCCGCCGGGCTACCGCCCCATCCACTTCGAGGCCGCCATCCAGGCGGGCAAGCATGTATTCACCGAGAAGCCCGTGGCGACCGACCCGGTCGGCTGCCGCCACTTCATGGCCGCGGCGAAGCTGGCCGAGCAGAAAAAGCTCACCGTGGTGAGCGGCGCGCAGCGCCACGCGCAGCGCGAGTACATCGAAACCGTGGACAGGATCAGGAACGGCGCCATCGGAGAGATCCGCGCGCTGTACTCGCACTACTTCTCCGGCCCCGTGTTCCATGTGCAGAAGCGCGACCCGAACTGGTCGGACTTCGAGTGGCAGCACCGCAACTGGTACAGCTTTGTGTGGATCTGCGGCGACCAGATCGTCGAGCAGCACTTCCACAACATCGACTTCATCAACTGGGTGATGGGGACGCACCCGGTGAAGGTGATCGCCACGGGCGGCATCTCCTGGCGCAAGGGCGACGAGCTGTACGGCAACATTTACGACCACATGGCGTCGGACTTCGAATACCCGGGCGGCATCCGCTACTCGTCGCACTGCCGGCAGTACCCGCAGGGCTGCACGCGCGACGTCAGCGACCTGATTGTCGGCACGAAGGGCGTCAGCAACGGCATGGATCTGGCCTCGGGCAAAGGCATCAATCCTTACGTGCAGGAGCACATCCACCTGGTCAACTCGATCCGCGGCACGGGGCCGTATTTCAACGAGGGCATGATGGTGGCCGAGTCGACGATGACCGCCATCATGGGGCGCGAGTCGGCCTACTCGGGCATCGCCATCACCTGGGACATGATCATGAACTCGCAGCTCGACCTGATGCCCAAGGCGTTCGACTACAAGCTGCAACTCCAGCCGCCGCCGCTGCCGGAGCCGGGCAAGTACAAGTTCGTCTGAAGAAAAAATACCGGGGAACCGCCTTTCGGCGGCTCCCCGGTTTCCCCCATCGCGGAGGAGAAGGATTCAAGGGAGGACAGTGATTCGCCCGAAGACCCCGTGTGGCCCTTTCCTCGCTTGCCCGGAAACGGCAGCCGTGAAGTAGACTGCATTCGGGTCCCCGCCATTGCGGCCATTGCCTGTGATGAGCCCGTATAATCCTTCCAGGGCCACAGGGTTGCCATCGAGGTAGCGCAACATCCCCGCGTAGCGGCCGGTAGCGGGATCAATGGCGTGGATCCTGCCGTCGCCGAGATTTCCCACCAGGAGCGTGTTGCTGAATTCCCCGAAGAAGGATGGCGCCATGGCCATTCCCCAGGGCGCGTTCAACGGCCCGCCGGTGAAGAGACGGCGCAGCAGGTTGCCATCGGCATCGAACACGTTGATGATGCCAGCGCCCTCCACTGCATCTTCCTCGTCGCCGGAAGCTTTCTGCCGGGCGTAAGTGACATACAAGCTTTGTCCGAAGCGCTGGATGTTGAACGGCGCATACCCCGCGGGCAGGTTGGGGTCGCGGAAGCCGCCGCTGAGCTGGATGGGGCGGAACTCGCGGTCGAACGCTTCGATGACCCGGTTTTTGAAATCTGCCGCATACAGCGTCGGGCCCCGGGAGGAGACGCCCAGGGCGAGCCCGGTGTATACGGCGGATGGATTGTCGGCAACGACAACGGCGTTTGTGCGGTCGACGTTCGCGTTCCACGCGGCGATGACACCGCTCTTCGTGGCGAACAGAAAACTGGCGGGCGTGCCCGGAGCGATCTCGAAGCCGGGCGTGCCGTTCCAGACCTGGCCCGTCACCTCGGCCGGGCCGCTTCTTCCTGCGCCCTGGGGGATGCGCACCACCAGGGGGGCATTCACGGGGAAGGGTTCTCCGTTGGAGTTGTACAGGGTGCTGGTCGCCGTGCCCGCGTTTGAAATCCAGAAGGCAGTGGCGGGCCCCAGGGCGATGCCCCATGGAACGGCCAGATTGCTGTCGAGCCGGTCTGCCCAGCCGGGCAGATCGGAGACCAGATGCGCCACATCGTAGGCGGAGGGCCGCGTCCCGAGCGGCGTTGTATCCTCCTGGATTGTCAACGAGGAGGTGTAAATGTAGTCGCCCTGATTGGTTCCATCGCCGTTGGCGGCGTTGCCGGCTACATAGAACGAGACGGATCCGGAACCGGCTGGCGGCGCTGTCCAGTCAAACTCGAAGTCCACGCCATTCCGAATCCCGGTCCTGGTGCCCGGAACCGTGTGCATGATCAGCTGGATCTCATTTCCTGGCGTGCAAGGCTTGGCGGCGCCATTGCCGCAAACAACGCGGGCAAGGTCTCCGGGAGGGATCAGATCTCCGGCCGGCGCGTTGGCGGGATCGCTCGCCAGCCGTGCGGTAAGCTGGAATCCCCACCGTTGCTGATCCGGGTCCCGCAGCTCGACCCGCATCCGGTACGTCATGCCCGGACGGTAGGCTGTTCCGGGGAAAACCACACGGACGCTCCCCTTGCCCGAGTTGAGCGGGAAGCTGTTGTGGCACTGCGTGCAGGCGAGCGGATTGTCGCCCGGCGCCCCGGTCAGCCGCAAGGCGGGACCAAAGCTCCGGGCGGAGGCAGACGCCCCTGCCAAAGCGGCGCAGATCAGGAGAAGACAGGCCTGTTTCATCGGATGAGATCCTCCTTGGGGTTTGTCATCGCAACCGTGATGCTACGCCCCGGAAGCGGCAACAGTTGTTCGCCCGATGTAAACAAGATGTGAATTCACTCTCCGGCCGGTTGCTCCGGCGAGGCCGGGGAAGAGCGGCCGGTTTACAATCAGGACTACCGGCCTGTCATGCCTCACATCCTGGTCATCGATGACGACGAGAACCTCCGGGACACGATCTCGCTGCTCCTTGAAAATGAGGGTTTTCGTGTCAGCAGCGCCGCCGACGGCGCAGCGGGCTTCGAGGAAGCCATCCGGGCCAGGCCCGATCTGGTGCTGGTGGACCTGCGGATGCCGGGCATGAGCGGCGTGGAGGTCTGCAAGCAGCTTCGCGCCGCGGGCGCGAGGACGCCCATCATCGTGTTGAGCGCCGTGGGGGACGAGATCGACAAGGTGTTGCTGCTGGAGATCGGTGCCGACGATTATGTGGTCAAGCCGTTTGGAACCCGCGAGCTGCTGGCGCGCATCCGGGCGGTGCTGCGCAGGTCTGTGCCCGGCTCCGGGCGCGTAGTGAAGTTCGGGGAGGTGGAGGTGGACCTGGAGCGGCGCGTCGTATCGCGGCGGGGGGAAGAGGTGCGGCTCACGAGGGCGGAGTTCAACCTTCTGGCTTTCTTTGTGCAGAACCCGGACCGGGCCCTCACGCGGGACATGATCCTGAATGCGGTCTGGGGCTACGAGTCCTATCCGAATACGCGCACCGTGGACGCCCACGTGGTCCGGCTGCGGCAGAAGCTGGAGCCGGAACCCAACGCCCCAAGGCATTTCATCACGGTTCATGGCGTCGGCTACAGGTTTCTGCCATGAGCGGGGGAGCGCGGCGCGGACGGCTGGTGGTCATCGTGGAGGACACGCGCGACTGCGCCGCTGCGCTTGAGGTGGCGCTGGCGGCGGGCGGCCTCTTCGAGGTGTGGAGCTGCACAAGCGCGGAAGAGGCTCTGGAACGGATCGGCAGCCAAACGCCCTTCGCTGTGGTCACGGACATCCATCTGCCGGGAATCAGCGGCTGTTCCGGCTCAGCCTGAAATGGAAACCGAGCGTTTCCCGTTAGTGAGCATTCCGCCCTTCGGGCGGGGATTTTCAAGGCATGGGGGTCTTTCGATCCGATGTGGTTTTGG
>Ga0308390_1000116_pt1 | contig 60306 bp, 48 predicted proteins | sample Hotspr2Sample149_FD_202358 | JGI IMG/M metagenome (GOLD analysis project Ga0308390, IMG submission 202358) | Hot spring phototrophic mat microbial communities from Mushroom Spring, Yellowstone National Park, Wyoming, United States - 20040719_149 ...
GTTCAGCGTGCCCGTTTCCTCCCCGGGAAACAGCAGCGTGAAGTTGCCCGAGCTGCCATGGTTCATCACGTACAGGTAGCCGTTGAACGAGGCGCGGAAGCGGAACCGGAGCAGGTCGCCGGTCGAAAACACCTGGCCGGGGTCCACCCGGCGGGCCGCGCCCCGCTCATTGCGCTCGACAATGATCTCGATGCGTTTGGGGCCTGCGGTTTCCGGCCTGGCATCGAGCCCTCCCCGCACCGGGGCCGGCTCGGCCGGCGCAATGCCGGGCCTGCCCGGCCCGCCCGGCGGCGGGGCGGCCAGCAAGGCGGCGGCCGCCGCCGCCCAAACGACAGGGTGAAGCTTCAGGAATGCGGGCCACTGCATGGACAGCTCCTCCTCCTTCCCCATTCCATCGGCTTACCGGTGCCGGAGCGTTAGCTCGGCCACAACCCGTCCTGCCGCGCCGGACGCCCCGGCGGTGGAAGCGTTCACCACGTAGACCGCGGCTTCGGTTCCTCCTCCGACAGGCGCCGGCGCCGACGAAGTCTGCTTGTCCACCTTGGTGAACACGAGATCCCTGGACTGGACCTGCGCGCGAAGCTGCGCCACCCACGCGTCGTCGTAGCGGCCCGCCGACATCACGGTAGGCCCGGCGGGGCGCGAGGGCCGCTCGCGCGCGGGCGGCCTGCCGCCCGAAAGGTTTGCGATCAGCTCTTCCAGATCCTCCACAGGCTTCACCGAGAAAACCAGGAAAAGGCGCTCATCGCCCGGCTGCTCGTCAAAGGTGAAATACTCCCCCTCGCCTCCGGGAATCTGGTACAAGCGCCCCGGCACGATTTCATTGCCCTGTTGGGCCGACTCCGGGTGCGGGAACAGAGGCGACCAGATGCCGCTCGACCCGCGGGCGATCACGTACAGGTAGCCGCGGCGGTTGCCCATCACGCTGAGGCGGATGCTGTCGCCGGCGCGGAATTCCGAATCCGGACTCACTTCGATCATCCCCTCCGCCGTGCGCTTCAGCAGGCTGTAGCGCAGCCCGAGCGGCGGCAGGTTCTGCGGCGCGAGCGATACCTGCTGGAACCAGGACTCGGCGTTCTGCAACGAGGGCGCGGCGGCCAGCTCCGGCTTCGGGTCCGCCGTCCTGCCCGGCTCGCGGGCCGGCTCCTGGCGGCGCGCCGGCGCCGTCTTGGCGGATTTCTTTGCAACGGCCTTCTTCTGCACCGCCAGCATGTCGGCGGCGGAAAAAAAGGCATCCCTCGCGTTGATCTGCGGCTCCTGGGCGCCGGCGAGGAACCCCGCCAGGGCGGCCATCAGAAGTCCGGACAGGCTGTTGGAAATTTTACTGGGCATCTTTCACGCACCGGAAACCGATTGCTGCGTGGGGCAGGTCGTCAGGCCAGCCCCTCCGCATGTATAAACGGAAAAACCTGTCGTCCTTCAGCAGGAAGCTGCCGCCCTTGATGCAGTGCCACTGGCGGCTGACCTCGGCGCCGCCGAGCGCGCGCCGCATATCCTCGATTTCCCGCTCCGTCACCGGGAACGGAGTGTCCACCCACTCGAACACGTTGCCGGCGAGGCCAAGGATGCGGTACGGGCTTTGCCGTTCCGGATAGTCGTCGACGGCGACCAGCGTGCCCGGGTTCGGCATCGGCTGGTTGCCCCAGGGATAAATGCGGCCGTCCGGCCCGCGGGCCGCCTTTTCCCATTCCTGCTCCGTCGGGAGCCGCTTGCCCGCCCAGGCGCAGTAAGCCTGGGCGTCGGCGAAGGTCACATGGGTCACCGGGAGGGAAGGCGCGGTGCGGAGCTCGCCGGAGCCGGGCGCGGCCCGGCCGGTCGCCTGCACAAAGCGGGCGTACTGCGCGTTGGAAACCTCCGTGGCGTCCATGTAAAACGCGGGCAGACGAACTTCCTGGCGGCGGTTGGGCGACTCGGGGCTGTCGTCGCCGAAGATAAACGGCCCCTCTGACACCAGGAACATCGTAACGCCCTCCTGCTGCACGACGGAAGGCAATTCTTTGCGGACCGTTTCCGTCTGTGCAGCCGCCTTCCCGGATTTCTGCTCATTATCACTCTTTTTTGAAACAAAGTAAACGCCCGCTGAAACCACGGCGAGGCCGGCGGCGACGAGCCCCGCCAGCACGGCCGGGCTGCGCCTCTTTGCGGGCGCAGCAGACGGAGGGGACGGGGGCGGCGGCGCTGGCGTCCACCCCGGCGCCGGCTCCGGCATTTCGGGCTCCTCGAGCGACGCGCCGCCGCGCGCGGCCGCGACCAGGTCCGGCCGGTCGATGACGGGCTCCAGCCGAACCTCGGTTTCCAGCCTGTAGGAGTGGCGCAGATCGTCGAGCAGCTCGCGGGCCGACTGGTAGCGCTTCTCGCGGTCCTTCTCCAGCAGCCGGTTGACGATGCGCTCCAGCTCGGGGTCGATGTCCGGCAGGAGGGTGCTCAGCGCGGGCGGCGCCTTCTGGCAGTGGCCGATTTCGATGGCGCGGTAGCTGTCTCCGGTGAACGGCTTCATGCCGGTGAGCAGCTCGAAAAAGATGACGCCGAGCGAGTACAGGTCGCTGCGGTGGTCGCACGGCTCGGCGCGGATCTGTTCGGGCGACATGTAATAGGGCGTGCCGAGCGTTTCGCCGGCGCGGGTGCGGGCGCTGGGCGCGTCGCCCGCCTTGGCGATGCCGAAGTCGAGCACCACGGCGCGGCCGCTGGAATCGATGCGGATGTTGGCGGGCTTGAGATCGCGGTGCACGAAGCGGCGCTCGCCGGCCCAGACGAGGGCCTCGGCCACCTGCCGGATGATGGCGACGGCTTCGGGCGGCGTCAGGCGGCCGTGGCGCTCGAGGTAGCTCTTCAGGTCCTCGCCCTCGATGTAGGGCATGATCAGGTAGTGGAGCGAGCCCCACTCGCCGACGTCGAACACGGGCGCGATGTTGGGGTGGCCGCCGAGCGTGGCGGCCGTGCGCGCCTCGTCCATGAACCGGGCGACGATTTCCGGCTCGTCGGCCAGCGCTTCCGCCAGCACCTTGATGGCGAACAGTCCGCCGTGAGCGCGGTGGCGGGCCAGAAAGACCTCCGCCATGCCGCCGCCGCCGATCCACTCGAGGATCTCGTACTTGTCGCCAAGAACCTGGTGCAGGGCGGCGCGGATGGCGTTTCGGGAAGCGTTCGACATGGCGGGTTCCCCTCAGCTTAATCGGTTTCGGCGCTTTCCGGCCAGAAAACCGGCGCTGCGCTCAAGGTGGTATTCCGGCGGCGGGACGACCGGCTCAAAGGGAAGCGGATCGCGCAAGCCGGCATCCGGCTGCATGAGGTGATCCGCCGAAAGGTTGTACAGATGCCAGGTGACCACGCGCTGGAGCTGGCGCACCGCCTCCACCAGCGATACGCCTTCCTGATGCATGTCCCACAGGCAGACGAAGCCCGTCTCCGGATGCACGTTCGGGTGCAGCACGGGCGCCGCGAGCCACGCTTCCAGCGGGACGGACGGGTAATATTCGGGAAATCCGAACCGCACGGCCAGCCCGCGCGCGGGCGCGCCGTCAAGCCGGTAGAAGGGCGTCTCCGGCAGCAGGACCGGCTCTGCATCGCTGTCCGGCACGACCAGCAGGCGCGGGTTGCAGGCGGCGGCGCGCCGGAGCCACTCCCGCTCGTGGCGGATGCGCCGCTCGCGGATGCGCTCGAAGGCGGCTTGCGGCATCAGCCGTTGGTGGCGACGGTGGAGACGCGCAACACGTCGTTGGGACGCACGCCCTGTTCCGGCAGCGGGCGGCGGAAGTCCAGCGCCACGCCGTTCCAGACCACCTGCGGCTCGCCCTCGCCCTGGAGCACGTCGCCGCGCTCGCGCAGGTCGTACAGGATTTCGTGCAGGACGTCGTCGAGGACTTCGTTCTCGTCGATATCGACGTTGTATTTCGTCTCGCCCTGGATTGTGTCGAAATACATCTGATATTTGGGCATAAACACCCTCCCCCTACTGAGCGTCAACCAGGAATTGTTTCAGCGGCTCCGGCAGGGCCTGCACGCGCCAGCCGCAGCGGGCGCACAGGCCGTTGGCATCGTCCCAGCATTCGATGCATTGCGGACGGCCGCACCTCGGGCAGGCGCGCAGCTCCGCCTCTTCCGGACCCGCCTGGCAGACCTGGCAGCGGCCCTGGGTCACGCCGGGGCCCACGTTCCTGTCCCACCATTGCCGGCTCGGCGGGAACAGCGGCACCGCGTTTTGCACGCAAAGACGGCAGCGGATTTTTTCGAAATCCCAGCATTTGGTCTCGCAAACCTCGAGATTGCAGCGGGGACAAACGAAGGATATTTTTCCGGCCAGGCGGCAATTGCAAAGGCCGCAGCGGCGCGCGTCGCGGTTCTGCCACCAGACGATGGCCGCCGAAAGCGCCCCGGCCAGAAACGGCGCCATCCAGTACAGGCGGTCCATGCCGGGCTGGGCCAGGCTCCACAAGAGCACGCCGAGGAAGGCCGCCAGAAAGGGCGGGACCACCCCCAGCCAGGGATTCGGCAGCTCGGCTTCGAAGGCGCGCAAAAGGAAAACGGAGAGCACGGCCAGCAGCAGGCTCGCCGCCAGCGCAATGCCCGCCCCGCCCATGGCGGCGAAGAACTGCACGAGCCACAGCAGGAACGTCGTGGCCGCAAACACCGTGATCGAGCGGGCGTTCATCCGGTCTCCTCCCGTTGCCGTCCTATTCGAATACTATACAGGTGTTCGGCGGGCAAACCCAGCGCAACCGGGTCCAGCGCGGCCAGCGGGTCGCCGGCGCAGACCGACGAGCGGGTGTCAAGTTCCAGCAGGCGGCGGCTTCCGCACCGCGGGCAGGCGCCGCCGCGCCGCAGGCGGACGGCGCGCATCCGCGGGCTCCATTCAAAGCGGCAGTCCAGACAGCGCGCCCGCAGGCAAACGGGCCATTCCCAGCACGCTTCCTCGCCGGGCGCGAGCACATCCCGGAACGGCCCCTCCACGGGCACGAGGCGAAGGGGCGGGGCGGAATGGAAGGGGCAGGCTTCGTTCAGCGGGAGCAGGATTTCGTCAAACCGCAGCAGCGCGTCGAGGCGGAATTCGACGCTGCGGCCCTGCGGCTCGCCGCGGCTGAGCCAGATCGCGCCGAAGTGGACCTGGAGCGCCCCCGTGATGGAGGCCAGCGCGGGGGTCGTCGTCCAGCCGCCCGGCTCCTCTGGCACGCGGCACGGATAGGCGGCGCTCGACCAGGTGCGCAGCAGCTCCCGCCTGCGGGCGGCGGAGAGGCGGCAGCCGTGACAGGCGCCGCCGCGGCCGGGATACCAGGTGACGCGGCCCGCAGCTCCAGTCGTGTTCATGCCGCCATCGCACACGGGCAAGTCCAGCCGCGTGGCGATGCGCGCCACCTCGAGCCGCGCCGAGTCCCGATCCACGCCGCAGAACAGTAAATCCCTGCCCAGAAGGCGGCGCCAGCCCACATCGGCAATCTCGGCCGCAACCGGCTGCCAGTCGGTCCGCGGGAACCAGGCGCGTGCCAGCTCCGCCAGCACCTCGGCCTTCGGGCGCCCCACGGATCCGGGCGCGCAATACCAGGCGCACTTGGCCAGGTTGGACGGCTCCACTTTGTCCGGGTCGACGAGCAGGACTTCTCCGGCGCCATGCAAGCCGAGCAGCCGAACCAGCTCGTTGCCGAGCGCGCCGAGGCCGACGACGGCCACGCGGCGATCATGGAATCCGGTTTCCATATTTGGCTGCAACCACGTTTTGCCCTGCCAACAGAGTCAGGAACACCGCGCTCTGTCCCGATCCGGAAACCGCGAGCGCATTTTCTCTTCCTCCCGAAAGCGTCCTCGTGTATCATACGGTAGATCTGGTCAAGGCGACTTTCGCGCACGGGCTGCGGAGGTCGAAGGAGGAGCTTATGAGCAACAGATTCGCAGGCTCGAAGGGGATGTCCTGTCTTCTGGCGGCCCTTCTGATGAGCCATGTCGCCTCCGCGCCTGTATCCGCACAGCAGCCGCCGGAGGGCGGTTTGCGGATCACCATCGTCGAAGGGGACGATGCGATTCTGAACGTGCGGCAGCGGGTCAGCCGCGAAGCCATCATCCAGGTGGAAGACGAAAACCGCAGGCCTGTGGCCGGAGCGCTGGTGACCCTGACAGCGCCGCGCGACGGCGCCAGCGCCCTCTTCAGCAACGGCCTGAACAACATCACCCTCACAACCGACAGCAATGGCCGCGTGGTCGTGCGAGGCATCCGGCCGAATACGGCGCAGGGCCGGTATCCGATCCGCGTCACCGCGGTCAAGGAGGGCCTGCGCGGCACAGCGCAATTCGAAATGACCAACGTTGCCGCCGCAGTGGCCGCGGCAGGCATTTCGGCCAAGGTTCTGACGTTCCTGCTCATCGCCGGGGCAGGCGCCGCCGCCGGCACGGTGGCCGCCACGCGCAGCGGCAACGGCAGCGCAGGGCCAGCGGCGGCGACGACTCCGCCCACTGTGGTGACGCCGGGCACCCCCACGGTGGGCCCGCCCCGCTAGAGTCCGGCAAGGAGGAGATTCATGCGTTTCATTCCCTTTCTTCTGTCATGGGTGATTCCTGTCGCCGCGCAAACCGCCGGCGTGCCACGGCTCGGATGGGTTCTCGAAGAGGGATCTCGAACTGCGGTGCGGGAGGCCATCGGCATCCCCGGCGCGGCGCAGCTGGGCGCGAGCCGGGAAATACTGGCCGGCCTGACGCTCCTCCTGCGGCCAGGCGGCAGCGCGGCAATCGCCCTGCCGAAAAGCGGCTTGCCCCTGCTGGCGGATCTGGACTCCCTTGCCGCCGGACTCGCGCCGCCGCTTGAAGGCGCGCTCGAACAGCCGGACGTGGCCGCATGGAGCCCGCTTGGCAAAGCGTTCCTGCTGGCATCCACCCGGCAAGCCAGGCTGCAAGTGTGGCGCGCGGAAGCCGGGGGCTGGCTTCTCACGCAGGAGTTGCCGCTGGCGGTGCAATCGGCGGCCGTCAGCGATGAAGGGGAAGTCCTCGTAAGGACCGATGGAGTTCTGTACCGGATCGGCGACGAAGGCGCGATGCAGGAGGTGAGCCGGCAGGCTGCGGAGTTCACCTTCCTGGCAGGGAGCCGCAGCTTCGCGTGGGCTGAAGCCTCTCGCGTCCTCATCAGCGGCGGCGCCGGCATGGCGGAGATCCCGCTGCCTGACCAGGGCGGCGTGGCGCGGGTTCTGCTCTTCAGTCCCGTGCGAGGCAGACTCGCAGTGGCCGAGGCGGGCGAGGCTTCGGCAAGGCTCAGCCTCTGGTCGGAAGAAGGCTTGCCGCAAGGCGAGTGGGTCTGCCCTGCCGCTCTGGTTCGCGTTACCGCCTCGGGAACCGAAGGCATCGTGCGGCTGGTTGCGCAAGGCGAAGGCCCGGTGTGGATGGCGTCCTTTGATGCCGCCGGGGGACGCGTCTTCTTCGTGCCGCGGCCGGTGGCGGAGGAAGGAGAATCCCGGTGAAGAGCTTTTTCCGAATCGCGGCCCTTGGTCTCCTGGCGCTGTGTCAACCGGCGGCGCATGCACAGCTGAACCCCGTCATCATCCCTGACGTGCCCTCCTTCGAGGCGCTCCGGGGAAAACCATTCAGCGTCCAGTTCTCCGTGCAAAACCCGCCCTCCGGCGGCGTCAATCAGGGCTGGGCGGTCACCGCCGGGACCCTGCCAGCGGGCATGAGCCTGACTTCCACCGGGCTTCTGTCCGGCACGCCCACGACCGTGCAAAGCACTACCTTCCAGGTGACGACGGTCTATTCGTTTCCCTTTATGACCAACTACGTCCCGCCCCTGGTGCTGAACAGAACCTACCAGTTCAATGTCGACAACGAGCTGGTGATTCTGACGCAATCGCCCCTGCCGCCGGCGACGGCAGGAGTTCCGGTGAATTATGTGATCTCGGCCTCCATGCCTGCGAGCTGGTCATATGAGGTGAGCGACCTGCCGTCCAGCATCTCGATCAATCTCCCGCAGAGCTCGCCGACGATGTCGCTCACAGGCGTATTTCCGCCGGTGAGCGCTCCCACCACGTATTCGATCGACCTCTACGCTTTTGGGGGCGTCTATGTGCCGCAGTCTGTCAACCGGCTGTTCCAGGTCACGGTCAACCCGGCGCCTTCCATCAGCGGTCCGCAGCAGTCGGCCACGCAGGGCACGCCTTATTCCAGCGCCTTTTCGGCCAGCGGAGGCACGGCTCCGCTCACGTTTTCCCTTATCAACAGCTCCCTGCCGCCTGGTCTGGTTCTGAATCCCGCCACCGGCGCGATCACCGGGACGCCAACAACCCCGGGGCAATTCGTCTTTCAGGGCAGGGTGACCGATGCCAACAACGCCACAGCACAGGCCCTGTTCGTGATCAACGTCAGCCCGGCGCCTCTCAGCGTGCTGACGGGCGCGCTGCCGGCCGGCCGCGTGGCGGAGCCCTATCAGACCTCGATCGGCGCGCTGGGAGGGCTGCCGCCGTACTCGTTCTCCCTGGCTTCCGGCGCGCTGCCGCCCGGCGTATCCTTGCTCGGCAACGGCACGCTGCAAGGCACGCCTGCCGCGCCCGGCGAGTTCGCTTTCACTGTGCGCGTCGAGGACAGCAAGGGTTCTACGGCTACCGGGTCTTTCCAGATCCTCGTCCGGCCCGCTCCGCTGGTGATCCTCACATCGGCCCTGCCTGCTGGAACCACCGCCTCCGCTTACAGCGTCACGCTGGCGGCAAGCGGCGGGGTCACGCCCTACGCGTGGACGCTCGCCTCGGGCAGCCTGCCTTCCGGCTTGACGCTCGATCCGGCCACCGGAACCATCAGCGGGACGCCCGCTGCGACAGGCGAGTTCCCTGTCACAGTGACGGTGACCGATGCGCAGGGCGCTGCTGCCAGCCGCTCCCTCGTCATTCGCATTTTCGAGCCGCTGCGCATTCTCACCACCGCATTGCCCGAGGGCACAGAGGGCGTGGCCTATCAGGCGCAGTTGCAGGCGGCCGGAGGCGCGCCGCCGTATGTGTTCTCAGTCCTGAGCGGAGAGTTGCCCGGCGGGTTGGCCCTGGCGGGCGACGGCTCGATCTCCGGCGCCCCGGCCGCATCGGGCGAGTTCACTTTCACGGTCCGCGTCACCGACAGCGTGCAGCTGACGCACGAGAGGGTGTTCACGCTGAAGGTCTTTCTGCGGCCGGCCATCATCACGGAAACGCTGCCGGACGGCAGGGTCGGAGACGCCTACAGCGCCACGCTCAGCGCCACCGGGCGCGGGCCTTTCAACTGGAGCCTCAGCGCGGGCGCGCTCCCGCAAGGACTGTCCCTGAACGCGCAAACCGGCGCCATCACCGGCACGCCTGTGCAGCACGGGGACTTCAGCATCGGAATCACAGTCACCGACGGCAATCAGCCGCCGCTTTCAACGCAACGGACATTCCTCCTGCGCATCGCCCTGCCGCCGCTGCCGCCGCTGTCCATCACCCAGCTTCAGGACACCGCGCCGCCCGCCAGCCAGCCCGCTTTCGGACTCCAGCTCGGCCAGGCCTTCCCGGTTGAACTGAACGGCACGGCCACGCTGAGCTTCACGCCCGATAGCGGCCTGCCGCCGGACCCGGCGGTGCGCTTTGCCAACGGCGGGACCACGGTGAACTTCACCATTCCCGCAGGCCAGACGGCCGCGGTCCCGGCCGCGGGCAACCTGTTCGCGTTCCAGACGGGCACGACCGCGGGAACCATCACGCTTTCGGTGACGCTGCGGCTCGGCGCCACGGTGCTCGAGCCGGCGCCGTTCGTCGTCAAGGTGGTGCGCATCCCGCCCTCGGGCCCGCAGATCACCAACCTTGTCATCGTCCGCAACCCGGCCGGTTTCGAGATTCGCGTCACCGGGTATTCCAACATCCGGCAGGTGACCGGCGCGACATTCCGCTTCACGGCAGCGCCGGGCAGCCCGCTGCAAACCACCGAAGTGAATGTGCCGGTGTCCGGCATTTTCCAAAGCTGGTTCGCGAGCGACCAGTCGCTGCCGTTCGGCGGGCAGTTCCTGTTTGTGATGCCGTTCACGGTGCAGGGAAGCATGGGGGCGTTGTTCTCGGTGCAGGTGACGCTGACCAACAGCGCCGGCTCGGGCACGGCGACGGCGAATTTCTGAACGCGCAACAGTCGCGCAAGGTGAAGTGAGAGAGGCGCCAGCGGAGGGGCCTCTCTCTTAAGCGATTCAGCGGCGCCCCGCGCCCGTTCCCTGACGGCAGAAGACCCCATCTCCCTTCCCTGCCGGACCGGCACATAGCCCGGACGATTTTCCGTTTATTAGAATGAGGCCGAGTGTGGCGGGATGCACTGAGGGGCTTCCGTCTCCGGCTCAGGCAGGAAACCGCAGATTTCCACGCGGGAGGATAGCGAAGGTGTCTCTGTTCCAGGGAAAGAACCGCATGAGAGCGTCTCTGGCTCTCTGGCTCGCCATTCACACCGTGCAAGCGGATGCGGCGTGGATGCAGGAGGCGCAGGGAGGGCTGCGCATCGTGATCGTCGAAGGCGAAGACGCGATTTTCAACGTGCGGCAGCGCGTGGCGCGCGAGGCCATCATCCAGGTGGAGGACGAAAACCGCAAGCCCGTGGCCGGCGCGATTCTGACGCTCACTGCGCCACGGCAGGGCGCAAGCGTCGTCTTCGGCAACGGGCTCAACAACATCACTTTGACGACGGACGAATTCGGCCGGGCCGTGGTGCGCGGCATGCGTCCCAACGGCGCGCAAGGAAAGTTCTCCATCCGGATCACCGCCGTCAAGGACAACCTGAAGGGCAGCACGGAGTGGCAGGCCTCCAACGTCGCCGGCGCGGCCGCCGCAGGGGGCGTCTCGGCGAAGATGATCGCGCTGATCGCCGCCGCGGGCGCGGGCGCCGTCGCGGGCGCCGTCGCGGCGACGCGTGGCAATGGCAGCCCGGCGGCGCCCCCGCCAACCGTGATTTCACCCGGCACAGTCACGGTGGGGCCGCCGCGGTAGCCGGGCCGCCTCCGCAATTTGCCCTGCCCGATGTGAGGTGAGTGCCATGAAGTTGCTGATGATTCTCGCTTGTGCAGGAGGATTGCTGCGTGCCCAGTCGGCGGGCGTGCCGTCGTTGGGGTGGGTGCACGGCGCCGAGGGAGGCGCCGCGCGGCGGGTCGCCGGGATCCCCGGCGCGGCGCAGCTGGCCGAACGCGCCGGCTTCCGCGCCTGCGCCGAATGGCTGGCGCATCCCGAAAAGAGCCTGGCGCTGCTCGCCTGCGGCCCGGGCGCGACAGGGATCGCAACGCTGGCGGCGGAAACAGGCGAGGCTGCCTTCCGGAAGCTGGAAGATGCGGTGGAATCGCCGGATGTGGCGCAGTGGAGCCCCGCAGGCGGCGCGCTGGTGCTGGCCGACCGGCAGGCGGCGCGCGTCCAGGTGTGGCGCATGCACGAAGAGGGAGCCCCTGCGCTGGCGTACGAGATCACCGCAACGGTGGAATCGGCCGCCGTCAGCGATGACGGCAGCGAGCTGCTTCTTCGCATCGGCGGCGAGCTGTATCTCGTCCGGGAGGGAGGCGCCATGCAGCGGATCAGCCGCCAAGGCGCCGGTGAATTCACATTCCTCGCCCGCAGCCATCGCTTCGCGTTTCTCGATGACGGCGAACTGGTGCTCGCCGATGCCGGCGGCGAAGCGGCGCGCATTGCGCTGGCCGAGCCGGCCAAAGGCGGAGAACAGTTCCTCGCGGCCCCGGCAGCGGGCATGATCCTGCTCGCAGAGACGGAAGGCGGACACACGCTCCTGCGGGCGTGGAGCGCGGAGGGCGAGTTTCTGGGCGAAGGACGCGCGCCTCTGGCCGCAGAGGGCCTGGCGCGGACCGGCGAGCCGGGCGTGATCCAGATTCTCTCCTCACAGCGCGGGCCGGTCTGGATGGCGCAGGCCCGCAACGGGGCCTTGCACGTCTTCTTCGTCCCCGCCGAGCTGCCGCAATCAGAGGGAGGTGAGAACTAATGCGCACGCACAGGAAGAAATTTCTGGGCAGCCTGCTCCTGCTGATCGCCCCAGGCGCCGCCGTGGCACAGCTTCAAGGCCCTGTCATCCTGCCCGATACGACAGTGCTGGAGGCCTTCGTCGGCAAACCGGCAAACGTCCAGCTGAGCGTCCAGAACCTGCCTTCCGGGGCTACGGTGACAGGCTGGTCAATTACGACGGGACAGCTCCCCCAGGGGCTTTCGCTCAATCCATCCACCGGCCTGATTTCCGGCACGCCAGCGATACCGCAAATACAGACTTTCCGCGTCAGGGCGACCTATCAGTTTGTCGTCGGCCAGACCAGCTTCGTCGAGAGAACTTACGCTTTCAACACGGACATCGAGCTGGCTTTTGTGACAGCCTCGCCGCTGGCGCCGGCGACGGCGCAGGTTCCGGTGACGCGCCAGATTCTCTCATCCGGCCCGGTGAGCAGTTTCTCCATCACGCACAATTTGCCCTCGGGGGTGACGGTCAGCTCCAGCCAGGGCTCGCCCGTGGTGACAGTGTCCGGCGTGTTCCCTGCCGTGGCTTCGCCGGCGACCTATCAGATCACGGTCACAGCTTTTGGCGGGACTTACATTGGCCAGGAGAAAACGCAGCAATACGAGATTCGCGTTTATCCATTCCCCTCCCTGTCGCCGCCGCCCGCATCGGCGCAAGTGGGCCAGGCCTACTCCGGCCAGCTGGCCGTGACAGGAGGGGTCGCGCCGTTTGTGTTCGACATCCCCAGCGGCGCGCTCCCGCCGGGGCTCGTGTTGAATGCCTCCACCGGCGCCATCAGCGGCACGCCCGAGGCCGCGGGCGTCTACAGCTTCACGGCGCGCGCGAAAGATGCCAACGGCGCGCAGGCCACCGTCGCGGCACAGATCACCGTGCAGCCGCCCGCCTTGACCATCACGACGGAGACGCTGCCTGCCGGCCGGGCCGGCGACCGGTATGAGACGCGCATCGCCGCCAGCGGCGGCCAGCCGCCCTACACGTTCACCATGGCTTCCGGCGCGCTGCCGCCCGGCCTTTCTCTGCGAGCAGACGGGCTGCTCGAAGGAACGCCCGCCCGCTCCGGCACGTTTTCCTTCGCGATTCGGGCCTCCGACAGCAGCACGCCGCCCCAAACGGCAACCCGGAATTTCACCCTGCAAATCACCTTGCCTCCGCTGCCGCAACTGACCATCACGCAGCTCGGCGAAACCGTGCAGCCCGCCAGCCAGCCATCATTCGGCCTACAGCTGGCCTCGGCTTTCCCGGTGGAGCTGAATGGCACCGCCACGCTCGCCTTCACTCCGGAAGGCAACCTGCCGCCCGACCCGGCCATCCGCTTCGCAAGCGGCGGAACCAGCGTGAACTTCACCATCCCGGCGGGCCAGACGCAAGCCGTGCCGGCCTCCGGGACGCTGTTCGCTTTCCAGACGGGCACCACCGCGGGCACGATCACGCTCACCATCACGCTGCGGGAAGGAGACCAGGTGTTGCAGCCGGCGCCGTTCGCAACGCGGACGTTGCGCATTCCGGCCGCGGCGCCGCAGATCACCAATGTCGCCGTGGCGCAGACGGGCGGCGGGTTCGAGGTCCGCGTCACCGGCTATTCGAACATCCGCCAGATCAGCGGGGCGACGTTCCGCTTCACCGCCGCGCCGGGCGCCTCGCTGGCCACAACGGAGCTGAGCGTGCCGGTCGCGCAGGCTTTCCAGAACTGGTTTTCGGGCGATGCCTCGCGGCAGTACGGGGGCCAGTTCCTGCTCACGGTGTCGTTCACCGTCCAGGGCAGCGTGAGTTCGATCGGCAACGTCCAGGTGACCTTGACAAGCAGCGCCGGACCGGGATCGGGCAGCGCGAACTTCTGACCGGCAGAGCCGCGGAGAGGCCGAAGCAGGCGCCTTTTGTGCCGGAAGCGCAGCCTTCGGCGTTTGTTGCCGTTCCGTAACACGCCGCCGCGCGGGCGGGGACTATACTGGGGCAAGTCAGCCGGCCCAGGCCGTCAAGCCGCCGGCCGGGGCCGTGTTCGACGAGTTTTTCTCCAGGGAGATCGTCCGTGCAACGACGCGCCTTGTACTCCGCACTGATCGCCGCTTGCCTGATGCCGTCTGCCTTTGCAGATGTCACATTCCAGTTCACCGGCCAGACCAACGACGGCAAGACCGTCAGCGCATCGATGACGCTGGGCGCCCCGGTGACAAGCGCCACCATAGCGGCGCCGCCTCAGGCGCAGTGCGCGCCGGACTGCGTCGACGTCGCGCTGTTTCCGAACCCGCAGCTCGGCTATGACCAGCTGGTGTTCGAGCTGAAGGGCCCGGGAGGCATTCCCGCAGCCTACGCGTTCTATTTCCCCGCAGGGGCCTTTGCGAATCCTGGCCTTTATTCGACGATTCCCGTTTCCGGTGCGCTGACCAGCGGCTCGCTCACCGTACAGGCGGCGGGCGCGCCGGCGATCCAGTCGCCGCTGCTGCTGCCGGGCGGGGTGACGGGCGCCGCCTATTCGGCCACATTTTCCGCTTCCGGCGGCGCGCCGCCTTACACCTACGCGGTGGACAGCTCAACGCCGCTGCCGGCCGGGTTGACGCTGTCTTCCGGCGGCGTACTCAGCGGCACGCCTGCGTCGCCTTTCGACGCCGACATCCTCGTCCGGGTCACCGATTCGGCCAACGCCTCCTCCACGCGGTCTTACCGCCTGACGATCACTTCCGGCATCGCTTTCGTGACACAAACCCTTCCCGCCGGGGCCGCCGGCGCGCCATACAGCCAGGCGGTGCAGGTGAGCACTCCCGGCGGCCAGCCGTTCCAGCTCACCGTCGCCAGCGGTTCGCTGCCGCCGGGCCTCAGCCTGTCAGGAACCACCATCAACGGCATCCCTGCCGCCGGAGGCGCGTATGCATTTCGCTTGCAGGCCGCCATCTCCGGCGGCGCGAGCACGGTGCGTGAGTTTGTGATCCAGATCAGTTCGGGGCCGGCGATCGCAAACACCAGCCCGTTGCCCTCGGGCTCGGTGAACACGCCGATCAACATCCCGCTCACGGCTCTCGGCGGGGCGCCGCCCTACCAGTGGTCGCTCGAGTCGGGCTCGCTGCCCAACGGCATTTCGCTGAACCCGTTCGGCTCGCTCACCGGAACGCCCGTCGTCGCCAGCAATGTGCAGTTCGTCCTGCGGGTCACGGACAGCGCCGGCAATGCGGCAACGCAGCAATTTGTCTGGACGGTCAAGCCGGGCGTCGCCATTTCCAGCGCAAGCCCGCTGCCCGCAGCGACGGCGGGCCGCGCGTATTCATTCACTCTGGCAGCTACCGGCGGGACGCCGCCGTATTCGTGGAGCGCCGCGGGCTCGGTGCCGCCGGGGCTGTCGCTGTCCGGCAATACCTTGTCGGGGACGCCCACGCAGCCGGGGGCCTACTCGCTCTTCATTACGGTGAACGACTCCGCCCTGGGCAGCGACGTGGGCTTGTTCAGCCTGCAAGTGCTGCCTGCGGTGGCCATCACCACCGCCAGCCTGCCGAATGCAACCGGCGGCATCCCCTACAGCCAGACCCTCGCGGCCACGGGCGGCGCGGGCAGCTATACGTGGAGCGTTGCCGCAGGCGCGCTGCCGCCTGGTTTGAACCTCTCGCCGCAAGGCGCCCTCAGCGGGACGCCGACGCTTTCCGGCACATACAACTTCGTGGTGCGCGCCACCGACACGAGCGGCGGTTTCGCTCTGAAGAGCTTCAACCTCGCCGTGGGCGCCTCGCTCGCCATCACCACGGCGTCGCAGCTGCCGCAGGCCTCGCTGGGCGTGCAATATGCCGTCACGTTCGCGGCGTCCGGCGGCAACCCGCCCTATGTCTGGACAATCGCCGGAGGGCAGGTTCCGCCAGGATTGTCGCTGTCCCAGAGCGGCGCGTTGAGCGGCACTCCGGCCGCAGCCGGCACATACACATTCGACGTGCGGGTGACGGACCAGAGCGCAGCCTTCGCGCAAAAGTCTTTCTCGCTGACGGTGAGCGCAGGGCTCGTCATCACCACGCCGCCGGCGCTGCCCTCCGGCGTGCCCGGCGTCGCCTACTCGCAGACATTACAGGCCGCAGGCGGCACGCCGCCATATACCTGGACGCTGACCAGCGGATCGCTGCCGGCGGGGCTGTCGCTCTCCGGCGCCGGCGTGCTGAGCGGGACGCCGACCGCAGCCGGCAACTTCACCTTCCAGGCGACGGTGACCGATTCGGCCGGCGCCACGGCGGCGCAGACTTTCACGCTGAACATCGGCAACAATCTGACGTTTGTTTCCCCCTCGACGCTTCCCGGCGCCGTGGTGGGCGCCGCCTATAGCTACACCTTCCAGGCGGCCGGCGGAACTCCGCCCTATTCGTGGCAATTGGCCGGGGGCGCCGTGCCGCCGGGGTTGAGCTTCGTGTTCGCCACCGGCACGTTGAGCGGCACGCCCACGGCGCAGGGCGCCTACATGTTCACCATCCGTGTCACCGATGCCGCCGGAACCAGCCTGGTGAGCAGCTTCAGCCTGACAGTGAACGCCGCGCTGAGCATCACGACGCCGGCGGCGCTTCCGGCCGCCTCCGTCGGCGCGCCGTATTCGCAAACGCTGGCAGCCGCCGGCGGCGTGCCGCCGTATCAGTGGTCGCTGCAAAGCGGCAGCCTGCCTGCCGGACTGCTGCTCGGGCCGGACGGGCGGATCAGCGGGACGCCGTCGGCGCCGGGCGAGTTCTCTTTCACCGTCGTGGTAACCGACAGCCGTTCGGCCACCGCCACGGCCACTTTCACGCTGAGTGTCGGCGCCGGGATCGCCGTCACGACGGTGAGTCTCGCCAACGCGAGCGTGGGCGTTGCCTATTCGAAGACGCTGGCGGCGGCGGGCGGCGCGGCGCCCTACACCTGGTCGCTCTCGGCTGGCTCGATGCCTCCGGGGCTTACGATCAGCCCGGGCGGCGTAATTTCCGGCACGCCGGCCTCCGCCGGCATGTTCATGTTCGTGGTCAGGGTGACCGACAACGCCGGCGCTTCCGCCGAGAAGGCGTTCACGATCAATGTCAGCCCGGCGCTGACTATTACGAGCGAATCCCCGCTGACCAACGGCGGCTTCGGCAGCTTCTATTCGTTCACGTTTGCGGCAACCGGCGGCGTCAGCCCGTATCGCTGGGCGGTTGTGTCGGGGCTTGTTCCCGAAGGGGTGACGTTGACGCCGGAGGGGCTGCTGGCAGGCACGCCGCGGCTCGGCGGGACATTCTCCTTCACGGTGGAGGTCACCGACAGCGCCGGTGTGAAGGTGCGGAAGAACTTCTCGTGGACCGTGCTCTCGCCGCTCACGATCACCACGCCCTCCCCGCTGCCGCAGGCGACGGCGGGCGCAGCCTACTCGCTCGTCTTCGGGCTGGCGGGCGGCACGGCGCCATACACGTGGTCGGTCCTCTCCGGCACTCTGCCGCCGGGGCTGACTCTGGCCGCCAACGGAACGCTTTCGGGCGTGCCCGCCGCAGCGGGCACGTTCCAGTTCACGGTGAAAGCGGCCGACGCAGGCCAGACGGCCACCCAGGCGTCGTTCACGCTGGTGGTGGGCGCGGGGTCTCAGCCGCCGCGCACGGGCGTCATCAGCCAGGTGGCCTCGGGCGGCAGCTGGAAGACGTCGATCACGCTGATCAACACGAATTCGACGCCAGCGCTGGTCAGGATCAACTTCTTCGGCGACGACGGCGGCTCGCTGACGCTGCCGCTGACGGTGATCGAGCCAGCCGGGTCTTCGACCGCCGTGGCGGCCAGCGTCGAGCGCACCATTGCCCCGCGCGCGACGCTGATCGTCGAAACCGAAGCGTTGACTTCGACAATTCTCGCCGGCTGGGCGGAAGTGCGCGCCACGGTCCCGGTGAGCGGGTTCGCCATCTTCCGGCAAAAGCATGGCAGCGGGGTGGACAGCGAGGGCACCTCGCCGCTGGACGGCTCCACGCCGCAAGGATTCCTGTTGCCGATGGACAACCTGACGGGCTTTTCCACCGGCATCGCGCTCGTCAACCTCGCGCCGGATGAAACCGCCACGGTGACCGCGGTGCTTTACGACGAGCGCGGGCAGGAGTACGCGCGGGGCGAAATCCGCCTGCCACCCAATGGACACACGGCGTTCTCGGCCCCGGCGCAGTTCCCGTCCGCGGCAGGCAAGCGGGGCTTTGTCGAGTTCCGCACCGACCGCCCGGCCGGGCTGATGGGGCTCGGGTTGCGCTTCCAGCCGACGCTGAGCTTCACTTCGGTTCCGATCGTGCCGGCGCCCTGAGGTCGCAAGAGCCGGAGCTGCCGGCGCGTCCCGAGAATGCGAAAGCAGCGTCCCGCCCCCGAGGGCGGGTGCGATGGGGAACCGCAATTGTGCGTGCAGCGCGGAGCGGGCGCCTGAAGGAGGTTCAAGTCCGCGTGTCCGGATAAGATGAAGGAAGTGTGCGGTTGGGCCGATGAGGCGAGCTGTTGCGGGACGAACCGGCGGCCAGATCGGTGAAACGCAGCAGGAGAGCCGCACATCGTCATGAAGGAAGGGATGACAGTGGGCTTTGCACGATGGCGTCCGCAGGGTTGCTGTTGGCTTCTGTGTCTCCTGTTTGGAATCCTCTGCGCTTCGGCCCAGCCTGCGCCGCTGGCAAGCGAGGAGGCCGGCGAGACCCCCTTGAATGACCCGGGCAAGGAGCTTTCCCCCGGCGTGGTTCGCACCATCAGCCCGGCGAAACGGAGCGAGATCTGGGTGCGGCCGGACCGGGGCGGCGGCGTGGATTGGGATGGACTGAGCCGGCAATCCAGCCTGTTTCTGGCCGTGCAGCACGGCTTTCGGCTGGCCACCGAGCCCGGCACGCGCGAGGGCCTGCGCGGCCCGTTTTTCCGCGGCTGGATGGATTCGGTCAAGAGCCTGCACGGGTGGTCGGACGGGGACCCGTTCTATGTGAATTACATCGGGCACCCGATGCAGGGCGCGGTGAGCGGCTACATCTGGACGCACAACGACCGCGACTATATCGGGGCGGAAATCGGCAGGAATTCGTTTTACTGGAAGAGCCGGCTGCGCGCCACGGCGTACTCGTGGGCCTACAGCACGATGTTCGAAATCGGCCCGTTCAGCGAAGCCTCGATCGGCAAGATCCAGAGCAGGTATCCGCAGCAGGGCCTGGTGGACCATGTGGTGACGCCGGTCATCGGGCTGGGGTGGATGATCGGGGAAGACGCGCTGGACAAGTATGTGATTCAGCGGTTCGAGGAAAAGTTCGCCAACCCCTACCTGCGGTTGATGGTGCGGGGGGTTCTGAACCCTTCGCGCTCCTTTGCGAACGCAATGCGCCTGAAGGTGCCATGGGCGCGCGATGACCGCCCCGGCGTGTTCAGCCCGCTGTTGTCGTCGTATGTGGCCGACAAGCGCGCCGGGGCGATCCCGGTTCGCAGAGGCAGAACGCCGGAGCTGGAGGGCCCGTTCGGGATCGCGGCGTTCGAGCTGGCAGCCACGGCGCGCCCGGTGTTTTATCGAGGATCCACGGGCGCCTGCATCGCCGGCGGAGGCGAAGGGGCTTTCCGGCTGACAAGCTCCTGGCAGCTGGTGGCCGATGTTTCCGGGTGCATGCTGAACGGCCTGGGGCCGGACCGAAGCGGCGATACGTTGAATTACCTGTTTGGCCCGCGTTGGTCGGCGCGGCCTTCGGCCCGCTGGAACCCTTACGCGCACGTGCTGGTGGGAGGGCTGAAGGTGACGCACGAGAAAGTGGACCCGGTGCTGCGCGAACAGTTGACGCGCACCGCCCGGCAGGAGGGGCGCAACGCCTACGAGGATCACTCCCTGTACGCGCAGACATGGACGGCCAACGGTTTCGCCATGGCAGCGGGAACAGGCATGGATCTGCGCCTGAAGCCCGCAGTGGCGGTGCGGCTGGCGAATCTCGAGTACCGCCGCGCGTGGTTGCCGCCGGTCAACGGACGCAGTTACAACCATGGTGTCGCGCTGACCATGGCCGTGGTGCTGCGCACCGGGACCTGGTGACCGGCGCCTCACGGGATCTTCGGCGAATTTGACGCGAGAGCCGGATGAATCCCCTCTCTGTCCCGCACCGGCCCCGGGCAGGGCCGACTCCCGGCCAAGCGGGAAGAATTCGGTCCCCCTTGGGGCGCTCGTCCAGAGGGGGACTTGAACACGCCAAATGGGCAGGCCGGCGCGTTGGCAGAATTCTTCCGACAGCCCAAAGGCCGCGACGGGATCGGCATGGTCGCCGTCTCCGGGAAGCAGGCCGATATTTTCGTGCCTCAGCTCATGTCGAGTTTCCTGTCCGGAACAGGCCGAAATCAGGCGCTCGAGCGAAAATTGGCCACCATCCGGACAATTGAGCCGAAAAACGTTGCCATGCAAGTTGCCTTGCGGCAACAAGTCACGTGCGCTTATGGTTCGAATCCCCCTCTCCGCCACGGCGCAGCCTCACCGCTTCACACCCGCGCGGCAGCCCGGCGCCCGGGACACAGGGCGCGCGCGAGACCTTGATGCCCGCCGCGGACTCGCGAAGCTTACCGAAGCCGGGCGGCTGGCGGTTGGACAGCTCCATGGCGGGGACACGCCGTCATCGCGAATCGTTTGCTGCGCCGCTGCCGCCGCGGGTTCGCCGGCCCACGGAACGGCAAGGCGGGGCCGGGTTGCTAAGCTCAGTAATGGAGACTCGTGGGACTGCTGTCGCGGGCTATTTTCCGGGAGGTCTCGGCCAGCGCGCTGCTGGGCGCGGCCCTGTTCGTGTTCGTCCTGTTCTTGCAGCGCGCGGCACAGCTGTTCTCGATTCTGGTCTCCACTTCGGCCACAGCAGGCACGGTAGGGTATCTGTTCCTCCTGCTGCTGCCTTCCACGATGCCGCTCACCTTGCCTCTGGGCGTGCTGGCAGGCATTCTGATCACCCTGAACCGCATGTCGGGCGACGGCGAAGTCACAGCCATGCGCGCATCCGGAATTCCCGCGTGGCGGATCTTGTGGCCGGTGGTCGCCTTCGGCCTGCTGGCCGCGGCCGTGACCGGTTTCTGCTCGCTGTATCTGACCCCCTGGAGCAACGCCGAACTGATCCGCACGGTAAACCGGCTGGGCGCCGCCCAGCTTTCCTCCGAAATCCAGCCGCGGGTCTTTGAAGAAAGTTTCCCGAACAAGGTCCTTTATATCGGGGATCTCATCCCCGGCGATCCGGTCATCTGGAGAAACGTCTTCATCGCGGACCTGACGCCGGCCCACGAACGCAAGTCCGCCGGGCCGCCGAAAGGCGACTGGCCGGTGGTGACCATCGCTGCCGAGGCCGTGGTTCTCCCCGACCCCGCACGCAACCGGCTACAGCTGTCCTTGCGCAACGGCGCGACCTACGAGCCCGCCGCCGACCCGGCCGAATACCACCGCATCACCTTTCCGCGCGGCGAGCAGGCGCTGGAGGCGAGGCCCCGCACCGAGATGAAGGCGAAGTACTACACGGCGACCCCCACGCGGGAGCTTCTACCCGAGCTCCGGCACAGCGTGGAGGCCCGGATCGAATTCCACCAGCGGTTCGCGCTGCCCATGGCCTGCCTGCTGCTGGCGCTGGCCGCGTTTCCGCTGGGCGTCAGCTCGCGCCGCGGCGGCCGCAGCGGCGCGTTTGTCATCACCGTCGGGTTCGCGCTGCTTTACTACACGGCGCTCGTCAGCCTCATCGGCCTCGCGCGCGAAGGCCGCATCCCGGCCGCGCTGGCAGCCTGGCTTCCCGATGCCGTGTTCGCCGCCGTGTCGGTTGTGCTGCTCGCGCGGCTGGAGCGCCCCGGGGACCGGGACTGGCTCGGCGCAGTGCGCCTTCGCGCGGAAGAGCTGCTCGGGCGCCTTCGCGCCCTTCCGCGCCCGATGTGGCCGCCGGCGCGCCTGGCGGCTGCCCGCTCCGGCGCGACCAGGCTGTTTTTTCTGCCCCAGATCATCGATTATTACGTAATTTCCGGATTCCTGTTCTACTTTTCGGTCCTCCTGGCCACGTTCGTATTTTTGATCGAGGTCTTCAATTTCTTTGAGCTTTTGAGCGACGTGTTCCGCAATCAAATCCCTGTTTCCGAGCTTTTCGAGTACCTGTTTTTCCTGGCTCCGAAGCTGATTTACGACGCCGCCCCGGTGAGCGTGCTGGTGGCCACCCTGGTAGCCTTCGGCATTCTGGCGAAAAACAACGAAATCACCGCCATGAAGGCCTGCGGCGTGAGTCTCCACCGGCTGAGCCTGCCGGTGCTCGCAGCCGGCCTGGGATTGAGCGCGGCCCTTTTCTTCTTCGATTATTCCGTGGCGACAAAGACGAACGTGATCCAGGAGCGGCTGCGGAACAAGATCAAGGGCCGGCCTGTGCAAACCTATTTGCGGCCGCAAAGCCCGTGGATTTTCGGGCGCGGCTCGCGAATTTTCTATTACCGATATCTGAACGAGACCGAGGGCGTTCTGGGTGGAATCAGCGTATACGAGCTGGACCCGGCCAGTTTCCGGCTCCGCCGGCACATTTACGCCGAGCGGGCGCGGTGGGAGCCCGCGCTCGCCACGTGGGTGTTCCAGAACGGTTGGGTCCGCGATATGGGGGAGGCGGGCGACCGTTTCCGGCTGTTCCAGGGCGAAACGGCCACGTTTCCCGAGCTGGACGAGCCGCCGTCGTGGTTCATCAAGGAAGTGAAAACCTACCGCCAGATGACGTTCGACCAGCTGGCTGCCTACATTGACGAGATGCGGCAGTCCGGCTTCAACACGGTCCCTTTGCAGGTCCAGTTCCACAAGAAATTCTCCGCGCCCCTGTTCGCCCTGGTGATGGCGTTGCTCAGCGTCCCGTTCGCGTTTCTCACCGGCACGCGAGGGGCGCTGACCGGGGTGGGCACGAGCCTGGGGATCGCCGTGGCCTACTTCGCGCTGAACTACTTTTTCGAGCAGCTCGGCAATGTGGGGCAGCTGCCGCCGCACGTGGCGGCATGGTCTCCAAACGCGCTGTTCGCCCTCGCCGGGCTGTACCTGATGTCGAGGATGCGCACATGAAGCGGCTGTTGACACGCAGAGAGATGCTTGCGGCGCTGCCGCTGGCTCCGGCGGCGGCCGCCGCGGACTGGACAGCCTGGAGCGACAAGCAGGTGCTCAGGATTCTGACCGATTCGCCGTGGGCGTACCGCCGCCGCGTGCGGCTGGAATGGTTCCGCCGCGAGCCGGCGCCGCCGCGGGCCGAGGATATCCCGGGCGCGACAGGCCCGAACATGCGCCGCCCGGATGGCGGAAACCCGATCGGCGGCATCGGCGTGCCGCGCACGTCCCTGCCGCTGGAGGCCGATCTGATCCTGCGCTGGTCATCGGCGCTGCCGGTGCGGCAGGCGCGGGCCTTGTACCTGTACCGCGCGCAGCAGAACCCGGTGCGGACGCTGAACGAGCTGCTCGAGGAGCAACCCGAGCACGCCATACTCGAAATCCACGGGCTGCCCGCGCAGATGGCGCACAAAGGCGCGGCCACGCTGGAGCTGGCCGCATTGCAGGGAGTGCGGCTGCGGGCGTCGCGCGGCCGGACGCTCCGGCCGGTGAAGACGCGCGCCGATCTCGCCGGGCTCACGCTCGATCTCTACGTACACTTCGACCGGGCCGCCGTAGAGTCGCTCGGCGGCGAGATCGAGGTCGAGGCGGACCTCCAGATCGTGAAGTTCCGCGAGCGGTTTCGCCTTTCCGGCATGGTGTACGAAGGGAAGCTGGAAATTTGAGCGCGAGGGCGGGCAGTTTGGCGCCGGCTTGCACGGCTGCCGTGGATCGGGCAAAGCCGCACCCTGCGATTTGTGCTGCCGGGCCATCGGCGATGCCCGTGGCATCCCGTAATTGCCTTGCGGCCGGGTCCGCGCCGGGTGTGCGGCTTGCCGAGGGGGGCGGGCCGTCCGGATCCCTGTCTTCTTCGGCCGCATTGCCCGCACGCGGGGCTTGCCAGCGGGACTCACAGCGCCTGAAGGATCAGGCACTTCAAATAGTGTGTTTCGGGCACCGTGAGCAGGATCGGGTGGTCGACGGCCTGGGTGCGGCGCTCCAGCACGCGGAGGGTCCGGCGCGCGTCGAGCGCGGCGGAAGCGACGATCTCCAGCAGATCGGCCTCCGAAACGTGGTGGGAGCAGGAGCAGGTGACCAGCACGCCGTCCGGAGCGAGCACCTTCAGGGCCTTGTAGTTCAGCTCGCGGTATCCGCGGTATGCGGCCTCGAGGCTGGAGCGGGACTTGGCGAAGGCGGGCGGGTCGAGCACGACCCAATCGAACTGGCGCCGCGCGGCGGCAAGCCCGGAAAGATAGTCGAAGGCGTTGGCTTCGCGCCAGACGATGTTTTCCGTCGCATTGAGCCGCGCATTTTCGCGGGCCAGTTCCAGGGCTGCCGCGGAGGAGTCGACCGCCTCGATCGACTCGCAGCTCCGGGCGGCATGGAGCGCGAACCCGCCGTGGCAGGTGAACAGGTCGAGCCCGCGCCCGCGCGCCCACCGGGCGGCTGCGACGTAATTCTCGCGCTGATCGAGAAACGCGCCAGTCTTCTGCCCGTGCCGGAGATCGACGGCGAGCGCCAGGCCGTTCATGCGGATTTCCACTCGCGCGGGCGGCTCGCCATGCAAGGCGGCCGGCTCCAGCGGGAGCTGCTCCAGGCGGCGGACAGGAACATCATTGCGGGCGAGGATCGAGGCCGGGTTCAGCAGCTCGCGCAGGCAGTCGGCGATGAGCGGGGCCGCGCGGTCCATGCCCTGGTCGAGAAACTGGGCCGCGAGGTGCGGACCGTACTGATCGACGATCAGGCCGGGCAGGAGATCCGCCTCCGCATGCACCAGCCGGCAGCCGTCGGAGTCCCGCACGGCGCGGCGGCGGAACTCGATGGCGGCGCGCAGGCGCTCCAGGAAGAAGGCGCGGTCGACCGGGCTGTCTTCGCGCGCCAGCAGGCGGAGCCGGATCTGCGACGTGGAGCTGTAATGAGCGATGCCGAGAAACCGGCCTTTCTCGCTGACGACGCGAACGGCGTCGCCGGGCGCTACGCCCGCGGCGTCGATGACGTCGCTTGAGTAGACCCACGGGTGGCCGGACTCGAACCGCTTCTCCGCCTTCCGGTTGACTTTGACCTGGTTCACGCGAGCCTTTCAAGCCGCGCAATACGCTCGCTGGTGGGCGGATGCGTCGAAAACAGGCGCATCAGCGCCTCGCCGGAAAACGGCTTGATGATGAACATGTGCGACATCGCCGGATTGGCGTCCAGCGGAATGCGCTTTGACCACGATTCGAGTTTGCGCAACGCATTGGCCAGGCCGCGGCCCGTGCCAATGGCGCGCGCCGCTTCGGCGTCCGCGGCGAACTCGCGCGTACGCGAGATGGCCATCTGGATCAGCAGGGCCGCAATCGGCGCCAGCAGCAACAGGGCAAGACTCGCGATGGGGTTCGGCGCATCATCGTCGCTGTGCCGCCCGCCGCCGAAGAAGACGAACATGCGGGCGGCGAACGTGATGGCGGCCGCGATGGTGGCGGCGATGGAGCTGATGAGAATGTCGCGGTTGCGGATGTGGCCCAGCTCGTGGGCGATCACGCCGGCCAGTTCGTCGTCATCCATGATCTCCAGCAGCCCGGCCGTGACCGCGACGGAAGCATGGTGCGGGTTGCGCCCGGTGGCGAAGGCGTTGGGCGAGCGCTCCGGGGTGACCCACAGTTTCGGCTCGGGGATGCCCATGCGCTGGCACAGGCGCTGCACGATGGGCGCCAGCCGGTAGTAAATCTGCGGGTTTTCGGTCGGGCTGACGCGGATGGCGCCGCTCGACATCAGCGCAATCTTCTCGGAGAAGAAGTAGCTGAAGAAGTTCATCGCCACGGCGAACAGCAGGGCCGTTTGCAGCCCGGCGGCCCCGCCGAACGCCTGGCCGATGGCGAGCAGCACGCCGCTCAGCAACCCAAGCAGCAGAACAGTCTTGACGCCGTTCATAATTCCTTTCATTTCATTCTCTCAGATGCGGAAAAGCGCCGCCAGGTTCCGGCATCCGGCAAGAGCAGCGCGGGCCGGGCTCCCCGGCCCTGCGGTTGTGATACCGTGAGAGTTTCACAGCCTGAACCGGTGTCAAGGGGAGGAAGGTCGGACATGGAAGCCCTTGGGATGATCGAAACGAAGGGACTGATCGGCGCCATCGAGGCCGCCGACGCGATGGTGAAAACCGCCAACGTCGTGCTGACCGGCAAGGAATACGTGGGCGCTGCCTATGTTGTGGTGACGGTGCGCGGCGACGTGGGCGCCGTGAAGGCTGCCACCGACGCCGGCGCCGCGGCGGCGCGGCGCGTGGGCGAGCTGATCGCGGTGCATGTGATCCCGAACCCGCACGAGGAAACCGAAAAGGTCGTGCCGGGAAGCAACGCCAGGAAGTAGCCTGCCCGGCTGAGGGCGGGAACGCGCGATGCCGCACGAGCCAGACGCACTGTCTCTGGAAGAAGTCCGCACCAAGGTGGAGCAGGCGCACGCCGCCTGGCTTGAGTACGCGAAGTTCAGCCAGGAACAGGCGGACGCCATCGTCGAGGCGGTGGCTGCGGCCGGGCGCGCCGAGGCGCGCCGACTGGCGCAGATGGCGGTGGACGAGACGGGGATGGGCAACGTCGAGGACAAAACCGCCAAGAACCTGCTGTCGACCGAAATCCTGCCGCGTTCGATGCGCGGCCTGCGGACCCTCGGCGTGCTGCGGGAGCTGCCCGGGGAGCGCATCACCGAAATCGGCGTCCCGGTGGGCGTGGTGGCGGCCATCTGTCCGACGACCAACCCGACCTCCACGGCTTTCTTCAAGATCCTGATTTCGCTCAAGGCGGGCAACGCCGTGGTGCTCAGTCCCCACCCGCGCGCCCGCGAATGCACCTGCGCGGCGGCCGGGATCGCCATGGAGGCCGCTGAAAAGGCCGGCGCCCCGCGCGGCCTCATCCAGTGTCTGGAAAGGCCGACGCTGGAGGCCACGCAAGAGCTGATGAAGCACCCGAAGACGGCGCTGATCCTTGCCACGGGCGGCTCCGGCATGGTGCGCGCGGCGTATTCCTCGGGCAAGCCCGCCTACGGAGTGGGCCCGGGCAACGTGCCGGTGCTCGTGGATGCGTCGGCCGACCTGGCCACGGCGGTGCGCCTTACGGTCGAGGGGAAGAAGTTCGATTACGGGACGGTCTGCTCAAGCGAACAGACCCTGGTGGCCGAGCGGCGGCTGCGGGAGGCGGTCCTCGCCGAGCTGAAACGGAACGGCGCCTACCTGATGAACGACGCCGAGCGGGCGGCAGTGGAGAAAACGCTGTTTGCCGGCGGCGCGCGGGTGCGCGGGGAATGCGTCGGCAAATCGCCGCAGAAAATTGCGGAAATGGCGGGTTTTTCCGTGCCGGCGGAGACAACCATTTTGGCCGGGGAAATCAGCGGAATCGGCAAGGATCACCCGCTGTCCGCCGAGAAATTGTCGCCTGTTCTGGCCCTTTACTGGGTGGAGGATTTCGACGCCGGTGTGCGGGCCTGCGAGGCCGTTTTGCGCTTCGGCGGCATCGGACACACGGCGGTGATCCATGCGCGGGACGAGGCGCGGGTGGCGGAATTCGCGCGCCGCGTGCCGGCATTCCGCGTGCTGGTGAACACCCCTTCCCCCCAGGGTTCGGTGGGCATCACCACGAACCTGCAACCCTCGATGACGCTCGGGTGCGGGGCCATCGGGGGCAACGTGACCGCCGACAACGTCGGGCCGCTGCACCTTGTCAACATCAAGCGGGTGGCGTGGGCCGTCCGCAGCACGGCGGAAGCGGCGGCGCGCGCCGACAGCGGCATGAAGGCGCTGGACCGGGCGGCGCTCGCAGCGGCCGTCGAGCGGTATCTGGCCGAGCGGGGCGTCCGCATCCGGCGCGCCGGCGTGCAGGAAGCCGTGCGCGCCGCCATGCCCGCTGGCGCCGCGCCCGCGGAGGCCGCCGCTCCCGGAGAAGTGCCGGCGGAGGCCGTGGAAGCCGCGGTGGACCGTTACCTGGCCGGGCAGGGCGCTGCGCCGGCCTGCGCCTGCTCGCACGCGCCGTCCGCGGCCGGCGCGTCCGGCCCGGCGGGCAAGCCCGCCCCCGCCGCGGAGAAGCCGCCCGAGCCTCCCGCGCCGACAATCGAAATCGCCGATTTTGTCTGCGAGGCCGACGTCCGCGAGGCGATCGCCAAGAAAAAGAAGATTTTTATCGGGAAAAAGACCATTGTCACGCCCGCGGCCAGGGATGCAGCCGCGGCCGAGGAAGTGCTGGTGATGGCGGAACGATGACCGCCTGAAACTGCCAAAATACGCATGGAACAAAATCTGGAAAAGCTGGCTTCCGAGATCGAGCGTTATCTTGCCGCCGAATCCTTTATCGTCTATCATTCCATGAGCCGGATGAACGAGGACCGGCGGATTGTTTTCTGGGACCACCAGAAGGCGCCGGATTTCCACCGCTTTCTGGAATGCGCGCAGCAGGTGGGCGTGCGGCTGGTCCATCTGCATGAGCGGACCTTCGATGCGGAGCAGAAGGAGACGGCCCTCGAGATTCTCGAGGAAGCCGACATGACGCGCGAGGAGCGCCGCGAGATGCAGCGGCGCATCGAGGCGATGTCCCGTTACGAGGGCAAGCTCTGCGCCCTGGAGCTGAGTTTCGACTTCGAGGGCCGGATTTACATGTACGCGGTGGAAACCGGGTGGTACGCCGAATGGGAGGCGATCCTCGACGACCTCGAAGCGGCGGGGCCGGAAGCCGGCGAGGAAGACGACAGCTACGGCGGTTTCTACTCGAACAATTGAGCGATGCCTTCCCGTGCGCGGTGGGTCCTGCCGGAGACGGATGAGCGGGAGGCGGCGCGGCTGGCGCGGCAGTGCGGGCTCGAGTTGCCCGCGGCGCGGGTGCTGCTCGCCCGGGGGCTGAAGACGCCGCAGGAAGTGGAGCGCTTTCTGCATCCGAAGCTCACCCATCTGGAGGACCCGTTCCGGATGCTCGGCATGGAAGCGGCCGCAGCGCGCCTGCTGGAGGCCGTGCGCCGCAGGGAGCGGGTGTTGCTGTACGGCGACTACGACGTGGACGGCGTGGCGGGCGTCGTCATCCTGCTCCATATGCTGGAGGTGCTCGGCCTCGCCGCCGGCTATCACGTGCCGGACCGCCTCCGCGAGGGCTACGGCATGCAGCCGGCGGTGGTGGAGCGCGCGGCGCAGGACGGCTACACGCTGATTCTGAGCGTCGACACCGGCATTCGCGCGTTCGAGGCCGTGGAAGCGGCCCGGCGGGCGGGAATCGACGTCATCATCACGGATCACCATATGCCGGATGCGGAGCTGCCGCCGGCGACGGCCGTCCTCAACCCGAACCGGCCTGGCTGCGAATACCCGAACAAGAACCTGTGCGGCGCGGGCGTGGCGTTCAAGCTCGCCCAGGCGTTGATGGAGCGCGACGGCTGGACGCCGGAACGCATCGTGCGCTTCACGGATTCCTTCCTGATCATGGCGGCGGTGGCCACCGTGGCCGACGTCGTGCCGCTGCTCGGGGAAAACCGGGTGATCGTCAAACGCGGCCTGGAAGGGATCGCCAGGACCCGCAACCCGGGACTGCGGGCCCTGCTGGAGGCAAGCGGCTTCGCGCCGGGCGAGCTGCTCAGCGCCGCCGACCTCGGCTTCCGCGTCGCGCCGCGGATCAACGCCGCCGGCCGCATGGATCACGCGCGCGAAGTCATCGAGCTGTTCCTGACCCGCGACGAGGATCGCGCGCGGGCCATCGCGGCGCGGCTCGAAGAACTCAACGCGGAACGGCAACGCACGGGCGACGCCATCGTGCGCGAGATCGTGAACCGGTACGGCGAGGAGGGCCCTCCGCCGGACCAGGCAGGCCTCGTGTTCTATTCGCCCGACTGGCACCGCGGCGTAGTCGGCATCGTGGCCAACCGCGTGGCGGAACTCTATCACCGCCCGGTCATCGTGCTGGGCCGAGACGAGCACACCGGTTTCGCGCAAGGCTCGGGCCGCTCGATCCCGGGCTTCCACCTTCTTTCCGCGCTCGAGCAGATGGCCGACGTGTTCGAGAAATTCGGCGGACACCGGCAGGCGGTGGGCGTCACGCTGGAAGAGGCTCGGGTGGCCGAGCTGGAATCGCGGTTCAACGAACTGGCGCGGTCGTGGCTGACCGAGGAGGATCTTTCGCCCGAGCTGAGGCCGGACGCAGAGCTGCGGCTGGAAGAGCTGAACGACAAGGCCGCAAGCGAAGTGCTGGCGCTGGCCCCGTTCGGCTGCGGCAACCGCCAGCCGCTGTTCGTGTTGCGCGGCGCGGAGGTGCGCCAGGCGGAAGGCTTCGGCAAGAGCGGCGAGCATGTGCGCGCCAGGCTCTGGCAAGGGAACCGCAACCTGTTCGTGCGGGCGTGGCGTTGCTCGGCGCGCCTGGAAGAGCTCGCCGACGGGGCGAGGATCGACGCGGCCATCACGATCGACGAGGATCCCTACAGCGCGCGGCGCGGCTTTGCGCCGTGGTCGGCAACGATGCGCGATTTCCGCCTCGCCTCCGGGTGACGGCCGGGGTGCGGGCGCGGGCAAAGCGGCGCGAACCCTTCATCCGCCCGCAACGGCGCCAAGGATGACCAGCGGTTCTTCTCCTCTGGCGACGGCATCCGGCAGCAGCGTCTCCTGCGGCTCGAGAGAAAAGTCCCGTCGGCAGGCGTAGAACCGCAGCAGGGGCCTGCGGGCGCCGGTGCGGGGGTCGCGGATCAAGCCTCGCAACACAGGGAAAGACTGTTCCAGGGCATCGAGCACGGCCTGAACAGACACCGGCGGCGCCACTTCCAGCGCCACCTCTTCAGGCGTATTCGCCAACAGGCGCAGATGATAAGGGAGCACGACCCGGATCATGGCAGCGTCTGGGCTTCCACGGAAAGCACCGGCGGCAGATGGCTCGCCACGGCCGTCCAGTGATCGCCCTCGTCGGCGGAAGCGAAAATCTGCCCGCCTGTGGTGCCGAAGTAGATGCCGCAAGGATCGAGCGTATCCACCGCCATCGCTTCGCGCAGCACATTGACGTAACAGTCGCGCTGCGGCAGCCCGTCAGAAAGCGGCTCCCACTCGTTGCCGCCCGAGCGGCTTCTCCAGACGCGCAGCTGCCCGCCGGGCGGGTAGTGCTCCGAGTCGCTCTGGATCGGCACCACGTAGATGGTGTCGGGGTGGTGGGCGTGGACTTCGATCACGAAGCCGAAATCCGAGGGCAGGTTGCCGCTGATCTCATACCAGGTGTCGCCGGCGTCATCACTGCGCATGACATCCCAGTGCTTCTGCATGAACAGCACGTGCGGACGCGCGGGATGTTGCGCGATCCGGTGCACGCAGTGGCCGGTCTCCGCTTCGGGGTCCGGAAGGTATCCCGAGCGAAGCCCGCGGTTGATCGCTTTCCATGTGGCGAACCCGTCGTCGGTGCGGAAGGCGCCTGCCGCGGAGATGGCGATGAAGGCGCGGTTCGAATCCGAGGGATCAAGCACGATGGTGTGGAGGCACAGGCCGCCCGCGCCTGGCATCCAGCTCGGGCCCGAGCCGTGATGCCGCAACCCCGGCAGCTCCGACCACGTCCGTCCGCCGTCGGTCGAGCGGAACAGCGCCGCATCCTCCACCCCGGCGTACACCGTGTCCGGGTCGTTGAGCGAGGGTTCGAAGTGCCACACGCGCTTGAACTCCCATGGACGTTCCGAGCCGTCGTAGAACTGGTGCGTGCCGGCCTCGCCTTCGTAAACGAAATCCTTGCCAACGGCTTCCCAGGTGGCGCCGCCATCATCGGAACGCTGCACCACCTGGCCGAACCAGCTGCTGCTCTGCGACGCGTAAATGCGGCCGGGATCAGCGGGCGCCCCCTTCATGTGGTAGATCTCCCAGCCGCCGAACAGCGGGCCGCGGATCTCCCACTGGCGCCGCGCGCCATCGGATGTCAGAATGAACGCGCCCTTGCGCGTCCCCACAAGAAGACGGACTCGGCTCATCCGGACCTCCCCTCTGGCCGCCGCCTTGGGGGCGCGGCAGATTTCTCTGGTGTACCATACCCGGGGCGCGATTCACAGCAGATTCCGGTTTACACTTGCGAAATCCGCGCCGCAGAACAAGGCGCGCCGGCAAGGCTCCGCCCGGATACGGCGGCGGATCCAGGAGATGCAACATGCTCCACGCCGAATTTTGTTCACTTCTGCAAGTTGTAAATAGCGGGCGCGCTTATTCATTCCCGCCCCACGGACAGAGCCGCTCCACCTTCCCGGCCGAACAAGCAGTGGAAGAACGCCCCGGCATCCGCTATTTCTCGCCCTCTTCCGGGGGCAACTTCACAAGAAGCACGTACACGGCTACGCCTGCCCACAGGACGGCCGAGGACGCAACCACGGCGGCGAAAAAGCGGCCGGTGTTTTCCACAAGAAATCCGGTGAAAGCCGGAGCGATGACGCCGCCCAGGTTGGCGAAAGCATTCTGCATTCCCGTCCAGCGGCCGGCGGCAGGGCCGGCCAGCGTCTGCGTAAACGCCCAGCAATTGCTCACGTAAATGCCGATGCCCGTAAAGGCGCAGATGAGCGACACCGCGGAAAGCCACGGCGAGGCCGCCACAGTGAAAGGCATGGCCAGCGCGGTCAACGCAAGGCCGGCAATCAGAAATGACCGGCGCAAGCGGGCGACATTCGGCCAGCGGACGGTGAGCCTGTCGGAATACCAGCCCGCGGCCAGCGTCGCCACGGCGGTGACCGCCAGCAGCGCGCCGTTCCACGCGCCCATGCCCGGGAGCGAGAATTTCCGCTCGCGCACGAGAATCGTCGGAAGCCACGTGAGCAGCAGGTACCAGTTGTAGTTGTGGCAGAACAGTCCGATAAAAGTCGCCCACACGGTGCGGCTCGAGAGCAGCTCGCGCCAGCCCGGCCCCGGGTCCGCCGAGAGCTCCTCGGCGGGACCGGAGGCGGCAAGGCGCGCGGGCGCATACCGCAGCCAGAAGGGGAGCCAGACCAGCGCGCCGAAACCCGTCATCAGGAAGAAGCTCCTCCAGCCGTATTCGCTCATGAGCCACGCGGCGAGAGAAATGCCTGCGGCCGGGCCGATTTTGGTGCAGGCGTCGAGAATGGAGTTGGCCATTCCGCGCTGATCTTCCCGAAACGCGCGGATCATTATCCTGGAATAGGCGGGAAATGCCACGCTTTCCCCCGCCCCGAGCGCAAGCCGCAGCAGGACGAGCAGGGCAAACCCGCGGGCCACGCCGGTGGCTCCGGTCGCCAGCGACCACAGCAGGAAGCCGGCGGCGTAAACGTGGACCACGCTGTATCGGTCCACCAGCCAGCCGGCCAGCACCTGGCAGGCGGCGTAAGTCCAGAAAAAGGCCGAAAACAGCAGGCCGAGCTGCGAATCCGAAAGGCTGAGCTCTTTGGCGAGCAGCGGCGCGGCGGCGCTCAGGTTGCTGCGGTCGAGATAGTTGATGAGGACGGAGAACGACAGCAGGGCCAGCAGCGGCCAGGGCGATGCGGCGCGGCGCGTCATCGGGAATGGAGGGCAGTATATCAGCGGATGGCGGGGGCGGGCAGAGCGGCGGGGTTGCGCAGCAGTTCGCGTACGCCGGCCTCGCCGCGAGTCTGGTAGAGGTGGTCCACGGCAAGCCAGGCCCAGGCGTAATACAGCCGGATCCGGCCGGGCCGGGACTCGTCCCATTCCGGCAACCGGTCGAGCTTCTGCGCCTCCTGCAACAGCTGCTGCGGGGGACGCTCGCCGGACCAGCGCATGGCCAGCCCCTCGTGCAGCCAGCGTTCGCGGATGCCGCGGCGGGCCAGGCAGGCGTGGACCAGCTCGTGCGCCAGCGTGGGGCGCAGCGAGGCGGGCGGCGCGCCTTCCTCCAGAGGCACGCGGATGCGCCCGTCGAAAAGGCCCGCGTTCCATTCGGCGGCCCCGGTGGTTGCGCGCCAGGAGTCGCGCGCCTGCACGATCACGGTGAGCGGCTCGGCGGAAGGGCAGCCGATGGCGGCATCGATGCGCGCGAGCTCCTCGTCGAGCATCGACAACAGCGGCGCGGCCGCATGGGACGGCAGCGCCTTGCCCTCGTAACGAATGACGAAGCGCGCCGTGGCGGAGCGCTCCGCGGCCGCATCGGCTTCCAGTTCCGCGCGGGCGCGCTTGAGCAGGGAATCGAGCTGGGGATTCGGGCGGAGCGCGAGCGAGCGCTCCCAGTAGCGGGCCGCCTTGCGGACATCGTCGGCCTGATACGACGCCAGCCCCGCCAGAGCCAGCAGGTTCGGATCTTCGGGAAACCGCGCGAGCAGGTCTTCTTCGATCCGCCGCAAGGCGAGCGCCGGGCGGCCGGAATCCAGGGCCTCCAGCGCCGGCGCGAGCAGCGGGTGCCGCGGCGACTCTTCCCGGAGGCGGCTGATTTCGGCGCGGAGGATTTGCGGCAGTTCGCTGTCGGACGCCGCCAGCCGGTTGCGCTCGTACTCTTCGATGGAGGTCAGGGCGTCGGCGAAAACATAGCCCTGCCGGCCCCCGGCGGTGACGTGGAAACAGCGCCCCTGCTCGCTCGCAAGCGAGTGGCCGAGCGTGACCGGCGTGCCTCCGGCAAGCCGGGCGATCACCGGCGCCTCGCGGTCGCAGCGGGCGTAGAGGGGCGCGCCCCCTTCGACGATCGCCGGCGGGGAAATGAGGGCGAGCCAGAGGCCGAACATCGCTTCACTTCAGTATCGGCGGCCGCGGAGCATCGCTGTAGCGTAGTGGACTCGCGCGGCTGCGGGTGATAGATTCCATCGAGGAGCCTGAACGATGCGCTTCAACCTGTTGTGGATCCCGGCCGTGTTGTCCGCGGCGGCTTTCGGCCAGCCTGCGCAGAGGACTTTGACGCTCGAGGCGCTGCGGGACAAGATTCGCGGGGGATGGGCGGGACAGATGATCGGCGTCAGCTACGGCGCCCCCACCGAGTTCCGGTGGCTCGAACAGATCATCCCGGACGACCAGTTGCCGAAGTGGAAGCCGGAGATGGTGTCGAACGCCCTCAACCAGGACGACCTGTACGTCGACATGACGTTCGCCAGGGTGCTCGACGAGAAAGGGCTGGATGCGACGACGGAAGATTTCGGGGCGATGTTCCGCGAGGCGAAATACCCGCTGTGGCATGCCAACCTGGCGGCGCGGCGGGCGCTGCGGCGCGGCGTGCCGGCAGGCCTGAGCGGGACGCCTCGGCACAACGTGCACGCCAATGACATCGATTTTCAGATCGAGGCGGACTTCATCGGGCTGATGGCGCCCGGCCTGCCCCGCCTCGCCAACGACATCGCCTTGCGCGCCGGGCGGGTGATGAATTACGGCGACGGCATCGCCGGCGGGATGTTCGTGGCCTGCATGTATGCGGCCGCGTTTTTTGAAAAGGACCCGCGGCGCGTGGTCGAGGAAGGGCTGGCCTGCCTGCCTCCGAAGAGCCCCTACGCGGCGCTGATCCGGGACGTGCTTGCCTGGCACCGCCAATATCCCGGCGACTGGAAGAAGAATTGGGCGGAAATCGAAAAGAAATGGAACCGCCGCGAGCCCTGCCCGGCCGGCGCGCTCAGGCCGTTCAATATCGACGCCAAGATCAACGGGGCCTACATTGCGTTGGGGCTCCTTTACGGGGACGCGGACATGACGAAAACCATCCGCATTTCCACGCAGGCGGGGCAGGACTCCGACTGCAACCCTTCCAGCGCGGCCGGGATTCTCGGCGTCATGCTCGGCTGGAGCGGAATTCCCGAAGAATGGAAAGCGGGAATTCCTGCAATCGCGGACAGGAAATTTGCATTTACCGATTTCAGCTTCGAGTCGATTGTCGAAAGCACATACCAGCGGGCGCTCAAGGCGGTGGCGCGCGAGGGCGGCGCCGTCACCGCGCAGGAAATCCGCGTCCCCGTGCAGAAGGCGAAGCCTGCGCGGCTGCCGCTTTGGGACGACTACGGCTCGCCGGCGGAACGCATCGCGTACCGCGACCCGCGGTGGAAGTTCGCGGGCGCCTGGAGCGAGGACGGAAAACTGCGGGCGCAGGTGTCCGAACAAAAGGGCGCCACGGCCGAGATCGAATTCGAGGGAACCGGGTTCATCGTGGTGGGGCCCTATCTGCCTGACGGCGGATTCGTGGAGGTCTGGGTGGACGGCAAGCGCGTGAATAACGTGGATGTGTACTCCGACGAGAAGAGCGTGAAGGGCGAGGAGAGCGTGTTCCACCAGTTCGGGCTGAAGCGGGGCAGGCACGCGGTGAGGCTGGTGGTGCTCGGCGTCCGCCACACGGAGTCCGCAGGCGCGCGGGTGGCGGTCGGCGAGTTGGTGGTTTTCCGTTGAACCGCGCGCAATAGCGGGCGTCTTCCACAGCTTCCGCGGTTGTCACGGGGCGCGGGAACCCAAAGTCGGCCAGCCTGTCTGCAAGAAGAGGTCCGCCTCGCCGCTGAAATGGTGCATTGGGTGTCTGACCCCATTTTGTGTGTTGAAAACAAAGGGGCGAAAAGGTCCATTGGGTGTCTGACCCCATTTCTCTTAGAATCGGGGCATGAAGCGGATTGTGCGTGCATGGCGGGGAACCGAACTCCATGCGAAGGGCTGGCCCCAGGAGGCAGCCCTCCGCATGCTGATGAACAACCTGGATCCGGAAGTGGCGGAAAAGCCGGACGAGCTCATCGTCTATGGCGGCGCCGGCAAGGCCGCGCGAAACTGGGCCTGTTTCGAGGCCATCGTCCGGGAACTGCTGCGGCTGGAGGCGGATGAAACGCTGCTGGTGCAGTCCGGCAAGCCCGTCGGCGTGTTCCGCACCCATGAAGACGCGCCGCGCGTGCTGATCGCCAACGCCAACCTCGTGGGACGCTGGTCCGACTGGGAGCATTTCCGCGAATACGAGCGGCTCGGCCTGACCATGTACGGGCAGATGACGGCGGGCAGCTAGATCTACATCGGCACGCAGGGCATCCTTCAGGGCACTTACGAGACCTTCGCCGCCGCGGCCCAAAAACATTTCGGCGGAAGTTTGTCCGGCCGCTTCGTTCTCACGGGCGGCATGGGCGGCATGGGCGGAGCGCAGCCGCTGGCGGCGACGATGAACGGGGCGGCGATCCTGTGCGTGGAGGTCGACCCCGCGCGCATCGCGCGGCGGCTGCATGCGGCCTGGTGCGACGTGCGCGCGGAGACTCTGGACGAGGCGCTGCGGCTCGTGCTCGATGCGCGGGACGCGCGGCGGGCGCTGTCCGTCGCCCTGTGCGCCAATTGCGCCGACGTGTTGCCGGAGCTCGTGCGCCGCGGCGTGACCCCCGACCTCGTCACCGACCAGACTTCCGCCCATGACCCGTTGAACGGGTACATCCCTTCGGGATTCGACGTCGAACAGGCTGCACGGCTCCGCGCCGCCGATCCGAAAGGGTACGTGGAACGCGCGCTCGACTCCATCGCCCGGCACGTGGAGGCGATGCTCGCCATGCGGCGGGCCGGCGCCGTGGTGTTTGACTACGGGAACAACATCCGCAAGATGGCCTTCGACCGGGGCGTGAAAGACGCGTTCGAGATTCCCGGCTTTGTCCCCGAGTACATCCGTCCGCTGTTCTGCCAGGGCAGAGGCCCGTTCCGCTGGGTGGCGCTGTCCGGCGAGCCCTCCGACATCCATGCCACGGACGAGCTGGTCTGCCAGATGTTTCAGGACAACGAGGCCCTGGTGCGCTGGATCCGGCTCGCCCGGGAGAGAGTGCGGTTCCAGGGGCTGCCCGCGCGCATCTGCTGGCTGGGATACGGCGAACGGGACCGCTTCGCGGTGGCCCTGAACCGGCTGGTGCGCGAGGGGAAGGTCCAGGCGCCCATCGTCATCGGCCGCGACCATCTCGACTGCGGCTCGGTAGCCTCGCCTTTCCGGGAAACCGAGGGCATGCGGGACAGCAGCGATGCCATCGCCGACTGGCCGATTCTCAACGCCCTGCTGAACACGGCAGCCGGCGCCACCTGGGTCAGCGTCCACAACGGCGGCGGCGTCGGCATCGGCTATTCCCAGCATGCAGGCCAGGTCACGGTGGTCGATGGTTCGGACAGAGCGGCTGCGCGGGCGGAGCGGGTGATGCGGTGTGATCCCGGTCTCGGCGTTCTGCGGCACGCTGACGCGGGATACACGGAGGCCATCGAATGCGCCCGGAAGCACGGGCTGCGAATTCCCATGCTGGACGAACCAGTCACCACTGGCGAACCATGACCGGCCGGACGGCCGGCTCGGGCGCGCTCAGGTCCACTTCGGCAAGAATTACGAGATTCTTCCGCTCCCATCCGGCGGCGGCGTCTTTCACCAGCCGGGCAAGACCCGCGGAATGGACGATCTGCCTCGCCACAGCCTCGCAAGCACGGGCTTCCAGCCCGCCCACAATGACCAAAAACGGCCGCGGTTTTTCCGCGAGAATCCTGTATATGGCGCAGTACGATATTTTCCCCGGAGATCCTTTCTTCGGCCAGATTTCTCCGGTTTCCGACACAAGGAAAGGCTGCCCATCGTCCTCCAGGCGGAGCCGCACCGGCGCTTCTTGCATCCACGAGTGCGGCCCGCGGAGAACCGATGCTCCAAGAACAATAATCGCCTTGTCCGCCGCATCTGCCATCCTCGGCTCCCGGTAATCGCCGATTTTTACGCGCGCGCCACGGCTGCGGAGGTAGTGCGCAATTTCAGCCGCGGCCGCCGCCTGCAAGGCGCCGGAAGCTCCGCCGGCCACCGCATTTGCCGCATTCGATGCGCTGGCATCGGCCGCCGCGGCTGAAGACAACAGAGAGGCCATCAGGATCTCGACACCGCCCCGCGAGTTCACCGCCGGCTGCCAGAATCGCAGAATTGCGTCCGGAGAGCTGCGGGAGTAGAGCCACAGCGCGAGAAGCGCCAACCCGATGGCTGAAAGCGACAGCACCCGCGATCCTGACTGCGCAGAACCGGCTGAATTCCTGGCAGAAACCGCCACGGCTCCGTCCTCGCCCGGCGCCTCGGCGGCTGCGCGGTGAAAGACCGGAACATAGCTGCCCACCGGCAGCTCGATGCGCCAGCCGCCGCCGGCCTCGGCGGAAGAGTAGTATGCCGCAAGGCGCTTCCGCACTTCGCTCGCACAGACGCGCACCGAGCTGTCGCGTTCGAGGTCGGCATCGGCGGGCAGGTCGAACAGGGCGAGGGCGAGAGTCCGCTCCTTGAGCGTTTCCGTCTCCCCGGCAAGAGCTTTTTCGACGACGAAACGCAGGAATCGGCTGCAACGCCGGCTCCTGCGAAAAGCCTGGCTGGCCAGGATTCTTTCGAGTTCCAGCCGGATTTCCTGCCGGTTCTCCGCTGTCAGCTCCATGTCCGCCTCGCCCTGCCCGCCTCCAGCCTGTTCGAACCGCCCCCTATCATAACGAATTCCGGGTTTGCTGCAAAGAATCTGCTGGATTTGCGGACGCGATGACGGCATGATTTCAGGCAAAATTGGCCCGCAGGCTGCCGGAAAAGGCCGTGATTTGCCGCCGGCTGCGCGCCGCGGCGCCAGGCGGCCAGGTTCGACAGCCACCCCCGTAACAGATACGATGGGAGATGTCGGCCATGTCGCAAAGGATGCTGGTTCGGGGCGCGCGCCAGCTGCTGACGCTCCGCGGCGGCGCCGGTCCGAGGCGCGGCGCGGAACTCGGCGAGCTGTCGATCATCGAGAACGGAGCGATGGTGGTCGAGAATGGAATCATTGCGGCCGTCGGCCCCGCCAGCCGCATCGAGAATCTTTCCATCGCTCGCGGCGCCGCGGAGCTGGATGTCAAGGGCCGAGTGGTGATGCCCGGGTTTATCGACAGCCATACTCATCTGCTCTACGGCTCGCCGCGTCTTGAAGATTTCGCCATGCGCATCGCAGGGCGGTCTTATGAGGAAATTGCGGCGGCCGGAGGGGGCATCGGGAGCTCTGTCAAGCTCGTCAGAAGCGCCACCCAGAATCAACTCCGGGCCCAGGCCCAGCGGGAGCTGTGGCGAATGGCGGCCTGCGGCACCACGACGGTGGAGGCGAAGAGCGGTTACGCTCTCAACGCAGCCGGAGAATTGCGTTGCCTGCGAGTTCTGAGCGAACTGCACGACGATCCTCTCGAGGTGGCGCCCACCTTCCTCGGCGCGCACGCCGTGCCCCCGGAATTCGAGGGGCAGCCGGACGCCTTCATCGATTACCTCATTGCCGAAGTCATGCCCCCCGTGGCCGCGAGGCGGCTGGCGCGGTTCGCGGATGTGTACTGCGACAGAAACGCCTTTACGGTGGCGCAGGCCCGCCGGTATCTGGAGGCGGCCCGCCGCATGGGCTTCGGGCTGCGCATGCACGCAGGCCAGTTCTCCGACGGGGGATCCGTGGCGCTCGCCGTCGAGCTGGGCGCGCACAGCGCCGACCATCTGGAACACATCGCGCCGGCCTCCATTCCCCTGCTGGCCCGCTCGAACACGATCGCCACGTTCCTGCCCGGGGCGGCGCTGTTCCTGGGCATGGCCCGCCATGCGCCGGCGCGGGCGCTCATTGAAGCAGGCGCAGCCGTGGCGCTGGCCACCGATTACAACCCGGGAACCAGCCCCACCTGGAACATGCAGATGGCGGTGGCCCTGGCTTGCACCCAGTTGAGGATGACACCCGCCGAAGCGATCACTGCGGCGACGGTCAATGCGGCCCACTCGCTTGGCATTGCCTCCCGCACGGGAACTCTCGAGGCCGGCAAGCAGGCGGATTTCATCGTTCTGGATGTCTCCGACTACCGGGAAATCGGATACTATTTCGGCGCCAATCTGGCCGCCGTTGTTGTAAAAAAAGGCCGCGTGCTCAAGCCGCCGGAGGAAATTGTTTTCCATGGAAAAAAGACTGGTTGAATGCGTTCCCAATTTCAGCGAAGGCCGCGACGAGGCCAGGGTGCGCGCCATCGCCGATGCGATCTCGTCGGTTCCCGGCGCCGTGCTGCTGGACCTGGAAATGGATCCGGACCACCACCGCAGCGTCATCACCTTCGTCGCGCCGCCGGAAGCGGCCGTGGAAGCCGCGTTGGCGGGGGCCGCGAAGGCCGTGGATCTGATCGATCTCAACACGCACCGCGGCGCACACCCGCGCATCGGCGCGCTGGACGTGTTGCCCTTCGTGCCGCTGGCCGGCGTCAGCATGGAGGACTGCGTGCAGCTGGCCGAACGCGCCGCCGCCGAGCTCTGGAAGCGGCTCCGGATCCCTTGTTATCTCTATGAAGCCGCCGCGAAACGGCCCGAACGCGTCCAGCTGGAAAACATCCGCCGCGGCCAGTTCGAAGCCCTGCGGGAGGAAATGGGGAAGAACCCGGAACGCGACCCGGACGTCGGCGAGCCGGTTCTGCACCCGACCGCCGGCGCCACTGCGGTCGGAGCCCGCAAGTTTCTCATCGCCTACAACATTTTGCTGCGGACGCCGGACGTGGAAATTGCGAAGCAAATCGCCCGCGCGGTGCGCTTCTCCTCGGGAGGCTACCGGTATGTGAAGGCGATGGGCGTCGAACTCGCCTCCCGCGGCATGGCGCAGGTCTCGATGAATCTGACCGACTTTGAATCCACCCCCGTCCATCGAGTCTTCGAGACAGTGAAGCGCGAGGCGGAACGCTTCGGCGTCGCCGTGGCCGAAAGTGAAATTGTCGGCCTGGTCCCGAAAAAGGCGCTGGAAATGGCCGCCGAATACTATCTGCAAATCGGGAATTTCCAGCCTTCCGTCGTCCTGGAGAACCGCCTGGAGGCTGTGATGGCTGAGCGCGGAGGGCTGCGGGAATTCCTCGATGCGCTGGCGGCGCCTTCGGCCACGCCGGGCGGCGGCAGTGCATCGGCCGCTGCGGCCGCCATGGCGGCCGCGCTGGGCTCGATGGCCGCCCGGCTGGCGAAGCAGGACCCGGCCGAATTCGAGCAGTTGCGCGCGTTTTTCACGGAGGCGGTCGACCGGGATGCGGCCGCCTTTCGCGAGGTGATGGCCGCCTGGCGGCGGCCAAAACAGGAACGCCAGCCGTATGTGGAGCAGGCGCTGCGGCAGGCTGCCGAGGTCCCGCTTGAAGTCTTCATCAAGGCGGGCGAGCTGAAAGCAAGGCTCGAGGCGTTGAACGAGACCGCGCCGGCGAAATTCGCCTCCGACATCGCCACCGGAATCGCTTTGGCGGAAGCGGCCCGCGCCGGAGCAAGAGCCAACGTGGAAATCAACCTCGAAGGGCTGCCTGAATCCGACTTCAAGACGCGCGTCTTGCAGGCGCTCGGAGCCGGCGACGGCGCCCGGCCGGTATCATGAAAGAAGTGCTGGTTTCCATCGACACAAGACCGCGCCGCCCCGCGTGGCTCAAGGCCCCGGCGCCCGTCGGCGACCAATACATGGAGCTGAAGCGGCTGGTGCGCCGGCTCCAGCTGCACACGGTCTGCGAATCCGCCGCCTGCCCCAACATCGGCGAATGCTGGAACCACCGCACCGCCACGTTCATGATTCTTGGCAACCAGTGCACGCGGCGCTGCGGCTTCTGCGCCGTGCAGAAGGGGCAACCGCTGCCGGTGGACGCCGACGAGCCGCGCCGCGTTGCGGAAGCGTGCGAGCATCTCGGGCTGCGCCACGCCGTGGTGACCAGCGTCAACCGCGATGATCTGAAAGACGGCGGCGCCAGCCACTTCGCGGCGGTCATCCGCGCCATCCGCGCCCGGATCCCCGGCTGCCGGGTGGAAGTTCTGGTGCCGGATTTCCAGGGCTCGCGCGAAGCGATGAAGACCGTGCTCGATGCCGGGCCGGACGTGCTCAATCACAACATCGAGACAGTGCCGAGGCTGTACCGCGAGGTGCGTTTCGGCGCGCGATACGAGCGCTCGCTCGAGATGCTCGCCTTCGCCGCCGAATTGCGCCCCGACATCCCTGTGAAGTCCGGGCTGATGGTGGGGCTCGGCGAAACCGACGACGAAGTCATCAGCACCTTGCGCGACCTGCGCCGGCACGGCGTGAGCATCGTCACCATCGGGCAGTATCTGCGGCCGACCTTGCAGCATTTGCCGGTGTTGCGCTACGTCACGCCGGAGCAGTTCGCCGGGTACAGGCGCGCCGCGCAGGAAATGGGGTTCGAGCACGTTGAATCGGGCCCGTTTGTGCGGTCTTCCTATCATGCGGCCGAGGCGCTGGGCCGCGGCTCAGGCCCGGGCCCGGGCGGGGCCTGAAGCCAGCGTCTGCCAGGCCTCGCGCGCTTCCTGCATCCGGGCCTCAAGCCCTTCGGCGCCGCCCGGCACCGCCTCAAAACGGAGCCGGAGGAAAGACCGCGGCTGCAATTCGATCCGCAACGGGAGAACGGGCCTGGCGGAGGGATCGTACCAGAGACTGAACCGGGAGGGACGGCCCCCGGCGGCGGAGGTGATTGACGCCTGAAGCCGCACCACCTTTTGCCCCGGACCCACCAGGCCGCGGGCACGCAAATGCTCTTCGGCCCCCGGATCGGCGGCGCGGGTCCAGCTGACCATTTTCGGAGTCTTCCCGTACAGAAACGTGCGGCGTCCCTGCCGCTCGCCCGGATCCCCTTCGACGATGGCGGCGAGAGTCCGCAGGAACGTCATGCCTGCGGTTTCCGGCTCTTCGTTCGTCTCATGCGGCAACAGCTCCCCGCTGTCGAGCCCGCGGACAAGCGTTTTCAAGCATGCCCACCATGAAGCCCAGCTGGAGCCCCGCGGCAGCATGGCGTTGGCAAGCAGCGAACGGTGCCTCCGGCCGCGCAGTTCACCCTGGATGACCGCGACCGGGACCTGGCCGTTCTCCTTTTTGAGCCCGTCCATGGCCTCGGCCAGAGACTGTTCCTCGCTCCGGGTCATGAACCCGAAATAACTCGCCTCCTCCACGTCGTCCGGTGCGAACGAGGCCAGCTCGCTGAAGTAGCCGAAACGGTTCAGCCCGCGGGCGCGCTCGGGCCGGGAGCCGCCGGCAAAGGAGAGATGGATTTGCCGCAACCCGCCAGAGGGCCCCAGCTTCTCGTGCAGCAGAATCCCCTCGCCGACCGCGGACCGCGAATAGATGGCTTTCGAGAAGAGGACTATGACCGCGTCGACCCGGTAGGCCGTCAGCGCCGCGGCCGCGTGCCTCGCGGCCCTGATGCCCACGAAGGGCGCCGCCATCAACGGCAGAAAGCTGCGTCGCGAATACATCCTCATACCTCCATGCCGAGCCAGTTGCCCGGGGTGGACACGAAAGCCGGGGGCGAAACGGTCGAGGCCTGCTCGCCGCGCACGGCGCGGGCCAGGTCCCTGTACAGCTCGAAGAAGCCTGCCGCCACGCGGGGCCAGTCCAGCGCTTCGGCTGTCCGCCGGGCCGCCGCAATGATTTCCTCCCGCCCTGGAGCGCCCGGCGACGCCGCCCGCACGCCTTCCGCCATTGCTTGCGGCAAAGCCGGCGCAAGCCATGCGTTGGAGCTGTTGGCGTAGGAGAGAACGCCGCCGGAATCTGGGGCCACCAGCGCAGCGCCGCTGGCCATCGCTTCCAGCGGCGCGATTCCGAAAGGCTCTTGCGGGTTGGGGTGCAGGAACACGTCGCAGTTGGCGTAGAGATCGGCAAGACGTTCGCGTCTCCTGACGTGGCCGAGAAAGGCCACCAGCCCGGGCAAGCGCCGCGCCCTCTCTTGCAGTTCCGCCAGCAGGATCCCGTCGCCGGCGATCAGCAGCCGGTAGGGACGGTCCTGGGAGGCCGCGAGAAGCTCCAGCGTGTCGAGCAACAGGCCGGCGTTTTTCTCCGGCGCGAGGCGGCCTGCGTAAAGGATCAGAACCGCGTCCTCCGGGGCGGCGCTGAGCCAGCACAACTGCTGGCGCAGCCGGGGCGAGCGGCGCTGCGGGTGGAACAGCCGCGCGTCCACGCCCATGCCCCGGATCCATACCCCCCGTTGCCGCTTGTGCCCGCGGGAGGCCTCGCGCAGCTCCTCTGCTGTATATCCGGACACGGTGATGTGGTGGTCGAACATGGGGAAGTAGATCCACTTCATATACCAGCGGGCGAATCGGACGGCGGCGGGACCGCGGCCAAGGTAGGCATGAATGTTGTCGTCGAGGCGCTCGCAACTCAGGCCCACCGTGGCCGGGCGGAACCGCAGGCTCGGGTGGCGCCGCGTGCGAAGCAGCCCGGCCAGATAGGGCAGGGTGAACTTGTCGCACACCTCGACCAGGTCCGGCTGTTCGGTCTCAAGGATCCTCGCAATCGCCCCGGCGGGCGGGAGATAGGCCAAGGGCGACATAAGTCGATAGGCCGGGTTCAGCCAGGCGCGACGGGCGCGCACGTAATAGATCCGTGCCCGCGGGTTCGGGTCCTCGACCGAATTCTTTTCTCCGGGCACGATGAGGCGAACCTGGCAGCCGGCGTCGGGGGCGGCGGCCATCAAGGCGCGGTAGAACGTGGCCACCCCGCCGGAGGCGTCATGCCAGGCGTTGGTCAGGTGAAGCGTCTTCAGCATGGGTTCCCGTGAGCCGGTTGCGGCGGCAACCGGCCCATCATGAAGGTAGCCGCAGCCGGTTAGAGTGGCATAACAAAATTGGCAACTTCTGTTTTATGCGGCCCGCGGCACCCGGAATCTCCCAAGGGAACAAACCGGGGGCGCGGTGCGTATCGTGAAAGCGAGGAGGGTTTGCCGATGGCAGGATTCCTGCTGTTCCTCATCCTTGCGGTCCTTTGCTGGCCCCTGGCGCTGCTGGCGCTGATCCTGTTCCCGCTGGTTTGGCTGCTGCTGCTTCCCTTCAAGCTGCTTGGGATGGCGATTGCGGGCGTCTTCGAGCTGATCGGCGCGCTCTTCATGCTGCCGGCGAAGATCGTCAAGGCCATTCTGTAGCCGCCGGCCTCATCCTGGCGGGGCCATGAACCGGACAGTTCATGGCGGAAACGAACAGAACAGGTCGTGGCGGAAATGTTTTGCTGTCGCGGCCCGGCCAGGAGTTGCAGTTTCACACGCCGCGAGCCAATCGGATTCGGAGCCGCGAGAGCGAGCGGCCCAACGGCAAGTCTCTTGCGAAACCACCGGCCGCGGTGGACAGACGTGACGCAAGCGGCTCAACCGCCCACTCCGGCCGCCGTTCTTTCGAACGGCGGCACCCCGGCGCGCGGCTCTGAAACCGCGTGTGCACTTCACCGCCGGTGCCGCGAGCAAATCGGATTCGGAGCCGCGAGCGAAGCGGGCCGCAGGCCCGCGAGAGCGAGCGGTCCTCAACGGCAAGTCTCTTGCGAAACCACCGGCCGCGGTGGACAAACGTGACGCAAGCGGCTCAACCGCTCACTCCGGCGCGAGGCTCTGAACCAATTTGCGCCGCGCGGCTTCTGCTCTGGCGGGACCAGCCGTGAGCCGTCAGAAAGTGATCGAGACCAGGATCTCGTACTGGCCGCGGCGGGATTGCGCCGCGCGGTTGTTGAAGATGCCGCCGAACCAGCGCGTGTAGCGGAACTCGGGAATCAACTTGATCCCGAAATCGTCCTTCAGCACCAGGCCGATCCCGGCCGCGGCGCCGTAAATGTTCCTGTGGGCGGGCGTCGCCGGCGTTTCGTCGCAGCAGGTTTTCGTCCCTCGAAATTCCTTCTCGGTGGCGCTGCGGATGCCGGTCACATGGCGCAGCACGGGGCCTGCTTCATAGAACCATTTCCAGCGGTTCTCATACCGGCTCTCGTTGTAACGGCGCAGGAGCAAAGGCAGGTCCCAATAGCGGGCGCGCGTGTCCTCGGTGTAAAAGGTGACCGTGCGCTCGTCGCCCGGCGTATTGGGGTTGTCAACGCCTTCATACAGCGTGGTTGTGAGCTTGTACCGCGGGCGGCGGAGCTGGAGGTCGGCGTTGATCGCGTAGCGTTCGCCAAGGAAAAACTGCACCGTGACGCCGCCGCCGAAAATCGTGCCTTTGTTTTCGTTCTTCGTGTCGATCTGCAAAGGAGGCGAGGCGAGGCTCTCGGTTTGCTCGCCGCTCTTCATGAGGCCGGGAACCAGGAAGCTCGCGTTTCCGCCGATGGTGAACCTGCGGATGTATGGCTTGTCTTCAAAAAACGGCGCAGGCTGGGAAGCGCCCGCTTTCGGCTTCGCCGGCGCCGGCGCCTGCGGGGAGGTTTGCGCGCTCTGGCCCGTCTGGGCCGGCGCAGCAAGAGCAGCGAGGAATGCGGGAAGCAACAAGGAAGCGAGGCGCATGGGTTTCAAAGTCCCCTTCATGGAATATGGCGGCCGCTGCATCTTCAGAACCGGATGCGGAAGGAGAACTGCACGGATCGCGGACCGCCAGGTGCGAAGTACGAAGCCGGATTCGGGGCGAACGATGCGTTCAGCGAGCGCACCGGGATGCCGAAAACCGGGCTGCCGAAAAATCCGCCCTCGTTGCGGTTGGGGTTGGCAAACGCCGGCGAATTGGTGAGATTGAATGCCTGCACGGAGAAATTCAGCCGGATATTCTCGCTGAAAGGAATTTCGCGCCGCAGTGCAAGATCGAGCTGCGCCATCGGCCGGCCGTAGAGAATGTTGCGCCCCAGGTCGCCGGTCTTGTTCGTCGCCGGGGCCGTGAAAGCGGCGGGATTGAGGCGCTTGCCGCCAGCCACGTTCTTGTCTTCGATCCAGATCTCCGCCCCGTTGTAATTCGGCCGAACGAATCCGTAAAGGCCGCGGATGACGGGGGTCTGCACGGCGCCGGCGTCCGCGCTCGGGGTGGAGTTGAGCATCAGCACGTCGAATGGCAGGCCGGACCGCGCCGTTGCGATCCATTCCAGGTGCCAGTCCCGCAGCGCTGCGTTCAGCCCGGCGAGCCGGGGAGCGGGAATGAGGAAGGTCCCGGACACGTTCAGCAGATGGCGCACGTCGTGATTCGAATTGCCCTTCTCGTTCCCGAAAATGGTTGCAAATCCGATGCCGCCGTACACAGCATCGTCGTCGGTGGCGTGGGCCCATGTGTAAACGGCCTGCGTCTGGAAGCGGCGGGATAGCCGGCGGCGGTACTCGGTCTGCAACCCGCGCCAGGAGGAATCGACCACGCTGATGATCTTGTGGAGATCCACGTAATCCGCGCTGGCGCTCCGCTCGGCGACGTTCCTCAAGAGCCGCCTCCCGGAAGTCCCGAGGAATGACACCGTAACGCTCTGGTCATTGCCCAGATGCTTTTCGACGCCGAGGTTCCAGTTGCGGATGATGGGCGATTGCAGGCCGCGGTCCGCCGCCACCACCAGCCCGTAGCGCTTGGCCGGCGGCATCGACGGCGCCGCCAGATCGGTCCCGACGAGCGGAAACGGGGGCAATGACATCGATCGGACGCCTGAATAGGGCGCGCCTTCGAAAAACGCCAGCAGGGTGCTCGCCCCGAACGAGTGGAAGCCGCCCACGCCGAACCGCGCGATCAGCTCGCGGCCCGGCGTGGCGCGAATCACCTGCGTGTAGCTGAAGCGCGGCGCCACGTCGGACCAGCTCTTGTCGAAAAGCGGCTCGTTCTGCACAATCCGGTTGCTGAAGGACGACGAAAGCGCGGCAGGGCGCGGCCCCTGGCGCACTCCCGGCGGCGAATTGATGTCCCACCGCACGCCAAAGGCCAGCGTCACGCGCGAACCGATCTTGGCCGTGTCCTGAAGGAAGAAGGAAAGATTCTGGATCGCCGGATAAACTGCGTCGGTGCTGGCGGAAACCACCGACGAGACCGAACGGGAAGAAAGAAATGCTCCCGGCGCCTGCGTGCCGTCTGCTTGCAGTTCGCTCAGTGCGCGGAACCAGGATGCGCTCGAATAGGCGGGCTTGCGCAGGGTGGGCGCGATATAGCGGTAATCGAACCCTGCCACGTAGGAGTGGGCGCCCGCCACCATGGTCACCGTGTCCGAGGCGTTGATCTGCCACTGGCGGTTCGCCGCCGGGGGGCCGAAGGAATAGCCGGCCATGCCCAAAACATTGAAGCTGTATTCGGCGTTCGACGGATTCAATCCCGCGGGGAAAATCCGGTTCAGGTCCGGCAGCGCAGCGCCGTTCAAGGGATCAAAACGGTTCTGCATATCCAGCGAGACATTCGTGTAATTGACGCGGAAATCATTGGTCGTGCCGGGATTCAGCGTGGAAACGACGCCCGCCGTGCCGGAGCGGAATTCATCCTTGTAAGAACGGATCACATTGGGCGCAAGAAACACGGAACCGCGCGCATCGGCGTCGCTCTTTGCATAGTGGAAGCGGGCGAACACGGAATGCGAAGCGGAGACGCGCTGGTCCAGACGGAATGAAAAGACGTCCCGGTCCAGCGGATATGTGGACACGGAGGCGTACACGCCCGCGCCGCCGCCGACGCTCGGGCGGTTGGGCAGCGGATACGCGTTCAGGAACGGCCGCAGCGAAGCGGGCGACGACTGCCGGAAAGCGGCATCCGGAACAACGGCGAAGTGCGTTTGCGGCGCATCCAGCCTCAGGCCCTCGTATGAAGCGAAGAAATACGTCCGTTCCGGCACGACGGGTCCGCCGGCGGCGGCGCCGAACTGGTGCTGCCGGAGCCGGCCGCGGGGCAAGCCGAGCGCGTTGGCAAACCAGTCGTTGGCAGCGAAGCGGTCCGTACGGAAGTACTCGTACAGAGACCCGTGAAAAGCGCGCTCGCCGCGGCGGCTCACGAGCCCCACTTGCAGGCCCGGCGTGCGGGCCAGTTGCGGGATAAAGTTCTGCGTCTGGAGGCTTGCTTCCGCAACCGAATCAAGGCTGACGACGCCGGAGGGAAAGGATTGTGTGAAGGTCAACGACTGCCGGGAAAGCGGCTCCCGCGCGCTGTCTTCGGGGGAAATCATCCGGGTCAGCGGCTCATAAAGATTCAGACCGTCCACCGTGATGTAGTTCAGATGGGCGGGCAGGCCCAGCACATTCGGCTGCCCTTCCGGCGCGGCGCCGGTCACCGCAGCCGGGGCCGCCGGCGCCAGCGACAGGGCGTTGCGTCCATTGACCGGCAGATGGTCGAGCAGCGTGCGGTCCATCGCAGCGGCGATCGCCACATCCGCATCAAGCCCCGCGCGGGGCTCTTCCACGGCGACCGTTCTGGCTGCATCCCCTGCTGTCAGCGTCAGAATGAGGTTCTGCCGTTGCCGGGCCCGAACCACGATCCTATCCAGCCGCAACGTCTCGAAGCCTTCTTTGGAAACCGTCAGCGAGTATTCGCCCGGCGCCAGCAGGTCAAAGGCGAAGTCGCCTCCCTGGTTGGCCGTCTTCTCCGCAGTGAACGAAGTGGAGCGGGACGCCAGGCGGAGCTGCGCCTTGGCGACGGGCGCGCCGGCGCGGTCAAGCACCGAGCCGGACAGCAACGCGGTGTCCTGCGCCCAGACTGCGGACATGCAAAGAGCAAGCACTGGCGAGAATCGCATAAGCAACTGTAAGTGGACGGCCTCGAGATGGGGCCGGTGTACGGCCAAACTTTCATGATAGCCCGAAGCCGCACCGCTCCGGCCTCCGCCGAGACTGTTCCGGGCGCCCGCCGCGCCCCACGCCCAGCCGGGGCGAGCCTGCACTTTACAAATCTTGACGCTCCGGCTGCAACCCAAACCGGCCCGAGCCTCGTTCAGGGAAGGGAGGAGGTTGAATCATGGTTCGTTGGATCCAGGTGGCAGCGTTGGTCATGGCGGGCGCGATGGGCGTCCAGGCGCAAATGCGCGGGTTTGGCGGCGCCCCGCCCAGCCCCGAGGAAATGGTCCAGGCGCGGGTCGAACGGCTCAGCCAGTGGCTTTCGTTGTCCGACTCGCAGAAGACGCAGGCGCTGAAGATCTTCACCGATGCGCAGGCAGCGGTGCAGCCGTACCGGCAACAGATGGCTGCGGCGCGGCAGGCGTTGCAGGCGGCTGTGAAGGCGAACGACGCGGCCGGGCTCGATCGCGCCTCGCGCGACATCGGCGCGGCGACGGCCGAGATCACCCTGATCGAATCCCGCGCGGAAGCCTCGTTCTATGCGCTTCTGACGCCCGAGCAGAAACAGAAGTACGACCAGATGCCCGGGCGGGGCCTGGGCATGGGCGGCGGCATTGGCCCCGGACCTGCGCGTCCCGGCGGGAGGATGCGGCCGCAGCAGTGAGCCAACCGGCGGGCGGGGCAGCCCGGCGGGCAGCCCCGCTGCGCACCGGCGAGCGGAGCGTTGCAATGGCTGACGGGACCTGGAACCCGGCGATCCGGGCATGGCTGCCGGGCGGTGCCGCTTCCGCGGAACAGGTCAACCCAGCCCTTCACCGGGAGCGTGTGTGGGAGCTGCTGGCCCGCGACGGGCTCGTCTGGCGCCCGGACGGCGAATCGGCAGAACGCAATGGCGCTCTGACGCTGTCCTGGCCGGAGGAGTGGACCTGGGTCCAGTGGAGAGACGCCGCGCTGCATGTGCTCGATGCCGAAGAGGCGTTGCGGATCCACGGCTGGACTCTGTGCAAGGTGAACGCGCAGTGGGTGCAGTTCAGCGGATGCCGCCCCGTGTGGATCAGCCAGACGGCGCTCGCCCCCTTCGACGGCCGGCGCTGGCCGGGCCGGCAGGAATTTCTCCGGCAATTTGCGCAGCCGATGTTGGATACCTGCATCGCTGCCGGCAGCGTGAACCGGGGATCGCGCTGGCAGGCATGGCGCGCAAGGTGGAAGTTCCTGGGCGCGCTTCGCGGGCACGTGAGCCCCGCAACGGGCGCCGACCTGGCCGGGCTGCGTTCTCTGGTCCGAGCCCTGGCTCGGTGCAGGGACTGGACTCCCTGCCGGATGCACGAGTCCCCGCCGGTGTCTGCCGGGCTTGCGGGCGTGATTGCGAGAGAACAAGCCGTGCTTCGCGGGGCAAAGCTCGTCTACGAGTGGCGCGGCGCACTCCCGCAGTCGGGGAAACTGGCGCCGGCGCCCGGCACGGCATGGGTCCGCCTGCACGCATCCGCGCAGCAAGCCGCGGCGGATTATCTCGATGAGAGCTCCGCCCGCGGCGCCGCATTGCCGCTGGTGCGCCCCGCGGCTGGCGGCCCGTGGCGCCGCGCCGCGTTGCCGGCGGACCTGGGCATCGCCGCGGGCCCCGGCAACGTGCCTGCCAGCCTGCCCTCGCTCCAGGCCTTTGCCGCAGAATGCCGGCAGCTTTGCCGGGCCGCTCTGGTCGAGTTCCTGCCCCAGAGCGGCTATTCATGGGAAGCGTTTCTCGCCGCGTTCGACGGCCTGTTCCGGCCTGTCCGGGTCTTTGAAACCGGGCCCGGCCGCCGGTTGTGTCTGTTCGAACGCGCCTGACAAGCGCCTGCGCCCCATCTGATAGCTTGGTTCCTATGGCAAAGCCCGCAATGTTGGCATGCGCCGGCGTGGCGCTCGCCTGCCTGCCGCTCCCGCTCTGCGCCCAGGCGCCTCCGCCGCAAGCCTTTCTGAAGAACCGCTCCCTGACGGCCCGGATCTACCTGCCCGACCCGAAAAAGGGCTATTACCGCGGGACGCGGTTCGACTGGTCAGGACAGGTCTTCAGCCTGCGCACGCTGCGCCACGAGTACTTCGGGCAGTGGTTCGAGCGTTACGACCCGCGCCTGCACGACTCGATCATGGGACCGGTGGAAGAGTTCCGCACCGGCGCCGCCGCGCTCGGCTACGACGAGGCGCCCGCCGGCGGCGAGTTCGTCCGCATCGGCGTGGGCATCCTCCGCAAGCCCGGCAACGAGCCTTTCCGGAATTTCGACACTTATGAGATCGTCGATCCCGGCCTCTGGCGCGTCCGGCAGGGAAAATCGTGGATCGAGTTCGAACACTCGATCCGCCCGGCCAACGGTTACGCCTATCTTTACAGAAAAACCGTCCGGCTGGTGAAACAGCGCCCGGTGATGGAGATCAGCCACACCCTGGTCAACACAGGGTCGAAACCGATCGAAACCTCGCAGTACAACCACAATTTTTTCGTGATCGACGGCCTGCCGGCGGGTCCGGGCGTGACGGTCACATTTCCTTTCGAGCTGGAAATTGTTCGACAATTTACGGCTGATTTCGTGAGAAACTCTGGAAACAAAATCGAGATTGTCAAGGACATTCCGGAAGGCGAAAGCGCGATCGGGGAATTCCGCGGCTTCTCCGCCAGTTCTTCCGACTACGACATCCGCGTGGAGCATGCCGGCGCCGGCGCCGGCGTTCGGATCCGCGGCTCGCTGCCGCTCGAGAGGCTGGTCTTCTGGTGCATGCGCAAGACCTTCTGCCCCGAGCCTTACATCCGGCTTTCCGTGCCCCCGGGCCGGCGCGCCTCGTGGAAGCTGACGTACGAGTTCTACGATCTGCCGCAGGCCCCCGCCCGCGGAGGAAAGCGGGCCGTGCAGAACGGGACGGCTTCGCGGTAGTCTGACAAGGACCGGCTCCTGAGCCGCGCGCCGGTCCGCCAAAACTGAAATGATCCGCTCCATTCTCACCGACGTGCAGTTCTGGATTCCCGCGGCGGTGCTGTTGCTGGGCACAGCGCTGCTGCTGGCCCTGAAGTGACCGCCATGCATGAGGTCCGGCGCAGCAACGCATCACTTCACCTGGTGGGAGTCGTTTGCGGGCTCACGGCAGGGGCCTGGCTGGGCGCGGCGGAGGCGCCCACCAAGCTGGTCACCACCGGGATCTCCCCGTTTCTGATTTCGCTCGGCATGGTGGCGGGCGTTTTCGTCGCGCGCTGGACGCTGCCCGTGGCGATCAAGGGCACGTCCTACGTCTGGCTGGATCTGAAGGCCAAGCCGCACCTGGCGGTCTGGGCGGTTCTGGCCGGAATGCTTTGGGCCGTCGCCAACACGCTCACGGTGTTCGCCATCCGCAATGTCGGCCTCTCGGTGGCATTCCCGTTGTGGAACACGAACAGCCTGGTGGGTCTGTTCTGGGGCTGGTTGCTGTTCAACGAGCTGCGCGACGCAGGCCGGGCCCAGTGGGCGAAGGTGCTTGGCGGGACCGCCGCCATCGTCGTCGGCGCGATGCTGCTGGCCTGGGCCACGGCGCATCAGCCGCCGAACGCGCAGCATTCCGCCGCCATGGGCGTACTGGCGGCGCTGGCTGCGGGGCTGCTTTGGGGCACCATGTACATCCCGTACCGCAAGGCCTACATCAGCGGCATGAACCCCCTCTCGTTCGTCACCGTCTTCACCGTCGGCGAACTGGCTACATGCCTGGTGCTGGCCATGGCATTCCATGGCGGATGGCAGCCGATGCTCGATGAGGTGGCGCGCATCCGGCCGGCCCTTTTCTGGCTTTTTCTGGGCGGATTTTGCTGGGTATTGGGCGATCTTTTTCAGCAGTATGCCGCGAAATACATCGGTATCGGCCGCGGAATTCCCCTCTCGAACACCAACCAGCTGTGGGGGCTGGCCTGGGGCGCGCTCGTGTTCGGCGAATTTGCCGGGCTCGGGGGCGCGGCTCGCGGGCTCATCGTCGCCGGCTCCGTGGTGATGGCCGCCGGCGCGGCCGCCATCAGCCTGGCCGCGGCGCCCGAAGCGGAACGCTCCTCCTGGCGCCGGGCGATGCGGCGCGAATGCGACCGGTACAATCTGGACGCAGCCGCGGTGGAGCAGGCCCTGGAGGGCCGCGATCCTCTGGCTGCCGCGGCCCCGGCGCGCCGCTGGTGGGAATTCGCCGTGGTCGCCGCCGCCATCGGCATCTTTGCCTGGCTGGGCTGGCACGCCGAACGGCAGCCGATCGAGGTCGACCGCTTCTGGCTCGCCGTGCTGTCGGCCGCGTCGCTGGCGGCGCTGTTCGGCGGGGGCTGGCTGCTCTGGCGGCGCACGCGCTTCTCCTGAGGGGCCGGTTTCGTGCTTGCGGCCCGCGGGGCGATGTTCGCAACCCGGCCCGGCCCGCAGGCATCATGAAAGTGCAGTGAAGAGCGCAACCGCCCGCCACTCGCCGGCGTCCGCCGCTCCCGGCGGGCAGCCCGACGGGGTGGAGATCCAGGAAAAGATCTCCGCCGCCGCCCGCGACCTGTTCCTCGCCGAAGGGGTCGAGGCAGTGACGATCCGCAGCATCGCCAGGCGAGCCGGCTGTTCCGTCGGGCTGCTCTATCACTACTTTGAGAGCAAGGAAGATCTGCTGGCGCACCTGCTGGCCAACACGTTCGCCCGGCTGAACGCGCGCCTGCGCCGGCAGGCCGGGTCGCACGCGGCGCCGGCCGCGCGGTTGCGGGCGGTGCTTGCCGCCTACGTCCGGTTCGGCCTGGACCACCCGCACGATTACGAACTTCTGTTTGCGGCGCGCAACCCGGAGCAGCATCCCCATCTGATGCAGGTGTTTCGTACACAAGGAATGGCCTGCTACGACGCGATCCTCGGCTGTTGCGAGCAATGCGCCAGGGCGGGCTTGCTGGCTCGCGGCCCGGGCGCCGCCGAAGAGGTGGCGCAGGTCCTCTGGGCCGGGTGCCACGGGCTCGTCCATCTGCTCAATACAGCCCGGGAGTTCCCGTTCCAGGCCCGCGAAAGGCTGCTCAAAAGCCACGTCGAGGTGCTGATCCGGGGCGCGCTCGATGGCCGGCACGGCGGCAAGGCGAGAAAAATTGCATCCGCATTGAACACTGTTCAATCATAACGGGTGTGAAGAAACCCGGAGGCGCCGGACTGCGCTACATCGCCTGGCAAATGTTGACCGGGGACAAGCCCAAGTACTTCGGGCTGATCCTCGCCATTGCGTTTTCCACCTTCCTGATGTCGCATCAGATGTCGATCTTCGTGGGGCTGCTGGACCGCACGAGATCGCAAATCCGCGACGTCCAGGACGCACGCATCTGGGTGATGGACCCGAAGACGCAATACGTCGACGAGGTCCGCGCCCTCAACTACCAGTCCGTCTACTTCGTGCGCGGCGTCGATGGCGTCGAGTGGGCCGCGCCCTTGTTCAAGGGCATCGCCCGCGCGAAGGGGGCGGACGGGAACTTCCGCAACACCATCCTGATGGGCGTGGACGACGCCACGCTGACCGGCTTGCCGCAAACCTTTCTGGCAGGCGACGCCCGGTCGCTGCTGGCGCCTCGCGCCATCGCAATCGACCGGGTCGGATACAACTACTTCTTTCCCGGCCAACCGTACGCCATCGGACAGGAGCTGGAACTGGGTCCGCTGGTGATGCGGATTGCCGCCATCGTCGACGCGTCCCCGCCGTTCGTCAATCTGCCGGTGATCTACGCGCGCTACAGCGAGGCGATCCAGACGGTGGGCCGGGAGCCGCGCCAGCTGTCGTTCATCCTCGTCAAAGGGCGCGCGGGCCTCGACGAGGGCGAGCTCTGCCGGCGCATCTCCGAGCGGACAGGACTGAAGGCGATGCGGGCGGACGACTTCGGCCGGGACACCATCTGGTATTACATCCGCAATACGGGCATTCCCATCAATTTCGGCATCACGATTTCGATTGCACTTCTGGTCGGCGCGCTGGTATCGGGACAGACATTTTCCCTGTTCATCCTCGAAAACATGCGCTATTTCGGCGCTTTGAAGGCCATTGGCGTGACGAATATCCGCATTGTTCTGATGATTCTCCTCCAGGCAGTCGTCGTTTTCCTCATCGGCTACAGCCTGGGCATCAGCTGGACGGCGCTGTTTTTCGAGTTGACCAAAGACAATCTGGAGCTGCGGGGCTTCCGCCTGCTTCCGGAAATCATGCTGATCACAGGCGGCCTGGTGTTTTCCGTCGTCACTGCGGCGACCGTGGTCAGCGTCCGGCGCGTGGTGGTGGTGGATCCCGCGGTGGTGTTCCGGGGTTAGCAGAGGAGAACTGCATCATGGAGATGCCTTTGCAGACAGACACTCTGGCCGTGCGCTGCCGCGGCGTGCACAAGTCGTTCGGGGAAGGCGCGACACGCCTTCATGTGCTCCGGGGCGTCGATTTCGAGGCGCGCTACGGCCAGATGACGTTCCTCCTGGGTCCGTCCGGCTCCGGCAAGACGACGCTGCTCAGCATTATCGCCGGCCTGCTGCATCACGACGAGGGCTCGGTGACCGTGCTGGGCCGGGATCTGCGCAAGCTTCGCAACGGAGAAGGCGCGCTTTTCCGTCTGTACAACATCGGTTTCGTTTTCCAGCAGTTCAATCTGATCCCCGCCCTGACGGCGGCCGAGAATGCCGCCGTGCCGCTGCTGGCGGCAGGCGTGCCGCGCAGGCAGGCGCTCGAGCGGGCCCGGGCGATGCTGGCGGACCTCGGCATGGCGCATCGCGCCGATGTGCTGCCCAACAAGCTCTCCGGCGGCGAGCAGCAGCGGGTGGCGTTCGCCAGGGCGCTGATCCAGGACCCGAAGCTTGTCATCTGCGACGAGCCGACGTCCGCGTTAGACGGTCCGACCGGCCGCCATGTGATGGAACTGCTGCGCAACATCGCCGTGCAGCCGGACCGCGCGGTGGTCGTCGTTACGCATGATGCGCGCATTCTCGATTTCGCAGACTGCGTGGCGGAAATCAGCGACGGGGTGATTCACAAAGTGACTTGCGTGGAAGAGGAGAAGGAAAAATGCTGACGAAATACGGGCCGCCGGTGCTGGCGGCCATCGCCCTCGTGTTCGCCATTTACAGCGTGCAGCATATGAAGCCGAGGGAGGTGCAGGCCGCGCCGCCTTTGCCGCCGCCGGCTTCCGTCTTCCAGAAGCAGGTCGGCGCCGTCGGCCTGGTGGAGAGCGCCAGCGAGGACATCGCTATTGGCGTTCCTGTTCCGGCGCTCGTGCTGGAGGTCTATGTGAAACCCGGCGACCGCGTGCGGCGGGGCCAGCCGCTGTTGCGGCTGGACGACCGCGATCTGCGAGCCGAGCTGGCCCTGCGCGAGTCGCAGGTGAAGCTGGCCGGGGCCCAGCTGGAACGGCTGCGCAACGCGCCCCGCGCCGAGGACATTCCCCCCGCCGAGGCGCGCGTTGCCGAGGTGAGGGCGGCGCTGGCCGACGCGGAAACACAACTGCGGCTCATCGAGTCCGTGCGCGACCCGCGCGCCGTGCGCACCGAGGAGGTGGAGCGGCGGCGCGCAGCCGTGCAGGTGGCGCGTGCGCGGTTGGCCGAGGCCGAGGCCTCGCTGGCGCGCCTCAAGGCGGGCTCGTGGAAACAGGACATTGCCGTGGCGGAAGCCGAGCTGGCAGCGGCGCAGAAGGCCGTGGAACGCGTCCGGGCGGACCTCGAGCGGCTCACCATCACTGCGCCGATTGACGGCCGCATTTTGCAGGTCAACGTCCGCGCCGGAGAATTCGCCGCGGCTGGCGCTGCTCCGAAGCCGCTGATCCTCATGGGCTCCGCCGGCCCGTTGCATGTGCGAGCGGATGTCGACGAGAAAGACGCCTGGCGCGTGCAGGCGGGCGCGCGCGCGGTAGCTTCCGTCCGGGGCAACGCGGCGTTGCGGTACCAGCTCGAGTTCGTGCGTGTGGAACCCTACGTCGTGCCCAAGCGCAACCTGACAGGCGACACCGTGGAGCGCACGGACACGCGCGTCCTGCAAGTGATCTACCGTCTGCCGGAGGAGGCGCGCGTGTACGCCGGGCAACAGATGGACGTGTTCATCGAGGAGCGCTGAAACCATGATTGGAACGCTCTTGCTCTGTCTGCTGGCAGCGGACCCTTCCGCGTGGTGGGAGTCCTACGGCGACCCCGTGCTGAGCCGGCTGGTGGCGCGCGCCGTCGAGCGCAATCCCGACGTGCGCATCGCCGCGGAGCGGCTGGCCGAGGCGCGCGCTCTGTCCAGGGATGCGCGCTCCGCCCAGATGCCCGCGGTGAATCTCAATTCCAGCGCCCAACGCATTCGCGGCGGGTTTCAGAACGGCATCATCCGCATTACGCCCGGCGCGGCGCCCGGCAGCGGCACTGCGCTGATCTCGGCTTTCGAAACCGGGCTGCTTGCGGGAAGTCTGGACACCCGGTGGGAGCTGAGCTTCTGGAGCGGCACAGCGAAGCGCTTCAGCGCCGCGAAGGCGGATGTCGAAGCGGACAAGGAGTCTCTGGAAGACCTGCGCCTGATTGTGAGCGCGGAGACGGCCCGCGCCTACTTCGAATTGCGCGGCTTTGAGCGCCAGCTGGCCGCTGCGCGGCGCAACCGCGCGGCCCAGGCCGAACTGCTCGCGCTGACGGAAGAACGGGCGCGCGCCGGGCTCGCCCCGGGGCTGGACGTCGAGCGGCAGCGCTCGGCGCTGGCCTCGCTGGATGCGGCCATCGAACCGCTGGAATGGCAGCGGCGCTTGCGGCTGCACCAGCTCGCCTTGCTCACCGGCGACCGCGGGCTTGCAGAGCGGGGCCTGGATGCCGCACCCCGGGAGGAGATCCGCCTGCCGCGGCTCGGCGCCGGCGTGGATTCGGCGCTGCTTGCCAGGCGGCCCGACTTGCGGGCGGCGCAGGCGCGGATCCAGGCGGCCATTTCTCGCCGCAAGGCGGCGAAGGCGGACCTGCTGCCGCGCGTGCTGCTCACCGGGCTTGCCGGGCGGCAGGGGACGAGTGTCTCCGGGCTGTCTCTCGGGGCCGGCAACTTTTTCGGCGTCGGGCCGCAACTGGTGCTGCCCGTGTTCACGGGCGGCAGGCTCCGCGCGCAGATCCAGGCGGCCGATGCGCGGCTCGAACAGGCGCGGATCGAATACGAGCGCGAGCTTCTGGCTGCTTTCCTCGAAGCCGAGGATGCGCTGGCGGGCTACCGCGCGCAGCGGGCGCGGCTGGAGCAGCTCGAGCAGGCCCGGCGCGCCGCGGCCGTTTCCCTCGAGCTTGCCACTGAGCTCTACCGGGCGGGCGTGGGCGACTACCTGAGCGTGCTGGACGCGCAGCGCTCGCTGCTGGACCTCGACCTGGCAGTCGCCGAGGCCGCAAGCGCGGCCGCCGTGCAATCCGCCCTGCTGTACAAGGCCCTGGCAGGCGGCTGGCCGGAACAGCCCGGCGCGTGACGCCGGCGCCCCTCGGCGCGCCGCGCGTTGAGATATTCTGGTCGCTTCATGCGAAGCGTTCCTCTCGTCGCCCCGCGGCGGCTCGAGCTGGTGGAGTCCCCCATGCCGGAAGGGCCGCTCGCGGGCGAGCTCCTGCTGCGAATGCGGGCCGTGGGCCTTTGCGGCTCGGATCTTCACTGGTGGGCCGAAGGCCGCATCCATTCCACGCCGGCGCGATACCCGCAGATCCTTGGCCATGAGCCTGTCGGCGAAGTGGTCGAAACCGGCCCCGGCGTGGAAGGGTTCCGCCCCGGCGACCTTGTTTCGGTGGAGCCCTCGCTCACCTGCGGCCACTGCGAGTTCTGCATCGCCGGCAGGCACAATCTGTGCGTCCATGCGCGGTTCCAGGGCGGTCCCGAAGCGCCAGGCTTCTTTCGCGATTACGCAGTGATCCCGGCCCGTAACGCGGACCGCGTGCCGGCGGCGCTGACGGTTCATCAGGCCACGCTCATCGAGCCGCTGGCCGTCTGGGTGCACGTTTATGAATTCGAGCCCGTGCGCCTGGGCGACACGGTCGCCGTGCTCGGCGCCGGCTCCATCGGATGCCTGGGCATCGCCATGGCGAAACAGGCCGGCGCGGAAATGATTTTCGCCTGCGACCGCGTCCCGCACCGGCTCGAGCTCGCGCGGCGCATGGGCGCCAGCGTGGCCGTGAACACCGCG
>Ga0308390_1000117_pt1 | contig 60144 bp, 51 predicted proteins | sample Hotspr2Sample149_FD_202358 | JGI IMG/M metagenome (GOLD analysis project Ga0308390, IMG submission 202358) | Hot spring phototrophic mat microbial communities from Mushroom Spring, Yellowstone National Park, Wyoming, United States - 20040719_149 ...
TGACAAAATCACGGGGGGGGGGGGTAAAAGTAACTCATGAAGTCACTCACCTCACTCTTCGAAATCCGGGACCGCATCACCCGAATCGGGATAGTATGCATGATGGGAATAATGGTTGGCGCGGGAATCGCATCAGGAGGCGGGTACCCTTGCACTCCAATGGTCAGCAGAGGCCGCATGAGCAGCTGTCTGAGCGTGGATTGCAATGGTACCTGGGTGTGGATGTGCGCAGTAGGATCCTGTTACGTGACCCCCGAGGAGGGGCAGCGCGGATGCGTGCCTCAGCCGGGACAAAGTTGCGCGCTTTTCGGCTGTTACACCGTGTACGGCTGCTATTCGTGCCCGTAGGAAGAATTGCGTAGGCAAGAGAGGGAAACAACAAGAGAGGGAAACAACATGACCCGCAGTAATCGGATTTTCACCGGCATAAGCCTGCTCGCCATTTGCTGCCTGGGGGCGTTTTTCGCGAGCCGCTGGATTGCCAGCCAGGCGGTCACGGCGCGCACCCGGACTGTCATTCGGGGCAAGCCTTACACGATGATGCAGATCACGGTGGGCAAGGGGAAGGACGGAAAGGCAAGAGTAACCGAGCAAAGGACCGTTGCAGTCAACCGGGACGGCGCGGAAGTGTGGATCAGCACTTTCCCCGGCCACCCGGAATCGGGTCCGGTCCGCAGGATCGTCAGAAGCGACGGGAGAGCAACGGTTGCTTTTGAGAAGTTCGCACTGAAAATGACGGAGTACATTCCCACCAGAGTGCTCGAAGCCGGAAGCAGTTACGCCGAGGATGCCGGCAAGGAGTGCCGCTTTTCCCACGAAAAAGACCTTGGCCGGGCCAATGTCGCCGGCGTGGCCGTCAGCGTTTCGCAATACGAACCCATGAAAAACCGGCGCGAAACGTTCTGGCGGGCTTTGGACTACGCCTGTGTTCCGTTGGCGGTCAGGATCGAGGAACTCGTGGATGGCCGCTGGGAGCTCTTCGCAGAATCCACAACCGCCTGGTTCCATCCTGGCGATCCTCCAGCGGAATTGTTCGATGAGGCCTGGTTCGGCAGGCTCCAGGAGGTTTCTCCGGCGGAGGCGTTACGGAGGATCGCGGCTGCCACAGGCGTGAGCGCCGTGGAGTGCCCGACGTGCTATAACCCTGCCGCTCTTGAGGAAATCGAAAAGCGCTACTACCGGAACCAGGCGCCACAGCCGTGAGCGCGCCGGGCTCAGGCAAGGCCATCCGGGGGCTGCTGGGCACATCCGGCGGGTTTTCCTGCCAGATTTCCTCTCTGTGCAATCCCCCACAGCGCGGCAGGAACCAGCCCCAGCAGCCCCAAGCACACTGCCAGCGTGCGTACCGGGATGCCCAGGTCGATGAGTTCTCCCGCCGCGTAGCTCACCGCGCTCATGGTGAGGAACAGTCCGGCGAAATCGGCCGAAAACACGCGGCCGCGGAATTCGTCATCCGTGATTTTGTGCAGCAGCGTGGTGGAGAACACCCACGCCATCGACCCGCCGGCGTGGCCGAGCGCCACGCACAGGCACGCCAGCGCGAGCGTGGGGGCGAAGCCCAGCGCCGCATACGCGGCGGCCGTGACCAGAAACGCGAAGAAGATGCCGGACCGCATCTTCCGCTCGTCGTTTTTCGCCCAGTATCCGCTGGCGAAGGACCCGATGAAGGCGCCCACGCCGCGGGCGCTGAACAGCAGGCTCATGCTGAGCGCGCCGCTTCCCTCGACGGGAAAGATGCGTTCGCCAAACACCGGAAGCAGCACCCAGTGGGCGCCGGTCAGGCCCATGCCCGCCTTGACAAGCAGCGTGGACAGCCGCTGCGAATGCCGGCGGACATACCGGATGCCCTCCCAGATCGGCTTGTAATCGAACAAATCCCGGAAGCGGAAGGGCGGAAGGTTGTCGGCGTGCGTCTCGCGCACCCGCATGGCGGCCAGCAGCAGGGCCGACGCGGCGAAGCTCGCCGCGTTGAGGAGGAAGACGGACGTCCTGCCGAACTTCCACAGCACCAGCCCCCCGAGGCCGCTGCCCAGCGCAAGATTGATGGCCCAGGTCGACGAGGACAACGCGTTCGCCACCAGCAGCTGGTCTTTCGAGCGGACCAGCGCGGGGATGATCGCCGTGCGGCCCGGCTCGAACAGGGCCCACATCACCGTTTCCAGAAACAGCAGCACCCAGACCAGCCAGATCCTGTCGGCCGAGGTCACCATCATCATGCCGAGCACGATGAAGATGCGCGCGATGTCGGCCGTGATCATGATGGCGCGCCGCCTCAGGCGGTCGTTCAGCACTCCGGCCGTGGGCGCCGCCAGCACCTGCGGCAGCAGTTGCAGCACCACGGCGATGCCGACGCTTTCGGCCTTGCCCGTCAGTTGCAGCAGCAGCGAGTAGACGGCCACGGCGTAAAGCCAGTCGCCCAGCTCGCTCACCACCTGCGCGATCCACAGCAGGCGGAAGTCGCGGTTTTCGCCGAGCAGGCGCAGGTAGGCGGCGAAGCTGAACGACGGCGCGCCCGCGGCTTCCATGGGCGGCTAATCCGTGTAGATGCCCATGCGCTCTTTCACAAGGCGGACGGTCGAGTTCGCCACCGGCGACACCCGCTCGGCCGACTCGCGCAAGACCCGTTTCAGATAGCCCGGATCTTCCGTGATCTCGCGGTAGCGCCGCTGGATGGGCTCGATGCCCGCCACCACCGCGTCCGCCACGGTCTTCTTCAGCTCGCCGTAGCGCATCCCGGCGAAGTGCGAGCGCATCTGCGCGTCGCTCCAGCCGGCGAAGGCCTGGAAGATGGTCAACAGGTTCTGCACGCCGGGGCCGAGGTTGTCAAAGTCCACGCCGGGCAGCGAGTCCGTGGTGGCGCGCATGATCTTCTTGCGGATCAGATCGGGCGCATCCAGCAGCCCCACCGCGTGCCAGGCGCCCGTTTCGGACTTGCTCATCTTCTTTGTCGGGTCGTCGAGGCCCATGATGCGCGCGCCCACGGCCGGCAGGTACGTCTCCGGCATGACGAACGTCTCGCCGTAGAGCGCGTTGAACCGCTGCGCGATGTCGCGCGTCAGCTCGAGGTGCTGCGTCTGGTCCTCGCCCACCGGCACGATGTTGGCCTGGTAAAGGAGAATGTCGGCCGCCATCAGCACCGGGTATTGCAGCAACCCGTCGCCGACCGACTCCTGTTTGGCGGCCTTGTCCTTGAACTGCGTCATCCGCTCCAGCCACCCGAGCGGCGTCACGCACGTCAGCAGCCAGCAAAGCTCGGCGTGCGCAGGCACGGTCGACTGCACGACGATCGAGGACACCGCCGGGTCGATGCCCGCGGCCAGAAACAGCGCGGCCGTCTGGCCGATCTTGGCCCGCAGCTCGGCCGGGTTCTGGTAGACGGTGATGGCGTGCAGATCCACGATGCAGAACACGCACTCGTAGTCGTGCTGGAGGCGCACCCAGTTCTTCAGCGCGCCCAGGTAGTTGCCGATGTGCAGGTTTCCGGTGGGCTGGATGCCGGACAAGACTCTCGGTTTCATGCTGAAGTAAAAGCGAAGGGCTCCTTTTATCGTAAAGGACGGGCATGGACGAAGTAAAAATCGAGAAGTGGGTCTACGGCGGGGCGGGGCTGGCGCGGACAGAGAGCGGGGTGATGCTGATCCCCTTCGTCCTGCCCGGCGAACGGTTGAAGGCGGAAGCGGTGCGGCGCCGCGCCGGGATGATCGAGGCGCGCGCGGCGGAGATCCTTGAACCGCACGGGGCGCGCATCGAACCCCGGTGCCCTTTCTTCGGCAAGTGCGGCGGTTGCCACTACCAGATGGCGCCCTACGAGTTCCAGATCGAGGGCAAGCTCGCCATCCTGCGCGAGGTGCTCGAGCGGGTGGGCAAGCTGAAGCCGCCCGCCGAAATCCGCGTCATCGCCGGCGAGCCGTGGGGCTACCGCAACCGCAGCCAGTTCCACTTCGGCAAGCACGCGCTCGGCTACAAGATGGCGGGATCGGCCCGGGTGGTCGATGTCGATGAGTGCCCCATCTCCTCGCCGGCCATCAATGCGGCGCTCAGGCAGATCCGCGCCGCGCGCCGCGAGCGGCATTTCCCGAGGTTCCTGCGCGAAATCGAACTCTTCAGCAACGGGGAGCGCACGCTGGTCAACGTTCTGGACACCGAGGGCGGGCGGGGCGTGGCGCGCAGCTTCTTCGCGCGCCTTGCGGAAAGGATCCCCGGGGCCGCCGACGGCGAGCTGTTCTACGAGGCCTGCGGCGAGCGCTTCCGCGTCAGCCACCGGTCGTTCTTCCAGGTGAACCGGTTCCTGCTGGAGCCGCTCGTCAAGGCGGCGCTGGAAGGCGCCGGGGGCGCCGAAGCGCTCGACCTCTACGCCGGCGTCGGGCTGTTCACCATCCCGCTGGCGCGGCGTCTGGGGCGCGCTGTCGGCGTCGAGAGCGACGGCTCGGCCGCCCGCGACCTCGAGTTCAACATCGCCGAGGCCGGCGTCCCGGCCGAAGCCAGGCGGATGCAGGCGGAGCAGTATCTCGAAGGGCTGACAAAAACGCCCGATTTTGTTCTGGCCGACCCGCCCCGCGCCGGACTGGGCAAGCGCGTGGTGAAGCACCTGCTGCGGCTGCGCCCGCCGCAGCTCCATCTGGTGAGCTGCGACCCGGCCACGCTGGCGCGCGACCTGGCGGCGCTTGCGGCCGGCGGCTACCGCATCGGCTCCATGGCGATGATCGACCTGTTCCCGCAGACCAGCCACATCGAATGCGTGGCGCGGCTGCGGCTGGACGCTTCCGCTCAGCCCGCCGGCTGAGCGGCGTGGCTGCGCACGGGCCGCGGCTCGAGCGAAGCCACCAGCTCCGGCGCCAGCTCCGGCTCCAGGGCCAGGGCGGCTTTCCAAGCCTGCTGCGCCTCGGCCAGCCGTTCCAGCGAAGCCAGCGCATGGCCGTAGTTGAACAGCCAGCGGGCCTCGTCCGGCTTCACAGCCAGCGCCAGGGCATAGAGGTCCGCCGCCCGGCCGTAGTCGCCCTGCTCATGGAGCCGGACCGCGATCCCGGCTTCCAGCTCCGCCAGAACGGGATCATCCGGCGCGACGCCGAGCTGCCTGGCTTTCTCCAGAGCCTCTAACGCCTGGGCCGTGCGGCCTTGCGCCACATGAATCATTCCCAGCCGCAGCCAGGCGAGCGGCGGCGTCCCGGCCGCCTCTCCCAAGGCTTCGAAGGCCGCCCGCGCCGGCTCCGGATCCCCGGCCATGAACAGCGCCTCGGCCAGCGCGAGCCGCGCCTCCGCATGCCGCGGATCGATCTGCAACGCCGCCTGAAACGCCTCGGCCGCCTCCCGGTACCGGCCCAGGTAATACTGGCACAGCCCGATGTGATACCAGTGCTCGAGCAGCGCCGGCGCGGCCGCGGCCAGTTCCTGCCAGGCCGCCAGCGCGGACTCGTAGCGCTGCTCCTGAAAGTCAGCCCGCGCCAGGGCCTCTCTGGCCGCCGGCGAGCCGGGCGAGACAACGCCCATCCGGGTGGCCAGCCGCCGCACACTCGGCCAGTCCTCCGCCGCCAGGGCGGCCTGGAGAGCGTTCGCCAGCAGCTCCTCGCGGCCCGGCGCCGACTCCAGCAGCGGCAGGTATACGGCCAGCGCCTCGGCCGGCTTGTTCAGCAGCTGCAACGAAGCCGCCTGACCGCAAAGCGCCGGCACATAGCCGGGCCGCAGATTCAGGCACTGGGCGAAGGCCGAGGCCGCCTCGGCGGGCCGGTCCACGTGCAACAGCGACACGCCCAGCAGGTGCCACGCCTCTGCGTGGGACGGCATGAGAACCACGGCCCGCTGCAAGGCCTGGACCGCCTCGGGCCAACTGCCCAGCTTCGCCCGGCACAGCCCTTCATTGAAGGACGCGTACGGGTGGTCCGGGGCCGCCGCGGCCAGACGGTGGTACAGCGCCGCGGCCCGGTCCGCATCGCCGCTTTCAAAACAGATTTGCGCCCCGAGCAGCAGCGCGTCCGGGTCTTCTGCGGCAAGCGCCGGCTCGAGGGCGGCCAGCGCCGCCGACGGCTCGGCCTTCAGCCAGTGCTGCATGGATTCGGCCAGCGCAGGGTGCGCCGCAGCGCGCGCTTTCAGGCCGGCGTGCCCGGGAACGGCCGCCAGCAGGCTTCGCACAAGTTCGTCATCCAGGATCCAGAGCCACGGATCGGCGGGCAAGGTCATCATGGCAAGTCAACCTCCGGGAAGCCGGCCACGGTCGAGGCCCGGCGTTTGCCCGGGCGCGGGTCCAAAGAGATAAGCGGGACGAACCGGCATCATTGCGGCCCGCGGAATGAAGAGCACTCCTGACGGCGCCGCCAGCGGGACCGGAGCCAGCTTCGCCGGCAGCTTGCGTTCCGGGCAAGGCTCCGGCCTCCAGGCAAACGGCCTCGGCGGGAGACGGTGCAACCGGAACGGCTGTATTGCGCCATTCATCAGCGCAGCCAGGTTCGCGGGCGGCGTCCTCCTGCCGGGAGGCTCAGGCAGCCGCGAGACAGGGCGCGGCCGGAAGCTCCGGGCGCAGCCCGGTGCGAGTCCGGCCCGGTCCGCAACCGCCAAAGCCAGCCGCGGCAACGGCGCCTCCTTGCGCCCACCCGGAAGGCTCTCGGGGGCTTTTCCGGGGCCGACGAGAGCCACGGGCGATGATACGGGTTCAATGGCCAGAGGCAATTCAGGCTGTACGGGCGCAGGCGCCGCCACACCCGGCGCGCCCGGCATGCCGATTCGCACTGCCCGGCCCGGCTCGAGCATGACAGGCGCCCGGCCGGCTTCCCATGTTCTGGCGGGCGAGGGCAATTCGGCTGGCAATGCCGGACGTGGCGGCAGCGGCAGCAAACCGCCGCAAGGAAGCTGCCGCTGCGGCCTCGGCGTCCGGTGGGTTGGCACGATGATTCTTCGCCGCGGAGGCCGCGGGGGCAGCATGCGGCAGGAGGCGCGGACGCTTGCCGCCGGCGCCGGGCCGGGCAACGGCAAAAGCCACGCCGCCGCGGAAGGCTCGAACTCTCTACCCGGCGGGGCGACGGAATGATTGTCTTCGGCAGCTTCGAACAGGTCGAGGCTCCCGCCCCATGCCCGGTCCGGTGGAGGAATGGCTTCGTCCGGATCCCCGGCAACTGGCGCGCTGCCCGCGCATTCGCTCGGCTCGACCGGAGGCTCGGCTGAAGCGGCGGCCAGCAGCGCCTCCCGCAGGGCCTTGAACGGGTCCTGCACCTCCGCCCCAGGCGGCCCGGGAGCTTCCCCGGCGAGTTCGGAAGTTTCCGTCCCGGCGGCCGGGTCAAAGTCCACCGGCAGGAGCGAGGAATCCGGCGCCGTCTCCGGCTCGAAGTCTGGCCCGGCAACCGGGCCGGTCTCAACTGCCCCTGGAGTCTGTTGCGGCATCCGGAAAACCGATGCGAGGCGCTCTTGCACCTCCTTGCGGTGAAGCTGCGCGTGCTCCTTCGAGCAATACCTGTAGCCCCCCACCACGCGGTGCAACAACGGCAGCCGCCGCCCGCAGTATGCACAGGTATGCATCCAGCCTTCGAGAACCTCTCGCCTCACCTATCGGCAGGCTCGGGGAAAACCTTGATGCCCGCGGGCGTGATTCCTGGCGGCGAAGCGGACGCTCCCGGACGAAATGCGCGCGGCCGTGTCCGCCCCCATAATGAGAAACGGCCGCTCCGCCGATGAAACAGGCAAGGCGCTCATGAACCCGTTCGAACGGTTGCGCGAAATCGTCCAGGCCTTTGGACTTTCCGGAGCGGAAGATTCCTGCCGCTGGTTCGACGCCTCCAACCCCGTGTGCCGCGATGCCGAACAGATGCTGCGCGCGGGCCGCGCCGCCGAGGCCGAAGAGATCTTTCGCCGGGTTCTCGGGGAACCACAGTACGCCGCTCTGGCGCGAAAGCAGAGGCCGCGCATCCTGCTGGCGCTGGCCTCGGCGCAAGTCCGGCAGGAGAAGTTCGACGCCGCCCGCGAGAGCGCCTCCGAGGCCAGAAGCCTTCTCGGCGACGGCCGCCACAAGGCGAGTCCCGAATATGCCGATTGTTGCCGCATTCTGGGCCAGGCAGCGCGGGGGCTGGGGGAACTGGAGGAGGCGCTGCGGCACTTCCTCGAAGGGATTTTCGCCTGCGAGCAGCAAAAGCCGCTCAAGGCGGCCGAACTGGTCGGGCGAAGGCTGGAAACCGCCGCGTTGCTCCGGGAAATGGAGCGCTTCGCCGATGCGGAAAAGCAGGCGCGCGAGGCGGTTCAGCTGGCTGGCGAACGTTTGCCGCGGCAGAAGGAAGAAGGCGATGCGCTGATCGAATGGGCCCAGTGCCTGGCCGCCTGCGAACACTTCGAGGAAGCCCGCGAGGCGGGCGAGCGGGCCGTGGAAATCCACCGCGCCTCTTGTGGCGAGCAGTCGGGCGAAGTGGCCGAAGATTACGAGAAACTCGGCCAGATTTGCCAGAAGCAGCAGGACCTGCAATCGGCGGTGGCGTATCTGGAGAAAGCGCTCGGCGTGCGGGACCGCCAGGTCGGTGGCGATACCTCGCAGCTCGCCTTGCTCCTGGTGGCCCTGGCTGATCTGTACACGTTGCTTGGGCGGCTGGCGCCGGCGCTCGAGCTGCTGCAACAGGCCGTGGGAAAACTTGGGCCGTCGAAGGACGCCAACCTGGCCGATGCGCTGGAAAAGCTCGGGGCCATGTACGTCCGCACGGGCAGGTACGAGGACGCCGCCGACTGCTACCGCCGCGCCTGCGACGTTTGGGCGGTCTCTCCTGAGGCATACGCCGACAGGCTCGCTGCAAATTACCGCGTGCTTGAAGACCTCCAACCGTACCTGCCGGTTCGCGCAGCTCCGGCGCGGACCGAAGCGCCAGACCCTGGCACGCCCGTTTTGCTTGAGCACTCCCCTGCCGCCACTCCCATGCCGATGGCCGGGCCGGTTTCTCCGCCAGCTTCCGTTTTCGGCATGGTTCCCGAGCCAGCCGGCTCAGCCCTCACCCCTTCGGTTCCGAGCCCCGTTGTCTCTGCCGGGCACAGCGAACACCTCGCCGGACCGCTGCTCGCCGCAACGGTTCCTGTCAGGCCGGCCGGAACCGCCCCGCCCTCGCCGCCGCAAGCCGCGGCCGTGCTGCCGGCCGAGGCGGTTGTGGGTTCGCCAGTCCAAAGGAGCGCCGTCCTCGCGCCCCCGGCCGGGATCGCTGCGGGAGACCCGGCGGCCGCGAACCCTTCTCCGCCTGGACAAGCCGTCGCCCCGGCTCATGAGGGCCAAAAGTTCCAGGGATGGGAGGAACTCGAATTCGAGCCCCTGACGGTGCATCCCTCCCGGCGCTCGGCGCAAAGCCGGGGCTTGCCGCTGTCAGGCTGACGCTGGAGGTCATGTTACCCGAAAGCGCCGGAAACGCGGGAGGCGGCAGTTCCCCTACCGGACTGCCTCTGGCGGCTCCTGCCGCCCCGCAAACAGCGGCCCCAGCCATTTCATGACCGGCCAATCCTCGGGGCGCTCCACCACGCGCACCCATGTGCGGGGATACTCTGGCGCACCGGTGCGGCCGCCGCCGGGCGCGCGGGGATCCACGAGCCAGAGCGGGCGGGGCGCGATCAGGTTGACGAGGTCCGGCAGGTCGAAGTCATTCAGCACGCCCGGCACGACGATCTCGGCCGCGCCCTCATGGAGCTTCGCCTGCGTCACCGCATACCAGCCGGTGACCGTCTGCTCCGCGGCCACGCCCGCCACCTGTTCGTCGAGCGCAGCGGCAATCAGCACCGCGACGCCGGCGGCGCCGCGGCCCCACAACCAGACCCGCCCCGGGTCCACTTCCGCCTTCTACCTCGCCTTCCGCACCGCCTCGAGCACCCGCTCCGTGTGGCGAGCCACGAGGCTCCGGCCGTAGAGCCATTCCCGCGCCGCCGCCTGATAGGCCGCCGAGTATCCGCTGCGCCCTTCGGGCAGCGCGGCTAGGTCCGCTTCCTCCACGATGAACCCGGCCTGCCGCAACTGTTCGGCATCCGGTTTGGGCACGCCCGCCACAATGACCGCCGCGGTCCTGCCCGCCGCGCGCGCCGGGGCGGGCGCGGTGTCCGGGGCGAGCCGGAGCCGTTCGCGGACCAACGCCCGCAGTTCGTCCGGCCGGCGGATGGAGAGCGCCCGCCGCTTCGGGTAGATTTCCTCCGCCACGGCGCGGTTCAGGGTAAACACCGTCTCGCTGCCGAACGAGTTGGCCAGATACCCGGTGGGCGTCACCCACAGGAGGGACTCGGGTTCGGTGTCGATGTCAGGCTCCTGATACGGCTCCTCGACGCCCCTCAGGTGCTTGTCAAAGAAGCGGACCATCGCCTCCCGGCGCGGCTTCGACCAGCCGTGCGTGTCATCGTATTCGAAGAATTCCACGCGCCCCGGCGCATCCAGCGTCCGGTAATATTCCGCAGCGATTTCATAGGTCGCCCGCGCGCCGGCGATGGGGAAATAGTCGCGAATTGCGGACGTAATCAGGAATGGTTTTGGCGCAAATGCGCGGATGAAATCGACAAAATCGAGTTTCGCAGCGAGAAAACCGGGCCACACCTGCTCGGCGTCCTGCGGCCCCGGGCCGTCCCACAGCTCCTTCCAGCGCGTGATGTAGCAGCTTGAAACAGCCGCCGCGAGCCGCGGCTCGAACACCGCCAGATACGCTGCTTGCGTCCCGCCGCCCGAGTTGCCCGCGACGCCAATGCGTCCTGGGTCCACCTCTGGCCGCGTCGCCAGATAGTCGAAGGCGCGGATTCCGTCCCATACAAAATAGCGGGCAATCGAGTGCCCGACGAGCAGGCATTGCAGCCCGGCCATGATGTGCTCGTCCACGCCGCCGGGGCGAAGCCGCGGGCGTTGCATCTCCGGGTCGAAATACTCGATCCGCTCCCCCTGCCCCGGCGGATCCCAGGCGAGCACCACATAGCCGCGGCGTACGAGCGAGATCCACGCCCGCTGGTAGGTCGCTCCGGCCTTGCCGGCCTGGCTATGCCCCGCCGTCCCGAGCACCGCCGGAAACGGGCCCGGCTTGCCCAGCGGCACGTACAGGTTCGCGGTAACGTGAAATCCGGGCAGCGAGTCGAAGATGAGCTTCTCCACCCGGTACCCGGGACGTTCCACCACGCCGGTGACGCGGGCATTCAGCGGCGTGCGGAACTGCGGCAAGCCGCCGATCAGCTGCAACATGCGCGCCCGCAGGTCCTCGGGCGTCTGAAGCGCAAGGGCGAGTAACAGAATCGCAGGGGTCACGCCTGCATTATCCCGTCACCGGCGCGCCCGTGCCACCCCTCCTCGAAGGTTCGCGGCTTGATCGGCCACGCCAGTCCTCACGGTTCGGTCACTGCTTGCGCTTGTGAATGGACCAGTAGACCTCATCCAGGCGGCCGGCGCCTTCCTGGCAGCCTCTGCACTCCCGGCCTGTTCTTCGCGCCACCTCGGCCATCACCTCGCCGGGGCTCATCTCCCGATAATGGGAGGGAATTTCGAAAAGGCCATAATCCACTTTCCCGATTTCCACACTCAGGACAGTCCGCTTGTTCGAGGCCAGCTCCACGCCATTCCCGATCAGCTTGGCCTTTCCTTCCAGCGCCAGCCACTTCTCTGTCAGCAGCGTTGTTCCATCCTGCATATCCAGGCGCCGTTCGACCCTGTACACCGGGTATCCATGGCGGAAAGACGCCGGCGCCCCCTCTGGCGCGCCACACCGCGGCGGCGCCTCCAGCAATTTCCGAATTTCCGAGTCCGTGAGCGGGTAGGTCGTCACGGCTTCCGCGCGGGGTTCGATCACGATCCGCGCCTTCCGCAAGGGATCGGTCACGACCCGGTTGCCAATCTCCTCTCCGCCCAGCTCTTTCCGCATGCTCATGGTGGCGCCGTCACGGCGAACCATATGAACGAGAACCTCTCGCACTTCCACGCCGTCATCACGCCGGTGTCGAATCTCCTCGACCACGGTGAATTCACCGCTCCCGGCGCCGTCACTGCCGTACAGCATCAATGCAACGGCACAGCATCCGACTCCTACGGCCCCAAGCACAAGAGCTTTCCTTGTCATGGGTTCATTCCCTGCTCGGGCATTGTATAGTGCCCGGTGGGTTGCACCCCGGATAATAGCCGCAGTATTCGGGCACAACACAACACCTGCTATATCCCGTTGCCGATGATTCTACCCCCCCTACGCGAGTGTCAATCCAAATAAAAGTCGAAATTCGGCTCTGACGCGGCCTTGCTTCCCACTCCTGTTCGAACCAGTCAGCAACCAATTAGACATTTCTACCCCGGCTGCCGGCCATTTCCGTTTGAATATGCGAGTCATCCAAGGCAAGGCCGCCTTTTTTTCCGCGCGTTCGCGGACACGCCGATGTTCCGCCACGCCGCCGGGCCTCAGCGCTGGCGCGTCCACTTCACTATTCGCGCAACTTCCCTGGCAGCGGCGTGGGCACATCCAGGCGGATCTCCTTCAGCCGCCGCGTGCGCATGTCGCCGAGCCAGGGGTCGACATAGCGGCGCGAGAGGTCGATCTCGGCGATGGCCGCCTCGCCCCGCTGCGGCGCCTGCGCCACGCGCTTGCCGTCGGGGTCCATGATGTAGGTCGGGTGATCGTAGCCGGAGGCGACCAGGAAGACCTTGTTTTCGATGGCGCGCGCCGCCAGCGTCTCGTCGCCGCCCCAGATCGGCAGCAGGATCATGTCGGCGCCCTGCGCGGCCAGGGCGCGGGCAGGGTCGGGGAAGAAGACGTCTTAGCAGATCATCAGCCCCACGCGCCCGAAGTCGGTCTCAAATACCGGGTACGCGTTGCCGGGCGTCAGTCCGCGCTCCACTTCCTCGCGCGGCAGGTACACCTTGCGATACTTGCCCGCCAGGCGGCCTTCGCGGTCCACCAGCACCGCCGTGTTGTAAACCGCGCGCCCGTCGCGTTCGTAGATGCCCGCAGCCACCCACGCCTTGTGCCGGCGCGCCAGCGCGCCGAGTTTTTCCGTTGTCGGACCCGGGACGGTTTCGGCCACTTCCACGTAGGACTTGCCCGTGCCGATGATCGTAATGCCTTCGGGCAGGAGGATGAGATCCGCGCGCCCGTTCACGCGCTGGTCCACGGTGCGGAGGAACTGCTCCACGCTTTCCGCCGGGCCTGCGGTGCGCTCCGGCCGGAGATTGACGGCGGCGACGCGGATGCGGCGCGGCGCCGGCGCCGGGATCTCTTCGAGCCGCGCGTTGCGCCAGCGCACCTCGCCCGAGGGGGCGTTGGCGAGCAGGAGCTCGAGCTTCGCCGCTGCGGCGTTGGCGGGGGCGGGCGCCGTGACGGAGAGCCGCGTGGCGTCACCCTGCTTCTCGATCCACGCCGCGTACTCCGGCTGCCCGGCGCGCCGCCCTTGTGCATCGAGCCAGTCGAGGCGCGCCACGACCTGCCAGTTTTCCGCCTGCACCCCGCGCGCCACGTACTCGGCGGCAAAGCGGTACCACGCGCCGCCGCGGATGCCATCGACGCGCCGCACCCAGCCGCCGTAGCTCTCGGGCCGCCCGCCGCCCCGGACCACGAGCCACTCGCCTTCGCGCGCCGTATCGGGCCGCAATTCCTCGCGCGCGCTCCAGACGGTCCAGCCGCCGGGCTGCGCCATTGCCGCACAGAGACAGATCCAGCCGGCCCATGCAGTCTTCATGGGAAGGATCTTATCAGCGCGCAGCGCCGGGGGCTAGAGGTTTTCGTCGAGCCGCCCGGCCAGCTGCTGAAAGTAAGGGTGGCGCGCCTCCGCCTTGAGCTTCGCCACGAACGGCTCGGCCCAGCGCAGATGCTCGTTCTCGAACTTTTCCAGCGTCTCGGCCGGCTCGCCGTCGGCGAGCAGTTTCGCGTAGAACAGAAGCAGCAGGCCGAGATGGTCGGCGGGTTCGTTCTTCGCGGCGGGTTCGAAGCCGTAGCGCCGGTACCAGCCGAGCGCACGGTGATGCGACTCGCCGAAAAGCTGCGGCGGCTGTCCTTCGGCCTTTTCCCACACCGATTGCCACGGCGGGCAAGGCGATCCCTGGGGGTTCAGAAACAGGCGGTAGTATTCGATCTCGGCGTCCCGTTCCGCCGGCGGCTTCAGGAGCGCCTGGCCCAGCTCCGCATACACCCGGGCCAGGCGCTCGCGCAGTTCGCTCATAAGGGTTCAATGGAGCAGACAGCGTCCATGATACAGGACGCGCCGGCATAGTTGCCCGCGGCGACAAAGTCGTCGATGGAGGCGTCCGGGATCAGGTCGCCGTCGCGGGCGCCGGCGCCGCCGGCGAGGCTCATGGCGCGGCTCACGTGCCCGAAGCCGTGGGCCACCATGACGACGTCCGGCGGCACGGTCTCGCTCAGATGCGCCGGGAGCTCGATCTGGCCGGCCCGGGAGCGCACCAGCACCTTCTGGCCCTCGGCGATGCCGTGCTTCTTCGCCATCGCCGGGTTGATGATGGCGTGGTTGGTCGGCATGATTTCGTGCAGGATCGAGTTGTTCTCCGTCGTGTTCCGGCGGTGGATCGCCGGAATGAAGGTCATGTAGTAATACGGGTAGATGTCGTTCGGCTGGTCCCGTTTCGGGATCCACTTCGGCAGCGGATCGGCTCCTTTGGCCGGGAACTGCGGAACATAAATCTGGCACTTGCCGTCCGCGCCGGCGACGGAGACGAACGTCGTCCGGGGAGTGAACGGTTGCGGCTTCTCGACCAGCCCCTTGGCGGCGAAGTCAGCGAAGTTTTCGCCAAGGCCGGCGCGTTTCACCTTTTCGTCGAGCAGCGTGGCGGGGTTGATCCAGCTTCCGTCCGGGGTCTTGAAGTAGTCCGGGCAGAGCCGCTTGCCCAGCTCGATGGCGACGTACGCAATCGACTTCGCCTCGAAGATGGGCGCCGAGACCGCTTTCCGCGCCACGGTCTGCGGGTACTTTGCAATGTAGTCCCGCGCCACGGCGTCGTTGCCCTCCAGATACATGGCGGAAGGCAGCACGATATCGGCCAGCGTCACCGTGTCGGTGGGCAGGAAGTCCATCACCACCGTGAAGTCCACGGTCTTCAGCGCCTCCACCATTCTCGGCGGGTTGGGGAACCCGAGGATGGTATAGGCGTTCCAGAACGAGAACTTGATCATGCCGGGATACTTGTTCAGCATCCCGTCGGCGAGCGTGGAGAATATTCCCTGGTCGACTTCGTTCACCAGCGGCAGCTTGTCGCGTCCGTCCACGCGCCGGCCCTTCTTGGGCGGGTACGGCGGCGGGGGATAGATGGCGTCGACGCCCGGGATGCTGTGCATGCGCGGGAAGTAGCGGCCGCCGGGGCGGTCGATGGTTCCGGCGAGGATGTTCAGGATGGAGATCGCATGCACCAGCTGGGAGCTGTTCATGTAGTTGGCGCAGAGGCTCTTCTTGTGCGCCGGCGCGATGGCCGGCCCGTTGGCGGCGAATTCGCGGGCGATGCGGCGGATGTCGGCCGCCTTGACGCCGCTGATCTGCTCGGCCCATTCCGGCGTGTATTGCGCGAAATGCGCGCGGATTTCCGTCTCGTATTTGCCGAAATTCGTGTAGTTGTCCACGAACTCCTTGTTGTAGAGGTTCTCGCTGATGATCACCTGGATCATCGCAAGCGCCACGGCCAGGTCCGTGCCCGGCTTGATGGTGAACCACTCGTTGGCGAACCGGCTGGTGGCGGTGTAGTTGGGCGAGAAGTGCACCACCTTTGCGCCGTTCGAGCGGGCCTTGACGATGCCGGTGGCGTAGGCCAGCTTCGCCTTGGCCAGGATGTCCCAGCCGAACAGCAGGATATACTTCGAGTTCTCGAAGTCGTTGCACCAGGTCTTGCCCCCGGTGGTGTACTTCTGGATGACCGTGTCCGTCTGGAAGCACTCGTCGCGGTGGTCGATCCGGTTCACCACGCCCATCGCGTTCATGAACCTCGCCCACAGATCGGGCGACGGCAGCGTCACAAACAGCAGCGCCTCGGCGCCGTAGTTGTCCACGGTCTGCTTCATGCGGAAGGCGATCTCGTCGAGCGCCTCCGTCCAGGAGATCCGCACCCAGCCAGGGTCCTCATCCAGCCCCTTGCGCGGGTTGGTTCTCTTCATCGGGTACTTGAGCCGGTCGGGGTCGTACAGTTGCATCGCACCGGCCGCGCCTTTCCCGCACAGGTGGCCGTCGCCGGAAACGTCTCCGGGCAGCCCCTCCAGGAACCGCACGCGGCCGTCCTGCACCCATGCCTGGATGCCGCAGGAGGGCGAGCAGATCCCGCACGCGGTCACGATCCGCGTCATTCCCGCCGGCGCGCCGCCGGCCGCCGGCTGGAAGTAGTCCTCAAAGCCCTGGAGCGCCACCGGCGCCGCCAGCAAGCCCGTGCCCGTCGCCTTGAGCCAGTTTCTTCTCGTCAATGCCATGGCTGCCTCCTCTTCACTTGCCCGTCGGGAACCCTTCCTGGATGAACCGCACCTTCGGCCGCGTCTGCCGCGGCGGGGCGAAGTTCGCCGTGGTTTCCGCGCCCTGCTTCTGCACCTCTTCCCATGGGCCGTAGCGCAGCGCCCCGGTCGGGCACAGGGTCACGCAGGCCGGATCCAGCCCCTGCTCGAGCCGGTCAAAACACATCGTGCACTTGTCCATCTTCCGGGTCCGCAGATTGAACTGGGGCGCGCCGTACGGACAGAACATGGCGCACTGCTGGCACCCGACGCACTTCTCCTGGTCGATCAGCACCACGCCGTCCTCATCCCGGCGCCAAATCGCCTTCACCGGGCAAACCTTCATGCACCACGCGTTCTCGCAGTGGTAACAGGCGCCGGTGAGCGCCTGCTGGCGCACCTGGGGAAACACGCCCGTCGTATACACGCGCACCTGCCGGCGCCGCACCCCGACGCCGGTCTCCACCTGGTTCCACATCTTGCAGGCCGATTCGCACGCCCTGCATTCGATGCATCGCTTTTCGTCAATCAGCCAGCCGTATGCCGCCATAGATAATGACTCCGGTTGAACAGTCCAAACCGCCTCGTCCCCATGCAATCCATGCACCAACCAGGAAATTCAGACCTGTTTCCCTGTAATTGTAGCGGGAGACATCACACGGGAGAGCCTCGGGAGGCACTCCCCGCAAATTTTGCGCACTGGCCAGCGGAATTTCTCCCAAGCGCAGAATTTGCGCTGGGTGGTTCCGCCCACCTTCTGAGCGATGATGGCCAGGAGCCGCCATCCACCGGTGACAGCGTGCCGGTGACAAAGCTGGACGCCTTGTCCGAGGCCAGGAACGGCCCCGCCCCCGGGGGGAGCTCGCGGGACTCTCCGAACCTGCCCATCGGAGCGTGCCGCATGATGCCGGCCACCTGCTCTTGCGTGAGCAGCTTCCGGTTTTGCCCGGCCGGGAAGAACGTCGGACTGACGGCGTTGCCCCGGACGCGCTTCTGCGCCACTTCCGAGCCAGAAACCGGGCGATCTGGATCAGGCTCGCTTCGGCGGCGGTGCAGGAGAACACCTTCGACGGCGAGGATGCGCTGCCATTGTTCGCCGGCGATTTCAAAAAACGGCGTCCCGCTGTGGGCGCCCGCCGCCTGGATGAGGATGCGCACGCGCGTGAAGGTTCCCGGGATCTTCGCAAGGGCAGCCTCCGGATCCCTTGCTGTGATGCGTCCACGCGCCCGGCCAGCCTGCGGCGGCCAGTTGAATCCACCTCCGCCGTCCTCTTCTCCGCAGCGGTCTTGTTGCCATCAGGATGGCGACGCCGGTTCCCGCGCGCCAGCCGCAGGGCCATCTTGCTGGCGTGCACGCCCCCGCCATCGGTCACCGCCGCCACATTCCCGGCCAGATTGAACAATGCCTGCGCGGTTTGCGGCTCCTGCTGGAATTCGGATGTTGTACTCGTCACTGCCCGAGCGGAGAGAGCGGACGCGCCCGTTACCCCGGGCTGCGGCGCGACCCGGTTCCCCCTGCCGCTCCCGGAACGGCGGGCGGCAGCCATTGTGACACGAAAGTGAAATGCGGGTTCGTTTTTCTTCACAAGGGTTGACGCGGCGGGGGAATCGTGATTGAATATATTGGCGCGTTGCAAGCACGGTGTCAGCGCGTGCCCCAGGAGGTCTTTTCAACCATGAGAAATCGCTTGATGGCGGGGATCGGCCTTGCGCTTCTGCTTCCCCGCGTTTCTCGCCGCCCAGGAATCCCGCGGCGCCATCACCGGCCGGGTCACCGACCCGCAGGGCGCCGTCGTCCCCAACGCCCAGGTCACCGTCACCAACACGCAGACGAACGAGACGCGCCGTGCGGTGACCAATGAAACCGGCTACTACGAGGTCAACTTCCTCGAGCCTTCCACCTACACCATCGCCGTGGAAGCGCCAGGCTTCAAGGGGCTGGTGCGCTCGGGCATCACCGTCAACGTGAGCGCGCGTCTGGAGATCAACCTTTCTTTGGAAATCGGCGCGGTGGCCGAGACGGTGCAGGTCACTGCCGAAGCCCCGTTGCTGGAAACCACCACCGCCAGCGGCGGCCGCGTGCTGGACCAGAAGCAGCTCATCAACCTGCCATTCTCCGACCTGAACCCGTTCGCCCTGGCCACGCTGGCGCCGGGCATGCAGTGGACCGGGCAGCCCGAATACCGCCGCCCCTTCGACAACGCCGGCACATCCTCCTTCAACACGATGGGCGGCGTCGGCCAGAACGAGTACACCATTGACGGAATGACCGTGACCGGCTCCGGCCGCCGCGTCGCTTTCGTCCCCCCGGCCGACGCCATCACGGAATTCAAGCTGGAGACATCCAATTTCGACGCCAGCCAGGGCTTTACTTCGGGCGCGGCCATCAACGTGAGCTCCAAATCCGGCACCAACACGCTGCACGGGTCTCTCTTCGACCAGCACTGGCAGCAGCGGTGGAACGCCACGCCGTTTTTCCAGCGCGAATCCTACAACGCGAAAGTCCGCGCCGGCCTGATCGATCCCAACACCACCCAGAAACAGGCGCCGGGGCGCTCGAACAACTACGGCCTGTCGGCGTCCGGCCCGGTCTGGATCCCGAAGGTGATCAACGGCAAGGACAAGCTCTTCTGGTCGTTCACCTGGAACGGCATCCGCCAGGCAAAAGCCGAGACGACCAGCTCCACCGACATTACCGTGCCCACGCCGGAAATGCGCCAGGGCGACTTCTCCTACTTCCTCACCGTTCCCAACGGGGCGAAGCTGTACACGATTTACGATCCGCGGTCGGCGCGGCTGGACGGCAACACGGTGGTGCGCACGCCGTTCCCCGGCAACAAGGGCGTGCCCATCCTGAACCCGACCTACAACTACGTCGTGAAGCTGTTTCCCATGCCCAACAACGTCCCCGGCAAGGTGACGCCGGAGATGTTCAACAATTATTACGCCTACGCCATGCCGAAGGACGAGAAGTTCAACTCCATCGTCAACCGCTACGACTGGGTGATCAACCAGAATATGCGATTCAATTTCCGCTGGCAGTGGAACGACCGCCTCGCCGACGAGTACGACTGGACCTATGAGACCGTGCGCGGCCTCCACTCCAACGGCCTGACGCGCATCAACCGCGGGGGCAACGTCAACTATCTGTGGACGATGAACGCCAACAACATCCTTGATCTTAACTTCGGCATCTCGCGGTGGGAGGAGGGCAGCCGCAACCAGACCCGGACGAAGATCAAGGCCGCCGATGTGGGGCTGCCCGCCTACATCGACCAGCGAGCCGGCCGCTTCACGCAGTTGCCCCGCATCGATTTCAACAACATCACCGACATCGGGGGCAGCTACCCGGTGATCGGCACGCTGCTGACCAACGGCGAGCTGCGCGCCACCATGACCACCATCCGCGGCAACCACACATTCAAATATGGATGGCAGGAGCGCCGCCATTACTTCGCTGCCGCCGGGCCCGGTTCCAGCACGGGCTACTTCACCTTCCGCAACCCGTGGACCCGCGCCTCCAACGTCGACAACCAGGCTTCCAACCACGTCCACGACTGGGCCAGCTTCCTGATGGGGATGCCGAGCGGGGTCTCGATCGACTACAACGACACGTTCTATTTCCGCACCCCGCGGCGCGCGCTGTTCTTCCAGGACGACTGGCGCCTCACGACGAAGCTGCGCCTCTCGCTCGGCCTCCGCTACGAGCGGGAGGGAGGGAGCGACGAAAAGCTCAACCGCGGCCTCTCGTGGGTCCTGCTCGACCAGAAGAGCCCGATCAGCGATCTGGTGGAGGCCGCCTACGCCGCCTCCCCGATCCCGGAGGTCGCCCCGACGGCATTCAAGGTCACCGGCATCTCCACTTACCTCGGCCAGAACGGCTACAAGACGGCCACCGCCGGCACGCACGTTCTACTGCCCAAGTTCGGCCTCGTTTATTCGGTCAACAACAAGACCGTCATCCGGGGCGGCTGGGGCATGTATCAGGACACGCTGAACGTGTCCAACGACCGGCCGTACGTCAACGGCTACTCGCAACCCACTTCCACGCCCATCAGCAACGACGCGGGGCTGACGTTCTGCTGCGGCATCGGGGATGCCGCGGCGATTGCGCAGGGCAGGACGGTGATGAACGATCCCTTCCCCGTCCGTCCGACGGTCAACAACACTCGGTTTGACGAGTTCTATGGCAACCGGCTGGACGGCATCGCCCTGTTCGGCGGCACCTTCAACGCCCGCCCGTGGAACTACAAGCCGGCCTTGCAGCACCGCTGGCGCATCGGCTTCCAGCGGGAGGTCCTCTCCAACACCGTGGTGGACTTCTCTTACAACGGCGCCTACTCCTATCTGCCGGTGCAGCGCCGCCTGAACCCGCTGCCCGAGCAGTACTGGTCCAAGGGCATGGTCCGCGACCAGAAGAATGACGACTACCTCAACGCCAACCTCAAGAATCCTTTTAACATCAGGAACCTGGCGCCGATCCAGCAGAGCGATCCCCTGCTTTACCAGTACATGGCGGGGCAGGGCTTCTTCACCTCCTCCAACCTCGCCCGGAACCGCTTCTTCCGCCCGTACCCGCAGTTTGGCACGCTCACCAGCTACGGACAGCCGGGCACGGACAATGTCCGGGAAGGGTATGTGACCTACCACGACATGCAACTGCTCGTCGAGCGCCGCATGAGCCGCGGCGTCCAGGCGAGCTTCATGTACACCTGGGCCTCCAGCTACGCAGCCGACTATTTCCTCAACGAGTTCGACCGCTTCCCCTCGGAGCGCATCAACGACAACATCCGCCCGCACCGCGTGGTTCTCACCTCCATCTGGGAGACCCCGTTCGGCAAGGGCCGCAGGTGGGCCAAGGAAGGCTTCGTCAGCTACATCGTCGACAACTGGAACCTCTCCGGCGTGTATTAGTGGCAGGTGGGCGAAGCCACCGACTGGGGCAACCGCTTCTTCTACGGCAACATCGACAAGGAGACGTTGAAGAAGCTGTTCAGGCACGACGAGGTCCGCAGCAAGGACATTCTCCAGTGGTTTGACGGCTCCATCGCATGGCGCGGCACGGGCGCCCCGCCGGCCGACTTCGTCGGCTTCGACGGCCGCACCGCCAACCAGCCCGGTTCCTACCACGTGCGCATGTTCCCCGTCCGGCTCGACGCCATTCGCGAGGACGGGATCATGAACCTCGACCTCAAGATCGAGCGCATCTTCCCCATCAAACAGGAGCGCGGCATCCAGACCCGCTTCTCCGTCGACCTGCTCAACGCCACCAACCACACCAACTTCGCCGGGCCCAACGTGGACCCGACCAGCGCCAACTTCGGCCGCGTCACCTCGCAGCGCGGCCTGTCGCGCGTCATCCAGTTCAACCTCCGCGTGGACTTCTAGTCCCTTCGGCCTCCTTTCACCTCAGGGCCCGGTCCGCCCCGCGGCGGACCGGGCCGATTCGTTTTACACTGTGCCCATGACCGCCCGCCTGATTCTCCCCGTCGTCCTGTGGGCGTTCCTCGCGCCCGCCCAGAATCTCGCCCCCGAACAGCGCGCCGACGACCTGAAAATGCTCGCGGCGCTGTATGCCAAACAGTACGGCCCCTACGAGTGGAAGCGCGACGTGATCGGCTTCGACCTCTACGATCTCCGCCCGTGGCTGAAGCGCGCCGAGACGGCGTCCGATGACATCGAGTTCCTGGACCTGCTGGTCGAATACGTCGCCTCGCTCGATGACGCCCATGACGTCGTCAGCTTCCCTTTCACCTTCTCCGCCACGCTGGGCTTCACGGCGGACCTGTACGACGGGCGCGCGCTGGTCGACTCGATCAACCGCTCGCAACTGCCTGCCTCCGAATACCCGTTCGCCATCGGCGACGAGCTGCTGAGCGTGGACGGCATTCCCGTAGCGGAATGGATCGAGCGGCTGCGCAAGTACTCGATCGCCGCCAACGCGCGCTCCACCGCGCGCAACGCTGTCGCGCGCATCACCACCCGCCCGCAATCCCGCATCCCGTGGGCCCACCGCATCGGCGACACCGCCGAGGTGGTCATCCGCCACGCCTCCGGCGAAGAACGCAGCTATACGATCCCGTGGAGCAAGACCGGCGTGCCCGTCACCGAGGGCGGGCCGCTCCCCTCGCCTTTCAGCAGGGCCGGCGCGAAAGGCCGCGCCGCAGGCGTGCCTGAGTACGAAGACAGCCTCGAGCCGTGGCAGCGGCCGCTGGCCTACCTGCTGGAAGCGCGCATCGATGACACGAGCCTGGCTGTCATCAACCCCGGCCTGCGGCCTGTTTTCCGCATGCCGGACGGCTTCCAGACGCGGCTGTCAGGCAACGCGGCCACGGACAGTTTCTACAGCGGCTGGTGGGCGGCCGAGGGTCTCCGCCTCGGCTTCATCCGCATTCCCAACATGAGCCCGTCGCTCGGCACGTCGGCGGCGCTCCAGCAATTCGAGCGCGAGATCGCCTGGATGCAGGAAAACACCGACGGCCTCGTCATCGACATCATGCGCAACCCCGGCGGCAGCGTGCTGTATGTCGAAAACCTCTGCCAGCGGCTCATCCCGTATTCGTTCCGCTCGATCGGATTCGAGCTCCGCGCCACGGCCAGCGACGTGGCCAGCTTCGGCGCCACGCTCGATTCAGCCCGCCGCGCCAATCTGCCGGACCACATCATCGCCGGCTACGAAGCCCGCTACAACGACGTGCTGGCGGCCTACCGCGAGAACCGCGGCCGCACGGGCCCCATCTCGCTCACCCAGCCGTGGCTGTGGATGGAACCCGCGCGCACCGTCTACACGAAGCCCATCGTCGTCCTCATCGACGAGTTCTCCGCCTCGGGCGGCGACGCCTTCGCCGCCACGCTTCAGGACAACCAGCGCGCCCTGCTGGTCGGCATGCGCACGATGGGCGCGGGGGGCAACGTCGTGGACCGCAGCGGCACATGGTACGCCGAGGCCAACACGCGCGTGACACGCTCGCTCATGAACCGCCGCTACGAGGTGTCGACGCCCGAGTTTCCGCCCACGCCCTACATCGAAAACGTGGGCGTGCGTCCGGACGTCGAACTCGACTACATGACGCGCGAGAATCTCCTCTCCGGCGGCGCGCCGTTTGTCAGTGCGTTCACCGCCGCCGCCGTGGACTACATCCGCCGCCAGCGTTGACCGGCGCGCCCTACTCCAGGCGCTTGTGGAAACGCAGCGCGCTGAACAGGAGAATCCCGGCGCCCATCGCGGCGAGGGCCGCCAGCTGCGGCCACAGCTCGCCAGCCGGGCTTCCCTTGAGGAACACACCGCGCACGATTTCCATGAAATAGCGCAGCGGGTTCAGAAAGGTGAGCCACTGCACCGGCTCCGGCATGTTCCGGATGGGGAAGGCAAACCCGCTGAGCATGAACGCGGGCTGGAAGAAAAAGAACGAGCCCATCATGGCCTGCTGCTGCGTGTGGCTCACCTTGCTCATGAACAGCCCCATGCCCAGCGTGGACAGCACGAACAGCGCTCCCGCCGCGGCGAGCAACAGCAGGCTGCCGCGCAGCGGAACGTGGAAGACGGCCATCGCCAGCCCGGTCAGCAGCAGCAGATCGAACATCCCGACGAGCGCGAACGGGATCGTTTTGCCGAGGATCAGCTCCAGCGGGCGCAGCGGCGTCACCATCAGCTGCTCCATGGTGCCGATTTCTTTCTCGCGCACGATGCTCAGCGCGGTCAGCATGAGCGTCACCAGCGTGAGCACGTTCACAATCACGCCCGGGACGAAATAATTGCGGCTCTTGAGCTCGGGGTTGAACCACACGCGGCGCTCGGCCTCGAGGCCCGGGATCCGCACGAGCACGGCCCCGGCGCGCGTGCGGTCCACCAGCCTTTCCTTTTGCTGCTCGAGGAGGACCCGGCGGTTGAAGCCGGCCACCACGCCGGTGGCATGGCTCAGGATGATCGCTGCGGTGTTCGAATTCGTCCCGTCAAGCAGCAGCTGCACCTGCCCCTGCCGGTGGGCGGCCACATCGCGGCTGAAGCCGGGAGCGATTCGCACCAGCGCCTGCACCTCGCCGCGGTCCAGCAGCGCCTGGGCCGCGTTTTCGTCCGACGCGCGGGCCACGATGCGGAACTCGTGCGTCGCGTCGAAGGCGTGGAACAGCTCGCGGGCCGCCGGCCCGCGGTCCAGGTCCATCCAGCCGAGCTTCACCTGTTCCACGTCCATGTTGACGGCGTAGCCGAAGATCAGCGTTTGCAGGATCGGCGGCAGGAACAGAAATATGCGCATCCGCGGCTCGCGCAGCGCCTGGCGGAACTCTTTCCTGACGATCTCTGCAATCCGCGATCCCATCCTCATGCCACCTTTTGCCGCAGCTTCCGCCGCGCCAGCGCGAAAACGGCGGCGGCGTAAATCAGCAGGAACAGCGCGGGCGTCCACAAGATCTCCAGCCCGACGCCCTTCAGGAAGATCCCGTGCAGGATGGCCACGAAGTACCGCGCCGGCACGATGCGCGAAATCTGCTGGACGGCGAACGGCATGTTCTCCAGCGCGAACACGAAGCCGCTGAGCAGGAACGCCGGCAGGAAGCTGGTGATGAGCGACGCCTGGTAGGCGAGCAGCTGCGACCGGGCCACCGTCGAAAGAAAGATGCCCCAGCACAGCGCCCCGAACAGGAACAGGCCGCTCATGAGGGCCAGCAACAGGAGGCTGCCGCGCATGGGCACGCCGAAGACGCCCACGCCAAGCACCAGCGCGATGGCCGTGTCCGCGGCGCCGAGCAGGAAATAGGCGGCGAGCTTGCCGAGCAGCAGCTCGGCGGGCCGCAGCGGCGTGGCCAGCAGCTGCTCCATCGTGCCGTTCTCCCACTCGCGCGCCACGGTGAGCGAGGTCAGCAGCGACGCGATGATCATCAGGATGACCGCGATCAGCCCGGGGACGATGAAGTTCCGCGACAGCAGGGCGTTGTTGAAAAGCACGCGCGCCCGCAGGTCGGCCGGGGGCTCCAGCTTCCCCGCGCCGCGGCGTTCCAGCCAGCGCTCGCGCAGCTCCATGGAATGCGCCATGACCACGGCTTCGGCGTAGCCGGCGGCGATCGACGCGGTGTTGGAATCGCTGCCGTCGAGCAGCAGCTGCACCTTCGCCGCGCTTCCTTCGGCCACGCGCCGCGAGTAGCCGCGCGGGATCACCACCACGAGCAGGGCCCTGCCCGCGTCCAGCGCGTGCACGGCCTCTGCGTAGCCTTGCCGGAGGCCTGACACTGCGAAGAAGCGCGAGCCGCGGAAGCGCTCCACCAGCTCGCGGCTCTCCGCCGTCCCGTCCTGGTCGTAAATGCGGGTTGGGATGCGGTCCACATCGAGCGTCAAAGCGTAGCCGAACAGCAACAGCAGCACGACCGGCACCGCCAGAGCCATGCCCAGGCTGCGCCAGTCCCGCACAATGTGGAGGAGCTCTTTGCGCAGCACCGCCGCCAGGCGCCGGAGGTTCATTGCCGCTGCGCCTCCTCGCGTTCGATGCAGGCGGCGAACACGTCGTCCATGGATGCGCCGGGCCGGCACTGCGCCCGCAGTTCTGCTGGCGAGCCCAGCGCCACCACGCGGCCGCGGTGCATCAGCGCCAGCCGCCGGCAATATTCGGCCTCGTCCATGCAGTGCGTGGAGACGATCACGGTGGAGCCGCGCTCCGCCATTTCGTAGATCAGGTCCCAGAAGCGCCGCCGCGCAATCGGGTCGACGCCGGAAGTGGGCTCGTCGAGAAAGAGCACGGGCGGCTCATGCAGCAACGCGCAGCCGAGCGCGAGCCGTTGCTTCCATCCGCCGGCCAGCTCCCGCGTCATGCGCCCGCGCTCGCGCTCGAGTCCCGCCATCCGGAGCACGTGCGCCTTGCGCTCCTCGCGCCGCCCGGGCGGCACCCCGTAAATTCCGCTGAAAAAGTCGAGGTTTTCCTCCACCGTCAGGTCGTCGTACAGCGAGAATTTCTCCGACATGTAGCCGATGGAGCGCTTCACGCTTTCCGGCTCCGCGGCCACGTCGAAGCCGTTGACCCGGGCGTCGCCTTCGGTGGGCGCGAGCAGGCCGCAGAGGATGCGGATCGTGGTCGTCTTGCCGGCGCCGTTCGGGCCCAGAAACCCGAAGATCTCCCCGCGGCCGATGCGGAGCGTGACGCGGTCCACCGCCGTGAAGCCGCCGAAGCGCTTCACCAGGCCGCGCACGTCCACCATCGCCTCCTCAGGCTGCATGCTCCATTCTCCGGATCAGCACGATGAAGGCGTCCTCGAGCGAGGGCGCCAGCGGGTCCAGTTCCACGCCGGCGGCGCGCGCCACCTCGCCGGCGCTCGCCTGCTCTTCCAGGTACACGTGCAGCGCCCCGCCGGCCGGCTCGGCCGCCAGCACTCCCGGCGTTCGCGCCAGCCGTTCACGGGCCGCGCGCCGGTCCGGCGCCGCGGCGCGGAAACAAAAGGGAGCGACCTTGTTCCGGATCTCTTCCGGCGGCCCGCTCCAGACAAGCCGCCCCCGGTGCATGAGGCCGGCGCGCGCGCACCGTTCCGCTTCGTCGAGGTAGGCCGTGGAAACCAGCACCGCCATGCCTCCGGCGGCCAGCCGCTCGAGAATCCGCCAGAAATCGCGGCGCGACAGCGGGTCCACGCCGCAGGTGGGCTCGTCGAGCAGCAGGGCCTGCGGGCGGTGCAGCAGCGTGCAGATCAGGGCGAGCTTCTGCTTCATTCCGCCGCTGAGCTGGCCGACGCGCCGGCGGCGGAACTCCGCCATGCGCGTCATCGCCAGATACTCGCCGGCCAGCCGTTCGCGCCCGGCGCGGTCCGTGCCGAAGAGTTCGCCGAAAAAGGCGATGTTCTCTTCCACGGTGAGATCGGTGTACAGCCCGAACCGCTGGGGCATGTAGCCGATGCGGTCCTTGACCGCGTCGGGGTGGGTGCGCACGTCGTAGCCGCAGATCTCCGCCCGGCCCTCGTCGGCGTCCAGCAGGCCGGCCAGCAGCCGCAGGGCCGTCGTCTTGCCCGCGCCGTCCGGCCCGACGAGCGCGAAGAGCTCGCCCGGCCGCACTTCGAGCGTCAGGCCGCGCACGGCCTGGAGGTTCCCGAAGCGCCGGCCCAGGTTCTCCGCGCGGATCATGGCCCGTCACTCCAGCCGCAGAACCGCGTCGGCCGGCATGTTGAGCTTCAGCTCGAGGCGCGGGTTCTCCAGTTCGATCTTGATGCGGTAAACCAGCTTCTGCCGCTCCTCCTCCGTCTGGATCTGCCTGGGCGTGAACTCGGCTTCGGAGGAAATGAAGGTGACCTTGCCGGCGTAGGCCTTGCCGGGGTAGGAGTCGGTGGTGACCCGGGCCGGCATGCCCGGCTTCACCCGGCCGAGATAGCGCTCGCCGATGTAGCCGCGCAGCCAGGGCCGCGCGATGTCGCCCACGGTCATGATGGCCGCGCCTCCGGCGACGACCTCGCCCCGCTCGGCGCTCTTGCTGAGGACGATGCCGTCGACGGGGGATTTCAGCACCCGCTCGGCCAGCTGGACCTCGATCAGCTGAAGCTGCGCCCGCGCCCGCGCGAGCTCGGCCTCGCGCATGGCCAGCTCCTTGCGGCGGCGCTCCAGTTCGAGCGCGCCCGCCTCGGCCAGCCGAAGCGCGGCGCGCGCCCGTTCGACAGCGGACTCCTGCTGCGCGATCTGCTCCCGCCTCGGCCCTTCCCGCACGAGCGAGGCCTGCTGGCGCGCCCGCGCGGCGGCGGCCGCGGCCGCTTCGAAGCGCGCGCGGAACTGGTCGTATTGCGCCGCCGAAATGTCTTCGTGGCGGTACAGCGTCTGCGCCCGCTCCCAGTCCCGCCGGGCCTGCTCGCAGAGCGTTTCAGCTTCGCGCAATGCCGCCTGCGCCGCCTCCACTTCCTGCGGGCGGCTGCCGTTGCGCAGCTCCTCCAGCCGGAGCTGGGCGGCTTCCAGCTCGGCGCGGCGCAGCGCGGTTTCCTGCTGCACGGTGCGCTCCTGCAAGGCGATGGCGGCCCTCGTCTGTTCGATGGCCCTTTCGGCCGCCGCGGCCGCCGCCGCTTCCCGCTCGCGCTGCCGTTCCAGTTCGTCCGTGTCCTGCCGGGCGAGGATCTGGCCGGCGCGGACGGCGTCGCCCTCGTCCGCCAGGAGCTCCTCCACACGGCCGGGCAGCTTGAAGGAGAGCGCGATCTCGGTCATCTCGATGTTCCCGCTCAGGCGCAGCTCGCCGGGCGCTTCCTTTCCGCGCAGCGCGCGCCAGGCGAGGAAGCCCGCTGCCGCGGCCAGTGCGGCGATCCCTGCCATCTTTCGTGTCGCCCGCATCGCCGTTGTTCCCTTCAGTCCAGCATCAGATCCAGGTTGCCCACCGCGGCGCCGAGTGCGATCTGCGCCGCCTTCTGGCGGAAGGTGGCCGAAACCACCGCCTCGCGCGCCCGCGCCACGCGGGCCTGGGCATCGGTCAGCTCGAGCTCCGCATCCAGCCCGGCGCCCATCGCGCGCAACAGCCCGAGCCGCGCGCCGGTGCGTTCCTCTTCCGCCGCGATGAGCCGCTGGCGTTCCTGCTCGAGCACGGCGGCTGCGCGCGTCACCTCGATGCCCGTCCCCGTCCCGGCCTCCTTCTGCGTGCGCGCCAGCTGGAGAATCCTCTCGGCCAAGGCCACGTTGGCCCGCGCCGCCTCGAGCGCGGCATCGGCCCGCACCGCGTTCAGATAGGCCTTCGCCACCGCTTCCCTGGTCTTGAGCAGCGCCTCTTCCTGGTCGGCCGAGGCCGCCCGCGCGTGCGCTTTCGCCGCCTGCCAGCGGCGGATCGCGGCCAGGTCGAACAGGCTTTGCGAGGCCGTCAGCCGCGCGTCCTGCACCTCGATCGGCCCGACAAAGAGCGGAAACGCGAGGCCCGGGACGGCAGGGAACTGGATGCCGAACGCGGCCAGGTTGTTGGTGAAGCTCCGGAACGTGTAGGCGCCATCGACGTTCGGCACGAGCGGCGACAACGCCTGCCGCCGCCGGGCCTCCGCCTGGCGCGCCGCCTCGCGCGCCAGTTCGAGCCGCGTTGCGCCGCCCGGCGCAACGGCCATCTCGACCGCCTCGCGCAGGCTCAGATCCAGCCGCCGCGGTTCGCCCTGCACCGCCGCTGCCGCCACGATCACCAGGAACGCCCGCTTCATTTCTTCCTCTTCTTCTTGCCCGCCGCCTTCTTCGGCTTGCGCTCTTCCCCGCCCAGCGCCCGCAACCCCGCCGCCGCGAAGCGAACCAGACGGTCCGAGGCGGATGCTGCATCCGCCTCCGCCCGGCCGTCTTCGGCCAGGGCGCGCAGGATGCCGCCCCCAAGCACGTACTGCGCCATCGCTCCTGCGGTGAGCATCGTTCCCCACGCAAGGTCCTCCCGGCGCGCGCGGGGAAAGATCTTCCCGAGGGCCTCCAGGAACCGCGCCGCGACGGCGCCGATGGCCGCCGGCAAGATCCTTTGCGCCCATCCGCCCGGCTCGCCGAGGATGCGCGCGAGGAGCCGCGGCAGGGGGCCGGGCTCGCCGTGATCGCCGCGAACCTCGAGCACGGGTTCGATGAAGGCCCGCACCACGGCCTCCAGTTGCGGCGGGTCGTGGCGCGCCTCGGCCTGTTCGAGCAGCTCGATGCGCCGCCGGTTTACCGGTTCGATGCGCCGGAGCACCGCCGCCTGAAACAGCTCCTCCTTCGAGCCGAAGTGGTAGTTCACCGCGGCCAGGTTGACCCGCGCCCGCGCGGTCACCTGGCGGAGGGACGTGGCGGCGAAGCCGCGCTCGGCGAACAGCGCCTCGGCGGCATCGAGAATCCGGTCCCGGGTCGCCCGGGCGCGCGCCTCGCCGCCGCGGGGCGCGTTGCCCGGCGCAGCCGCTGGCGGTTCAAACGGCGATTGAAACATTCGTTTGCTTGAAGCATACGACCGTTTGAATGCGCTGTCAAGAGGTTTGTGCGCCGAACGGCATCGCCCGGACCGCCGGGCCCCTCAGGGCGCCGGCATCCAGTGCGGGGCAAGCCAGGCGTAGGCCGCCACCAGCAGCCCGATCAGCGACGCCAGCAGCACGCTGTGGCGCAGCGTGAAGCGGAACAGCCGGGACTCGTCCCGCGCGGGCATGCCCGTGGCCGCGGCCGCCACCGCAATCGACTGCAACGAAATCATCTTGCCCATCACGCCGCCGGCGGAGTTCGACGCCGCCATCAGCACCGGGTTGAGCCCTAGGCTGCGCGCGGTCACGACCTGGAGATTGCCGAACAGGGCGTTGGCGCTCGTATCGCTCCCCGTGAGGAACACCCCCAGCCAGCCGAGCAGCGCGCTGAAGAACGGGAAAGCCGCGCCGGTGGCCGCCATCGCCAGCCCCAGCGTGGCCGTGGCGCCCGAGTAGTTCATCAGGAACGCGAGCGCCAGCACGCTGGCCACCGTCAGCACCGGCTTCGCCAGCTGCCCCGAGGTGTCCTTGAGCACCTTCCGGAGCAGCGGTATGCGCACCCGCAACAGGGCCGCCGCCAGCAGACATGCCAGCAGGCACGCCGTGCCTGCCGCCGCCAGCCACTGGAACGCATAGCGCGCCGCATAGGGCGCGGCCTGCGCCACCGCCGGCGGCGCCTGCCAGACCCGGTTGTGCAGGCCCGGCCATTCCACCGTCACCGTGTACGAATTCAGCGCTGCCTTGATGTCCGCCCGCCCCCAGGCGAGCACGCATGCCACAAGCAGGATGTAAGGCGACCAGGCCTTGAGAACAGCCCGCCCCGCATGCCGCGGCGGCAGCGCCGCCTCCGCCGCCGCGCCGTCGAAGACGAAGGCGTTCGTCGGCTTCCACAATCGCGTGGCCGCCAGGCAGGCGCCGATCGCCGCCAGCGAGCTCAGAATATCGGTCAGTTCCGGCCCGAGATAATTCGACGCATAGAACTGCGCGGCCGCGAACGCCGCGCCGCAGGCCGCCACTGCCGGCAGCACGCCGCGGAGGGCGCGCCAGCCGCCCATCACCAGCACGAGGTAGGCGGGCACCAGCAGCGACACCGGCGCGCAGATCCGCCCCACCGCTGCGCTCAGCTTCTCGACGGGCAGCCCCGTGATGCCGGCCAGCGTGATCACCGGGATGCCGATGGAGCCGAAGGCCACCGGCGCCGTGTTGGCCAGCAGGCAGATGCCGGCCGCGTAGAACGGCGAAAAGCCCAGCCCGGCCAGCATTGCTGCCGCCACCGCCACCGGCGCGCCGAACCCGGCCGCGCCTTCCACGAAAGCGCCGAAGGCGAACGCGATCAGCAGCGCCTGGAGGCGCCGGTCCGGCGTCACCGAGCCGATCGAGTCCTTGATGATCTCAAACTGCCCCGTCTCCACCGTGAGCCGGTAGAGGAAGATGGCCCAGAAGATGATCCAGCAGATGGGGAACAGCCCGAAAGCGGCTCCGTAGAGTGCGGCGCTGAACGCCATCGCAGCCGGCATTCCGTAGACAAGCACCGCGACCGCCGCTGCGGCGACGAGCCCGGCGAGCGCTGCCGTCCAGGCCGCCGTGCGCCGGATGCCCAACAGGTACAGCAGCACGAACAGCGGCAATGCGGCCGCAAGAGCGGACCAGGCGAGACTCCCGCCCAAGGGCGCGTAGGTCTGCTGCCACATGGCACGCTATTCTACCGGCTCGCGCTTGCCGCCTGCCCGACAGGCTACGCCGCAGCGCGCCGCACAGGGGCGCGGCGCGCCAGATAACGCAGCCAGAGGCGCTCCTGACCTTCGCTGTCGAAGGTGCCTTTCCAGTATTCGACGAATTCGGCCTCCAGCTTCCGCGCGCGCCGCCGGAGCGCCTCCATGACGCGCGCGGCCTCCGGATCGAAGCCGGCCGCCGCCTCGAGCAGCGCCTCGGTGGCCGCGCAATCCTGCCGCCTGCCGAGGATTCCCTGGATCTCCCGCACCTGTGCGAGCCGCTTCCTGTAAGCCGGCCCGTAAAACTCCTCGAACAGTTCCAGCGTGTAGCGGAAGCGTTTGGCCTCGAGACGGAAGGCGTGCAGTTGCGCCGCGGCCGAAGGGTGCGAAGCCGCTTTGCGTCCCGCTTTGAAGAAGTCCGCCGCCATGGCGGGCAGCGTGCGCCGCGCGAAGGCGCCGGCCTCCTCGGCGGCGTCGCGCAACAGCTCAAGACGCCCGAGCCAGCCGCGCGGAATGTCCTGCGAGCGCAGCAGGTAGAGCTGCCCGAGAAACGCCAGCGCGCCGCGTTCCCGGTCGGCTTTCATTTTGGCGAGCAGCGGGTGGCCGGCGCGCAGCCCGAGGCGCGCCAGAAGATCGGAGTCGACGTCCAGATCGCGCACGTGCGCCGCGGCGTCGAGCGCCGGCTTGAGCGCCTTGCGCATCCGCTTGGCCTCCTTGTCGGGCAGCAGGCCGGCGAACACGCGCAGCGCCTGGGAAAGGCGCCGCACGGCGACGCGGAAATCGTGCACCTCGTCCTCGCCGCAGCGCGCGAAGGCGAGCTCCATTTGCTCGTCGAGTTTTTCGATGCGCGACCGCAGAGAGGCGCGCGCGTGTTCGGTGAGCGTCATCGCCTTTGCGCCACGGCCCGGAGCTGTTTGCCGTAGACCTGGCGGAAAGCCGCGGCGGCGCGCTCGACGGCCCACAGCTCGAGCCCGAGGTCTTTCTCCGATTTCATGGTAATCGTCAGCGCGCCGTCGTCGAGGGCGCATTCAATCGCCTCCACCCGCTGGTCGCGGCTGCGGTCGAGCGCGTCGGCAATGCGGAGAAGAGGGAACAGGAACAGAATCAGCCGCTGTTGTTCGGGCGGGAGGGCGGCGAAGTCGGCGTGGCGCGCCGAGGGCGGCGCCTTGCGGTGGTAGCGGCACAGCAGCGCCACCAGGTGGCGCTCCTCGTCGGTAAAGCCGCCGAGGTCGGCGTTGGCCACGATGTACTGCGAATGCTTGTGGTGGGCCATGTCGTTTATGGCGTGGCCGGTGTCCCGCAGGTAGGCGGCCGCCTTGAGGAGACGCCCGGTTTCCGGCGCCAGCCGGTGCCAGGGCGTCAGCGCGGTGAAAAGGTCGCGGGCGAAAAGGGCCACCTTCCGCGCGTGCCTGAGGTCCACGCCGAAGCGGCGGGCGTATTCCTGCACCATGCGCCGCTGCTCGGCGTCGAGAACCACGCGTTCGAAGCCCGCCTCGCGCTCGGCCAGGTCGCGCAGAATGCCGTCGCGCACGCCGGCCGAGCAGTAGTAGAGCTGCCGCGCCTGATACATCTCCACGACGGCAAGCATCACCGCCACGCCGGGGACGATGATTTCCGCGCGGCGCGGGCCGATGCCTGTCACCTGGCGGCGCTCGTCCACGGTCATCGAAGAAAGGTCCCGGTAGAGCAGCCGGAGCTGGGCCGCAGTCACCCGGCGGCGGTCCGCCTCCTGGCGGCGCGTGCGGGGAATGCGGTTGGCCGCGCACACGATGGCCGAGGCGGAAGCCGAGGTGCCGATCACGCGGGCGAACGCGGCCGGGGGAATCTTGCGCTTCACCGCATGGAGTTTTTCGGCGATGAACTCCTGCATACGCGCGAGCTCTTCCACAAGCGGCGGGTCGTGCCGCAAAAAGACCTCTTGCAGGCGAACCGCGCCGAGCGGGCGGGAAACGGCGGCGCGCAACTGTCCGCTTTCGGCGTCGATGACCTCCGCGCTGCCGCCGCCGATGTCGAGGATCAGGATCCGCTGGCGCGGATGCGGCCAGCGCGTTTCCACGCCGAGGTGGATGAGGCGGGCCTCTTCGAGCCCCGAGATCATCTCCACCGGCTCGCCGAGCACCTCCGAGGCGCGGGCGAGGAACTCCTCGCCGTTGGAAGCGTCGCGCACGGCCGCCGTGGCCACGGCTCGCATCGCCAGGATGCCCAGCCGGCTGTAGGCCTGCTTCATCCGCTCCAGCACCGCGAGCACGTTGCGCATCGCCGCCTCGTCGATGCTGCCCGTGCGGAAGACGCTTTCGCCGAGCCGCGTCACCTGGCGGTCTTCGGCGAGCACTTCGAACCGCCCGTTGCGGTCCACTTCGGCGGCCATCATGCGGACCGAGTTGCTGCCGATGTCAATGGCGGCGTAGCGAGGCATGCAAAATCCCGCGCAAATCCACTAGGCTTCTGATTATGACCTACCTTCGCGCCATTCTGGGACTGGCGGCCTGCACGCTTCTGGCCGCCGCGCAGGATGCGCGGCGCGCCGCGCTGGACGCGGTCGAACGGCATGCGCCGCGCTTCCGGCAGGTTTCGCGGCTCATCTGGGAGAACCCGGAGCTGGGCTGGCAGGAGCACCGCAGCGCCGCGCTGCTGCGCGAGGAGCTGGAAAAAGCCGGCTTCCGCACGCGCGGCTTCGAGGGCATGCCCACCGCGTTCGTGGCCGAATGGGGCGAGGGCCGCCCGGTGATCGGCATTCTCGGCGAGTATGACGCGCTGCCCGGGCTGTCGCAGGACGACACGCCCGAGCGCAGGCCGCGCGCCGCCGGGGCGCCCGGCCACGGATGCGGGCACAATCTGTTCGGCGCCGCCTCGGCGCTGGCCGCCGTGGCTGTGAAGGAGCGCATGCAGGCGCAGGGGCTGAAGGGCACGATCCGCTTCTACGGAACGCCGGCGGAAGAGGGCGGCGGGGGCAAGATCTTCCTGATCCGCGCCGGCGCCTTCCGCGACGCCGACGTGGTGCTCGCCTGGCACCCGGGCGACTTCAACGCCGCCGACGACAACCCGTATCTGGCCAATATCAGCGCCCGCATCCGTTTCCGCGGCACGCCGGCCCACGCCGCCGGCGCGCCCGAAGCCGGCCGCAGCGCGCTGGACGCGCTGGAGGTGACGACCCACGCAGTGAACCTGCTGCGCGAGCACGTGCCCCAGGAAACGCGCATGCATTACATCGTCACCAACGGCGGCGCCGCGGCCAACATCGTGCCCGAGTTCGCCGAGCTCGCCATCATCGTGCGGCATCCGGACCTCGGCGAGCTGGCGCGCATCTGGGAGCGCGTCAAGAAATGCGCCGAAGCCGGCGCCCTCGCCACGGAGACAAAGGCGGAGATCGAGATCACCTCGGCCTACGCGAATTTCAAGCGGAACCCCGTCCTGCGCGATCTGCTCGACCGCAGCCTGCGCGCGGCCGGCGGCGTGCGCTACACGGATGAGGAGCGCGAGTTCATCGAAAAGATCCGCGCCACGCTGGGCGCGCGCGCCCTGCCGCCGCTGGAGCGCGCCGCCGAAGTGCTGCCGCCGAAGACGTCGTTGTCGAGCGTGTCCACCGATGTAGGCGACGTGAGCTGGGCCGTGCCCGTCGGGCATTTCACGGCCGCGACGATGCCGCCCGGGGTGCCGCTGCACACCTGGCAATCCACGGCGTGTGCGGGCACGGAGATCGGCCGCAAGGGCATGTTGGTGGCCGCCAGGACGCTGACGCTCGCGTCGCTGGAGCTGTTCGGCTCGCCCGAGCTGGTCCGGCAGGCGCGCGCCGCGTTCGAGGAAGCGATGCGCGGCCAGACGTACCGCTCGCTGCTGCCGGAGGACCGCAAGCCCGGACAGACGGGGCATTGATACGAGCCGTATTATTCTCGGCGAGCGGGGCGCGGGCAAGCCGCGGCCGCATCGTCCGGGGCGTACTGCGGACAATGCGGAAATGACTGGCCCCGGCGGCGATGGGGCGGTTCGCGGCGACGCTGCACGCAGCGCCGGGGACCGCTCGCGATGTCAGCGGAGGCAGCGCCAGGACCGCTCGCTCCCGCGGCGCTGGCGCGCCGCTCCGCTCGCGGCTCTGAAAGCACTCCGAAAGCACAGCGAAAGTCCGCTTTTGAAACTGCGCCCAACGGGCGGCGGCAAATTCAGAGCGCGACGAGACCGGACTCCATCCGCTTCAGCTGGCCGCAGGCGGCGTAAATATCCAGGCCGCGCGGCTTGCGCACGAAACACGGAATCGAACGCCGCACGATGCTCTGGAAGGCTGCGACGCGCTCCGGCGCGGGCGTCTCGTACGGGATGCCGGGGCCGGGGTTCAGCGCAATCAGGTTCACCTTGCACCGCAGCGGCGCGAGCATCCGCACGACGCGGCGCGCGTCGGCGTCGGAATCGTTCACGCCTTTGAGCAGCACATACTCGAACGTCAGCCTCTCCCACGGGCGCAGCGGGTAGGCGCGGCAGGCCTCGATCAGATCCGCAAGGTGGTACTTGCGCGTGATCGGCATCAGCTCGCGCCGCTGCTCCTCCGTGGAGGCGTTGAGCGAAATGGCGAGTTTCGGCCGCGGTTCGGCGCGGCCCAGTTCCGCGATGCGCGGGATGATGCCGGCCGTCGAAACGGTGATGCGGCGCGGGCTGATGGCGAGCCCCCGGGGGTCGGTCAGCAGCCGCACGGCCTTGAGCACGGCGGCGAGGTTGAGCAGCGGCTCGCCCTGGCCCATCATGACGATGTTGATCCGTTTCTCGCGCGACCAGAGATCGTTGTCGGCGGCCAGGTGGAGAACCTGGCCGACGATTTCGCCGGCCGTGAGATTGCGCTCCAGCCCCATGCGGGCCGTGAGGCAGAACCGGCAATCGACGGGGCAGCCGACCTGCGTGGAGATGCAGAGCGTGTCGCGCGCCTCTTCGGGCATGAACACGGCCTCGACGGTCTTGCCGTCGGCGAGCTGCAACAGATAGCGGCGCGTGCCGTCGCGGCTCTCGTAACGGGCGGCGCGCGCGGGCAGGCCGAGCGTGCATTGTTCGGCCAGCGCGCGGCGCAGCGCCGCGGGCAGCTCGGTGATCGCTTCGAAGGAGGAGACGCGGCGCCGGTAGATGGCGTCATAGAGCTGCCTGGCGCGGAAGGCGGGCTCGCCCGCGGGCAGCACCGCGCGCAGTTCCGCCTCGTCCATTCCGAGCAGGGTGTTCACGGCAAGCCCCCTGCTTCGAGTCTAGCGAAGCCATTCCAGCCAGGCGGCGCCGGCGGCCAGCGTGAGCACGGTGACCGGCGCGCCAACCTTGAAATGATCCATGAAGCGGATCTGCACCTCGGGCCGGGCGCGCTCGACCACGATCAGGTTGGCGACCGAGCCGACGAGGGTGAAATTGCCGGCCAGCGTGGAGGACATGGCGAGGGTGAGCCAGCTCAAAACAGGGTCGGCCAGCTTGACGACCACGGGCTTGAACAGCAGCACGGCGGGCACGTTGCTGACGAGGTTGGAGGCGATGGCCGAGAAGAGGCTGAGCACGGCGGGGCGGTCCAGCGGCGTGCCCTCGGCGAAGTCGAGCAGGTTGCGCTCCAGGGCCGTGGTCTCGAAGCCGCGGACGACGATGAACAGGCCAGCGAACATGGCCAGCAGCGGCCAGTCGATGTCGTGGTAGACCCTCTCCGGCTTGATGCGGCGGGTGACGAGCAGCACGGCGCCGGCGACGATGGCCGTCTGCGCCACGGGCCAGCCGCGGAAGAAAAAGAACACCATGCCGGCGCTGACGGCGGCGGCCTTCCACAGCATCGGCCGGTTCACGCGGATGCGGCCGACGTCGACGCGCTCGAAACGGCCGGAAGCGAACTCCTCCCGGTAGACCGCCACCAGCGCCAGCCAGACGATGGCCAGCGACACGGCGGCCACCGGGGCCAGCGCGGCGGCGAACTTCGGGTAGGGGATGCCGGACAGCGCGCCGATCATCATGTTCTGCGGGTTGCCGGTGATGGCAGCCACGCTGCCGGCGTTGGCAGCCAGGGCGACGGCGAGCAAATAGGGCACGGGATTGCGGTTGAGGGCGAGCGTCACATGAACGACGAGGGGCGTGAGCACGATGCACATCGTGTCGTTGACAAAGAACGCCGACAGCACGCCTGACACACCGATAATGCCGGCCAGCAGCATTTTCGGGCTGTGGGCGTGCTCGACGACGCGCGCGGCCACCAGGCGGAAGAAGCCGGAAAGATGCAGGTTGGCAACGACGATCATCATGCCGAGCAGGAGCACGATGGTGGCCCAGTCGACGGCGCGGAGCGCCTCGTCGAAGCGCAGCGTGCCGCTGGCCACCATGAGGCTGGCGCCGACGATCGCCGCGCCGGCGCGGTCGATGCGCAGGCCGGGAAAACGGCCGATGGCGAGCACGACAAACGTGGCGGCGAAAATCAGGAGGGCGACCACTGCTATCCATTATCGGAGACGGGCGGCGCGGGGGCCGCGTGCGAAAATGGAAACAGGCGCCCGATGCAGTTTTCCATCCCCGGCGGGGACATTCGCGTTTCCCGTCTTTCCAACGGAATTGTGGTGATCACCGAGCGGATGACCTCGGTGCGGAGCGTGTCGGCCGGCTTCTGGCTGACGGCCGGCTCGCGCTACGAGCCGCCGCAGGAGAACGGCATCTCGCATTTCGTCGAGCACATGCTGTTCAAGGGCACCGAGACGCGCTCGGCCGAGGAGCTGGCCCGGCAAATGGACGCGCTTGGCGGCCACACGGACGCATTCACGGGCCGCGAGCTGGTCTGTTACAGCTTCAAGGTGCTGGACGAGCACGTCGCGGAAGCGATGGAGCTCCAGGCCGACCTCGTGCTGCACCCGCGCTTCGATCCCGCGGATATCGAAAAAGAAAAAGGCGTCATTCTGGAAGAGCTGAAAATGGGGACGGACAACCCGGAAACGTTCATTTCCGACGTGTTCGTCCGGCACTTCTGGAAAAGGCACCCGCTGGGGCAGCCGATCATCGGATCGAGGAAGAACATTCTCTCGTTCACGCGCGAGCAGATCGCGAAATTCCACTCGGACTTTTACCGGCCGGAAAACCTGGTGGTGACGGCGGCCGGCCATCTCGAGCATGAACGTTTCGCCGGGCTGGCGGAAAAGCTGCTCGGCAAGCTCCCTCCGGGGGGCGCGCAGCCGAAGAAGAAAGAGCCCGAAGCGGCGGCGCCGCTGATCCTGAAGAGCCGGCGCAGCTTGCAGCAGGTGCATTTGTGCCTGGGCGCGCCGGCGCCGCCGGCGGCGGGGCCGCGGCGCCATGCGGCAATTCTGCTGAACGCGATTCTCGGCGGCAGCATGAGTTCGCGGCTGTTCCAGGGCATCCGCGAGCAGCTGGGGCTGGCCTATTCGATCTTTTCCGACCTGATGATGTACGAGGACGCGGGGCTGATCGGCATCTACGCGGGCACGAGCGCAGGTTCGGCGCGGCGGTTGCTGGAGGCGGTGATGACGGAGATCCGGCGGCTGAAGAACGAGCCGCCGCCGGCCGAGGAGCTGGCGCGCGCCAAACAGTCGCTCCGGAGCGCCCTGCTGATGGGGCTGGAGACGCCGGGCAGCCGGATGTCGGATCTGGCCAACCAGTGGCTGCGCTTCCGGCAGTTCTTCACGGTGGAGGAGACGGTCGCGGCGATGGAGCGGGTGACGCCGGAAGAGGTGCAGGAGGAGGCGCGGCGCTGCTTCGCGACGGGGAGGGTCGGGCTGGCGGTGCTGGGGCGGGTGGAGGAAGCGGGCATCGGGCCCGGCGATTTAGAGTGTTAGGGAGATGTGGCGCGCCGTTGCGGCCCTGGCGTGGATTGCCGCCTTCACGGCGGCGGCCGATTTCGGCGCGCTGAAGCCGCTGGGCTACGTCAGCGACTACGCGGGAGTGCTGGGGCCGGAGGCGGTGGCGGAGCTGAACCGGGCCTGCGCGGCGGTGGAGCGCGCCACGGGCGCGCAGATCGCGGTGGTGATCCTGCCTTCGCTGGAAGGAGAGCCGGTGGAGGACGTCGCCAACCTGCTGTTCCGCAAGTGGGGCGTGGGACAAAAACAAAACAACGAAGGATTGTTGTTGCTGATCAGCGTGCGCGACCGGCGGACGCGGCTCGAGGTGGGCTACGGCCTGGAGCCGGTCATCCCGGACGGCTACGCGGGAGCGCTGTTGAGGGAGATGCGGCCCGCGCTGCGGGCGGGCGACTACCGCAGCGCGCTGGTGGCGGCGGTGGAGGCGCTCGGGGCGCGCATCGCCGAGGCCAAGGGCGTGAGCCTCGAAAAGGCGGCGCCGCGGCGCCGGCGCAACCCGGCGCCGGCCGAGCCGCCGCCGGCGTGGGTGCTGGCGGCCGGGCTGGCGGGCCTGGCGCTGTTCGCCGGAATGGCGGCCCGCGCCCGGAGAGCGGCCAGGCGAAGGCGGTACGCCGACGACACGATGGCGGGGCCGTGGGTCTGGCCGCTGGTGTTTCCCGGCGCCGGCTTCCCGACGCGTTCCGGCGGGGGATTCGGGGGCTTCGACTCGGGCGACAGCTTCGGCGGCTTCGGCGGCGGCGATTCGGGCGGGGGCGGCGCATCGAGCGACTGGTAGGATGAACGCGGCATGGCGCAGGAAATTGTCGAGAAATTGTTGCGCGAGTTGACGGAAAAACTGGAGCGCGCCTACGGCGGCGAGCTGAAGTCGGTCATCCTGTACGGTTCGGCTGCGGCGGGCGAATGGCACGAGGGCTATTCGGACCTGAACGTGATGGCGGTGCTCGGGCGCGTGGGGGCGGACCAGCTGGAGAGGGCGGAAAAGATCTTCGAGTGGTGGCGCGAGCAGGGCAACCCGTCGCCGCTGCTGATGAGCGAGGAAGAAGTGCGCCGTTCGACGGACTGCTTTCCGATCGAATTCCACGACATGGCCGAGCGGCGGCGCATCCTGTACGGCGACGACCCGATCGCCGGGCTGGTGATCGACGACAAGTACTACCGCGCGCAGGTGGAACACGAAGTGCGCGCGAAGCTGCTGCGGCTGCGGCAGAAGGCGGGCGGGGTGCTGCACGACGCGCGCCTGCTGCTGCGGCTGATGCTCGACTCGGTATCGACCTTCGTGGTGCTGGGCAGGCATGCGCTGCGGCTGGCGGGCAGGCCGGCCCCGCAGGCCAAAACGGCCGTGGCGGAGCGCCTGCGGGCGGAGTTCGGCATCCCGGCCGAGGCGTTCGGGCGGTTGCTGCGGATCCGGGCGGGCCAGGAGAAGGCTCGTCCGGCCGAGGCGCGAACGCTTTTCGAAAAATACCTTGAGGAAATTTCGCTGCTGGCGGACGCGGTCGACCGCCTGGAGGCGGAAGGAGGAAACGGAAATCCATGAAAGTTGTCGCGGTTATTTTGGGAATTTTGCTGCTTTTGGGGCTGGTGATCGGCGGCAAGGCGGCCTCGGTGAACAACGAGCTGGTGACCCAGCGGGAGGCGGTGCGGGCCGCCTGGGCCCAGGTGGACGTGGCGTTGCAGCGGCGCGCCGACCTGGTGCCGAACCTGGTGGAAACGGTGAAAGGGTTCGCCGCGCAGGAGCGGCAGGTGTTCGAGGCGGTGGCGAACGCGCGCGCCGCCCTGCTGGGGGCGCGCACGCCGGCCGAAAAGATCCGCGCCAACCAGGAGCTGGACACCGCTCTCGGCCGGCTGCTGATGGTGGTGGAAAACTACCCGCAGCTGAAATCCAACGAGAATTTCCTGCGCCTCCAGGACGAGCTGGCCGGGACGGAGAACCGGATCGCGGTGGAGCGGCGCAAATACAATGAAGCCGTGCAGCGGTACAACACGACCCTGGGGCTGTTTCCGAACAACCTGTTTGCCGGGTTCCTGGGCTTCCAGCGGATCGACGACTATTTCCGCACCGAGCCGGGCGCCCGCACGGCGCCGCAGGTGAAATTCTGAAAGGGAAGGACCGTCATGAGCGCACCGTTGTTTCCGAACTACATCAACGGCGAGTGGGTGGAAGGGCCGGTGTTCGAGAACCGCAACCCGGCCAACCGCGGCGAGGTGGTCGGGCTGTTTGTGAACGGGACCCCGGCGGATGTGGCGCGCGCGGCCGAAGCGGCGCAGGCGGCGCTGCCCGGCTGGGCCTCGATGACGGGCCCGGCGCGCGGGGCGCTGCTGTACAAGGTGGCGGACCTGCTGGAGAAGCGGTTTGAACAGATCAGCGCCGAGATGACGCGGGAGGAGGGCAAGACGCTGCCCGAAGCGCGTGGCGAGGTGCGGCGCTCGATCAACATCTTCCGGTACTTCGCCGGGGAAGGGTCGCGGCTCGGCGGCATCGTGGCGCCCAGCGAGCGGGAGCGGGTGCATATGTTCGCCTTCCGCAAGCCGATCGGCGTCTGCGGGCTGATCACGCCGTGGAATTTCCCCAGCGCAATCCCGGCGTGGAAGATGGCGCCGGCGCTGATCTGCGGCAACACGGTGGTGCTGAAGCCGGCCTCGGCCGCACCGCTGAGCGCGTGGCGGATCGTGGAGGCCTGCCACGAGGCGGGCGTCCCGAAAGGGGTGGTGAACTTCGTGGCCGGGCCGGGCAAGGCGCTGGGCGAGGCGCTGGTGGGCGCCGGGCCGCTGAAGGCGATCAGCTTCACCGGCTCCTGCGGCGTGGGCGCGTGGCTGCACGAGCAGGCTTCGCGAAGGAAGCTCCGCATCCAGCTCGAGATGGGCGGGAAGAACCCGACCATCGTGCTGGCGGACGCCAACTTCGAGCTGGCGGTGGAGAACGTCGTCAACGGGGCCTTTTTCTCGACAGGACAGAAGTGCACGGCGACGTCGCGGGCCATCGTGGAGGAGGCGATCTACGACCGGTTCGTCGAGGCGCTGGTCGAGCGCACGAAGAAGCTGAAGGTGGGCGACGGCATGCAGCCGGGCGTCGACATCGGCCCGTGCGTCGACGAGGCGCAGATGAACACGGTGCTGCGCTACATCGAGATCGGGCGGCGGGAGTGCGGCGAGCCGCTCTGCGGCGGGCGGCGGCTCGCCGGCGGCGAATACGAAAAGGGCTGGTTCGTGGAGCCGACGATCTTCGCCGGGGTCACGCAGGACATGACGATCGCGCGCGAGGAGATTTTCGGCCCGGTGCTGGCGGTGATGAAGGCGCGCGACCTGAAGCATGCGCTCGAGATCGCCAACGCGAGCGAATTCGGGCTTTCCGCATCGCTGCAAACGACGAACGTCTCGCGGATGTTTGAATACATCTACGGCATCGAGGCGGGGCTGGTGACGGTGAACCTGCCGAGCGCGGGCGTGGAGTACCAGCTGCCGTTCGGCGGGACGAAGGATTCCAGTTTCGGGCCGAAGGAGCAGGGCCCGGCGGCGCTCGAGTTCTACTCGGATTACAAGACCGTTTATGTGAAATACTGATTGGGGCTCCGGCAGGCTGTATGAAGATCGGTCAAGTGCAATGGCAAGGGCGGCTGACAGCGGCCGTGTTCCGCGACGGCGAGGCGCACCCGGTTCCCGGCTACACGGTGGCGGAGCTGGTGGAGGCCGCGCCGCGCAAGCAGATGAGCTTCGCGCAGCTGGCCTCGGAATATGCGGCCAAGGGCGGCGAGTATCTGGAGCCGGCCATTCCGGTGCTGCCGCGCGAGGTGTGGGCTTGCGGCTGCACCTACGAGATGAGCGCGGCGTTCCGCGACGCCGAGCACGGCACGCGCGAAGGGTTCTACCGGCACGTGTTCGAGGCGCCGCGGCCGGAGATTTTCTTCAAGGGCACGGCGCGGGTGTGCACGGGGCCGGGCGGGCCGATCGGGATCCGCAGGGATTCGAAGTTCACGGCGCCGGAGCCGGAGCTGGCCGTGCTGCTCGGCCAGGGAGGCGAGGTGCTCGGCTACACGCTGGCCAACGATGTCTCGGCGTGGGACATCGAGCGGGAAAACCCGTTGTACCTGCCGCAATCGAAGGTCTACAGCGCCTGTTGCGCGCTGGGGCCGTGGTTTGTGACTCCCGACGAGCTGGGCAACCCGTATTCGCTCGAGATGACGTGCGTGATCCGGCGGGGCGGCGCGGTGTTGTTCGAGGGGAGCGTCTCGACAAGCAAGCTGAACCGGAAGATCGAGACGCTCATCGAGTACCTGATGCGCTCCAACCCGGTGCCGGCGGCGAGCGTGCTGCTCACCGGCACGGGCATCATCGTGCCGCAGGAGGCGGCCCTCGCGCCGGGCGACGTGGTGGAGATCCGCGTGCCGCAGATCGGCGTGCTGGCCAACGAGGCCGTGCTCGTCTGAGCGCGCCTCATTCGGCGTCCGCGCCGTCCTCGAGCCCTTCCAGCTGCTCGGCCTGCTGCGAGTAGCGCTTCAGCGCGCGGATCGCCGCTCCGGAGGAAAAGCCGGCGTGGCGCAGGCGCCGGTAGGCGGAAGCCAGACGGGCGGGCTGGGCGAGCAGGGCGGCGAGATCCTGGTTGCGGTACTTTCGCTCCAGCCACTCGGCGGCCATGCGGTCCTCGTCGAGATTCCGGAATGCCTGGCGGACAGCCTGCTCGGCGACCCTCGAGGCCACCTTGCGCTTGACGAGTTCGGCCAGAACCCGGGCGCGGCCGAACTGGCCGGAGGCGGCGCGGGCGGAGGAGAAGGCTTCGGCGAAGCGGCGGTCGTCAAGAGCCCCGTATTCCTTCAGCCAGGCGACGACGCGGTCCACGGCGGCCGGGTCGGCAGCCCGGGGACGGAGCCTCTGCTTGAGCTGCGCGACGGTGAGCGCTCGGGCGGCCAGCAGGCGGAGCGCGTAGTCTTTCAGGCCGGGTTCTTCCAGAAGCCGGGCGGGCTTTTTTCCCATTGCCTGATTTCATTGTGAGTGGAGTACACTGGAGTCAGCAAGGAGCAGCCATGGAAAACGACAAGAAGTTCTCATATTTCTTCCTTGGCTTGGGCATCGGCGTTGCCGTCGGCATCCTGTTCGCGCCCAAGTCCGGAGCGGAGACGCGCCAATTGATCAAGGAAAAGACGGAGGAAGGGAAGGAATATGTGAAGCGGCGCAGCCAGGAGCTGAAGGAAAGCGCCGCGGAGGCGCTGGAACGCAGCAAGCAGGCCGTGCTGCGGCAGAAGGAGCAGCTGGCGGCCGCGGTGGAAGCGGGCAAGCAGGCCTACCGCGAGAAGCTGGGGGAGCCGGCCGCGCCGGCTGCGCCGGCCGATGATGCGGCGCAAGGCGTTTAAGGCGGGGGCGTGATGCAGTCGGAGGCGGCCCTCGTCCTGTTGGCGGTTGCTGTCGCCATTTCCAGCCTCGCGCTGCTGGTGCAGGCGGTGGCGGCGATCCGCATCGCGCGGTCGGTGCAAAGGCTGGAAGCGCAGATCCAGCCGTTGATCCCGCAGGCGCAGGAGGCGCTCGAGCAGGCGAAAGCGACAATCGGGGAAGCGCGGAATGCGCTGAAGCAGGCCTCGGCGCGGATCGAAGAGAGCGCCGCCATGGCGAAGCGGCTGCTGGAGGCGGCGCAGCAGCAGGTGGAAGGCATCGACAAGGCGAGGCAGGAGCTCGCCGTGCAATGGCGGATCCAGAGCGAGCGTCTGGAGCTGGTGCTCGAGGACATTCTCAGCCGCGTGCAGGATGTCGTGGCGGTGCTGCACGGGACAGTCATGCGGCCGGTGCGCGAGGTCAGCGGCATGGTGGCCGGCGTGAAGGCTGCGCTCCAGACGCTGATGATGGCGCGCCGGCCCACGGTGGACCGGGCGACCCACGACGACGAAATGTTCATCTGAAGGCCGGGGCGGCAGGCAGAAGAGGTGCCGCGCCGCTCAGATCCCTCCACGCCTCGCCGATATGAAGCGTGATGAGTTCCGCTGGGAGGCGAGGTGCGTTTGCCGCCGCGAATTGGCCGCAGGGTGCCGGGGGAGAGCCGCCACGGCGGCAGGAATTCGCTGATGCAGACGCCGGAATCCTGTTCCTGACCGCACTGGCGCTGTTGCGCGAGACGAGGGACGCCAGGAAAGCCCGGCGCCTGGCCGCGGCGCTGCTTTCGCGGGGGCTGCTGGGCTCGGTGTGCCGGGAGCTGGCGCAGGCCGACGCAGGCGCCGCGAGCGGCGCGCTCCTGCTGGCGGAGAAGGTGGATCCGAAACCGGGAAGGGTGATCCTGGAGGAGGCGCCCGTGGCCCCGGCGATTCCTGCGGCTGCATTCGAAGCCGTTGTCGAAGCGGCGCGCCTCGTGGCCGAGGCGGCCCGGCGGGCGGGCATGTGGCAGCAGGACGTGCGGATGCGGGCGAAGCTCGCGCTGGTCTGGGGGCGGCTGGCAGGACTGGAGAGGCTCGGGGACAACTATTTCGACGATCCGGATGGCCGGGTGCGGGCCAATGCGCTGGAGTCGCTGTGGGGGCGCGACGATGAACAGGCGCTGGCGCGTTACCGCCGCGCGTTGCAGGACCAGGCGCCGCGCGTGGCGGCGAACGCTTGCGTCGGGCTCTATCTGGCCGGCGAAACGGAAGCGGTGCGGGAGCTGCACAGCCTGGCGCAGCATCCCGAGGCGCCGTTCCGCGCGGCGGCCGCGTGGGCCATGGGGCGCACGGGAGACGTGCGGTTCCTGCCGCTGCTCGCGGAGATGCGGCGCGCGAAACCGGCGCCGGTGATCGTGCTGAAAAATGTCGTGCAGGCCAGGGAACGCATCCACGCGTCCGAACGGCTGCCGCGCACGCAAACCGCGCTGACGATAACCGGCATATCGGAAAGCGGCGAGCTTTCGGTTGGGGTACGCGCCGGAGCCGAACCCGGAGTGGAAACGCTGCGCCCGGTGCACTGGGGCCTGGAGATCAATGGGATCACGGCATGGGACTACCGGGCGTCGAGAGACGGCAAGAGCGTCCCGGATCAGGTTTGGCGGCTGGAAGCGCCGGGGATGAAAGTAGAGCAGGTCCGGCAGCTGGCCGTTACCGTGCGATCGGGGTGCTTGCACGGGCGCATTGAAAAGGAGCGCATCGGCTGAAGACGGCCCGGAGGCATACACTGGAAGCGTGAGAGCGCGCCAGTTCTGCATCCTCCTGCTATTGCCGGCAGCGGCGCTCGCCCAGACGGCGGCGGCGATCGGAGAAAAGCTGCGGCGCCTGGAACTCGACCCGGAACAGTGCTACCGGGTGAGGGACCTCGAATTTCACCGCGAAGACATCCGCTTCTACCTGAACGACGGCTCGCTGATCTTTTCGCAGCCGGTGGAGGGCCGCCGGGTGATTGCCGTGTTCCGGACGACGGAGCCGGCCGACGACGGAGAGCTGCTGCTGCGGCCGCCGGACCGGGGGGAGCGGGCGTCGCTGGCCCGGGCGACGGGATCTCCCAACCTGAACGAGCATTTCCACACGGCGGTCTTCGTCTTCGGCGACGGAGGGGCCGAGGAGCTGCTTGAAGCCATAAGACAAAGCGGGCCGAAGCCGCGCCCGGAAGAGGGCCTGTTGCTGGCCGGGCGGTACAACGAGGCGGTGAGGAATTTCGCGCAGAGTTTCCAGGTGCGGCTGGTGCGGGACCTGCTCACCGGGGACCGGAAAAACGGCCTGTTTTATGCGGCTCTTTCCGGAAATTCCCGCGGGAATTTCGACGTATTGCACGAGCCGATGCTGCCGGAGCAGGTGATTGTCGGCGAGGTTTCCGCCTCGGCGCCGGGGCGCTTCAACGTGTGGACGAGCTTCCCGGGCCGCAGCCGGAGGCAAAGCGGCGCCCTGCCTTCGGAAGAAGCGCTGGTGGAAGACTACAGGATCGAAGCCGCCGTCGGGGCCGATCTCCGCCTGGACTTGCGGGTGGAAGCGGCGCTGAAGCCCCAACAACGGCTGCAAGGCGCGCTGACCTTCGAGCTGGCGCCGGAAATGGTGCTGAAATCGGCTCGGCTCGACGGGAAAGAGGCCGAAATCTTCCGGCGCGAATCGCTGCGTTCGGCCCTGATCGGCGGAAACGTGAACGAACCGTTCCTGCTGGTGCTGCCGGAGCCGCTCGAGGCGGGCAGCCAACACCGGCTGGAATTCGAGCTGGGCGGCAATGTGATCCGCCGGGCAGGCAACGGCGTCCTCTACGTGGGCGCGCGCACGAACTGGTACCCGAGCCGCGGGTACCACTACACGAAGTTCGACCTGACCTTCCGCGTGCCGAAGGAATTGCGGGTGGCGGCGACCGGCGATCTCGTCGAGGAGCGCATGGACGGGGAGACGCGGGTGGCGCGGTTCCGGACATCCGCGCCGGTGCGGCTGGCGGGATTCAACATCGGCAGCTTCGAAGAGGCGGAGGCGAGGGCTGACGATTTGCTGGTGAGAGTGTTTGCGAACCGCACGGTGGAGCCCGGGCTGCTGCCCCCGCCCCGCCAGATTGTCGTGCCCCCGCAGGCCCTGCCGAGAACACCAGGGCGGCAGCCTTCGCAGATGATCACGCTGACGCCGGCGCCTCCCAACCCCCAGGCGCGGATGAAGGAACTGGCGGCGGAGGTGGCCTCGGCGATGCAATGGATGAAGCAGCAGTTCGGCCCGCCGGCCCTGCCGGGGCTCATTGTGTCGCCGATACCCGGCAATTTCGGGCAGGGATTTCCCGGCCTGGTATACCTCTCCACGATTTCGTATCTGCCGGAAAAAGAGCGGCCGGCGGCGGTGCAAAGCTCCCGCCTGAATGTGTTCTTTTCGGAAATTCTGCTGGCGCACGAGGCGGCGCACCAGTGGTGGGGAAACGTGGTGACCTCGGCGAGCTACCGCGACGAGTGGCTCCAGGAGGCGCTGGCGAATTACACCGCGCTGATGCTGTTCGAGCGGAAGCATGGAGCGAAAGCGCTTGAGTCGATTCTCGACGAGTACCGGGGCGAGCTGTTGCGCGAGATCGGCGAGCCGAAGCGGACGGTCGAATCGACAGGGCCGATCACGTGGGGGGCGCGGCTGCGTGGGGCCGAGGGCGTGGATCCGTGGAGAGTGATCACCTATTGCAAGGGGTCGTGGATCCTGCACATGCTTCGCCGAAGAATGGGGGACGCGGCGTTCCTGAAGATGCTGGGCGAGTTGCGGAGGCGGTATGCCTATCAGCCGGTAACGACCGAGCAATTCCGCGCCCTGGCGGCGGAGTTCACTGCGAAGGATGACCCGGACCGGACACTCGAGGGGTTCTTCGACACGTGGGTTTATGGCACGGGCATCCCGGTGCTGGAGACGGCGGTGCGCGTGCGCGGCAAGGCGCCGTCGGTCGAGGTGGCCGTCAGCGTGAAACAGAGCGGGGTTCCGGACGACTTCCTGCTGGAGTTGCCCGTTGAGGTGCGCGCCACGCGGACCTCGAAGCCGCTGGTCAAATGGGTCCGCACCGGCGACGACAGCGCGACGGTCGCCTTTCGCCTCCAGGCGCCGCCCGCGCGGGTGGAGGTCGCACCGGGCGCGGGCGTGCTGGCGGTGCGGCGGGAGCGCCGCGCCGGGGGCGCACCGCCGGACGGGAGCCAGGAATCGCCGCCGGATTGAGCGGGAAGCGGCGCGGCAATTTTGCCGGATTTTCGCCGATAACGAGCATCGATATCAACCGCCATTTCCGAAGAGGGCGAGGGATGAAACGGCCGCGGCCGGACAAGAAATTGGGCGAAGCGCTTGCCGTTCTGGAACGCGAGATCATCGCCTGCCGCCGCTGCCCGCGGCTGCGGGCCTGGTGCGAGCATGTGGCGCAGGTGAAGAGGCGCGCCTACCGCGAGGAAGAGTATTGGGGACGCCCGGTGCCGGGATTCGGCGATCCGGCGGCGGAAGTCTATATCCTCGGGCTGGCGCCAGCGGCGCACGGCGCCAACCGGACAGGACGGGTTTTTACGGGCGACCGTTCCGGGGACTGGCTGTACCGCGCGCTCTGGGAGACGGGATTCGCCAGCCAGCCGGAAAGCGTGCGCCCCGGAGACGGGCTGACGCTGCGGCGGGCATGGATCGGCGCCTGCGTGCGCTGCGCGCCGCCGGCAAACAAGCCGCTGGCGGAGGAGATTCTGGCTTGCCGCGAGTACGTGGAGCGGGAGCTTGCGCTGCTCAGGCACGTGAGGGTGGTTGTAGCTCTGGGCCGGGTGGCGCACGAGAATTATCTCGCGGTATGCGGGCTGCGACGGAGCAGCTTTCCTTTCGCGCACGGAGCGGAGCACCGGCTCGAACGGGTCACGCTGATCGACTCCTACCATCCCAGCCAGCAGAACACGCAGACGGGGCGCCTGACGCGGGCCATGCTGAGGAACGTGTTTGAACGGGCGAGGAGGCTGACCGGATGAGACGTGTGATCGCGATTCTGATTATTGCGGCGGGGTCTGCGCAGGCGCAAACCGGGGGATTCGCGGACGAGTGCTGGAGGCGTGCGGCGCCTGTTTATGCGAGGGCACTGGAGCATCCGTTCCTGAAAGGAATGTCGGACGGAACGCTCGCGAAGGAGAAATTCCGGTTTTATATGCAGCAGGATTTGCTGTATTTGCGGGAATTTTCCCGGCTTCTGCTGGAGCTGGCGGCAAAAGCCCCCCGCGGGGATTGGGCCCGGACTCTGGGCCGCCACGCCATGGAAGCGATCGAGGAGGAAGCGGCCCTGCACGGTGAAATTCTCGGCATGCCGCGCGGGAAAGCCGGGAATGCCGGGCCGCGCCTGGAGATGGCGCCGACGAACGCCGCTTATGTGAACCATCTGCGGGCAAGCGTCCTCCGCGGCGGCTTTCTCGAGGGCATGGCGGCGGTGTTGCCGTGTTACTGGATTTACCTCGAGGTTGGCAGGGAACTGGCGAAAAAAGGATCCCCTGTGCCCGAATATCAAAAGTGGATCCGGCAATATGCCGGCGAGCCGTACGGGAAAAGCGTCAAAGAAGCGCTGGCGATTTTCAACGCAGCGGCGGCGCAGGCGGGCGCGGCCGAGCGCGGAAAAGCGCTGGAAGCGTTCGAGCGCAGCGCGCGCTATGAGTGGATGTTCTGGGACATGGCGTGGAGGATGGAGACCTGGCCTCCCGGACCGTGAGCCGCTGGCGCACGGGGGACGGCTCCCCGGGCGGCGGCACGAAGTTCTGGCCGCGCCGGCCGGCGCCGCAGCGGGCGTTCCGGTTCAACCCGCTTGAAATTCTGCCCGCCGCGGGTGCCCGCAGCCACGGTCGATGGCGGGGCGCGGATCCCCATGCACAGGACCTGCCGCGACAGGGCATGGCGGCGCAGGGCATGCCTCTCAGGGCAGCCGGAGAATGGGGAATTGGGTGTCTGACCCCATTTTTTAAAACGGAAGTATGGCACGTGGCTGGGAGAGCAAGGCGGTGGCTTCCCAAATGGAAGAGGCCAGCCTGCCGCGCGCGCCTCGCAGTGCCGCCAAGCGCCAGCGCGACGAGATCCAGCGGCAGGCGAAGCTGCGCTCGCTGGAACTGAGCCGGTTGCGCACATTGAATGAGCTGAACCGCTGCCAGAACGAACGGTTCCGGGCGCTGCTGGAGGCGGAGCTGACCTGGCTGGAACAGGAGATCCGCAAGTATCAGGCCTAGCGCGCCGCGGCAGCCGCGCAGGCATGGCCCGCCGCCGGGCCCGAGGGGCGGATTCTGTATGCTGGCAGAGGTATGCGCGCGGCGCTGGAATCCTACTTTCAGTTCAAGGAGTTGGGCACAAACTGGCGGACGGAGGCGCTGGCCGGCGCCACAACGTTCGTCACCATGGCCTACATCATCTTCGTCAACCCGTCGATTCTGCGAGAGGCGGGCATGCCCCCGCAGGCGGTGACGGCGGCGACCTGCCTGGCCTCGGCGATCGGCTGCTTTCTCATGGGCGGGCTGGCGCGCTACCCGATCGCGCTTGCCCCGGGCATGGGGTTGAATGCGTATTTCACCTACACCGTATGCCAAGGGCTCGGCGTGCCATGGCAAACAGCGCTTGGCGCGGTCTTTGTCAGCGGGCTGATCTTTCTGGCGTTGATCGCCGCCGGGATCCGGCAACTGATTCTCGAGTCGATTCCGCGGGAGCTGTACAGCGCGGTGGCGGTGGGAATCGGGCTGTTCATCGCGCTGATCGGAATGCGCAACGCAGGCATCATCACGGCGAGCCCGGCGACGATGGTGACGCTCGGCAACCTGCGGGACCCGAAGACGCTGCTGGCGCTCGGCGGGCTGCTGCTGATCTGCGCGCTGCTGGTGCGAGGGATACGGGGCGCGATGCTGCTCGGCATCCTGGCGAGTGCGGCGGCCGGAGCGGCGCTGGGTTTTTTCGACTGGGCGCCGCAGGCGTATTCGCCAAAGGCCCTGAGCGCCACCTGGTTGCAGATGAATGTCCGCGGCGCGCTCGACCTCGGGCTGCTTGAAATCATCTTCGTCTTCCTCTTCGTGGACGTGTTCGACAACGTGGGCACGCTGGTGGCGGTGGGAACGCGCGCGGGACTGATCGGCAAAGACAGCCGCATCCCGCGCGTCAACCGGATCCTGGCATCGGCGGCGGCCGCTTCGACTGTTGGCGCAATGTGTGGGACGTCCACGGTGGTCAGCTACATCGAGAGCGCGGCGGGCGTGGTGGCAGGAGGGCGCAGCGGCGTAACGGCCATCGTGTGCGGGCTGCTTTTCCTGGCCGCGCTTGTCGTGGCCCCGCTGTTCGGGGCGATCCCGGCGCAGGCGACGGCGCCGGCGCTGATCGTGGTGGGAGCGCTGATGCTGGTCCACACCGAGGAGATCGAGTGGACCAGGCCGGCAAGCTCGATCCCCGCGTTTCTGACGCTGGCGGCGATTCCGATGACCTTCAGCATCGCCAACGGGCTGGCGTTCGGCTTCACCGCCCACACGCTGCTTTGGGTGCTGGCGGGCGAGTGGCGGCGGGTCCACTGGATGGTCTACCTGCTCACCGCGCTGTTTCTGCTGCGTTTCTTCTACCTCGGCCAAGGGTGAATCCGGCATGCAGAGAAGAACATTTCTGGCAGGTTTCGTTCCCCTGGCGGCGGCCGGCCGCAGCGGCGGCCCGCTGCTGGTGCAAGGGGCGGTGGACGGGGAGCTGGGGCCGCTGCTCGGTGCGCTGGGCGCGGGCGCGAGGCAGCGGGAGCGGCGGCTGGCGGCATGGAGCTTCTGGCGGGGCCGCATCGGGCGTCATGACGTGGTGGTTTGCCGGACCGGCGTAGGGCCCATCAATGCGGCGGCGGCGACCGCGCTGGCCATCCGCGAGTTCCGCCCGCGGGCCATCCTCAACCAGGGCACGGCCGGCGGCCACAACCGCGCCCTCAAGCTCTGGGACATCGTGCTCGGCGAAAAGACCACGGATTACGCCGCATTCGAGGCGCCCCACGGCCATGCCGGCGCCGGCGTCGACACCCGCGCCTGGAGGCCGAAGCCGCACGTCATCCGCACGCCCCTGGGCGAGCCGCGTACTTACGCGAGCTTTCCCGAAGACCCAACGCTGCTGGCCGCCGCAGAGAAAGTGCGCAACCCGCGCGGGCGCGTGTTGCGCGGCAATCTCGGCTCCGCCTTCCAGTACAACCGCCAGCTCGATCACATCGACTGGATCCACAAGGCCTACGGCACCGACACCGAGGACATGGAGAGCGCTTACGCGCACGGCGCGGCGGTGGCGATGGGCGTGCCGTTTCTGGCGATCCGCATGGTGTCCGACACCGAATGGGAACACCCCGCCTTCGAGCGCATCGCCGGACAGTATTGCGCCGAGTTCGTGGTGGAAGTGATCCGGCAGCTGTAGCCTCGGTTATTCCAGAGCGACGACCTCGTAATCCACGACGCCGGGGACGGTGAACTCGACGAGCCGCCCCTTCTGCGTGAAGGCGAGCGGGCGTCCGGCCCGCATGGCGGAGGCGCGGCGGATGCGCGCGTCGCGCGGCAGCTCGAAGCGGACGCGCTGCGCGCCCACGGGCGAATGGCGAAGATAGACTCCGCGGTGGGCGTTCGGGTTGTTGTAGTTGAGCAGGTGCACCGCGAAGCCGGCCTCGGTTTCCCAGGCGAACAGCTCAAGCAGCCCCTCGCCCTCGACGCGCAGCGGCCGGCGGCCGCGCAGCGCCCAGTCGATCGCGTTCAGCATCAGCCGGAGCGGGTCCGGGTGGAAGCAGCGCCAGAAGGTGCGGCCGACGTCGCCGGCGAACCAGGCGCAGCGGCTTTTTCCTGACTCGCGGAGCGCCAGCGCGGCTTCCCCGGTGCGCGGCGTTTCGGTGAACACCGCTTCGGTGGGGTAGGCAGGGTAAGGCGGGACCACGGTCAGCACCGGCGGGCCGCTGGAGCGCGCCGGCACGCGCCACTCGGCGCCGGCCAGCCAGCGGGTGTTCTCAAAGCCGCGCAGGATTTCGTGCTGCGGCGCCTCGATGCGCGCATAGAACGAGTTGTAGAAGCCCCGCACGCCGGTGCGGTCCGCCGTCTTGCGGATGCCGAACAGCGAGGCCAGCGCGAAGTCCGGCCGCGGCGCGCCTCGCTCGTCGTACAGGCCGGTTTCGAAATCGGCGATCACGGCGCCGCCGCGGGCGGCGAAGTCCTGGATGCGGCGCGACTGTTCATCCGACAGGAGCGCCGCGTTGGGCAGGATGAGGAGGTCGAATGGCGCCAGCGTGTCCGGCCCGAGATCGTCTTCGTGCACCAAAAGCAAAGGCGTGGCGGCCTTCCAGCAGCGCAGCATACCAGCCCTGCACATGCTCGCCCGCGTCTCCCTCGCCAGGGTTCCGGTAGAAAGCCTGCGTGCGCTGCGGCAGCAGCAGGGCCACGTTGGCGACCGGCCGCCGGTTGAGAAAGTGGGCGTTGTGGCGGGCGTGCCATTGAAGGAAGCGGCGGCCCGTTTCCTGCCAGCGGCGGTCCTCGCCAAGCCCGGTCTGCGCGCCGAGCCAGTGATACCAGACAGCCATGCCGCTGGCGGCGGTCTGCGCCATCCAGATCTCGGCTTCAGCGGGACTCTTGGCAGCGTTGCGCCACAGGGGCGAGCCGGTGGACCAGGCGCCGGTGACATTCGTGATGGTGCGGCCTTTCATGACCGACCAGGCGACGCGGCCCTGCTGGGCGGCGCCCCAGACGGGCGCAGGGCTGGTGCGCCCCTGGTTGTCGGCATTGAACCAGAAGCAGTGCGGAGCCAGCCGGTGGAGGTCGACGCCGGTGCGGAAGCCGCCGCCGAGGTTGTCGAAGAACAGGTTTTCCGGGCTCTTCTCCCTGGCGATGCGGTCGTAGAGGGTCCACAGCTCGATGACGCGGTCCATGAAGCGGTCGCGGAATTCGGGCGTGCCGCGCGGAGGCAGGCGGCGGCACGCATCGCACCAGCACTCGGGCAGGTTCCAGTTGGGCCAGCCGTTGGCGTAGAAGGCGTTGATGTCGTAACGCGCGTTGAGCTCGCGCAGAATGGCGGGCGTCTGCTCGCTGAAGTAGGACGAGAACATGCACGTCTGATAGAGGCCCGGCGTGCCGCTGAAAGGCGGCACGGGACGGCCGTTGCGGTCGCGCACGAACCATTCCGGGTGCGCGGTGAGCGCATCCTCCCATTGGAGGTCGGGGCTCAGCCGGCCGATCACGCGGATGCCGCGCTTCTTTGCGGCCCGGACGCATTCGCCGAAGAAGTCGCGGTTGCCGAGCCATCGGCTCCGTTTGTGGAATGGCACTTCGGTGGGATAGAAGGCGATCATACCGGTGACGTTGATCTGGACGGCGTCAACACGGCAAGAGGCCCAGTATTCGGCCCAGGCTTCCACGTCGGCTTCGGCGACGTCCTTCTCGCTGAAATTCACCTGGCCGACGCGGCGGACGCGCTGGTGCCATGCGGCGGACTGCGGGGAAGCGAGCGCCGCCATCGGGCCGGCGGCGAGGAAAGTGCGGCGGGAGAGCGTGGACATGGGCGCCTCGGATGTCGCCCTTATTCTGTTGCGTCAGGCAACCCATTGTCCAGCGGCAGACAACATGGGCAGGAGCGCGGACGGCACGGGAAAGCCGCCCTGCCCGCCATGGAGCGGTGGACAAGGCGGCCGAGTGATAAAAACCGCACGGCGCCCCGGCACGGAAGCGCAGTTCCGCTATTGCTGCTTGCGGAATCGCCGCGAAAGCAGACCCAAGCCAATGAGACCGCCGCCGATAAGGGCGGCCGTCGTCGGCTCAGGGATCTCGGGCGGGGGCTCCGGACTCGCGGTCGAGATCAGGAAGAACTGCTCGCGCCCGTCGTTGACCAGCGGCATGGTGACCTTGAACTGGACATCATCGGTCGGCTGGAAACCGGCAAGGCTGAACCCTGTCAGCAGGTAGTCCGCCCACCCGTTGCCGTTGCCGCCCCCGGATGTCGGCGGGACAGGCGTCGGCGAAGAGGGGTTGTATTGGGCGACGAGATTGCCGTTCACATACATACCGAAAAAGCCCAGAGTCTGAACGACGTTGGCCTGGTTGATGTCAATGCCGATAATAAAGGATGTAGATCCCACAATGCCGGTGATCTGGCTGACGCCGTAGATCGGAGATGTGACATTCGTGTAGCTGGACGCGCCCGGGGGGAACACCGTCCAAGTCCAGCCTGACGGCCCCGAGCACGACGGTTCGCCGATGATGCAGGGATTGTTGGTGGTTTGCTGGTAGTAAGGTCCGGGAGCCACGACCGGCGTGAGCGTGAGCGTGACCGGGCTGGCCGTAGCCACTGCGGCAGCGGCGAGAAACAAGGCGAACAACGGGAACCGTTTCATTTGATTTCTCCTCCTCCTGACTGAAGTGCTGTTTTGCCCCCTCTGGCAGGGCCCCACGTACCTCTCAGGCGTACCCGTTATTCCGGAAAAATGCGACCAATTTATGCGGGAAATTATTGCTGAATAGTACCAGTATTTCAAACGATTGCGCCCCGGCTTTGTCCTGGTACCGACCCGGCATAAAGCGCGCAGCGGTTGGACAAGATCGTGGTCGCGGGGCCGGTCGGACTCCTGTAATGCATTCATTGCAAGTGGGTTGCGCGCAATCACAGCCAGGTATCGGGAAGGACGGACAGTTCTAGTAATATTCAGGGCACGCGGAGGCCGTCAAAATTCCGATCGTTGCGATGTAGTACGAAAAGCGCTTATTTTCTGTAATGGTATTGGCCAAAGAAGCGGGTATGGCAAAACGCACAAGGTGTGTACGCAGTCGCGGTCCCATGCATTTACTGCAATGGCTGACGATCGGAGTGGTCATCTTTGCTGCGGGCGCGGCGGCCACGCCCGTGTACAACACGAATGTCGACCCGAGCCATTGGGTTGACTCGCGATCCACTGGTGGCAACGGGCTGGCTGGCACGGGCGTCTGGGGCACGAATTTCACGCTGTCCTGGAATATTTCAGCAACCTCTGTGCCGAATCAGCTCCATTACAGTTACACTTTCACATGGCCTCAAGGGGCGCCCTCGCATGCCATTTTCGAGCTGAGCGAGGGTTGCGCGAGCGCAACGGCAGGTTGCGTCTGGGGATTTCTGTTTGATCGGCTGGCGCCGGAAGGGATCGACTGGGGTACTTTCAGCGCGGGCCCGTCCAACCCCAATATGCCGAATCCCATTTACGGCGTGAAGATCAACCGGCCCAAAAGCGCCGCCGGCCAGACGCTTGAGTTTTACTCCAACCGCCTTCCGGTTTGGGGCAATTTCTACTCGAAGGATGGCCGGGCGGGAGGCTTGGGCTGGAATGCGATCTGGAACCTTGGCTTGACCAGCGCCTATGCGAATTCAGACGACATCATTAACTTCGTCGCTCGCCCGGATACGGTCGGCATTCCGCCCGAAATCCCCGAGCCCGGGACGATGGCGCTGATGGGGCTGGGCCTGATCGGGCTTGGCCTGTGGCGCCGGATGCGCTGAACGATTCACAAAATCCTTCGCTGAACGGAAGGGCGGGCCAGGTGGCCCGCCTTTTCTGTATGCGCGGCCAGAACGTGCCTGCAAGCCGCGGTGCGGCGGATGGCCTTTCCGCTCGACGGCGCCGGCGAGGAGCCCGGATGTCCCGCTCCTTCCGTGGTATCCATGAGGAATGTGGCCTGACCTTCGAATCCGGGGTGCGCGGGCTGCGGAGGCCGGATCGGTCCTCGCCCGCATTGCAGGCTCTCGGGCGTGGACGTCGCTGACCCCGGTCCTTCTTCTGCTGCTGAGCGGCTTTCACCTGCTGGTTGTGGAACGTGTGGAGCGGCCTGGCGCAGATCCTTCTGCCTACATCGAGCTGGCGGAGAATTTGCACTCCCACGGAAAGTACGAGTTCAATTTCTCCCCTCATTCGAAGTACCCTCCCGGGTTTCCGCTCTTGCTGGCGGTGTGGATGTCACTTTCCGGACAGTCCAGGTATGAGGAATTGCTTCGGCTTTTGCCGGTGTTCGGAGCGGCCGGACTGGTGGTGTGGTTTTCCGCGCTTCGTTCCGCATTTGATCCTGTACTTGCATCCATTGTGGTGTTGCTGACAGGGGTTTCCCTGCCGTATTTCGAACTTGCCACCCGGTTGCTCATGGCCGACATCCCGTTCTTCTTCCTGTCTGGCCTCTGTTTTCTGCTGCTTCTCCGGCTGGGCGCCGGCCGCTGCCGGCCGGCCTGGATCCGGGTTCTGTGCATCGGGAGCCTGGTCCTGGGCAGCGCCTACGCAGTGATTGTGCGGAACGCCGGCGTCGCGATTGCGGCTGCATTTCTCTCATGGGCGGTCATGCCTGATGTCCGTGCGCAAGCGGAATGGCGGAAGGCGCGGAGCCTGGCAATTGTTTCCGGCTTGTTCTGTCTTCTGGGCTTTCTCGCGTGGGTCGCCTGGAGCCGAAGCCATGGGAGTTCCCTGCAAACGGGAGGGCACATGAGCAGCTATGTCTCCGAATTCCGTTACAAGGACCCCCTGGAACCGGATCTTGGCCTGGCGACTCCGGCAGACTATCTCTCGAGGGCGGCAAGAAACGCGGCAGTACGGGCTTCACAGCTTGCGTCCGTTGCCATACCTGTGGGCTGGCTGTCGCCGGCCTGGTATTCGCCGGCCGTCTTGTTCCCGCTTGTTTTGCCGTTTGTTGGCATCTGGGGCAGCCGCCATGATCCCCGGAAGCTGATTTTTGGTCTTTATCTGGCTGCATACCTTGCGGTCTATGCGCTTTGGCCATTTGAAGAAAATTCCAGGTTCGTGATCCCGATAGCCCCGGTGGCTTTCCTCTTCTTTCTCGAAGGGGCCGGTACTGCGTGGCGATTTTTCTTGTCGCGCAGGAAGAGCGCGGCCGGTCTGGCGGTCGCCTTCGCCGTGCTTGCATGGGGCGGAGCGCTCTGGCGTCCTCCTGCAAGCAGGCAAGAAATTCTGTCCCTCCTGTTTTGGGCCACCACCGCCCTGGCGGCCATCGTCTTTCATTTTTGGCCCGGGACATGGGCGTGCATGGATCGTCTGGCTGCATTTGGGGCCAGGTGGTCGCGTCCGGCAGCTGCAATTCTGGCAACCTTGCTGATCGGGTTCGGATTGGCGGGCCAATTGTCAGCGGCGGCCGAAAACCTCCACCCTGCCCCCTCCCGGTCCTACAACGAGAGTGCCCGCCAGGCAGCGCTTTGGCTGCGTCAGGCGCCGCCAGGAAACATCATGGCAGACCATTTCATGATCGTGCACCGGCATACGGGGAGGTTGGTCGCGATTATTCCGCGCACCGCCAATGCAGATGCGATCCTCGCCGCCATGCGCCGCTTTCAGGTGCGTTACCTGGTGGTGCTTCGTTCAAAGCCCGGGCAAGCGCCGTACTTCCGGCCCTCGGAGGAAGAGCGCTTGCGGCGGATTCGGGAGGCAGCGCCCGGTTTCCTTCGCCTTCTCAAGGAGAGTCCGGATTTCTATATTTTCGAGACCGATTCTTCCTGTTGGCGCTCGCAGGCGGATGCGGCTCAGCCGTGAGCGTCTCGACCTCGGCGCCCACGGCCCATTGCCGCCGGCTTTCGCAGCCAACGCTCAGAACGTGATCCGGCCCGACAACTGGAGGCTGCGGTTGTCGCCGACGGTGGAAGTGATGCGACCGACGGTGGGCGAACCGATCGCCGAGTCCGGGAAGCCGAAGTAGGGCGTGTTGAAGAGGTTGAACGCCTCGAAGCGGAAGTTGAACTTCAGCCTTTCGGTGATCGGGAACGTCTTCACCACGCTCATGTCGATATTGACGACGCCCGGCGAATACAGCACCCCGCGGGCCACGTTGCCATAGTTGTTCGGCGGCGGCGCCACGAAGGCGGTTGCGTCGAACCAGTACCACGGGTCGGGATTGTCGAGCCGCCCGTCCTTGATGCGGTCGGGCCAGCTGGGCGCCCCGTTGTTCACGCCGTTGCGCAAAGTGACGTTGAACGGCCGGCCGGTCGTCGCGGTGATGATGCCGCCGAGTTGCCACCCGCCAAGAATCATGTCCGTGACGCGGTTTTCGATGTTCACCATCCT